>JAEEGL017297073.1_pt1 | contig 38646 bp, 28 predicted proteins | sample 9134231 | NCBI WGS metagenome assembly JAEEGL01 (sample SAMN16246548, study PRJNA631951) | gut metagenome | biome: gut microbiome; feature: rumen; material: fiber-attached | host: Bos | place: Iran: Karaj | collected 2018-10 | reverse complement strand
TGTTGCTGCCGACCAGTACGATCGTCAGATCGTAGTCGACCGGGTAAACATCATTATCGGTGTCGTAGTAGCCGCCGATCAGGATGTTGGCGGTGCTGTTGGTGTTGATATTCGGGCCGGTCCCGGTGATGACGGCGTTCGCCAGCGTCAGGGTGCCGCTAGAGCCGTCGCCCTCGAAGGAGGCCGTACCGGAGTCGAGCCAATCGATATTTTCGGCATTCTCGCTGCTCAGCTGAACGCCGCCGACCCAGACCGGGTAGTACGTTACCGGCGGCCTTTCGCCGACGTAGACCTCGTCCACCGCGAAATAGTCGCCCGTCGGGTTGACGGATTCATCCTTGGTGTAGGACCAGGTCAGCGTATGCTGGCCCGCGGTCAGCTCATAGGTGAAGGTCTCCCACTCCTGGTTATCGTAGGCGCCCTTGGTGAAGACGACGGAGCCGTCCACCGCGAAGTCGCAGTGATCCCAGTAGGAGTAGCTTCCCTCGCCCCATGCCTTGAAATCGAACCTGACGATATCGCCCTCGTTGGCGTTTACGACCGTGTAGATCGCCGAGGTGGAATCCGCGACGCCGGCATTGCCGGATCTTGCGTAGACGCGGTCGCCCTCGGTCGCGACGGTCCAGGGATAGTCTCCGGAAACGCTGAAGTCGAGCTGTCCGCCCTCGACGTTCAGCGCGGGATTGAGCGGATTGGTCACGGTGACGTTGTTCGTCACCAGCATGACCTGACTGCCTGTGTTGGAGATGACCGCCGGCGCGTGCGAATAGCCTTCGAGGACCCTTGTGAAGCTGCTTGCGAAGGTATAGTTTTCATTTGCCCGCAGGGTTATGCGCACGTAGTAGGCGAGGCCCTCGCGGTAGGTCTCCGATGCGCCCATCGTGGAAAGATTCGAGCCCTCGATCCTCCACCAGGTCACGTCGTAGACCGTGTAGTTCGCGCCTTCCTCCGCGGTTATGCCGTAGTTCGGATGCGCGCCCCAGACCGGTGCGACGTAGCCGTAGAGATGCACGGAGGTGATCTCGGTCGGTTCGGTCGTCGCCGTCGGCGTCGGAGTGGGCGTGGGAGTCGGAGTCGGGGTGGGCGTGGGAGTCGGCGTCGGAGTCGGCGTCGGGGTCGGCGTCGGAGTCGGAGTCGGCGTCGGAGTGGGTGTCGGAGTCGGGGTCGGCGTCGGGGTCGGAGTGGGTGTCGGAGTCGGGGTCGGGGTCTCGGGCGCGGTATTCGTGCCGTAGATCTCCACCATGTCGAGGCGGAACATGCCCTGACCGCCGCCGTTGAAATGCCTGAAGCCGATATAGACGGTCTGTCCGGCGTAGCTGTCAAGATCCACGGTGTATCGCTGATACTCGCCCGTCGCCGCGGTCTCGGCCATCAGCAGCCCGTAGCCGCCGTTCAGGGTCGTGCTTATCAGCAGCTGGAAATGCTCGCCCGCCGCGGTGCCGGCGCCGGCCGCATAGAACGAAAGCAGGTTATCGTAGGAACGGAGCGTGATAGGGCCGACGATGGCGACGTTGTCATGCTCGATCATAGAGCCGTCAACGACGGATATCGAGCCCATCAGGCCGTAGCCCTCGTATGTGAGCGTGGCCATGACCTCGCCCCAATACCAGTTGAAGCCCCTGCCGTCGCCGTCAAGATCGGAGAAATGCCAGTCGCTCCTCCACGCGGAGCTGCCGTCGATCTCCTCCTCGAAGTAATAGCCGGCGATCAAATCATCGGAGGGGACCCTCGCGAAATGCACGTTGTCTATCGCGAAATAGTCGCCCTGCGGGTTGACGGAGGTGTCCTTAGAGTAGATCCACTCGATCGTATGCACGCCGGTGGAGGTGAAGGTGTAGGTGTAGTTCTCCCAGTTCGCATTGTCGTACGCGTTCCATCTTGAGACCGTCGAGCCGTCCACGTTGAATTTGCATACGTCATAATAGCTCGAGCCGGAGCCCTCGCCCCACGCCTTGAAATCGAAGGAGAGCGTGTCTCCCGCGTTGGCGGGTATGCTCGTGCTCAGCGTCGAGGTCGAACTTGCGACGCCGGCATTGCCGCTCTTGACGTAGTCGCGGCTGCCGTCGGATACGGTGACCCAGGGATAGTTGCCGGTGCTGGTGAAGATCTGGTTGCCGTTCTGGATATTGGCCGCGCTGTTGAGCGAGACCGGTTCGTCGGCGATGAAGCGGACCGAGTCGATATCCACGTAGAACTGCTCGGTGCAGTTATAGTGGCGGAAGGCGATGTAGACCGTCTGCCCCGCGTAGGAGGCAAGGTCGATCGTCCTCAGCTGCCACTGGAAGTTCTCTTCGGCCAGCGTTTCCTCGTAAACCAGCGTCATCTGGTTGATATTGTTCGAGGTGCCGATATAGACCGCATAGTGATCGGCGGGGTATTCATCATCGTGCGCCGCCACGTAGTAGGTGACGTACGGGTTCCCGCCGTTGAGCGTCACCGCGGGGGATACGGCCCAGTTGTTGGGCGTCAGAGGGGTGTCGGTCGGGTTCCAGTAGGAGCACGACGCCATGTAGCCTATGCCCTGGGCGGCGAAGTTCGGGGCCGTGTCGCCGCTTCCGGTGTTGTAGTTGATTCCGTAGCCGAACCACTGCCATTTATAGCCGTCGCCGTCGGCGTCGATGAGCTGCCATTCCTGCGCGAACTGCGATTCGGCGGAATACTCGAAACCGAACTCCCGGACTATTGTCTGGCCCTTTTCGGGCTCCCCGGCCCTCTCCCCGGTCATGCCGGAGACCTCGCCGACGGAGCCGCTCAGAGGAACGGTCTTATCGATCGTGATCAGGTCCGGATCCGCCTCGGCTTGTGTGCTGCGGGCGAAAGCGGCCCGGGGCATTATCGCCAGCACCAGTGTCAGCGCGACGATAAGACTCAAGATTTTTCTGGCCATATTTCAATTCCCTCCTGTATTTTATTGGGATGATATAATAATATCATGTAATCGGGCTGTTTTCAAGTATTTTATATTATATCGGTATACATTTTTGGCCGAAGTAGGCGCGATAAGCCGGCCGTCAGTAAAGGAGAACCGGGAATGGCGCTGAGCCATTCCCGGTTCTTGGTTATTGTGCTTTTGGGAGGAGCGTCGGTCAGTCTTTATTCTGCTCCGAGGTCCCTTCCGTTTCTGCGCTGACGTCGTGCTTGTCCTTGAGGCGCATTTTTTTGACCGCCATACGCCCTGTCGTACAGTTGAAGGCTGAACCTGCGCCCGACAGGGCCTGAAACACGATCAGTCCGACGACGATCAGAACGATCAATGCGATTCCCCACCAATCCATTGCATTTCCTCCTTCCTTGATAATGCTCTTCCCCGCGATCGGGATCCGATTATATTTTAGCATTTTAAGTCCCGCAGTTCAACCGCCTGCAAGCTTTTTTCGAGCCGGACCGCTTCCCAAAAACGAAAAAGGGCACGAATGCCCTTTTCTTTGCTGTTTGTTTTGAGCTCAATATCAACGGAATATCCTGAACGAGCAGATGAAGTTCCTGTGCCAGTAGTTGCCGTTGAAGCTTCTTTCGACGACCTTGCCCTTGGAGGACGAGGCGTCGATCATGGTCCAGGAGCCGCTGCATATCGCGACGTGGCCGTAGTAGACGATGACGTCGCCGCGCCTGACGCTGTTGATGTTGTTGTTGCGCTGGTACCTGGTGCAGCTGCGCCACATATAGCTGGTCATGTAGCCCTGGGAAACGCCGGAATGGTTGAGCACCCAGTACACGAAGCCGGAGCAGTCGAACACGTTCGGGCCCTTGCCGCCGCGGACGTATCTGCAGCCGAGCTTGCTCCTCGCGACCGAGATGAAGCGGTTGATGCGCTGCTCTACGCTGCCGCCGTTGCCGCTGCCGTTTCCGTTGTCGTTCCCGTTGCCGTTATTGCCGTTGTTGTTGCTGGGCGGGGTCACTGGGGACGAGGCGCGCACCGCGTCGTCGCTCATAAGCACGCGCATCGTGTTGCGGCCGACCTTGCCGTCCACCTGCAGGTGGTTGTTCTGCTGGAAGAGGCGCACGGCCTGCTCGGTCAGGGTGGTGTAGTAGCTGTTGACGTCCTGCGCGCGCATGTAATTATAATGGTACAGGCGCTGCTGAACGTGCAGCACGTCCGAACCCTGCATCGAGAGCGAGAGCGCGTTGCCGACGGCGTCTTCGCTCATGAGCTTTTCGCGCGTGGTGGGGCCGAGATAGCCGTCCACGATCAGCTCGTTCTGCGCCTGGAAGCGGCGCACGGCCATCTGGGTGTCGGTACCGTAGATGCCGTCGGGCTCGGTGGTAAGGTAGCCGAGCTCGGTGAGGCGGTTCTGATAGTTGAGGATCTGTTCGCCCGAATCGCCGATGGTCCAGGCCTTCGGCACCGCTTCGGGATCGTAGAGCGCTTCCTTGGTGTTGCGGCCGACCTTGCCGTCCACGTCGAGAGAATTGGTCTGCTGGAAGTCCTTGACGGCCTCGAAGGTGACCTCGTCGAAGGTATCGTCGGCCTTGTCGAGGTAGCCGAGCTCATAGAGGCGGTCCTCGATGCTCTGAACGTCTCCGCCCGTGTCGCCGACCGAGCAGAGATAGGCCTTGGCGCCGTTGTCGAACAGGGTGGTGTAGGTCTCAAGGTCGAGCTCGCCGGTAACGGGAAGCTCGCTCCTGCGCTGGAACGCCTCGAGCGCGCCCTTGGTGATCCTGCCGAAATAATCGGTGGGCTCGTCCTGATCCATGTACCAGAGGACCATCAGCCTCTCCTGCACGGAGGGGATCAGGTCGTTATGCTCGCCGAACTTCGCGTCGACGACCACGCCGAGGTCGATGGGGATCGCGGTGGTCGCCGGGACCGGAGTCTCGCTCGGAACATAGGGCTCGGGGGTCTCTATCGGGGGGAAGGTCTCCTCGGCGTAGCCGCTCGGGACCTTTGTGGGCTCCTCCCTGCGCGCGCTGCCGGGATCGTCCGTTGCTTTCGGCACGGGGGTCTCGTTCGCGGCGATGATATTGTCGCGCCCGGGCTCCGCTCCGGAGCGGCCCGCGCCGCCGAGCAGCACGCCCAGGACTATCGCCGTCAGGATAACGACCGCCGCACAGGATATCGCGAACCTGTAACGGAGCACGCCGCGGAAGAGATCGGCGACGGAGCGCTTTTGCTTCGCTCCCGCCTGCTTCATTTCGCCGGCTTTGACCGTCCTCGGCTTCTCGCTGCCGTCGCTCCGGCGAGTCCTCGCGGGCTCGTCCGCCATGGGAGCGAAAAGCTTTTTAAATCGGCTCGCGGCTGTTTTCTGTTTTTCTTTCATAATTGATCTGCCTCCTATTCGATTCTTCGCGGGAAGCGGCGCTTTTTACTTTCTCGCCGCGTTCCTCCGCGCCGTTACCTCATCCGGCGGCGGGGCCCCGCTCGTTTCGCTGCCTGCGGCAATACAGGCATTCCGCAGCGCCGCAGCGGCTCCGAAGAGGAGTTTTCGCTGCGCGTCAATGCGGGTACGGGTGTGAAAGGGCGCTTTCCGGGGCAGGTTCACCGCGCCTGCCGCGAAAGCAGATACCCATTCAATTTATTATTTTAACACATAAAGGTCAAAAATGCAAATATTCTTTGAAAAAAAAGCGTCCGAAGTCCGTTTTTTTGCTGAGGCGGCCGCTAAAAACGCTTTATCCGCTGATATTTTTCGGAAAAACGAGGGGAAACGGCGCAGCTTTTTGAGCGAAAAGCGCCCCGCTCCGGGCAGGAACGGGACGCCGCTTTTAATAATTATGAAGGTCTGAATCAGTCCGCCTTGGTGAAGGTCAGGGGCAGGATCTCCTCGAGGCCCTCGGGGGCGTCCTTGCCGTCCTTGACGCTGAGCTTGAGGGTCTTGTCCGCCAGCTCGTAGGCGACGCCGTCGCTCGCTTCGGTGGGCTCCTCGCTCACGGAGTCGCTGGTGTAGAGCACGCCGTCCTTGAGCATGTACTTGCCCTCGGACTCCATTTCGCCTGCGAGGTCCCCCATATCCATCTCCTCGCGAATCATCCGGGCCATATCCTCCATGGAGCTCATGCCGAGCAGCGCAAGGAAGGAGCCGATCTCCTCATCGGTGACCTCGGAAGCGTCCTTGCCGAAGGTCTCGGCTACGGCGGTCTTGAAGATATCGGTGAGCATGGGCACGAGCTGCTCGACGACCTTGTCGAGCGCCGCGTTGACGCTCTCCTCGTCGACGCTGGACTTATAGGTGCCGTCCTCCTTGAACTCGACGAACAGCTTCATGCTGATGTCCTTGAACTCCACATCGCCGAGCTCCTCGGCGGCCTCGCCCTCCTTCAGGCTGTCGTTGATCATCTTGGAGATATCGACGGTGGTCTCCCACTTGCCGACGATCTTTTTGGAATCGGGCACCTTGGCGCAGGCGGCGAAGGCGGCGGCTGCGAACAGCAGCGCGAGCGCGACGGCCGCGAATCTCATAAGGCTGGTCTTCTTCATCTGTGTTTCTCCTTTATAATAAAATGCGTTTCCCGGATACTGACGGAAATACGGTTTATTTATACATTATTTCCGGGGCTTTGTCAATACGGGGCGGGAGGAAGGAAGATCAGACAAGCCGTGAGTTGATTTGTCAGCAGAAATATGTTACAGTATAAGCAGAGTTGGTAAATGCCCTAAAGCAGCTGTTGTTTTGCATTTGTGCAAACACATGGAGGCACACAGCCCTTGATCTGCGTATTTGTCGATAAAGCATGTCAAGAACTATGGGGCTCTTCTCTCCATTTGTAAAAACCTTTGCCTGTTGCGCCGCTGCATAAGCATCCTTAGCATACAATAATTGCAACTATCGTTTGGAGCGTAGCGATAACTGAGAAAACAAGAGGGATCATCATGAAAGACAAGCAAAACAAAAAAACTTTATCCCGCATTATTACGGCTTTGGTTGTTGTTGGCCTTCTGCTAAGTTTAGCGCCGATTATCATTGCTTCCTTCTATGCCCATCCCGTATCCGACGATTTTGGCTTTTCAGAAAAGGTCAAACAAGCTGTTTCAGAAAACAAGGGAGTGTTCGGTGTTATTTCCGCCAGTCTTCAACAAGTAAAAGAATCCTACCTCCGGTGGCAGGGGACCTATTCGGCGGTCTTCATTTTCAGTTTACAGCCTGCCGTGTTTTCAGACAACCTTTATTTCCTTACAACGATAATAATGCTGACTTCGTTGATCGCCTCAACCGTTATACTGCTTAGGACCTTTTTCGATGCTCTTGGGCTATGTAAAAGAAACGCACTTTTAGTATCCTGCGTGATCCTATTCCTCTCGATCCATTTTGTTATCGACAAAAGAGAGGCTTTCTTTTGGTGGAACGGTTGCTCTTATTATACTCTGTTTTATGCTTTCTCTCTGTTGTTCCTGTCTCTGCTCATCAAGCTTTACTCTTCGGATAAAAGAAAAACTCGGGTCGTTTGTTTCATCTTTGCTTTGATCCTGGCTGTTGTTATCGGCGGAGGCAATTATTCCACGGCTTTGTTGACAACGGTCATTATGACGATAATCATTGCAATCGTTCTCAAGAACAAAAAGTCCCTTCTGCCGTATTATCTAATTCTGTTCTGCGTTTTGCTTGCTGGGTTCATAGTAAGCATGGTTGCGCCGGGAAACGGTATTCGCGCAGCAGCAGTCACCGGAGAATCGCCTGTAAAAGCCATCCTTCATTCTTTATATTACGCCAATGCTTGTATAGCAAAGTGGACGGGCTTGGCGCAGATCGCCGGCTTTGTGCTTATTGCGATAGTCAGTCTTATGGTAACCCGAAATACAGAGTTCCAATTCAAGCATCCGATGGCAGTATTGCTCATCTCCGCATTAACATTTGCAACACAGTTCACTCCACCGCTTTATGCAATGAGCAACATAGGTGCCGGAAGACAGATCAACATTTACTACTATTCATATTATTTGTTTGCAACGCTGAACATACTATATTTCTGCGGTTGGTTAAGTCATAAGGAGATAGTGGCCTTTAGAGCTCCGAAAAAGAGTTTCTTTGCATGGTTTTCTTTGATTCTGGTTTATGTCTTTGCGCTGGGTTGTTTGGTTTACGGTTTTAAAAAGCTGACTTTTTTTGAAACTGCTTTTGCTTTGAAGAACGGAACCCCTCAAGCTTACAGCATTGAATACAGGAAAGCAATCAGCGAGATACAAGCCGGAGCAACGGAAATTAACGATGTAAAAACCGTGCCGAGCTTTTTCTCCGCATTAAGCATAAAAGAGGATCCCTCATTTTGGATGAACAAGCAAATTGCCGAGTATTATCGTGTAGATGAGATCAAGTTAAAAAAGGATTAGCGGTGTCGGATATGCAGCTTAAGCTCGAAGTATATGCCCTTCGCGCAGAACACAGTCATATAGCTGTCGTCACACTGCAGCAACCCGTCTATTTTCATTTCCGTCAGCGCCAGATTATGAAAACTGTGGCAGGAGCTCCTGGCTTCCTATACCTATAGTGGGTTGTTGAACCTATGCCACTGAAAAAAGCAAAACTTCAAGGATTGCACAAGGATCTATGACTTCAAACAGGTGCACCTGACCATCAATCGTCATGCTTGCTGAATATCCGGCTTGAAAGCAGTGCTTCTTTTTTTGCATCAATAAAGTTTGCAACGAAGTCATACAAAGGAAGGCACCTGTTTTCAATCAGGTAGATTCGCAGCAGCTCTATCACTGTACAGGCGACGTAGACAGTAACAAGTGCTACCAGGGTGTGCGGGATCAGCAGCCGGCTATTTGCATAGGATGCGTTTTGGAATAACGTTTTCCATAGAAAATTGCAGACATTATTATGGTCATGGATCAAATACACGCCGAAGGTCGCTGACGAGATCACGTTGATTAGCTTGCTGTTTTTGATGCGGAGCCTGGAAAAGCCCATGAACATCAGCAGGGAGATCACGAGAACAGGGATCCGCTGCATATCGTAGAAAAACGTTGCGTATGCCGCAAAGACCGGGTGCTTCAGTCCTAATACATCCAGCAGTACCGTCACCGCGTAGGTGAGAAAGATACAGAGCACGGATAGAAGAATTAGCGCATTCCCGGAAAGCTTGGGGCCGATTCCGTAGAGCTTGTAATATCCTGCGAGGGAATATAGAAAGACGAACCAAAGCAGAGCATTACTTTGGACGATTAATCCTGTGAAAGAAGGGATGAAACACCAAAGAACAAACAACAGGATGAGAAATCCGATATACCGTTTTCTGCCAAATGACTTCAAGAGCAGATTGAGATACGGCGATAGCAGATACAGCACAAAATAGGTGCTTGCGAACCACCAGCGGGAATAGATCACAGGTGCAAACTGCTTGAACATTTTGACGAACCCGAACGACTCAACTCCCGCTGCTGTAAAAATGACAAAGATCAGCACAGAGTAAAAGAGAAGCTGTGTCCAAAGTTTGACAGCCCTGTTCGTTTTGACCGTTTTTGCCGACACAAGAAAATAGCCGGAGATAAGGACGAATATATCGACGCCGACCTTTCCGCCGATCTGCATGAGTTGGATCCAGAGCCGGTTGACGGTTATCGTATCGGTTGGGAAAGCAAACCCGCTGTGCACAGCAAGATGGAAAGCGACGATGAGAACCATCGCCACGATCCGCAGCAATTCAAAATTGGATTGCCGCACGACAACTCTGCCTTCCTGTCTGCTTTCAGCACACATTTCGTCCGATTCCTTTCTTTGATCATACAGTATTGAATAAGTGAATTCTTGTTGTAATTATATCATCTTTGGAAGTAATCGTAAAGAGGAACGGAAATGGTACTGCAAGCAAGCATACCTATCTTTAGGCTCCTTCCCTTGTTTGCTGCTTTAAGATCCTATTTCCGCTGCGCGGCGTCGGCACTGTATTCATATCGCTCTGTCAGATCGTTGTTCAATAGCCTGACAGTCCCTCGCTTGATCTCCCCTTGATCGTCCTCTCGTTTCTCCCTCCCAGAAGCTTGGAAAGAAACGATTCCGCATGGTATTCAAGACGATAGCTTGCGATAACGGATGTGAGAACCTCGACCACATGGGTATGGAGCAATCGACAACGAAAGGAAAGCGGACAAAGGTCTATTACGCCCATCCATACAGCGCTTGGGAAAGCGGCTCCAATGAGAATGCAAACAAACTTATTCGCCGATTCGTTCCAAAGGGGACGGACATTGGCCAACTGATCCACAGAGGGATCAAACGGATCGAGCGATGGGTGAACGAGTATCCGCGTGCGATCCTCGGCGGGCACTCCGCAAAAATGGCGGTTCTTGCCCTCGGGCAAGAACCGATCGGAGCCTGATCCTGTTCTTTTGATTGGCTGGACACTTAAAGTTGCAATTTGCAAGCAAGCATGCGCATCGAAATAACTATTGCCATGCTTTTGCGTTCGTGGTATAATATAATCTGCTGAAAAATATGCGCTTCGCGGCGCTATTGATCGGAGGTATTCTATGTATAAAGTGATTACGATCGCAAGGCAGTTCGGCAGCGGCGGCCGCGAGCTCGGGCGCAGGCTGGCCGAGAAGCTCGGTTTCGCCTATTATGACGACGAGATCATCGAGGAGATCTCCAAGCGCACCTCCCTCTCCGAGGAATACGTGCAGCAGATCGTGGAGCATCGGCCCGTTACTTTGATGCCGATCACTATCGGCCACAGCTTCTATCCCGTTCAGCACCCGCTGATGGAGCAGAGCCAGAAGATCTTCAAGGAGCAGGCCGAGATCATCAACGAGATGAGCGAAAAATCCCCCTGCGTCATCGTCGGCTGCTGCGCGGATTATATCCTGCGGCAGAAGAAGCTGCTGCGCCTGTTCGTCTATGCCGATATGCAGTCCAAGATCGAGCGCTGCCGCCTCAAGGGGCCCGAGGAGGAGAAGCTGACCGACAAGCAGCTGCGCGCCATGATCCGCAAGGTCGAGAAGAACCGCGCCAAATATTATGAGTTCTACACCGGCCGCACCTGGGGCGACAAGCTCAATTACGACCTGCTGATCAACACCACCAACACCGATATCCGCCTGATCGTCAGCGTCATCGAGAGGATGTTCGATAAGAACTCCGTCGAGGCCGATGCCAGCGAGACCAACGAATAAACGACCCCGGGGGAGGGTTTTCCCCTCCCCCCGTCCACTCCTTCCCGTCCGCTTCCATTTCGTTTTATTCTATTATTTTCTTTTTCCGTGTCTTTTGCGCGATCCGCGCTGTTCCCTTACATTTGTTTTTTATAAATAACCGCCTGCCGTTCCCCGGTTTTGTATTTCCCGTCCCTTCATTGCCGGAAATGGGGCTTTTCATGAACCGAACTTTCATAATAAACAAAGGCGTGCCGCAGGGCGCGGCCGCGATCGCCGCCAAAGGAGTATTTCAATGAATGAGACCGAACACCTTATCTTCAACGGGTTCACGCCCGATCTTCCCCTCCGGGACGAGCACGAGAACGCCTTCGCCTTCGCCGACGACGAGCTCTTCGACGACCCGGTGCACCTGTTCTGCCTCTATTACGGCCTTGAGCCCCATAATATCCCCGAGCTGACCACCGTTATCGGCACGGCGCTCGAAAGAGAGGACGCGGCGCTGCTGTTCACCGTGCACGAGGCGCTTGCCTACGTTCCGAACGGCTGGCACGGGCGGCTCGCTATGCCGGTCTGGGAGCAGCCCGGCCTCTGCCCGAGGGCCGCGGAGCTCGTCGCCTCGATCGACCCCGAAAGCCTGCAGAAGGCGCTTATCCGGGTCGCCGACGCCTGCCTGCATTCGGAGTTCATCAGCAAGAAGCGCAGCCTCGCCTTCCCGCTCTGCCGCTATGCGGACGAGGGCACGATGGCGGAGCTGACCCGCCGCGCGCTCAAATGGGAGGCGCACGAAATCTTCGACACGGCCGTGCTCTACAGCTCCACCCGCGCCGCCATGCTCTACGCCGACCGCGTGCATATGCTTTCGCGCTACGCCGCCCTGCGCGGGACCGACGAGGACGCCCTGCGCGACGGCCCGCTCTCGGACCTCGGCCTCGCCCCGGACCGCACCAAGCGCTATGATCTGGGCGGTTTCTTCGTGACGCTGCGGCTCGGGGAGGACTTTTCCCTCTCGTTCGAGCCCGATCGCGGCCGCCCGGCCAAAACACTGCCGAAGCGGGGCGCCGACCCCGTGCTCTACGCCCGCGCGAAGGCGGATTCGGAATGCGTCAGGCGCTATGCGAGGCCCGTGATAAGGAACCGCATCGCCGTGCTCTTCTCGGATTTCCTCTCGGGCAGGGAGCGGCCGGCGGAGGCGTGGAAGGCGGCCTATCCTGAAAACCCCCTGCTCCTTTCCGCCGCGAAGGGCCTGGTCTGGGAGCAGGGCGGGACGACCTTTGCCCTGACCGACGCCGGGGCCGTCACGGCCTCGGGGGAAGCCTATATCGTCGGCGAAGCGCCGATCCGCCTCGCGCATCCTATCGAGCTCAGTCCGGAGCTCCTCGCCGAATGGCAGCGCTATTTGACCGTGCGCGGGCTCAAACAGCCTTTTGAACAGGTCTGGGAGCCCGTCCGCAGGCCGGAGGACCTCGCCCCGGACCGCTACGCGGGCGTGCCGATCCCGTTCTACCGCTTCAAGGATCAGGAGAAGCGCGGCATCCTCTTCGGGGACCGCGCCGTGCCGGAGCTCGCAGGCTGCGGTGAGGATACCGAGCTCGTCCCCCACGCGGCTGCGGACCCGAACGGCGTGCGCTGCTATGAGCTGAGGTGCTTCACCTTCGGGGAATACACGCGCGGCGTAAACCACCTCGCCGCCTATTTCGACCGCATAACGCTGCTCAGCCGCATCCGCGCCGACGATCCGGCCGTGGCCGACCTGATACAGGGTTTTACCGCCGCGCAGCTTTCGGAGTTCATCGCCGCCGCGCAGGAGGCCCGCGCCGTCGGCGCCGCCGCAGCCCTTTTGGATTATAAGCAGGCCCGTTTCCCCGACCTCGACCCGCTGGACGGCTTCACGCTGGAGTGGTGAAGCGCTTTGCGGCGCAAAACAGGGTGCGGGCGGCCTCGCGAGCGAATGCGAGCGCGCCCATTAAGCCGCAAGCGGCTTAATGAGTCACCGCGCGGCGGCGCGATAGCCGCCGAATGCGATCACTCAGCAGCGATGGAAAGGATCGCGCCGAAGGCGCCCGTTAACCCTTCACGTTTGTGCGCAAAAACTCGGAGAAGGGATAGCTGCGCAATCCGGTACATGGCGTTTCTCCGCCGCAGTTTTCGCCAGATACCAAGCGGGCGGCAGATTGCCGCCCCTACGCTGTTATTATTTGGATTTCACTGTTTTTATTTTATAATTTGCAATATCACTGCCGCCGTCACCTCTCCCCCCGCTTTTTCAGCAGGCTTTTTTCAAGCGCCGAAACGCCGTAATACATCAGCGCGGCGAGCACGGCGAGCACGATGACCGAGGCCATGACGAGGTCGAGCTTGAAGACCTGTCCGCCGTAGACCGTGAGATACCCGAGCCCTGCCTTGGAGACGAGGTATTCGCCGACGATGACGCCGACCCAGCTCATGCCGACCGAGAGCTTGAGCGCGGACACGATCGCGGGGACCGAGGCGGGGAGCACGACCTTTATAAAGGTCTGCAGCCGCGTGGCTCCGAGCGTGCGCATCAAAAGCCGCTTATCCTCCGAGGTCTCGTTAAACCCCGTCAGCACGGTCATGACCGTCACGACCAGCGAAACGAGCAGCGCCATCACGACTATCGCCTTCATGCCCGCCCCGACCCACACGATCAGTACCGGCCCGAGCGCGATCTTCGGCAGGGCGTTGAGCACCACGAGATAGGGATCGAGTATCCTCGAAAGCGTCGGGCTCCACCAGAGCGCGGCGGCGGCCGCGGTGCCCAGCAGCGTGCCGACCGTGAATCCCAGCACTGTCTCGAGCAGCGTCACGCCGACGTGATAGAAGAGCTCCCCTCCGGCCGCGAGGCGGCAAAGCGTCGCAAGAAAGCGCGAAGGGCTGCTGAAAATGAAGGTGTTGATGAGGCCGAGCCTTGCCGCGCCCTCCCACAGTCCCAGCGCGCCGAGCAGCAGCGCAAGGCGCATGCATGAAACGAAGTGCGCCTTCTTTCGAAGCGCCCGCATAAAGGCCGCCTGCTCTTTGGATACCGGCGCGTCAGTCCGCCTGTTCGCCTTTACGGCTGTTTTCACCGCCCGCGCCCCCTTCCAGCTCGCCCCAGATCAGGTCGAAATATTCGTTGAACCGCTCCATGCCCCTTCTTTCAAAGGGCTCCGCCGGCTCGCCGCCGCGCAGGAGCTCTATTCTGATATCCCGCTTGAGCCTTGCGGGGCGCCCCGTGAACACGAGCACGCGGTCGCTGAGCGCGATCGCCTCGGAGATATCGTGCGTCACGAGCACGGCCGTGCAGCCCGCGCCGCGGATGATCGACCAGACCTCGCCCTCGAGCAGCAGCCGCGTCTGATAATCGAGCGCGGAGAACGGCTCGTCGAGCAGGAGCAGCCCCGGCGAGAACGCGAGCGTGCGCACCAGCGCCGCCTTCTGCCGCATCCCGCCCGAGAGCTGCCTGGGGTAGTGCCGCCGAAAATCCGACAGGCCGCATTTGTCGAGCAGCCCGAGCGCGTAGGCGCGGGTCGAAGCGTTCAGCCTGCCCTTGACCTCGAGCCCGAGCAGGGCGTTGTCCTCTATCGTGCGCCAGTCGAGCAGATGGTCCCGCTGCAGCATATAGCCCGTCGCGTTCGCGCGCGGGTCCGGCGGGCTGCCCAAAACCGAAACGCTGCCGCTTGAGGGCCTGACCACCCCCGCAAGCATCGACAGGATGCTCGTCTTCCCGCAGCCCGAGGGCCCGACCAGCGAGACGAACTCGCCCTTCTTCACCGTGAACGAGACGCCGCCCACGGCCTCGGTCTCGCCCCCCGGCTCGTGATAGCGGAGGCGGACGTTTTCAAGCTCCGCCGCGGGCTGCACCGGCTCCGTTTTTTCATTCGATCTTACCGTATCCGGGGGCGCCGCCCCGAGAATGCCGTCTGCCATTTTTCCCTCCCCAAAGGGGGACTTGCCCCCGATACCAACACAGTATGCGGCGGAAGGGGAAAGGGTGAAAGGCAGCTTCGGCAAGGGCGGCCCCGCCGTTCGCAGGCGCATGAAAAGACGGCCCGAAAGCCGTCTTTTCGTAAACAGAAAGGCAGATCCCCGCTCTTATGCGATGCCCATGGCCGTGCGCAGGATCAGCACCGCGTCCGAAACGGTGACGGAGCCGCTGCCGTCCATATCGCCGGCCACGAATTCTTCGGCGTTCAGCTCGTATATGCCCATTGCCGCGCGCAAAGCGAGGATCGCATCCGATACCGCAACTTCGCCGTTCATATCGATATCACCGGGAAGCACTGGCTCCGCTCCGCCGGAGAAGCGGGCGATAAGCACGGTCTCGGAGTTTATAACACTCGAGAAGTTGTATTCAAGACTGGTCGATAACAGCTCCCCCGAATCATTGTACCAACCGAGGAACTCGGCGTCTTTGAAAGCGCTCCCTTCATTCGGCTGAGCATATACTATTGACTGAATACCTTGCCAACCGTCCTCAAAGAAATAACCGATCGTGCCGTCCCCGGATGCCCTTACAAGATCAAGAGGAAGTGAAGGATTATTGCTCAAGTCAAGTTCCGATATTGGATTGCCTTGCGTATATAGCTGAATGAGTTCCGGGCAGTGCGAAACGTCGAGCTCTGTCAAATTGTTGTAGCCACAACAAAAGTATCGCAGCATAGTGCAATTGCTTACATCAACAATGTTTAAATTGTTGTAGTCACAATAGCAATCTACCAAGTTCGGACATCCTTTAAGATCAAGTTCCGTAAGCGAATTGTAGTATGCCCATAACGACGTCAGATTGGGACAGTTAGATAGGTTTATTTCCTCGAGTTGGCCTGCGTGGCAGGTGATAGCATTAATACTCGGGCATACTGAGAAATCAAGTTCTTTAAAAAGGTTCTGCCCGGCGTCAAACCATTCAAGAGCAGGGCAGTCCGATAAATCTATTTCGGTTAATTGATTTTCGGCGCAGTCAATGTGCAAAATTGAAGCCCCTGAGATCAGGAGTTCCGTCAGCCTGTTTCCGTGAACACATACATATACCAGTGCATCGCATTCCGTTAAGTCAAGTACCCCGTATAAATTCATAGCAGCTGTTGTAAATTGAACTATCCTCATTTCGCCTTGATATTCATCAAATCCTATTCTGCTTTCTGCATTATTCGTCCATGTCTCCGGATTATTCACATCATAATCGGGAGAGAGTCTTTCTCCGTTCTTGATCCCACTAGGATCTGTTTGCTCAAGAAATGCAGCGGCTTTATTATAATCATTTTCATTGTATCCCTCTGGTACAGTCCAATCTGTTGCATTAACCGCATTTATTCTCGGTGCAACAGTAAACAGAAGAAGCAGGGCTATGAACGCGCTTAGGATCTTGTTTTTCATTTTCTTTCCTCCAGTTTCTTTTTCTTCGTGAAAGATGGCACACACAGGCCTTTCGAAATCATGCGTGATGCTCATCGTGCTTTATTTATATCACATCTATATTATATTGTCAAGAACTTTTTTCTTGAATTTGTTGCCATTTTGCTGTACAATACCAGCAAGCAGTGAAAGGAGCAATTAAGTTGTGCAGTATTCTACTGAAATAAATCCCTTTTTCGAAGCGTTCGTATATTTGACGCAGCGGTTTACGAAAAACAGAACGAGCGATAGAATAGCCGCAATTCAGCCAGCCAACTACAATATGAGCGATGACTATTGGGCGTATTTTGTTAGAATTGCAGATCTTGAACGCGAGCTGGATGCGACGTTTATTCCGGATGAGCTCATGTGTCATTATTTCAAACCTCTTGAGTTCCGAGAAGAACAGCCGGGGGAGTTTTCTCTTTCGCTTGGGTTCGCATTACTGACGCCACTTTTAGATTATTCAGGATCTCTCGATTTTGACGGATTATCAGCTTCATACAGCAATGCTCCGATTTCAATGATAATTTCAAGCCTTTACGATACGGTATCGAGAGAAAGCAACATTGAACCGACTGGCAAAAGCCCGGATCTCGGAAGTTTTATGGAACTTCTTGATAAAACATTTATCCATTCACAGGATAGATGGGATTTGCTGGATATAGCCACAAACCCGATGAAACACTTTGAAAAACTGCGTGGTTTAGTCGAGAGCATAACGGAATTCATTTCCGAACGCAGCAGAGGCTTTAATGAACTCATACATCAAGAACGTGAGTTGTTTTTAGCACGCAAAAACAGTTTGGAAGCAATCGGCATGCTAGGCATTGAGTTCAAGTCAAATGAGCTTGACCGATTCATTATCTATCCTTCTTTGTTCACATTCAACGGAGTATCATACATAGTCAATCACAACAAATCGAATCCGCTATTCTTGTTTCTCGGAATACTTGTCTACAGAGTAATTCTGTTTCGTTCCCAACAAAGCGAGATGAAGGTTTATGTGCATATGCTAAAGCTTCTCAGCGATGAAACCAGGCTGCAGGCCCTGCATCATATCAGAAATCACTATTCTTACGGACAAGAGCTCGCTGATTTGCTTCATTGCACGCGCAATACAATGTATTATCACCTAGAAAAGCTACTTTCGATCGGATTCGTTAACTGTCATGTAACCGAATACCGCATGCTCTACACCATGAACAAGAAGACCGTTTACGAAAAGCTGACCTCCCTGCGCGATTATCTGACCGACGGCTGGAAGCCCGGCGATCCCGACGACCACGATGAACCGGAGGAAGGGGAGGAATAAGCCGAAAACGCTCCGGGAACGGCCGAAAAGGCCGTTTTTTCATTGTCGGAGAGGCGTCGCCCGGCGCGTTTTCCGGGGGCGAAGCCGTGCAAAACAGGGGAAACTGTGGTATAATGACTCGAGACCGCTGCGCGGCCGCCGGGCCGTGCGAATGGAGAAAACCAATGGCAAACCTTTACGATTACCTTGCCTGGCGCGGCGACGTGCCCTTCGGCGTGGCCCCGTTCAACGAGATCGACGCGATGATCGCCGCGCGCCTCGCCTACCTGCCCTTCGAGGGCGTGATGGGGCAGAAGGCGTTCGTGCCCGTGCCCTTCGAGCAGGTCGCCTCAACGCTTCTCATCAAGCACGAAGCGGGGGCGCTCAAGCTGACGAAGAACCAGCTCAACCTCCTCAGCGCCATGCAGGGCGCGGAGCGCTTTAGGCCGCTGGAGTTCCTATACTACGTCAACGTTTTCGACGAGGAGAGCGAGACCCAGTTCGCGGCCGTCGCCTGCCGCGTCGCGCCGGAGCTTTATTTCCTCGCCTTCCGCGGCACCGACAACACGCTCGTGGGCTGGAAGGAGGACCTCAATATGAGCTTCGTCTCCCCCGTTCCCGCGCAGAAGCAGGCCGTGAAATACCTTGAGAACGCGGTGCGCATCGCGCTGCAGCTCGCGGACGGCGAAAAAGAAGTGCGCTTCATCGTGGGCGGCCACTCCAAGGGCGGCAACCTCGCGGTCTATTCGGCGGCGTTCGCATCCGAAGGCGTGCAGGACCTGATCGAGCGCGTCTACAATTTCGACGGGCCGGGCTTTGACGGGAGCGTCATCTCCGCCCCCGGCTACAGGCGCATCTCGCCCAAGCTCAGCACGCTCGTGCCCCAGTCCTCGGTCGTCGGCATGCTGCTCGAGCACGAGGAGAAATACACGATCGTCAAGAGCAGGGGGCAGAACCTCCGCCAGCACGACACGGCCTCGTGGGAGCTCGACCGCAGCGGCTTTATACAGGTCGAGTCGGTCACGAACGCGAGCCGCTTCGTGGACTACACGCTCAAGGGCTGGATGACCGAGCTGCCGCCCGACCGCCGCGAGAAGTTCTGCGACGCGGTCTATCAGATCCTCAAGGATACCGACGCGAGCACGCTGCGCGATATCGGGCGCAACAAGTATTCGAGCCTGAGGAAGATCATCCTCTCGATCCGCAGCCTCGACGAGCAGACCCGGCAGGACATAAACTACTGCCTGCGCCTTCTGCTAAAGAGCGCAAAGCTCGGCATGGTGCGCATGGTGCAGGAGAAATAAGCTAATTTCGCCTGCGGCGAGCTAAATCGGGCATTGCCCGGCTAAATTTGCTTCGCAAGCTGAATCCGGCTTCGCCGGGCTGCGGGCGAATGCGGTCGATCCCGCCCATTTCATGCACTTGACAGAGAATGACCCACTATGACGCTTTCCGACCGAGAAAGCTGTCACGGTGGGTCAGTTTTTTATGCAGCTTTATGCTGCGCCTCCGTAAACGGCGCATCCGTATAAGGATACGCCGAAGCGGGGCGTTTTTCGGAGCCGGGATCAGAAATCGAGATCCCCGGGAAGTATGCGGTAATCGATGATGACGCCGCCGGCGTTGGCGAGCTTCCAGTCCGCGCCGTAGGTCATGGCCTTGATCACGACGTCGCCGGCCTCGTCAAGGCCATAGTCGATGCGGAGCACGCCGTCGGTGAGATAGTGAAGGGTCGAATAGGTGTGCTCGGAAGGCCAAACTTCAAACACATGGGGGTTTTCGGGAAGCTTTTGCCTTTCGATTATTGCTCTGTAATGCAGCGGGAACGAGGGATCCACTTCTCCGATCGACTCGATCGGATCGCCTATCTCGAGCGAAGCGAAAGCTTCATGTTCGAGGGGCGTGCAGACAAACACCGGATAACCCGCATAACCTCGGAAATCATTATGATCATCGTAGAAAATGAAGATCCTGGTATCGTTTTCGGTATCCATCATATAGTAGAAGCAGCTTTCATCCCTTATCCGCTTTGCATTTTCGGCTTCCGGGAAATAGTGCAGAAAGCCCGTCGGACCGGCGCCGCCGCCGCCCGACAAAGCGTCGCAGGCCCAGTAACCATCGGAATCGTAGGAGCCGAAGAAACCGTTTTTCAGCATTGAAAGCAGTTCCTCATACGAATAATACGGTATGTCGAGCGGTTCGAGCGTCGGCTCCGGCTCGGGGGTCGCTGTCGGAACAGGCGTTTCGGTCGGGACGGGCGTCTCTGTCGGAGCGGGCGTTTCTTCGGGCGCTGGGGTGATGACCGGCCCTATCGGCACGGGGCTCTTGCCCCCTATGTGCAGGAGCGCGATCAGGCCAATCGCCAGAGCGACCGCCGCAGCAAGCGCGGCGCAGACGATCAGGGTCCTTCCGACTCCGGCGGGTTTTTTGCCGTCCCCGAGGTCCGCATTGGCCGCGGTCGCCCTACCTGCGGAGGAGCGCGCCTTCATTCGGGCAAGGCAGCCTTCGATAAGGTCATCATCTATGTGCGCTATGGCGTCGAACATTTCAGTGCCCGTCATTTTCGCATTCCTCCTTCAAATATTCTCCGAGCCGCTTCACCGTCTTTGAAAGGCGGCTGCGGACCTGGTTCTCGCCCATGCCGTGAGCCATGGCGATCTGTGAAAAGCTTTGCAAAAGATAGTACCTGCTGATAAAGATATCGGATTCCGTTTCCGTGCGCTGCCTGAGGAAGCGGCTTATAAGCGCGGAAAGCCGCTCGACGGTAAGCTCCGTCCCCTTCGGAATGAGGCCCTGAAGCTCGCCGAAAACGCATTCCTCCCTGCTGATTATCGAATCGCAGGGGACGGACAGCGCGCTTGCGATAAGCTCCGCGGTCTTAAGATCGGGGCGCCTTAAGCCCTGCTCCCATTTCGAAACAAGGTGCCGCGAAACGAAAAGCTTATCCGCAAGCTCCTGCTGCGTCAAGCCCGCCGCCGTCCGCGCCGCGGCTATCCTGCTGCCGATCTCCATAGGGCATACCTCCGTCAAGTTTGATTCAGATTTTTTATATCATGCCCGCGCCCGCAGTTCAAGAGACAGTTTGCACCCCTCCCCGAGCGGCCTTCCGAATATGATGAAGCGGACCCTTCGCGCCCCGAAAAGCGCCTGCCCCGCCCCCTAAAAAATATATTATCGCCCCTCCCCGTGCGCATTTTTGAACACCCTTTCCTGCGGTCTTCACGGGGCGTTTTCAGGACGGTTTTTGAAGTTATCCGCAACTCTTACGACGCTGTTTTTCAAAAAACCCGCGTTTATGCCCTTTTCTTTGTGGAAAACCCTGTGGATAATGTGGATAAGTCTGTTGATAAGGGGCGGTTTTCCCGCAAAACGGGCGGCAGCAAAATGCCGCAGTCCGAATAATTGCACAGCCCCCGGGGGCTTGACAAGCTTTTTTTCAAGGCCCTTGGGGATTCTTTTCCCGGCCCCGAACGGGCGGCGGCGGGAGCGGCCCTCCGGCCGTGCTTCGGCCGCGCCGGCGCTCAATATATTGTCGTGTTTTGTTGACATCCGCCCCCGATTGCGATATTATTTTTAGCCGGAGATCGGTGCAAAGGCTCGTTTTCGCAGGGAAATGCGGCGGCTCCAAAACTCAGGAAGGGGTTACAGTATGAAACTCATCTACAACGTCAAGGATAAGCCTCGGTTCGGGCAGTGCCTGGTCTTCGCTTTCCAGCAGCTTCTCGCCATCATGGCCGCGACCATCGCCGTTCCCGCGATCGTCGGCAACGGCATGACCGCATCGGCCGCCCTGTTCGGCGCGGGCGTCGGCACCATCGTCTACCAGCTCTTCACCATGTTCCGGAGCCCCGTGTTCCTCGGCTCCTCCTTCGCGTTCCTCGGCTCCATGTTCGCGGCCTTCGGCGGCGCGGCGTCCATGGAGATCGGCTATGCCGGCCTCATCATCGGCGCGGCCTTCGCGGCGCTCGTCTACGTCGTGATCGCGATCATCGTCAAGTGCGTGGGCGTCAACTGGATCGGCAAGCTCATGCCGGCGGTCGTCATCGGGCCCACCGTTGCGATCATCGGTCTGTCCCTCGCAGGCAACGCGGTCGGCGATATGATGAAGGGCGACGTCGGCCCCATCGTCGACGGTGTGCTCCAGCCCGTCGCTTCCCCGTTCATCGCGCTGATCTGCGCGCTCGTGACGCTGTTCGTGGTCATCATCTGCTCCACCTACGGCGGCAAGCGCATCCGCCTGATCCCGTTCATCATCGGCATCCTCGCGGGCTACGTCGTGGCGCTCGTGTTCACCCTGATCGGCAACGCTTCGAATATCGACGCCCTCAAGATCATCGACTTCACGCCCTTCAAGAACCTCTTCAGCGAGGGCGTTTCGCTCCGTACCTTCCTCTCCGTGCCCGAGTTCTCCTTCCTCAAGGCGATCAAGGGGCTTAAGGAGATCAACGCCGGCTATATCGGCACCATCGCGGTCGGCTACGTGCCCGTCGCTTTCGTAGTGTTCGCCGAGCATATCGCGGACCATAAAAACCTCTCCACCATCATAGAGAAGGATCTGCTCACCGATCCCGGCCTCTCCCGCACGCTCCTCGGCGACGGTATCGGCTCCTTCGTGGGCGCGATCTTCGGCGGCTGCCCCAACACCACCTACGGTGAGTCCATCGGCTGCGTAGCGATCACCCGCAACGCCTCCGTCATCTCCATCACCGGCGCCGCGCTGCTCGCCCTGATCTTCGCGTTCATCGCGCCGTTCGTGGCGTTCCTCGATTCGATCCCCGCCTGCGTCATGGGCGGCGTCTGCATGACCCTCTACGGCTTCATCGCGGTCTCCGGTCTCAAGATGCTGCAGCCCGTGGACCTCAACGAGAACCGCAACCTCTTCGTCGCGTCGGTCATCCTGATCGCGGGCGTCGGCGGCCTCGTGCTGAACTTCAGCCTCGGCAACGGCCAGACCATCACCGTCACCTCGATCGCCTGCGCGCTGATCCTGGGCATCATCACCAACCTCATCCTCTCCAAGAAGCAGAAGGGCGACGAGGACGAGCCCCAGCAGCTTATCAAATAAGCCGAAAGCTATCGTATAAAAATGACCTGAGAAGGGATCGAATGCCTTTCTCAGGTCTCTTTTTATTGTTTTTGGTGCCCGCCGTTTTCACGTGGCCGTCTTTTTTAGAACTCGGAATAGTCGAAGTCCAGGTATTCCTTCTCCCAGCCCTCCGTATACCGCCAGCAGCGGATCACCTTGTCGTCCGTCCGGAGCTCATCGAAGGCATAGGACCAAATGGGCTCGAAGGAGCGGTCGTCCGCGACGTAATCGGGATGCGGATGATCCTTTGAATAGTTGGAGGTGATCGTGTAGCGCTCCGGGGCGTAGCCGTTCTCCTCGCGCTGAGCGTCGTCCATCATGAAATAGGCGAGCGAATCCTGATCGCTGAGCACGAAGGTCGGGTCGATATGATAGTATCGGTCGTTGATGCGGACGTAGCTCCATTCGTGGTCCCCGCCCATCATCGTGGTCGCCTCCACGCCCGCCTGCATCAGCAGGTAGGAGTACGCCGGCGCGAGCTCGCCGCAGATGCCCATCCCGGTCTGGAAAACGCGGTAGGTACAGGTGTAGTTCACCGGCTCCTCATACATCCGATAAAAGGTATCCCAGTCGTACCGGTAATGATCGGAGAAGTAGATATACAGCGCCAGGCATTTTTCAACGTCCGTATAGCCGGGCCCGAACGTTTCGTTGAGGATCCCCTCGATCTGCTGCGCGAATTCCCGGATCCGCTCGGCGGCCTCCTCGGGCGGAACGCGCCAGGTAAAGCTCGCAACGCCGTCGACCACGGAATGGCTCCTGTCGTACGCGTAGTCGATCACCTCCGGGAGCACCGGGAAGCAATGCTTCGGGAACTGCCCCATGACCCAGTCGTAGGTATGCTGATCGGGGCAGGCAAAGGTATCCTCGCCCGCCATGACGGCGTTGACGAGGTTGGTCCAGGTCTTGCACATGGTCTCGCCGAAGACCTCCTCCATAAAGACCGAATAGACCACGGGCTTGAACACGTAGCTCGTCGGCTCCTCCGTCGGCTCCGGGGTCGGGATCTCCCTGCCCAGGTATTCGAACAGGTCGAAGCTGCCCGCGTCCTCCTCGACGTCGAGCGCGGGGACGTATTCCTTCATCCTCGTAAGGCCGCTCGCCTTGTCGACAAAGAACCTTACGATCGCGCCGGTATAGCTGCGGAACGCGAGCTGATGCTCCGTATCCGTCTCCTCGCCCACGGTCAGCTCGGCGCCGTATTCGCCCTGGCCCGGCCTCCAGCCGTACTCGAGCTGGCAGTAGGTGCTGACGCCCTCATACGCCATGTCCGCGGTGACCTCGGGCGCGGCCGAGGGGGCCTCCGTCGCTTCCGCGGTGGGCTCGGGAGCCGCGGTCTCGGGCGGCTGGGTGTTATCGGGAACGTCGTTTTTTGAAGCGCAGCCCTGAAGCATCGTAAAGAGCATGAGCAGCGCGATGATCATCGCAAATAATCTTTTCATTTATTTGATATCTCTCCTTTAAAAGCGACAGTAAAATTTATTATACCACGCTTTCTGCGCCGTTTTCAAGACGGGCCGCTTTAAAAGGCCTTCACCGTTCCTCGCCCCGATGCATAACATGGCAGAAAAAGCGTTTTTCGGAGGACGGGACCGGTGGAGAAGCATGAGGAGAGTTTCAGGCCGCTGTGGGCGCTGCGCCCGGGCGAGGAGGCCGTTATCGCCGCCGTCATCGACGGGGGCGGCCCCGAAAGCCCCTTCGGCAGGCTCGCGCAGCTCGGGTATTTCCCCGGGGAAAGGGTCAAAAAGGTGCTTGAGAGCCCGCTCGGGGACCCCTCGGCCTACCTCGTGCGCGGCACCGTGACGGCGATCCGCAGGCAGGACGCGCGGTTCGTGATAGTCGGGCCGTTCGACCCGGAAACGGAGGCCGACCTATGACGATAAAGCACCGCAGGACCGAGGAGGAGCGCGTCATCGCGCTCGCGGGGAACCCGAACGTGGGCAAGAGCACGATCTTCAACGCGCTGACCGGGCTCCGCCAGCACACCGGCAACTGGTCGGGTAAGACGGTGGAGCTCGCCGAGGGGAGGCTGCGCGGCGGCGGGGCAAGGCTCGCGGATCTGCCGGGCTGCTATTCGCTCGATCCGCGCTCGCCCGAGGAGGCGGCCGCAAGGGATTTTCTTACAGAAAGCGCGCCCTCAGCCGTCATCGTCGCGGCCGACGCCGCCTGCCTTGAAAGGAGCCTCGCGCTCGTTATCGAGGTCCTTGCCCTGACCGGCAGCGCGGTGCTCGCCGTCAACCTGATCGACGAGGCGGAGCGCAAGGGGCTTCGGATCGATACGGAACTGCTCTCAAAGCGCCTCGGGATCCCCGTCGTGCCCTGCGCCGCGCGCAGCGGGAGGGGGCTCGACAGGCTCATCGCCGCCGCGAAGGAGGCCGCGCAAAACGGGCCTCTCCCGCCGAGGGAGGAATATCTGCCCCTGCTCTCCCCGCCCGGGGCCTCGCCGGAAGCCGCGCGGGAAACGGCCGAAGCAAGGCTTCGGGAATGCTCGCGCCTGCTCGGGGGCGTGATAGGGCGGGAGGAGCGGCCGGCCCCGGTCACGGAAAAGCTCGACCGCGTCGCCGTCGGGCGGTACACGGCGTTCCCGATCATGTTCCTGCTGCTGCTCGGCGTGTTCTTCATCACCGTGCGTGGGGCGAACTGGCCCTCCGTGCTGCTCGCCCGGGCGTTTACAAGGCTTGAAACGCTGCTGCTTGCGCTCCTTACCCGCATGAGGGTCGCGAAATGGCTGACCGAGGCGCTCGTCTTCGGCATGTTCCGCACTGCGGCTTGGGTCGTGGCGGTCATGCTGCCGCCGACGGCGATCTTCTTCCCGCTGTTCACGCTGCTGGAGGACCTCGGCTACCTGCCCCGCGCGGCGTTCTGCCTGGACCGCTGCTTCCGCGCCTGCGGCGGCTGCGGGATGCAGGCGCTCACGCTCTCGATGGGCTTCGGGTGCAACGCGGCGGGCGTGGCCTCCTGCCGGATTATCCCGAACCGGAACGAGCGGCTCAAGGCGATCTTGACCAACGGCCTCGTGCCCTGCAACGGCCGCTTCCCGCTGATCATCGCGCTCTCGACGCTGTTCCTCGCCTCCGGGGCCGCCGGCGCCGCCCTGCTGACGGCGGGGTTCACGTTCCTCGCCGTGCTCGCGTCGCTCGGTATGACGCTTGTCCTTTCAAAGACGCTGCTGCCGGGCAAGGGCTCGGCGTTCCTGATGGAGCTGCCGCCCTACCGCCTGCCGAAGGCCGGGGAGGTGCTTATCCGCAGCGTGTTCGACCGCACGCTGCGCATGCTCGGCCGCGCGGCCGCCGTCGCCGCCCCCGCGGGACTCGTGATCCACGCCCTTGCGCATATCCCGGTAGGGGACGGGTCGCTGCTCTCGGCACTGCCGGCATTTCTCGAGCCCTTCGCGCGCCTTATCGGGCTGGACGGCGCGATCCTCGCGGGCTTCATCCTCGGCTTCCCCGCGAACGAGATCGTGCTGCCGATCGTGCTGCTGATCTACACCTCGTCCGGGAGCCTGACGGAGCTCGGCTCGTATGCCGAGACCGCTGCGATCCTCAGGGCGAACGGCTGGACGGCCATGACCGCGCTCTCGGCGATCCTTTTCTCGCTGTTCCACTGGCCCTGCTCGACAACGCTGTTGACGATACGCCGGGAGGCCGGAGCGAACTGGGCGCTGCTGGCGGCGGCGCTGCCGACCGCGCTGGGAATAGTGCTGCTGCTGATAATAAACGCCGTTTACAGACTTTTTGCATAAAAATGCCCCCGTTACAGGGGGCATACTTGCTTATTATTTCTGGTTTTCGCTTATGTTTGCTTTGGAAGTGTTTACGGATGAGATCAACATCCGACGTATGGACCCGCATTGGCTTCGAAGCGATCTATACTGTTCGTCAGGCAAACAATCAGTCCTGTTCAGTAATTCCAGCCAGTATTCGGACTCATAGCATTCCTTTAATGCGATCTGCATTTTTGCTATAAAATCGGCAGTACTCTGAGCGTATTTGGATTCGAAAATATTAGCTCCTATAGAAGTGCCCGAGCGGATCAACTGATTTGTCAAAACGGACTCTCGTTTTGCTTCCTTAATGCCTTTACAGGTCTTAACTATTTCAACCGCAAAATCCTTTGCTTTGTCAAGCATAATGCTGTCCGCCATTAGCTTTGCCGCCCTTTCGTTTCCGACTAAAGAAGCTAAATTGCCGCTTCGCGTCAGCTTTTATCAGCTAAATTGGCGCAATGCGCCAGCTAAATTGACGCTTTGCGTCAGCTAAATTGAAAATCATAGATTTTCAGCTAAATTAAATTCGCCCTTCAGCTCGCCGCAGCGAATTTAGCTTGCCGCAGGCAAATTTAGCTTGCGTCAGCAAATTTAGCTCGCCGCAGGCGAATTTAGCAGCGGCGCGCTTCGTTATCGAAGCGCGCCGCTTATTGTTGTTACTTCGCGTACTCGGTCGCTCTGGTCTCGCGGATGACGTTGACCTTGATCTGGCCGGGATACTCGAGTTCGGTCTCGATGCGCTTGACGATGTCCTTCGCGATGACGATGATGTCGGTATCGGAGACCGTGTCGCTCTTGACCATGATGCGGACCTCGCGGCCGGCCTGGATCGCGAAGCTCTTGTCGACGCCCTCGAAGGAATTGGCGATCTCCTCGAGCTTTTCAAGGCGCTTGATGTAGTTCTCGAGCGTCTCGCGCCTTGCGCCGGGACGGGCTGCCGAGATGGCGTCCGCCGCCTGCACGAGCACGGCCTCGACCGTGCCTGGGTCGACGTCGCCGTGATGGGCGAGGATGCAGTGGACGACCTGGTTGTTCTCGCGGTACTTCTTGGCGAGATCGGCGCCGATCTGGTTGTGGGTGCCCTCGACCTCGTGGTCGACGGCCTTGCCGATATCGTGGAGCAGGCCCGCGCGCTTGGCGAGCTGGACGTTGACGCCGAGCTCGGTGGCCATCAGGCCGCAGAGATGCGCGACCTCGATGGAGTGCTTGAGCACGTTCTGGCCGTAGCTGGTGCGGAAGCGCAGGCGGCCCAGAAGCTTGATCAGCTCGTGATGCAGGCCGTGCACGCCCACCTCGAAGACCGCCTGTTCGCCGGCCTCGCGGATCTGATTGTCGACCTCCTTGCGGGCCTTTTCGACCATCTCCTCGATGCGGGCGGGATGGATGCGGCCGTCGATGATCAGCTTTTCGAGGGCGATGCGGGCGACCTCCCTGCGGACGGGATCGAAGCCGGAAAGGATGACCGAATCGGGCGTATCGTCGATGATCAGCTCAACGCCGGTCGCGGTCTCGAAGGTGCGGATGTTCCTGCCCTCGCGGCCGATGATGCGGCCCTTCATTTCGTCGTTGGGCAGGGGTACTGCGGAGATAGCCACCTCGGCGACGTGGTCGGCGGCGCAGCGCTGGATCGCCATCGAGATGATGTTCGTCGCGCGGCGGTCGGCCTCCGCCTTGGTCTTGGCCTCGATATCGCGGATGATCAGCGCGGCGTCGTGCCTCGCGTCCTTCTCGACGTTTGCGAGCAGAACGCCCTTTGCTTCCTCCTGACTCATCCCCGCGACGCGCTCGAGCTCCTGCTTCTGTTCTTCATAGAGCTTGTCGATCGAGGCTTCCTTGGCGTCGATGTTCTTGATGCGCTTGTTAAGCTGCTGTTCGCGCTGTTCAAGACCGTCCTGCTTCTTGTCGAAGCTCTCCTCGCGCTGCTGGAGCCTGCGCTCCGCGCGCTGGAGCTCGTTTCTTCGTTCCTTGTTTTCCCTCTCGTTTTCGTTCTTCAGGCGATAGACTTCTTCCTTCGCTTCGAGGATCGTTTCCTTCTTGAGGGTTTCGGCTCGCGTCTGGGCGTCGTCGATCATCTTCTTGACCATTTCGTCCGCCTTGGCGACCTTTGATTCTGCATTTTTCCTGTCTACCAAATAGGTTCCGAGGGCCCCGCCGACGGCGCCGAGAGCAAGTCCGGCGACCGGCAGGATAATATGTAGAGTATCCAAGGACACAGAATTCACCTCCTGTTATATATTTAATGCACCGCTCCTCCGCCCTCACCGGCACAGCAAACCCGGCTACAGCTTCGGCAGCATACAGGCATTCAGTTTATTATAGACCTCGACACAGTAAAAGTCAACGAAATAATTGCCAAAAGCAAGGAAAACTCGGTATATCTTTCTTTTTGCAGGGAAAACGGGCCGGACGGGTGCACCAATGGGGACGGTTCTCTTTGGTGCAGGGCGGGCTAAAACCAACTTCATGCTGCATATTGCACCAAAGAGAACCGTCCCCATTGGTGCAGAGCGCTGCGCACAAAACAAAAAGCGGGGCTCTCCCCGCCTTTAAAATATGCTGTTCGATCAGTCGCCGTCCGGATCGCCGATACGGACGAGTATGCTGTCCTTATTAAGCTGAGTGCCGTAGACGTCGAAGGTATCGGAGCCCTCCTCGATGAAGCGCAGCCTGCCGTCGGCCTCAAGCTCGAAGATCCAGGTATAGTAGCCCTCGACCTTCATCTGATCGCCCTCCATGACGGCTTTCTGCCTGTTCGAAACGGCTGTGATGCGGTTCCCCTCGACCGTCAGCTCGCCGACCCTAAGCCAGGAGGAATCGGTAAAAGGCTTGCCGAATTTGAAGCTGCCGTTTTCAAAATCGAAGCTGAGCGCAGTCCACTCCGGGAAGGTCCTCTCCCCGTCCGCGCCGAGCACGCAGTATTTTCCGGATACGGGCGCTGCGGGCTCCTTCGGCGCCGCGCAGCCGGCTGTAAAGAATACGGCGATCAGCAGCATGCAGAGGATGCATTTCGCTCCGCCGCCTTTAGGACCGCGGCCGGCCGTTTTTCCTGTTGATGACATAATATGTGCCTCCTTTTGCTGTTTTTCGATCGGGCCGAGGCCCGATATACGCTTGCCTTGCTCTTATTATACGGCGGTATATTTTTTTGTCAACAAAAAAACGGCGGTGCCTCCTTCGAAACGCCGCCGCTTTCCCGTCAGTTTTTCGCTCTCGAGAGCTGCTGCTTCTCCTTTTCCTTCTCCTTCTCGAACTGGAGGGTATAGAGCGCGTAGTATTTGCCGCGCTTCGCGAGCAGCTCGTGGTGGCTGCCCTGCTCCACGATCTCGCCCTTGGAGAGCACGATGATATTGTCCGCATGCTGTATGGTCGAGAGCCGGTGGGCGACGATCAGCATCGTGCCGATATTCATCATCTTCTCGAGCGAATCCTGGATCAGCACCTCGGTCTCGGTGTCGATATTCGCGGTCGCCTCGTCGAGGATCATGACCTCCGGGCGGTGGATCAGCGTGCGCGCAAAGCTCAGAAGCTGCCTCTGGCCGGCGGAGAAATTGTTGCCGCGCTCGCGCACGATCTCGTCCAGCCCGTTCTCGAGGCGGTCGATGAAGTGGTCGGCGTTGACGTAGCGGCAGGCTTCCATGACCTCCTCGTCCGAAACGCCGTCCTTATCGAGCAGGATATTGCTCCTGATCGTGCCGGAGAAGAGGAACACGTCCTGCAGCATCTGGCCGAAATGCTTCCTCAGCGACTGCGCCTTGATCTTGCGGATATCGATCCCGTCGATAAGGATCTCGCCCTTCTGGAACTCGTAGTTGCGGCAGATCAGCGAAAGGATCGTCGCCTTGCCGCTGCCGGTCGCGCCGACGAAGGCGACGGTCTGGTCGGGCATGACGTGGAACGAAACGCCCTTGAGCACCCACTCGTCGGGGATGTAGCTGAACCACACGTCGCGGAACTCGATCTCGCCGCGGACGGTGTCGAGCTCGATCGCGTCGGGCGCGTCGGTGAGCGCGGGCTCGATATCCATGATCGTAAAGACCTTCTCGGCCGAGGCGAAGGCGCTCTGCAGCCAGTTGAACTGCTCGGCAAGCTCCTGGATCGGGCGGAAGAACTTATTGATGTACATATAGAAGCTGACGATCGTGCTGGCCTTGAGCGTCTGCCCCAGGAAGCTCGTGCCGTCCAGATACCCCTTGCCGCCGAGGTAGAACAGGGCGAGCACGGAGCTGATATAGAGCATGTAGACGAGCGGACGGAAGATGCCGAACACGGTTATCTGCTCGCGCTTGGCCTTGCCGAGGCCGCGGCTCTTCTCGGAGAAGTCGCGCAGCTTCTCGCCCTCGCGGTTGAAGATCTGCGTGATCTTGATGCCGGAGAGGTTCTCGGAAAGATAGGTGTTTATATCGGTCGTCCTGTCCTTGACCTTGCGGTAGGCGCGGCGGGCGAATTTGCGGAAGATGACGGTGAAGAGCACCACGAAGGGCACGAAGCAGAGCACCATCAGCGTCAGCTCGTAGTTGAGGGCGAGCATCGCGGCGAGCACGCCGACGATGACGAACATGTTTTTCACGAGGTTGACGAGCAGCGTCGTGAACATCAGCGAGATCGCGTTGGTGTCGTTCGTGGTCCTCGTGACGAGCTTGCCGACGGGGATAGAGTTCATCTGCTCGTGGGAGAGGGACTCGATATGCGTGAACAGATCCTCGCGCATGCCGGAGATGATCTTCTGCCCGACCCGCTGCAGCGTGACGGCCTGCACGTAGGTGCAGATCATCGAAACGATCAGGATGCTCGCGTAGATCGCGACCAGGCGGAACAGCGGCGGCAGCTCGAACTCGCCCTTGATCAGCTCGGTGATGCGGCCGATGATCATCGGGGAGGCGATATCGTACGCGATGCCGACCAGCACTATGAAGCCGACGAAGATGAAGCTGCCGGCATAGGGCTTGGCGTAGCGGAGCAGGCGGCGGACGATCTCGCCGTCCTTCATATGGCGGTCGAAGCCGATGGCCTGCTTCTTGTCCTTGATGGAGGCGTAGGCGATGATGAGGACTATCGAGATGACGCCGATGATGGCGCCGCCGAGGAGGATGGGATAATAGTCGTGCATTGCTTTCACCTCCCTCATTTCGCGGCCTCTTCTTCGAGGCGCTGCAGTTCGACCATCCGGGCGTATTCGGGGCAGGAGACGAGCAGCTCGTCGTGCGAGCCGACGGCCGTGACCCTTCCGTCCTCAACGAAGACGATCTTGTCGAGATCCTTTATGGTGGAGATGCGGTGCGCGATCAGGATCGTGGTCTTGCCCGCCCTGCTCTCGCGCAGGTTCTTCAATATGACCTTTTCGGTGTCGGTATCGACCGCGGAGACCGAGTCGTCGAGGATCAGGATCGGCGCGTTCTTCATCAGCGCGCGGGCGATCGAGATGCGCTGCTTCTGCCCGCCCGAGACCGTGACGCCCCTCTCGCCGAGGATCGTCTCGTATTTTTCCTTGAACTCCGCGATATTGTCGTGCACGTCGGCGAGCCATGCCGAATGCTCCACGGCGGCCTCGTCCTTATCGTCGAACGCGAAATTGATGTTGTTTGAGATCGTGTCGCTGAACAGGAAATTATCCTGCGGCACGTAGGCGCAGCCCTCGCGCACCGAGCGGATCATGACGGAATTGACGTCCCTGCCGTCGATGAACAGCGTGCCGTCGGGCACGTTGTAGGTGCGCAGGATCAGGTCCACGAGCGTTGTCTTGCCCGCGCCGGTCTTGCCCACCAGGCCCACGCTCTCGCCCGCGTTGATTTTGAACGAAACGTGCTCGAGCGCGTCGAACTCGCCGTCGGGGTAGCGGAAGGTGAGGTCGCGGAACTCGATATCGCCCTTCACCTCGCCGATGTCCTCCGCGCCCTCGCGGTCGTGAACGGTGATCTCGGCCTCAAGCAGCTCGGAAACGCGTTTCATTGAGGCCTTGCCGCGGGCGCTCTTCTCTATCAGCATCGAGACGGCCATGACGGGCCAGACGACGGAGGTGAAATAGCCGATGTATTCGACCAGGCGGCCCGCGCTGAACGTGCCCTTATACACAAGATAGCCGCCGTAGCCGAGGATGACGCAGATGACGGTCTCGACGAGTGTGACGATCAGCACGTGCATCAGGGTGGAGATCTTGGTGTAGTCGATGTTCATGTTCTCGTTCTCGACGTTGAGCTTGCGGAACGCGAGCAGCTGCTTGAGCTCCTTGACGAACGCCTTTATGACCGCGTAGCCCGAGAAGCTCTCCTGCGCGAAATCGGAGAGGTTGGAGAACGCCTGCTGGCGGCGCTCCCACTGCTTCATCATGGCCTTGCCCATGAAGGTGCCGATCATCAGTATCAAAAAGAGCGGGATCAGCGTCAGCAGCGTCAGCCCCACGTCCATGCGCCACATATTGTAGAAGCCGAGGATGCCGAGGAACAGCGCGTCGAAGAACATCAGCAGGCCGTCGCCGAAGCATTCCTGGATGGTGTCGAGGTCGTTGGTGAACAGACTCATCAGGTTGCCGACCTTGTTGACCTGATAATAATCGCGCGAAAGGTCCTTGCAGTGGTCGAACATCTTTATGCGGATATCCGTCTCCACGCGGATCGCGGAGCCGAAGAAGCAGACGCGCCATAAAAAGCGCCCGATGACCATGACCACGATTATGCCGACGATGGGCAGGCAGATCTTATCGAGCAGGAAATCGAGCCCGAACGCCATGCGCACGCCGTGATAATCGACGAAGCCGGTGTTGAGGCCGTCGATCAGCATGCCGTACAGGTTGGGGATGATGAGCTGGAAATAGTCTACCAGGATCAGTGCGATCGCGCCGAGCATGAGCAGCGGTGCATACTTTAGATAGTAGCGGTTGATGTGTTTTCCGAATATCAAACGATTCTCCTTCCGCCGCCGGCGCCGGAGGCAACACTGCTCTCTCCCTGCGCGTCGGCCGGACCTTCATATTAGTAATATCATTATAATTCCATTATAAAAAATGTCAAGAGAAAGAAAGAGGCGGAAAGCCCGCGTCAAAAAAACAAAACCGCGCCCCTTGGTGAACGGACGCGGTTCTTATTCAGTATTTCTTTTTCGGGAGCAGTTCCTTTCTTATATAGCGGAATGTCTTTTTCTCGCCCTCGTCGCGCAGCATGACGAGCAGCCTTTCGAGCAGCCTCGCGGTCTCGGGGTGCATGCGGTCCTTGGCCTTGCCGCGGATGAAGTATTCGTAGGCCGAGGCGTCGGTATAGTCCCTGCCCTTATAGGTCTTCGAGGCGCCGACGCGGTCGCAGAACATCTCCACCACGAACACGAGCGGCATCTTGACCGGGCTCATCGCCTTCGTGACCGGATCATAATCGGTCCAGTACTCGAAATGATGGCGGTTGCGCCCCTTGTGGTGCATCCAGGCGAGGGAATAGCCGTAGTCGGCGCGCTCGAGCTCGTTCGGGCTGCGCGTGCCGGCGAAATGCTTCATGCTGGGGATGAACTCCTGCGGGGAGAGCTTGGACACGTCGTGCCAGAAGCCGCGCCAGGGTATGCCCGCGCGCACGCAGTGCACGAACACGGCGCTGCGGTGCTTCGTTACAACACTCAGGTGCTTGAAGGGATGGGCTCTCCGCTTCTCCCCCGCCGTTTCCGGGCTGTTTTCTATTTTGCTTGCTGTGTTTTCCATACTTTTATTATATCTGCGTCATTCCCCCGGGGTCTCGGCCGGGGGCGCGCCGCCTTACGCGCGCGTTGATCCTGTTCGCCGCGAGCCGATAGAGCACCGCCGTGACCGGCACGCTGAGCAGCAGGCCCGTCACGCCGAACAGCCCTCCTCCGACGATGACGCCGAGCAGCACCCACGCGCCCGAAAGCCCGACCGCGGGGCCTACGAGCCGCGGGCTGATGAAGCTGTTCTCGAGCTGCTGGAGCACGAGTATCAGCGCCGCGAAGCGGAGCGCAAGGCCCGGCCCGCCCGAAACGAGAATGATCAGCGCCCCGGCGAGCGTGCTCAGCCACGGCCCGAGGATCGGTATCAGCGCGAAGACCGCCGTCAGCAGCGAGATCAGCTCGGGGTACGGCATTTTAAACAGCCTCATCCCGAGCCAGCAGCCCGCGCCGAGCGCGATGCAGCTTATAAGCTGCCCCGAGAGGTACCCGCGGAAGGTGCGGTTTAAAAAGGAGCAGAGCCCGAGCAGCCGCCCGGAGTTTCTTTCGCCCAGCAATGCACGCAATGTGCGGCGCGCATGGGCGAGCAGCCTGTTCTTGTCGATCAGAAGATAGACGCTCAGCGTCGCCGCAAGGAAGGCGTCCGCTATGAATCCGAACGCCGCGGCCGCGTGCTCATAGAGCTTCGGCAGCGCCGACAGCGCTTTCTCCCCCAGCCTTTCGGCCAGCGCGCCCACGAGCTCGGCGGCCTTCTGCGCCGCCTGATGCGCCGCTTCGCCCGGGTAGACCCTCGCAAGCAGCCCGGGGATGCGTTCCGAGCAGGCGCCCATGAATTCGCCGAGGTTGGATATAAGGGCCGAAGCGCCCTCGATCGCCCTCGGTACGGCGAGCAGCAGCACGAGCGCGAGCACGCCGAGCACAAGAGAATACGCGGCGGCGGCCGAGATCAGTGCGGCGGCGCGGCGGCGCTTCATGCGCCCGAGGACTTTGTTTTCGAAGAATCCCGCGGGGATGCCGACGGCGTAGGCGAGCGCGATCCCGATAAACACGGGGCGGAGCACGCGCAGCACGCGTCCGAGCGCCCTTGCCGCCGGGCCGATGTTTTCGATGAGCTCGTAGAACAGCACGCCCGCGCAGACGGCGAGCACGGGCAGCGCGGCTTTTTCTGTCAGTTCCCGAAGAGCGGGCTTACGCAAAGAACAAGGGCTCCTCCCCGGAGGGAAGGCCCTCCAAAGTTCATTCGTCGGTGCTCTTCGGTTCGCCCTCGGCCAGCTGAGAAAGCTTTTTCTCGATATAGGCCGTTATCGCTTCCTCGGCCATAAGGTTCTTGCCGCCGCGCATGACCGCGAAATCGGCGCGGTCGATGTATTTGCTGATGTATTTGTCGTACATCGGCTTGACCGTTTCGCGATACTGGTTGGCGATGCTCTCAAGGCTCCTGCCGCGCTTCTTCATATCGCGGTCGATCCTGCGCAGCAGGCAGATATCGGTATCCACACGCATATAGACCTTGATATCCATCAGCTCGAGCAGCCTTTCGTCGTAGAAGGCGTGGATGCCCTCGATGATGAGCACGTCCGGGGGCTCGATCAGCGCGTCCGAGTCGGCGCGGCAGTGATGCGGAAAATCGTAGCCCTTGGTGGTGATGGGCTGGCCCTCGCGCAGCCTGCTTACGTCCTCGAAGAGCAGATCGTGGTCGAAGATCTCGGGCGAATCGTAGTTCACCTTCGCCCTCTCCTCCATGGGCTTGCCCGCCTGGTCGAAATAGTAGCAGTCCTGATTAAGGATGATGCAGCGCGCGCTCAGCCCCGCCTTGATCCTTTTCGCAAGGGTGGATTTGCCGCTGCTCGTGCCTCCGCAGATGCCGACGATGATCATCTTTATTCTATCCCCCGGAAGTATTTTTATCCGTTCATCGGTCTAGAACGGATCCTCCCTCATATTATACCAAAAAGAAGCCGCGTCCGCCACATTATTTTTCAAAATCCCCCCAAAAACGGAGAGCGGCGAAACCTTTCGTTTCGCCGCCTGCTCCGTTACAAGGAGAAGCACTGAATGAAAACCCCGAAGGGAATGATGGCCTGTTTCGCCGCTCAGACGATGCCGAGCGCCATGCGCATCGCGGTCAGCGCGTCGGTCACGGTGATGCTGCCGCTGCCGTCGACGTCCGCCACGGCCTGCGCTTCCTCGCTGAGGGTGATGATGTTCATCGCGTGGCGCATGATCAGCAGCGCGTCGGTCACGGTGACGCTGCCGTCGAAGTCCACGTCGCCGATAAGGCCGGTCGGGGGCTCGGTCGGCTCCTCGGTGGGCGGCGGAGTGGGCTCGTCGGTCGGAGGCGGGGTGGGATCGTCGGTCGGAGGATCGGGGATCGTCAGCTCGGGCGGCTCGGGCGCGGTGCTGCCGAGGTCGCCGCCGATCGCTATGACGCGGATCGCGCCGATGCGGGTGCCGAGCACGCTGACGTTCAGCTCATAGACGCCGGGCTCGCCCTCGGTGAATTCGGGGCTCCAGGCGTATTCGACGCGGCTGTCGGTCCAGGCAAGGGTCTGCTCGGAGGCGTTGGCGCCGCTCTTGAACCTGATCGTCGCATTGGCAAGCACCTCGGCCTCGGAGACGCTCTCGCCCGCGTCGGTGTCGATCAGGTATTCGAGCGTGCCCTGCAGGGACGCAAGCGCGGAATCGGGCGCGTAGATATAGAGGTTGGAAGCGGAGGTCGAGAGCGTGAAGCTCGAGCCGCTTGCAGCGAGGTAGAGCGTCCTCGAGCCGCCCGGGCCGCCGGGGCCGCCGCCGCCGGGGCCGCCGCCGGATTCGCCCGCCGAGGTGGAGATGCGGGCATAGCTGCCGTTCGCGGTGATCGTCCACGAGGGCGCGGAGTCGGCGCTCGTCAGCATCGCGATCGCATAGGTCGGGTTCCAGCCGCTGCCGCTCTGGGTGTAGCCGAGGTAGTAGTTGGCGCCGTTGACGGTGCAGCAGAGCTTGCCGGTGTTGTTGCGGTACCAGGTGTTCGCGTCGGAGACGTTGGTGATCGAGTAGCCGCCGGTCACGGAGCTGACCTGCACGGAGGTGCCGGAGACGGAGGCGCCGCCGGTGAGGGCGTAGCTGTTATTGGTGTTGGTGATGACCGCGCCTACGCCGGGGGTCATGCTCGTCATGCGGGCATAGGCCTCGGAGAGCTCGCCGACCGCCTGCCATGCGGCCGCGCCGCCGGTCTGGGGCGTGGGGATCGTGCCGCCGGAGCTGCCGCTCGCGGTCGCCGTCGCGATCTGGCTGCCGTTCTTATAGAGCTTATAGGTCTGGCCGGAGGAGAGCTGCGGGCTCGCAAAGATCACGCAGGAGCCGGTGCGGTTCGCGTTGTGATAATGGACCGTGCTCTCGAAGAGCTTGGTATTCGAGGAATTGTAGACGGCGATAACGTCGTTGTTCTGGATGCTGATGCTCGAGCCTCCGCCGCCCCAGCCGCCGGATGAGCCGAAGCGGACGTAGATGCCGTAGGACGGGGTCTCCACCATGTCGCCGGCTCCGACGCTCATAACGGTGCTGCCGATGATGCTCATCGTGCCGTCGCTGTCGAGCGCGGCGTTGCCGTTGCCCGGGGAATAGACCTCGACGTAGGCGCCGCAGATGGTCAGCTCGCCGTTGGAGTCGACGCCGTCGCCGGTGTTGCCGTAGCAGTAGTAATTGCCGCCCCAGAGGCGCAGGGTGAAGGCGTAGTTCCCAAGGTCGGAGTTCGCGGCGTTCATGCAGTCCTCATTGGTCCAGATCGTGTAGTTGCCGGAAAAACCGTTTATATGCGCGCCCTCGATGCCCTCGTAGCAGGTGGTGACGGTCAGGTTCACGTCGTCGTCACTGCCGTTGTATTCGCCGAGGTTCAGGGTGTAGTCCGCGTGGATGCCGTCGTCGGTGGTGGCAAGGGTGAAGTCGCCGCCGAGGATGGTCATATCGCCGTTGGAATGGAGCGCGTCGTCGGCGGAGTTGATGTTGTAGACGCCGCCGAAGAAGGTCAGGTCGGTGCCGGCCTTGATGCCCTTCGCGCTCGGATCGTTGTCCTTATCGTAGGAGGTGTTCGAGGAGCCTCCGCAGCATACGGCGGTGATATCGCCGCCGCGGAAGGTCGCCGCGCCGGCCGCCTGGAAGCCGTCGCACTGGGTGGTGATATCGAAGGTGCCGCCGCAGATCGAAAGGTCGCCCGCGGTCTCGTCGGCGTTCTCGGCCTTGACTGCGTCGCCCTGGCAGTCGATATCGAAGGTGCCGCCCGTGATGGTGACGGAGCCGCTGGCCATGATGCCCTCGTCCGCCGCGTTGAGATGGAACTCGCCGCCCCTGATGGTCAGCTTGCCGATCGTCTCGGTGTCGTCGGAGGCCTTGATCGCGTCGTTCGACTGGCTGGTGACGTTGATGCTGCCGCTGTTGATCTCCAGCTCGTT
>JAEEGL015951920.1_pt1 | contig 38649 bp, 25 predicted proteins | sample 9134231 | NCBI WGS metagenome assembly JAEEGL01 (sample SAMN16246548, study PRJNA631951) | gut metagenome | biome: gut microbiome; feature: rumen; material: fiber-attached | host: Bos | place: Iran: Karaj | collected 2018-10 | reverse complement strand
ATTATTTGTAATAATTTACGTCAATATGTTTTGCTCGGTGATGCTTCAGCCATGACGGATAATATTTGCGGCAACAATGATGACCGCAGAGTTTATACCGAGAAAAATCCTTTTAGAGAACTTTCTACGGCCTCTTGTCTTGCTGCCTCTTACCGTACTTTGAAAGGGTTTAACGATACCTTGTCAAGACGTTGTTTGGAAATTGCGCAAGATGTTTATAATCAGAACAAAAACGTTACGGGTTTTGCTTTGTTTGCAAAGGTTCAGGCTTGTGCGGAACTTTTTATTTCCACTGAAAACAAAGAGTATTTGGACAAAATCGTAACGCTTACCGATTCGCTTGATAAATATATCGGTTTTTGCGGTTGGTATTTGGCGAGAATCGAAAAATATTGTTCTAAGCAGACTGACAAACGTTATAAAGCGTTTTCAAAGGCTTTTCGTTTGGCTTTAAGCGGTTATAATGAAAAACTAAAAGTCTCTACGACGGAGAATCCTTACGGAGTGCCGTATCGTCCGAATATTTGGGGCGCAGGTTGGGATATTCAAAGTTTTGGCGTAAAACATTATTTTCTTGCCGCTCAATATCCTGAAATTTTTTCTCCGCAACCTGTTTTTGATGCTTTGAATTTTGTTTTGGGTTGTCATCCAGGTTTAAACCGTGCGTCATTTGCCTCTGGAGTAGGAGCGGAGTCTGCGACGGTAGGTTATGGATTAAATCGTGCTGACTGGTCGTACATTCCGGGCGGTGTGGTTTCGGGTACGGGTTTGATTCGCCCTGACTTTCCTGAACTTTTAAAGTTTCCTTATCTTTGGCAACAAACAGAATACGTAATTGGTGGCGGGTCTACCAATTATATGTTTTTGGTATTAGCAGCGGAAAGTTTAGGAAAAAGATAGAATAAAAAAAATGGGCGTTTTTTTTAAAAATGCCCATTTTTTTTAAATTAAAAATTAAAAATTTTATTCTATTCTGATGATATTATCTTCTGTGAATTTATCTTTCGGAGTCGGGTTTTCGCCGGGATAACCGATTGCAATCATAGAGTAGGGGACAAGGTTTTCAGGAAGTCCGAGTACTTGACGTGCTTTGTTGTAACGGTTGGGATCGGGCCAAGTGCCGCACCAAACAGCTCCAAGACCTTGTGCCGTGGCTGCTAAAAGAACGTTTTCTGTGACAGCTCCGCAATCTTCACTCCACCAAAGGTCGTCAGCGTTGCCGGAAGTTTTTGTCATATCACCGCAAACAATTATCGTAAGTGTTGATTTTGCGATTGGCGGTTTGCCGGTTGAATCTGCGAGTTCCTTGATTTTTTCTTTGTTAGTAAGAGCAACAATTTTCCACGGCTGTTTGTTCATGGCAGAGGGGGCTGCAAGTCCGGCTCTAAGGAGTTGGTCTATTTTCTCTTTTTCAACGGGTTGGTCAGTGTACTGACGGATACTTGTGCGGTTTTTGATAACTTCAAGGCATGATGTGCCAGATTGATTTTTTTCGCAACTGTTTTTGTTGCAGCAACTGTTAATACCCACAGCGAGAAGGGCGCAAGTTGCAAACGTTAAAATCTTGTTCATGTTTCGAGTCTTTTTTTGAAAAAATTTCTATTTTTGACTTTTTATTTTGGTGATAGTTTAATTTTATGAATGAAAAAAGATTTGTTGTATTTAACAAAAGAAATACTATCTTTGCACCATAACAATTAAAAAATTAAAAAACATGAGAAAGATACTATTTTCGATGCTCTTGTTAGCTTCTGTTGCAGGTGCATCAGCTCAAAACAATTCAATTCCCGGTAAAACCGATGTTGTTCAGCAGGAATATCTGAAGGTTGAGGAAGTTCCTAATAGTCTTTATATTTTGCCTGTATATCCTGAGTTCAATAGTGTTCAGTTTCTTAACGACCAATATCAGTATTATTGGGGCAAAAGTATCCGTAATACCGAGCGCGGTGAAAAAGCTATCACTGACGCTACTCTTGATGGTCTTCAAGGTATGAACAATGCTTTTGGTGAGGTTTTCGGTACTCAAATCACATTAGAAAACACTCCTGAAATTTTTACGCTTGTACGTTCAATCGGTCGTGATGCAGGTGGAATTGCCCCCAAAAAGGCCAAAAATTATTATAAAAGAATTCGTCCTTTTGTATTTTTCAATGATAATACAAGCACCCCCGACAACGAAGACCACATGCGTAACAGTGGTTCATATCCTTCAGGACATAGTTGCTACGGATTTGCTGCGGCGTTAATCCTTGCTGAAATCAATCCCGAACATCAAAACGAAATCATAAAACGCGGTTACGAAATAGGTGAAAGCCGTAAAATTGTTGGCGCACATTATGATACAGACGTTCAGGCAGGTCGCATAATGGCAGCTGCTACTGTTGCCGCACTTCATTCTAACGCTGCATTTCAAAAACAACTCTTAAAAGCTAAAGATGAGTTTGCAAAACTTAAAAAAGCCGGTAAAATCAAACCGAGTACCGCTGTGTTGAAATAAAATAAAAAAAACTTCAACTTAAAACTTGAAATCGGGTTTTAAGTTGAGGTTTTTTATTATGAATTAACGAGAGAAAAATTATCCTTCCGTCATTTTAACAATCTTATCAATATTGAGGCTTCGGGCTGAGGCGTCGAAAATTTTCTTGTAAATTCCGCCTTGTTTATAAACCTCTTCGGGTTTGCCGCCTTGTTCCACACGTCCGCTGTTAAGGGCATAAATCATCTCGGAATCAATAATTTGAGATATTGAATGTGAAATTATTACCACGGTGCGGTTTTGTTTGATAGCATCGATGGCATTTTTGATTTGCTCGGTGGCAATGGCATCAAGACTTGCCGTAGGCTCGTCAAGGAAGATGATCGGTGGATTTTTCAAAAACATACGGGCTATGGCGATGCGCTGTTGTTGTCCGCCGGAAAGGTCTGCTGCGTTTGTATTGAAACCTTCGGGCATTTTTTCTATCATGTCGTAGATGTAAGCTTTTTGGGCAGCCTCGCAAACTTCTTCAAATGTGGCTTCTGGGCGTCCGTAACGGATATTTTCTTCCACAGTGCCGTCAAAAATGTGATTTTTCTGCAACACAAGACCGATGTTTTCTCTGAGATATTCTGTGTTCCATTCGCGGATGTCTACGCCGTCAATTTTAATAGTTCCGCTCTGGGGTTCGTAAAACTTATCAAGGAGATTTACAACGGTACTTTTGCCTGCACCTGAGAGTCCTACAAACGCTGTGATTTTGCCGTGCGGTATTGTCATGCTAATATCTGTTAACGCCTTGCAACCGTTGGGATAAGTGAAATCAACGTGCGAAATCTCTATATCGCCGCGCACTTTTTCAGGACGGTAACTGCCGCTTTGCTCCTCGCTGTCTTTAGCCTCAAGTATATCAAAATAGCCTTCAGAATATATCAAAGCCTCGTTTACATCGTCGTAAATGCGGTGAAGCTGACGTATTGGTGCGGTAACGTTTGCAAAAAGCATTACGTGATACATAATTTTGCCGATTGTCATGCCCGGATAGTCTGTTAAAACAAGATAGGCTGTTAAAATAATAATGAAAACCGTACCGATTTGCTCTACAAACGTCTTGATACCGTCGTAAATAAAACTATATTTGCGTGTGCTCAACTGATTGTCTGTTAGCTTGTTGATAACATTAGTCTGTTTGTTGTATTCGATTTCTTCTCTGTTGAAGGATTTTATTACGTTGATGCTTTGGAGAATATTCATAATGCCGTTGCTTTTGGCCTCGCGGTAGTTTCGCATATTGGTGCGCCAATTTTTGAGTTTTCCGGCTTGTAAGTAGGTAACATAAAAGTAGATAGGAACAATTACCAATGCCGTCAGCCCAACGTAAAAATTTGCGGCAAACATCAATACCAACGCCAAAACCGCACTTGTGCCGAGAGGCAGAATGTCGATGAAAAAGTTTTTTATTGTCATCGTGATAAAATCAACACCGCGGTCAATTCGTGTTTGAACTTTGCCCGGCTTGTTTTCGTCGCGAGTGAAAAACGCCACTTTAAAAGTTAATACTCTTTTTATTACGGCTGCCGCTAAGTCTTGAGAAATCAATACTTTAATTCTTTCACCGTAGTATTTTTGAACGAAATTGATAAGCAGTACCAAAAGCTCTTTGCCAAGCAGAATCGCCGAAATCACCACCATAACGTATGATGCCTGACTCCACTGAAAATGTTCGAGGTGCAATAGTCGGTTTACTTCATCTACGGTTTTATCAAGCACTACGGCATTTACTTGTGCTGCCAACGACCCGATAAATGTCATAACCAATGTTAAAACGACAAGCCATTTGTAAGGCTTTACAAACGGCATTATTTTGATGAAAAGTTGTTTGAGTGACATTTCTTTTTTTTGAAAAAGTTTTTTTAGTTTGATGGTACAAATATATAAAAATACTGAATTATCCGAATAAAAAAAGAGGTTGTACTTCAATGTTTTGTACAACCTCTTTTAAACTAAAAAGTTATTTGAAAATTACAACTGAATTGTCCACATTGTAATTGAGTATGGTTCAATTTTTTCTACGCCTTTTGCTTTGAGCAATACGTTTTCAGTAATCGGAACGATTGGCTGTTTTTCGTAGTTGTTCTCGTCCATAGGATTGCCGGAAATTACGGTTTTTTCAGCATTGCCTTTGATTTTAAACTTAGTTAAATCAATGTTTGCTTGAGCGGTTTCGCTGCTTGCATTACAGATTTTTACGTAAAGTTTTTTCGACTTGCTGTCAAAAACCACTGATTGACCAAGAAGATTATCGTTTTTGCGGTTGAATGTTACGCAATCGCCGTAGTAATAGTCGCCAGAGGATTGTCCGAACATCTGCTGAACATAGTAACTACATGTAAGATAAGGCTTTTCGTTGTCAAAATAAATCAAATCGGGATTCCAATTTGTTGCATTTTTACGTGCGAATAGGGGTGCGTATGATGTCATTACAACTACATCGCCATTCTTTTCTACGTGCAAAAGATAAAGTCCTTCTGCCAGAGCGTCGATAAGTTTTTTGTCTTTTGACGCATATTCGCCCAAATAAACTTTGGTTTTGCGATTTCTCGGATAACTATCATACTGACGTGATGTCAAGAAATAATCTCTTTGTTCGTAATAGTGTTCGTCGAGAATAGGAAGACCGATTTTTTCAGCAAATTTCCAACCCTCGTCGTAGTCAGGATTGCCTTTGTGAGAACCCGGGCCTGCTGTACCAACAATCACAATATCGGGATATTTAGCCGTGATTTTGTCGTACATATATTTGAAACGTTCTTCAAATTCTGGAGTGATTTTTTCCTCGTTTCCAATTCCTAAATATTTGAGGTTGAACGGTTTTGGATGGCCTGCATCGGCACGAACTTTTCCCCATTTGGTATTAACATCGCCGTTAGCCCATTCGATAAGGTCGAGAGCGTCTTGTGTCCATTCGTCCATATCTGACATCGGGCAGGCATCTTGAGCCTGTGTCGGCCACATATTCCAACCACCGTTAGTACCCTGACAACTTACACCGCAAGGCAAAATCGGAACGGGCTGCATTCCAAGGTCTTCGCAGAATTGGAAATATTCAAAATATCCGATTGACATTGATTGATGATAACCCCAAGTGTTTTTCAAGGGTTTACGTTGTTCTTTGGGTCCAACAGTATTTTTCCAACGGTAAGTATTCCAGAAACCGTCGCCGCCGCCGTGAACAACACATCCGCCCGGAAAACGCATAAATTTAGGATTTAAATCCGCCAAAGCCTGAGCTAAATCTTTTCTAAGTCCATGACCTTTGAAAGTCTCTTGCGGATAGAGCGATACCATATCAATATCAAATTCGCCTACTGTCAAACACAAAACTTGAAGAACAGCGTTTTTGCAATCTTCTGTTACTTCGATAGTAGCAGTTTCTTTTTTCCAATCGCTGCCTGAGGCTTTAATTGTTGCCTCGCCGATTGCTTTAGGATCTTGACCCCAAGGAGCTGGCACTGCTAATACAATGCGGATTTCTTTTTCTTTGCCGTCGGTATTGCGGAAAAATGCTGAAAAATCGTATTTTGCACCTTTTTTTACAGTGAAACCTTCAAAGCCGTCGTTTTGAAGTCCTGCGCCTTTCCAACCTTTGTAATCGTAATACTCTTTTACACGTTCTACTTTTACGTGCATGTAGTTAGGATTGTTGGGATGAATAGGATTTTGCTGACGAGGTTCGATGTATCCGAGCGAATGTCCGGGGCGAATAAATTTCCAAAAAGAGCCTGCACCCCAGCCGTCTCTTTCGATGGGGCTGTATTCAAACGAGCCATTTTGAACCATTTCTGCAGAAAGTCCGCCGTCTGCCGAAGAACTGATGTCCTCGAAAAATATGCCGATAAGTTCGTCGCTGATTTTTTTACCACCGGCAGGAGCTTGTGCCATAAGACTCAGTGCCGAAACTGTTGTCAGCGATAATGAAAGTAATTTTTTTAACATAATATTAATTATAATTTAAAAATGTAATTTTTACACCACAAAAATAGAAAAATATTAATTAACGGCAAATATCTGAGATAAAAAATCGGATATGAATTTTAAAAAAAGTTTATTGAACCGTTAATCTGTTTTCAATCATTCTTTCATGGTATTGCTGAATTTCGGCTTTTAATAGTTTTAGCATTTCATCTTCCTCTTCTTTGTATGTTCCGATGAGGTTATCTTTTAAGAAAATGTCAGTCTCGGGTTTAAAAAATCCGGTTTCTTTTTGTCCGTCAAACTGCAAGAAAAATTCTCCTTTAGAAATTTGATAAAGCGGTTCGCTGTAATTTACGACATATCCCAAAGTGTCTGTTTGAGAGAAAAACGAATTGCCGAAAGCGATATACGGCTCATCAAAACCGAGATAATCCAAAATCGAAGGCGTTATATCTGTTTGACATACAAGTTTTTGTGAAATCTTTTTGATATTGCTGCCCGGATGATAAAACAGAATTGGAACTTTAAAAACATTTCTGTCGGTTGTGTATTCATGGCTTAACGTCTGATTTGTATGGTCAGCGGTTATAACAAAAACCGTGTTTTCGTACCACGGATATTTTTTCATGGTGTTGAAAAAATTCCTTATCGCATTGTCGGTGTATTGAATACATTTTGTAATAGGTTGTGGACCTTCTTGAAACCTTTCTTTGTATTTTTCTGGTATTCGGAACGGATTGTGGGATGTTGCTGTAAAACACGCTGTTACAAATGGTTGCGGTATTTCGTTCATGCTTTTGGCGTAAAATTGCAAAAATTCTTCGTCCCAAATTGCCCAATGTCCGTCAAAATCGTTCATTGCATTGAAACGGGTATCGTTGCAATATTCTGTCATGCCGTAATAATCCTCAAAACCGGCTAATTTTGAAAAATTCAAAAAGCCCATGCTGCCGTTTGGTGCACCGTGATAAAATGCTGTATAATAACCTTTGGTTTTCAAAAGTGAAGCAATGCTATTGACTTTGTTGTTAGAATACATTCCCATAAAGAAATGATCGGTCAGATACGGTATGCCTGCTAAAATACTCGGCATTGCATCTATGGATTTTCTGCCCGTTGCAAAGGAATTTTTAAAAGAAAGACCTTGTTGATAAAGCGAATCCAAAAAAGGCGTATAACCTTCATTATTGTTGAAAAAACCGGAATATTCTTTGCCGAAACTTTCTAAAATTAAGATTACGACGTTGAGCTTTTTAAATTCTTTTTCCTTTTTAGGTGTGTGCAATGGGGTATAAATAGTTTCAAGTTCGTCTTTTGGAAAATAATCGGGGTCGCTGAACGAAATTTTTCCTGCTGTGCGCAAAATACAATACGGCGTGTTTAATACGATAGCCGATTCGTTACTTTTCTTAATGTATTCGTTAGCGTTGTTCATGTTCATAGGTCTGTGATCGGCATCAATTATGAGCGAACCCCTTAAACCTGCCATGAAAAAATAAATGAAAAGCAATGTTATCGGAAGTACTTTAAGAGTGTATTTTTTATCTAAAAAATCCTCTTCTTTGATTTTCGGACGGTAATAAAATTTTGCAAGGCAAAAAATCATTACGGCGGCGGCAAGTGTCAGCGGCCAAAAATCCACAAAACCTTTCAATAAAACTCCTAAAAGATTGTTTTCGTTGGAAAACTCTTTGAAAAATGAAAAATTCGTGCGTCTTCCGTTGAAAGGAAACATTGCCGTATCATAAAGATTGGCGAAAAGTCCGATGGAAACGGGAATAACAAAAAAATATTTCGCAATTTTCGTGTAAGTGCTTTTTAGAGAGAATTTCATGGGAATTATCATCATAAAAAAACTTACTGCCGAAAGGTAAAAAATGGAGGCAAAGTCAAACTTTAAGCCTCCATATATAAGTTTCAATAAATGAGAAAATTCCGTGTCGCTATAATATTCTTTGTTAGCTATTATAAAAATAATTCTGCACAAAAGAAAAAGTGCAAATGCAAAAAAATAATTTACCGCATATTGTATTGCGGGAATTTTTATTAATTCTTTTTTCGGCATTTTCTTTATTTATTTACTATTTTGTTTTTTTGGTTTTTTATTTTCTTGTTTTTTTTTATTTTTTCCCTCCTAACATTTCTGCTAAAGGTTTGTCTTTGAAACAATGTTTTTCTTGATCCCAAAATCCGAAATCAGCATCGTAACACCAAGTTGTCCATGCTACGTTGAACTCGTCAAAAACTTGGAGCATATCTTTTGTCCAAGCGTATGCCAAATCTCTGTCAACGGGGCAATAAACTCCCCATTCGCCGCAGAATAGTTGCAGACCGTATTTTTTAGCAACATCAATAGCATCTTTCATTTGAGAATAAATCTTCTCTTTGTTCCATTCTTCAGTTGTGTATTGCTCAATAAAAGGTTTTATACTATCGGGTGTAGCCTCATAAACTTCTTTTGAAACAGGAATTCCCGGGTAAGTAACCTTACCGTGAAAATCTTTCAAATTGGTCCACCATGCACCGTAATGCGTTACAATCATCGGGTTGTAATAATGGAAACTGAGAATAATGTTTTTGTCGTTTTCGGGAACTTTCAAGTATTTGAATGTTTCAACACCTTGCCAACGGTTTGAACCGATAACTAAGGTACGGTTCGGTTCACGTTTGCGGATAGCTTTATGAACTTTTGCGATAACGTTGTTCCATTGTTCGTGTTCCTCGGCTACGGGTTCGTTCATAAACTCGTATGCTACCCAATCGGTAGAGAAATTTATAAGTGAATCTTGAAGTTGTCCCCAAAGGTTAATAAGACCTTCCTGTGCTTTTTCGTCTGTAAAAAGCGTATTTTTGCCGCCTTCGTTTGCCGCGTTAAAATAATGCGCACGGATAATGTGAAGGTCTACTATTGCACGGATATTGTATTTGCGTGCAAGGTTGAGGGCGTTTTTAAGAAGACTCCAAGCCTCGGGCAATTTGTTGCCTTGTTCGTCCCAAAATTGTTCTTCGTCGATAGGAATTCTTACGTGATCAAAACCTAAACTGTCCAATCGTGCGAAGTCATCTTCTTGAATATGATTTTTGCGTTCTTCGCCTCTGACGGTGCTTTGTGAAAGCCAATGACTGAGATTTGTTCCGCGTTTAATTTTGAAGCCTTCGCTTTTTTCTTGAGCGGTATTTGTACCGCATGAACTGATAACCGATGCTGCTAAAAGCAACACCGAAATTAATTTAAAACATCTTTTCACTTTATTAAAATTTTGAATGATTAAACCTCCAATCCAACGACCAAAACATCGTCCGTCTGTTTTGTATCGCCTTTCCATGAAAGAAATTTGTCTTCAAGTAGTTTCTTCTGAAAACTCATATTGTAAGAACGAATTTCTTTTAAGATTTTTCTGTAGCCTGAGGTTTTCATTACGCGGTCGCTTGAGCCGCCGAATTGTGACTGATAGCCGTCGCTTGCAAGATAAATTTTATCGCCTTTTTGGAGTTTTAGCTCTTCCGTAACAAAGGGGCGTTCGCAGATATAAACGCCTACCGGATTGTGTACGGGTTTTATGACTATTTCTTCTTCGCCTCTGTAACAAAGGAACGGAATATGAGCACCAGAATAATAAAGTATGTTAGTTTTTTTGTCAATTATTATAAGGGCTGCGTCCATACCGTCCTGCGATTTCATTTCGTCTTTTATATTTTGTTTTAGGGTTTTCTTAATCATCTCCCTCATGGCGTTCATAATTTTTGCAGGGTTTCTTTCACCTTCTTTGCCGACGATTTCGTTGAAAGCAGTCATGCCGAGCATACTCATAAAAGCTCCTGGTACACCGTGTCCGGTACAATCTGCCGCCAAAAGTATAAAATAATCTTCGTCATAAAAGACTTTGAAGAAGTCGCCGCTGACAACGTCTTTAGGACGGTAATAAATAAAACCGTCAGTGAAATAATTTTTTAAGATTTCTTCTTCCGGCAACATCGAAAACTGAATGCGTTGAGCATAGTTTATCGAGTCTGTAATTTCTTTTTTCTGGTCGGCAAGTTGTTTGTTTTGTTTTTGCAGAATATCCCTTTGTGAGGAAATTTCTTCGTTTCTTGCTGAGATTTCGTCTTTTTGAGCTTTTAGGATACCGTTAATTTTTTTTGTCTTCTTAATTCTGACAATCAAGAAGATAACAGCTCCGACAATCATTATAGAAATCAATGCAAAACTCAAAAGTACATATTTTTGGATTTCTTGGTCTTTTTTGAGAATTGTAATTTCGTTTTCTCTTCGGATTTGTTCAAGACGGTATTCCATTCTTTTCATGTTGAAGGATTTTCTCGCATTAAGAAATGTATCAGCGTATGCCATTACGTTTTCGTATTGTTGAAAGGCTTTTGATAGATTACCCATTTTTGCATAAACATCGCCGAGATATTTATAAGCGTTTTTTATGCGAAAATCTATTCCGAAAAGGTTCGAAATTTCAAGACATTTTTGAGCATAACAAAGTGCGCTGTCGTTTTGATTCAAACCCATGTACGCACTTGAAATCATGCCGTAAAGGTCGCTCAAAAGGTCTATGTCTTTGATTTCGTTGTCTTTACTGATAGCCTCTTTGTAATATTTCAGAGCCGAGGAAAAATCTTTTTTTGCTATTGATACATCACCGAGATATTTTTTTGTGGTTGCAATTTTGTCCCAGTCTTCATGCTTTTCGATGCGGATTTTTTCACATTCTTCCAAATATGTTGTTGCCGAGTCTATATGTCCCAAGCTCAAATGTGTGCGTCCGAGGTTGATGTAAATGTATCCCAATATCGAGGAATCCTGAATTTCTTGAGCTACGTCTAAGGCTTGATTCAATTCTGTTTTTGCTTTCGTGTATTCGTCGTGATAGAGAAAAAGATTTCCCATGTTGATATGCGAATATGCGATTTGATCTTTGGCGTTTACTTTTGTGGCTAAATCCAATCCTTCAGAATAATATTTAAATGCCGAGTCGTATTCGCTTAAATTTCTGAAACATACTCCGATAAAACTTTCTGCTTTGAGAATTTGAATCGTATCGTTGAATTTTTCTGCGTATTTTAATGCTTTTTTGCCGTAATCAAGAGCAGAAGCCGGATTAAAATTTCTGAGTTTCCAACATATATTAACATAATGCTTACTTTTTTCATCCTCAGGGGCTTTTTCTGCAATGCGTATCAAACTATCAATTTCAGCTGAGCCTTCAGCTTTAACATTGGTAGTTTTTACAAGCAAAAATCCCGCTAAAAGTGCAAATAAAATATTTCTAAAGTTGAATTTCATAGTCTAAATTTAAGTAAACATTATTCCTATGTAAGAACGCAAAATTAGTGCAATTTTTTGAATAAAAAAATAAAAATAATTAAAAATTAATGTCTTGAAGAAAAATTAGATACAAAATCCTATTATTAAAATATCATCCATTTGTTCATTGTCTTCTTGAGGTGAACTGTGTATCCATTCTTCAATCGTATTGTCCAAAATTTCACGCTGTTTTTCTTTCGGCTTTGAATGTATTTCGAGCAAAAGTTTTTTAAGGTTTTTTGACATGAATTTTTTGTGGTTTTTGCCCCCGAATTGGTCTTCAAAACCGTCAGAATAAATATAAAACCAAGTAGGAGTCTCTGTTAATGGAATTTCATGCTTGGTGAAACGGAAATTTTCATGGTATTGAACCCCGCCTATTCCCTGCAAATCGGCTTTAATGCTTTTGAGTTCACCGTTTTGAATATAAACCAAAGGATTCATCGCACCGGCAAATTCCAGGACTCTGCGTTTTTTGTCAATAGAACAAAGAGCCATATCCATGCCGTCTTGATTGTTGTTAGTTTCTTGTTTTAATGCTTTTCTGATATATTCGTTTTGTTTTGTGAGAATTTCTGCGGCTGACGAAAATCCTTTGCTGACTATTGTTGTTAAAGTTTCTGCGCCTAACATACTCATAAATGCTCCAGGGACACCGTGTCCTGTGCAATCAACGGCTGTGATTATGATATGTGTGGGAGTTTCTTTGAACCAATAAAAATCTCCTGATACAATATCTCTTGGACGGAACAAAATGAAATGTTCCGGTAATGCTTGAGCAATATCGTTTTGCAGAGGCAGCATGGCTTTTTGAATGCGTTTTGCATATCGGATACTTGCTGTTATGGCATTATTTTTTTCGGTAATGACATTATTACGCTTTTGAATTTCATTGTTTTGCTTTAGGATTTCGTCCTTTTGTTTTACGATTTCGGCAGTGCGTTCGCTGACGGTTTTCTCCAAAACTTCTTTTTCGTGTTCAAGTCTGCGTATGTTGATTTTTACAACTGCTTTTACCAAAAGTATAAGTAAAATGGCGTAAAGTACAAATGCCCAAGATGTTAAATACCATGGCGGTAAAATTTTAACGGTGATTTCTGCTTCCGTGCTTTGACAGAGGTAATTGTTGATAGCTTTTACTTTGAAAGTATAAGTGCCGGGCCAAAGGTTGGAATATTCTTTCGTGTTTTCTTTTTTCCAATCGCTCCAATCTTTGTCGTTGTTTTCCAAAATGAATTTGTATGAAATGTTTTCGGGATATTCGTAATAAGCCGCCGAAAAACTAAATTTCAGTCCGTTGTATTCGTACGGCAAAACAATCGGTATTTCCTGTTTTGAAACTATTCTTAAATTTTCGTCAGTAAAAGTGCCTTCAAAAACCAAAGAATCGCCGTTGATTGTTTCAACGCTTCTAATAAAAGCCGGATAAGGCTCTTCAAAAGATTTTTTGATATTTTCGTCATAATGCACGAATCTGTCTTTGTCGCCGATTATGTAACAACCACCGCCGATTGAAACAAAAGAATTGATTTTGTTTCTAAGCGGAATAAACCTGTTTTTTATTACTCTTGAAACGCTGTCGCCTTGGATTTCAAGTTTTTCAAGCGACCAGAATTTTGTAACGGAATCTTTCGGCGAGGTTTCGATGTGTTTTATCCAAATATTGTTTTTCTCGTCGCAATAAAGAAAATCCGCAACGGGTTTTTCGTTAAAATAATTAAGTTTGGAAAATTCTTTCATTGAATTAGTTAAACTGTCATATTTATAAAAACCGTTTAATGTGCAAAAAACTAATTCGTCTTTTGCTTTGAAAAGATAATTTTCTATGTTTGCCTTTAGACCCGAACTTTTGTTGAAGGTTTCGCATGATATTACGCTGTCGTAATTTTGGTTGAGCCTTATTCTGAAAATGCCTTTTGTTTTTTCCGAAATCCAAAAATCTCCGTTTTTGTCTTGAACAATATGCCGCGAATATTCGCTGAAATTTTTAATGCCCGATTTATAATTCCATTTGCCGTTTTCTTTTGTGAAAAGTGAGAGTCCTAAACCGCCACCGGCTATAAGAACGTTTGGATTTTCTCTCGGGCAGATAAAAGTGCGGATATTGCGTTCTGAATTAGCGTCAATGAGTTCGATGCGGTTGTTTTCTATTAAAAAAAGACCTTTTTCGCTGCCGCCGATTATGCCTGTGCTTGTTGTGTCAAGTTTCCAAATCGAACAATGTCCTTTGCGGTTTTTTAGTTCTTCAAATTTTGAGGTTTGATTGTTTGAAATTTTTTCCCAATCTGCGGCGTAAACGGCATCGGCTCCGATGTAAAGCATATTGCCGGATTTTGCAATCGAACGGATTGTGCCTGAAATGCCCGTCGTCTTGTTATAAAAAAATGAAAACGGCGAATAAATGTCAATATACGAAATGCCGTTGCTCGTTGCAATCCAAATTCCGTTTGAATTGTCCTGATAAATATTTGTAATGCGGTTGTTGATAAGTCCGTTAGAAGTGTTAATAATTTTTTTAACGTTAAGGCTATCGTCCGTAATTATAAGACCTTTGGATAAAGTACCTAAAGCTAAACTTCCATCTTTTAACTCTGTCGTAAAATACAGATAGTTGCCGATTAATTCCTCTAATTCGGGTTTTTCTACTTTTATTAATTCGTTGTTAGAATATTCGTAAATTCCGCCGCTGTCGGTTATGATTATAAGATAATTTTCTTTTGGAATGATTATATTAACGGAACGATTTTCAAGAATTTCGCTACCGGGGAGAATTTTAAATCCTCCGTCCTTTTCTATTTCTATCAAACCGATGCCGGTGTAATAGGCGTAAAGTTTTTTATTAACGTAAAAACTCCTTTTAAAACCTTTGGAATGTTTTGCGGGAATAACTTCAAAAGTATCGTTTTTGTAAAAATAAAGTCCTGAGGTCGCCTCAAAGACTACGCCGAAATCTTCCGTTATGTGTATCCGCCAGATGTCGGCAAAGTTTCTGTATTTTTCAGGAATTTTCTTTATTAACGAAACAAATGTTATCAGACCTTTGGAATCGGGTTTTAAATATCCTATATCGCCTTTTGCTCCGACATAAATGCGTTTTTCTTTTGGGTCGGACGCTAAGGATTTTACGGCGGCGTTAGCGGGAGTTTTTATAATTCTCCATGCTGAGCCGTCGTATTCCAAAACACCGTTGGTGTTGGCAAAGTACATCAAACCTCTGAAATCCTGAACAATAGACCAGTTTTGCGCACTTGCGCCATAAACCTCGGCAGGATAATTTTGGGTGTATGCATCGCCAACGGTTTTTAGTTGTGCTTTCGCATTGAAAAAAAACGTAACTAATAATATTATTAATGCAGTTTTTTTCATTTAATTGAAATTGAAAAACAAACGAAACCGTTTCTTTTGTTTATGCTTGTTTAGCATATTCAGAAGGCGGTATGCCGTAATGGTCTTTGAACGCCTTTGAAAAATGGCTTAAATTATTAAACCCCAAAGAGTATGCCACTTGCGATACATTTGCTTTCCCTTCTTTTATCATTCGTCCTGCTTGTTCGAGTCTTATGTTTCTGATGAGGTCAGAAATGTTGATTCCCGTCATCTCCTTCATCTTGCGGTGTATCTGTGCACGGCTTACGCAAATGCTTTTTGCAAGAAATTCCACGTTGAAATCCGGGTCAGAAATGTTATCGTTGATACATTTCATGATTTTTTCCATCAACAATTTGTCGTTGTCTATGATATTTTTGGTTTCGATTTCGGTTTTTATAATATCGTGTTGTCCTGAGAATTTTCCTTTTAAGACTTTCATCTTTTCAAGCAGGTTGTCGATTTGGGAATGTAACTCGTCGATTACGAAGGGTTTTGCCAAAAATGCGTCGGCACCTTTTTCAAGTCCTTCCAAACGGTTGGCAATTTCCGAACGGCTCGAAAGCAGTATCACGGGAATATGGCTCGTATTGACATTGGATTTTATCATTCTAAGCAGCGTAAAACCGTCTATCTTGGGCATCATAATGTCGCTTACGATAAGGTCTATCGGCTCTGACAACGCTATTTTAATCGCTTCTTCGCCGTCGTGGGCGATGAAGAGACGGTATGTGTTTGAAAGTTCCGAACTTATATAATTGCAAATGTCAATATTGTCATCAACGATGAGAATACGGTATTTGGTCTGCGATTTTTTAACGGTGTTTTCTTCCTTGTTTTCGCTTTCTTGAATTTCGGGTTCTCTTTCGTCTTCTTTGAGATGATCTTTGCCTAAGGGCATCATCACCGAGAAAATACTGCCTGAGGTATCTTTACGATTGGCAGCCGTGATTGTGCCGTGATGTTGCTCAACTATCATTTTGCAGATGTTAAGACCGATTCCCGTGCCTTCTGCTCTTTTGCCGGTCTGAACTTTGGAACGGTAAAAGCGGCTGAAAATATTTTTAATGTCGTTTTCGCTAAGTCCGCTGCCCGTATCCTCTACGGTCAAAAGTGCGTAATCCTTGTCAGAAACATTGGTTTTTGAAATTTTAATCGTAATTTCCCCACCTTGAGGTGTATATTTCAAAGCGTTGGAAACAAGGTTTATGATTACTTTATCGAAATTATCAGTGTCGATATAGATTTGAAGTTCTTCTTCAGGTTTAATGATGGAAAACTTTATGTTACGCTCTTTTATGGTATCTTCAAAAATTTTAACTGACGATTCTGTATATTGTATTAAATTAGTTTTTCTGCAATAGAGTTTTATTTGCTGACGATCGTGTTTGCGAAGATAAAGAATTTGATTTACCAGGTTCAAAATTCTGTTAGCATTGCTGTTGATAATTTGAAGTTTACGCAATTTGTCCTGAGATTTTTCATCTTCCAAAAGTTGATGCAAAGGCGAAATTATCATCGTAAGCGGTGTACGGATGTCGTGTGTCGCATTTATCAGAACTTTGGTTTTTTCTTCGTATACTTTTTGTTCCTTTCTTATTTTTAAACGGTGCAAAATATAAATCAAAATTCCCAAAACTGCTAAATTATAAAGCATGATGGCAGCTCCTGAACTATACCAAGGCGGTCTTACGGTTATATGAAATTTACTGTAAGCCGAACAGCTGCCGTTTTGACAAGCACGGATTTTCATATCGTAATTTCCTGCGGGCAAATTATAAAAAGTAACTGTATTTTCGCCACCGTTTAAAATTACAGGCGGATTGTCGTTTACGGAATATTCAAAAAATGTGTTTTCGGGTTCGGCGTAGTCAAAAACCGTAAAATCCATGCTTAAATTGTTTTCTCCGTATTTCAAAACGGGAGAGTCCTGCTCTTTGAGGCTGATTTTCTTGCCGTTAACATAAACGCCTGACAAAACGGGTACGTCAATGTTATAATTGGAAAAGCCCGCCGTTGAGGGATTGAATGCCGTAAAGCCTTTTGAATTAGCAAATACGAACAACTCCGGTGTAATTTTTAAGCCTGCGTTCTGAATGTATTCTCTGTCAGAGAGTCCGATGTCACTGATATGTGCGATGAAAACTTTTTCCTGACTCTTATAATGCCACAAACCGCTTGAGGAGCTTATCCAAAGGTCGCCAGAGGAATCTTTTAAGATTTTTTTGATGGAAATATTTTCCAAGGATTCAGCACCGGGAAATTTTTCGCAGATTTTTTTCTCCCTTGAATAGCAGTAAAGTCCTTTTTCGCTGCCAATTGCGATAAGACCGTCTTGCATTTCTTCAAAACAAATGCAGTTCAATCCTTCCAAAGCGTTGTGATGTCCGCCGACCGAAAATGTTTTTGTTTTTGTGTTATAACACGTTATGCCCGAAACTGTTGCTATCCAGAGCAAGGAATCTTGAATTAACATATCGTTTATCCAATTGTTGCAAAGATAACCGCCTTCTCGGTTTTTCTGATACATATTAAGATTTTCAACTGTGAGAGTTTTTAGGTCGATAACATCAAGACCGCCTGCATGAATGCCTGCATAAAGTTTTCCGTCTTCGCCTTCTATGATTGACGAAATCCAATCTTTGTCGGTTTTGGCAATGAACGAAGTTTTTTCTCCGAAATTATTAGCATGATAAATAGACGAACCTTCCGCTAAATATACATTACCCGTTTTAGGAGCGCAATAGATAAGCCCCATGTCGTAACTTGTCCTAAAGGTATTGGTTATATTACCAAGCGTATCTAATTGACATACAGTTCCGTCGTTGAGCGTGCATAAAACTTTTCCTTCGGGGAGCAACGTTGCCGAATTTATACATGAAAAACTATAAGTGCCTTTTGGGGGAAGATACCAAGTCGTAAATTTTGATTCCTTTGCCGGGATTAAAATAACACCTTTGTTGCGGCACGCAATCCAAATGTTGCAATCCCTATCCTCAAAAACGGCTAATATAGGTGCTGTTGGAAAAAGATTTTCTTTGATTTCAAATTTTCCGCTTGCATCTTTGTATCTCATTTTTAAAATACCTTTTGATGCCGTCCCTAAAAGTATATCACCGTTTTTAAGTTTTACGCCGCAGGTTATGCCGTAACCTTCAAAAGGAAAAACCTTAAATTTATTGTCTTTGAAAATCATAATTCCGCCGTTGCAGATTACGGTTACGCCTTGAGGTGTTTCAAAAATGGCTGAGGGTAAACCCAAATGCGAATTTTCTCTTAGAATGTATCTTGATTTGCTTTCGGGCGGAAAACAACTTATAACGCCCAAATTGTCAATTTTCCAGATTCTGCCTTTTGAATCTTGAAAAACGAGTTTGTAGAAATCGTTTTCGTCTTCAAACGAAAAAAATGAAACTTTTTTGATTGAAAAATTATTTCTGTTGATTTCAAACAGTCCAAAACCTGAGGTTCCCGAAAGTATTTTGCCGTTTTTGGTCTCGCAAAAACAATCCACTCTCGGAATATTGACGAGCGAGGCACTGTCAGTACCCATAACGGAATTTATATGGTCGTTTTCGGCATCGTAATATGCACAGCCTTTGCGTGTGCCTATCCAAAGACGTCCTTGTGAGTCGTTGAAAAGGGTTGTAATGCTGTTGTCGTTTACGGAAGAATTAGGATTGTCTCTATCGTGAAGATAAGTTTTGAATTTGTAACCGTCAAAACGGTTCAAACCGTATTGTGTGCCTATCCAGATGAAGCCATAATTGTCTTGGCAGAAACAAGTTGCACTATTTGACGATAATTTGTCGCTCGAAAAAAATTTACTGTCCTGCCCGTTGGTGTTTGTATTAAAAAAAGTAGCAAAAAAAACCAATGCGAAATGCATTATGCTTTTTGCGTAATGCTCTCTGAGTGTCATTTTTATAAAGTTTTTAGCGCACAAAAATAATTAAAAAACATCAAAAAAGAAATTTAAAACGCTAAAAAAATCACTTTTAAAAAAGACTTTTTTTTTATTCTTGAGAGCTTTCTTTTTCTTCTTTGATGAAATAATATCCTCCGCTGCGCAAAGGTCCGCGAAATTCCACCAATCCTTGTTTTCTGAAATCAGCGATTATTCTTTGAAGTTTTATGAAACTTATTTGACTGACTAATTCTTTGATTTGCATGATTTTAATGCCTGGAGTATCTTGTATTGCTTTAAGTACAGTTCCCGAACAATCAACGTTTCTTAAATGGCGTTTTTTGTTGCTGCTGTAAACATCTTTGTCGCTTTTGAGAATTATGTTCATAGAGTTTAACGCGCATTTTGAAATGTATTTGATAAATTTTTCCGTATTTTCTTTACTTTCCTTGATCAAACTATCGTATACGGATTGTTCCTCTGCGGGAATTATTATCAAGGGAAAACCTTTTTTCAAAGCGGCAAGGTTCATAATGAGTCTTGCCATTTTGCCGTTACCGCCTTTGAAAGGGTGGATATAGATATATTTTTGATATGCAAGTGCAGCAAATTCACTAATGTTGTCCTCGTTATAACCGTTGAACCATTCCAAAAAGTCTTTTATTTTCAAGGCGATAACTTTGCTCTTGTCGGCTTGATATTTTCCGGCAACAACATCGGGCGAGCGTGAAAACAAAACCTTATGAAGACCTTTTATGTTTTCTTCTGTTAAAGTTTCTTGTTTGGAAAGCGAAAATATTTTTTGGTAAGCCTCGTAAAGTTCCAAAATTTCGTTAGCCGTTTCCGTTTCGGTTTCTTCGTCGCCGAAACCTTCCGTTACGGTATTTTTTACGGAGTTTTTCGTTACTGAAGTTCCCGAAAGTACAAGCGAATTATAAACGAAAGGAACTGCATATTTCTCTTTTATGGCGTTGAAATATTTTTCCTCGTTGCTGTAACGGTTTAATAGAGCTGCTTTATTTTGTTGTATTTCAGCGTTTAACGCATTAATATCTTCTGTATTTTCCATGTTCGTTTGATTAAAAAACTTTTCGCTAAGGTATATACAAAAAATCAATTGTCCAAATCTTTTTGCAAAAAATTTTTTACAGAATGGAATTTTTGATTTGCAAGTCCTAAAAAAACTCTGAAACCAAAAATCAAACTTTTGAAACATAAACGTAAAATTTTGTTATAAAAACTCTTTACCTTTATCCCACTAAATTTTTAATTTTTATGAAACGATATATTTTTACACTGTCATTGGCGGCAGTGTTGGGTTTTAATAGTCTTTTTGCCCAACAGTTGCCATACCAAAATCCTGATTTGAGCGCAAAGGAGCGTGCCGAAGATCTTTGCAGCCGCCTTACTTTGGAAGAAAAGGCGCAATTAATGCTCGACGAATCGCCCGCAATACCAAGACTGGGAATCAAAAAATTCTTTTGGTGGAGCGAGGCTTTGCACGGAGCGGCGAATATGGGAAACGTTACGGTTTTTCCTGAGCCCGTGGCAATGGCCTCAAGTTTTAATCCTGACCTTTTGTACAAAGTTTTTGACGTTGCGAGTACAGAGTTTCGTGCTCAATACAACAAAAGAATGTTGAACGGCGGCGAAGACGAAAAATTTCACAGCCTTTCGGTTTGGACACCTAACGTAAACATTTTCAGGGACCCGCGTTGGGGTAGGGGACAAGAGACCTACGGCGAAGACCCATATTTGACTTCCGTTATGGGCGTTCAAGTCGTTAAAGGTCTACAAGGTCCTGAAAATTCTAAATACAGAAAACTTTGGGCTTGTGCAAAACATTACGCCGTACATTCAGGCCCGGAATATACAAGACATACAGCAAATTTAACTGAGGTTTCTGCACGTGATTTTTGGGAAACTTATATGCCTGCATTTAAAGTGTTGGTTCAAGATGCAAAAGTCAGAGAGGTGATGTGTGCTTATCAACGTCTTGACGATGAACCTTGCTGCGGAAACACAAGATTGTTACAAAAAATCCTCCGTGATGATTGGGGCTTTAAATACTTGGTTGTCAGCGACTGCGGCGCAGTAACGGACTTTTACACAACACACAAAAGTTCTTCTGATGCGGTTCATTCAGCATATAAAGGTGTAGTTTCTGGAACGGATGTTGAATGTGGTTATAATTATGTTTATAAATCCGTTCCTGAGGCTGTAAAACGCGGTCTACTCACCGAAGATGAGGTTAATAAACACGTTATCAGACTTCTTGAAGGCCGTTTTGACCTCGGCGAAATGGACGATCCTAACTTAGTGGAATGGTCAAAAATCCCGGCATCAAAACTTTCTTGTCAAGAACACAAAAATCTTTCTTTGGAAATGGCACGTCAAACGATTGTCTTGTTACAAAACAACAACAACGTTTTGCCGCTGAAAAAGAATGCTGAAAAAATCGCCGTTATTGGTCCTAATGCCGACAATACCCCGATGATGTGGGGAAATTACAACGGTATGCCTAATTCTACGGTTAATATTTTGGACGGTATCAAAGCAAAACAGAAAAACGTAATTTATTATGCCGGTTGCGATTTGACATACGACAAAGTGCTTGACAATCGCATTGCTACCGAATGTAGTTTTGAGGGTAAAAAAGGTTTGAAAGGTACGTTTTGGAACAATGCAAAATCCGAAGGCGCACCCGTTACAACAGAATTTTATACAAACCCTGTAAACGTTACGACGGCGGGTATGCACGTTTTTGCGCAAAATGTTAAGATTGAGGACTTTTCGGCAAAATATCAGACGGTTTTCTGTCCGAAAACTGCTGGCGAATACGTGTTGAATGTTGAAGGTTGCGGACATTTTGAGGTTTATGTTAACGGGCAGCAAAAGCACAAAGTTCACATTTGGCGCACGACACCTACCCGCACGGTTATCAACGCAAAAGCCGGCGAAAAGGTTGAAATCGAAATCCGTTTTGCTCATGTTCCGACATGGAATGCTAACATCAAAATCGAAGTCGCAAAAGAATATCAGATTGATTATCAAGATATTATTTCAAAACTTAAAGGTATTAACAAAGTTGTTTTCGTTGGTGGAATTTCTCCGCAATTAGAAGGCGAGGAAATGCCTGTTAATGCTGAGGGTTTCAAAGGCGGCGACCGTACAAACATTGAATTACCGAAAGTTCAGAGAGACTTTTTGAAAGCCTTGAAAGCGGCAGGCAAAACGGTGATTTTTGTTAATTGTTCGGGTTCTGCAATCGCATTAGAGCCAGAAACAAAGACTTGTGATGCGATAGTTCAAGCGTGGTATGCAGGTCAAGAAGGCGGCACTGCTATTGCTGAGGTTTTGTTCGGCGATATTAATCCGAGCGGAAAACTTCCCGTAACATTCTACAAAAATTCATCACAACTTCCTGATTTTGAAGATTATTCGATGAAAGGCAGAACATACCGTTATTTTAACGATCCGCTTTTCGCATTCGGATACGGAATGAGTTATACTAAGTTTGAAATTGGTTCAGTTAAAGTTACTAAAAACGGTGAAAATTATATTGTTAGCGTTCCTGTAAAAAATTCAGGAAAAGTTTTTGGAACTGAAATCGTTCAGGTTTATATTAAAGATTTGCAAGATTCAGAAGGACCGAGAATTTCTTTGCGCGGTTTTGCCCGTGTGGATTTAAAACCCGGTGAACAAAAAACTGCAACAATAACTCTCACTCCGAAAGAGTTTGAATTTTTTGATTCGCATATTAACGAAATGCGCATAAAACCCAGTGATTACGAAATTTATTGCGGTAATTCATCAAGGGATAAAGATTTGAAAAAGACGTTAGTTACAATAAAATAATTGACAATTGATAATTGACAATTGACAATGGATAATTGACAATGGAATAAAAAAACGCCGTATGAAATTTTCTTCATACGGCGTTTTTTTTCAGGGGAAAAGATTATTCCTCAAATATATATCTTGAATTTCTGCGTTTAGGTTCAAAACCGGCTTCACGGATTGCTTGTACCATTTCGTTGCTGTCAAGAGAATAATTTGCTCCGGCTGCCGATACAACGTGCTCTTCCATCATTATCGAGCCAAAATCGTTAGCTCCCGAATGTAAACAAACTTGTCCTACGGCTTTGCCTACTGTCAGCCACGAGGCTTGGATGTTTTTTATATTGTTTAACATCAAACGCGAAATTGCTGTCATTCTGACATATTCACTGCCCGAAATTTTAGGAAATTCTCCGAACTCTTTTTCCAAACGTGTCCCTAAAGAATAAAACGGCCATGCAATAAACGTGATGAAACCTTCGCTGTAATCAGGCTTTTTATCTTGAGTTTCTCTGAGTTTTACCAAATGTTCCATTCTCTCATGTATGGTTTCTACGTGTCCGAAAACCATTGTTGCTGAGGTCGGAAGGTTTAGTTTGTGTGCCTCGTGCATAACCTCAAGCCACTCTTTTGACGAACATTTTGCCGGCGAAATTATTTTTCTTACTCTGTCTACCAAAATTTCCGCACCCGCACCGGGCAATGAGTCAAGTCCCGATTTATGAAGAGTTTCCAAAACCTCGTAATAACTTTTGCCGGATTTTTTGCTGATAAAAACTATCTCTGCCGGACCTAACGCATGAAGTATTATTCCTGGAAAATTTTTCTTTAAATTAGAAAACAAATTGCAATAAAATTCCAAACCAAAATCAGGATTCATGCCGCCTTGCAACAAGACCTGCCGTCCGCCTATTTTGAAAAGTTCCGAAATTTTTTGATTGTATTCCTCCATCGTTGTAACATAAGCCTCAGGGGAATTTTTTGAACGTGAAAAATTGCAGAATTTACATCTTGTAACGCATATATTTGACAGATTGATGTTTCTGTCTATTATCCAACCGACTTTTTTGCGATCTTGGGCAGGACGGAGTTTGTTTTTTACCTCGTTGGCGCAAAAACTTAAAAGTGCTAACGGCGCATTTTCAAACAAAAATACTCCTTCCTCAATTGTCAGCGGCTCTAATTCGAGGGCTTTTTCTAAAATTTTTTCCGTGTTCATCGTTAAATACAACATTTTTACAAAGTAAACGCTTTTTTCTAAAAAATCCAAAAATATTTAGATGAAAACATTTAACTTTGCAACCGTAAAATATATATTTTAAGTATGGAATACAGAAAATTTTTCATGGCTGTTGTAATGAGTGCGGCTTTTTTTTCGTCGTGTTCAGGTCCGCAGCCGTCAATTAAAATGGATGAATTTGCGCAAATCGTTTATGATATGCACTTTACGGATGCTGTTCTCGATATTGCAAGGTTTGATGATAAGAACCTTAAAGGAGATTCTCTTTCGTATTATAATAATTTGTTCAAAAAATACGATATTACCCGTAAAAAGTTTATTGAGGAAATCGAATGGTATACGCAGCATCCCGATAAGTACAAGGAACTTTACGAAAAGGTGATGAAAATCGTTGCGCTGGAAGAAAAACGTGCGGAGGAGGAAAAGGCCGCTGCTAAAGTTTCTATGTCCGACACTCTTAATTTATGGAAGGAAAAACGTACTTGGCATTTGCCGTTGGAGGGCGAGAAAGAGCCCGTTGCCTTTGACATACCTGCCCAAGAATCAGGCGTTTATACGCTTTCTGCCGATGCTGTTTTTTATACTGACGATAGAACGGAAAACCCAAGAATGACTATTATAGCCAATTATGAGGATGGAACTAACGAGCAAAATCAGTTTAACGGTATTGAAAAAGACGGTAAAAGACATTCTATTGAGGTTCAAATCAAAACTAATCCGGGTAAAAAACTTAAAAATCTTACCGGTTGGGTGCTTGACCATTCTTCAGGGACGGAGAAAAAACATATCGACCTTTATGATATAACACTCAAATATTCAAAGGAATAATGACGGAAAAGACGAAAGCGGTAATTCTTCAAGCGCATAAATACGGTGATAATAAGTTGATTTTGAATACGTTCTCCGAAAAATTCGGGCGAATGTCGTTCTCTGTTGTTATTTCACAAAACAAAAACCGTGCTTCTGTTTTGCCGTATTGTCAGCCGCTTTTTCAGAACGAAATTGAATATACGGGCGGAAATTCCGAAATTAAAAAAGTTAAAAGTATTTCTCCTGCTTTCAATTACGTTTCGATTCCTAAAAGTCCCGCTAAAATGTCTGTGGTAATGTTTCTTTCGGAGTGTCTTTTGAAAACTTTGACTTATTCCGAAGGCAATTCAGACCTTTACGGGTTTCTTTCCACAAGTCTTCAACTCTTGGACGAGGAAAGTTTTAAAGGAAGAAATTTTCATTTAAAATTTTTGATGCAACTTTCTAAATATATAGGATTTTACCCTTATAACAGGTTTTCTAAAGAGGACCCGTGTTTTGATATTTCAAAATCGAGGTTTTGTCAAGATGTAAGGGGCAGTTTGCATTTTATTCGTCCGCCGTACTCTGAAATTTTTAGCAAAATTCTTGATTCTGATATTCTTACGTGTGAGGATATTCCTCTTAACGGTAGTGAACGGAGTTTTTTGCTTGAAAAAATTTTGGATTATTACCGTTATAATTTTGAAAATTTTAGGGAAATAAGGAGTTTGGATATTTTACAAACAGTATTTCATGATTGATAATTTAGGTTAAATAATTAAAATAAAATGAATAAAATCAATAATTTAGTTATCGGACAGGGAATCGGCCCTGCAAAATTTTTAATGCCGAAATCCGAGATCATAGAACTTTTCGGCAAACCTGACGAGGAATCCTTAGAAAACGAGGATGGCGAAAAACTCCTGACGCTTTTTTATGATCGTATGATGACGGATTTTACGTTTGAGGAGGCAGAGGACGGCGATTTTGTTTTAACTTCGTTTTTGTGTTCTGCACCTGAGACCACGATTGACAATAAAATTAAGTTCGGAGCCTCTGAGGAAGAATTTTTGAAATATGCTAAATCCATGAAAGCCTCGGAGCCGGAGGTTCAGACGGAACCCGGAACCGGTGAAAAGTTTCTGTATTACAGTGATTTAGGCTTGATGGCTGTTTTTACTGACGGTGTTTTGTCAGCGGCTCAATTAGAATATTGGGACGAAGAAGAACCGGACGAATAAAAATAACTTTTTAAAAAAAAAAGAAGAAACTATGAAAAAGAAGATTATAATTCCGTTAATAGCCTTGTTGCTTGGGGTTTCGTCTTTTGTTAAAGACGACGGCGACGATTTTGAACTTATAAAAAATCTTGAAATCTTTCATACTTTGATGAGGGATATAAGAATTTTGTACGTTGATGAAACCTCAAGCGGTGAGTTGATAAAAACGGCTATGGACGAGATGCTAAAGCATCTTGACCCTTACACTGTTTATTATCCGGAATCCTTGGTTGAGGATGTAATGTTTATCAACACGGGCGAGTATGCCGGTATCGGTGCCGATTTGGAAAAATATAACGGAGTCTATCAAGTTGTTGAAATCAGCGAGGCATCTCCCGCCGACAAAGCCGGTATATTAATAGGTGATAAGATTATTAGAATTAACGGCAACGAAATCAAGGATAAATCCATTGATGAAATTTCACTATTAATAAAAGGTGAGCCCGGAACTTCTTTGAATTTAACTTATCTAAGAGATAATGTTGAACAAAATGTCAGCGTAAAACGTGCTATGATTAAGGAAAAAAATATTCCTTATTTCGGCAAAATTGCTGACAAGACGGGTTATATTAATTTGTCGGGTTTTACGGAGAATTGTTCAAAGGAGCTGAAAACGGCTTTTTTGAAACTTAAAAACGATGAAAAAATCGACAAACTTGTTATTGATTTGCGTTATAATCCGGGCGGCTTGCTTATTGAGGCTGTTAATATCGTAAATCTTTTTGTTGATAAAGGCGAGAGTATAGTTGAGATGAAGGGTAGGGTAGAGCAGTGGAACAAAGTTTTTAGAGCGGAAAACAATCCTGTTGATACTAAAATTCCGATTGTGGTTTTGGTAAACGGTAGGTCGGCCTCTGCCTCTGAGATTGTTTCAGGAGCGTTGCAGGATTTGGACAGAGCCGTTATCTTAGGCGAAAAAACTTTTGGCAAAGGTCTTGTTCAAACCACTAAAGATTTGACTTACAATTCAAAACTGAAAATTACAACCGCTAAATATTACATTCCTTCAGGTCGTTGTATTCAAAAACTTGATTATTCCCACAAGGATTCTCAAGGTAATGCAACGCAGATTAGCGAATCGCAGTTCAAAACTTTTAAAACCAAAAACGGACGCCCCGTGAAAGATGCCGGTGGTATTATGCCCGATATTAATGCTGATGTTGATTCGGTTGCGGAAATTACTGCAAATTTGATTGCAGAAAACATAATTTTCGATTATGCAACACTTTTTAGATTAAAACACGATAAAATTTCAAGCCCCGAAGAGTTTGAAGTAACGGACGCAGATATGGAAGATTTTAAAAAGTTTGCCGGTAGTAAACTTTTTGAATATCAGACATCAAGCGATGGGTTAATTAAAGAATTAAATAATCTTTTAAAGGCTGAATATGGCAGCTCGGAGATTTCTTTGGAAGTACAAAAAATTCAAGATGAAATCAAAAAACAAAAACAGAAAAAGTTTTCTGAATTTTATTCGCAAATAAAAACAGCATTGGCGACCGAGATTATAAGCCGTTATTATTATCAGGAAGGCGTTATCCGTTATACTTTAAAACACGATTCTTTTTTAGAGAAGGCAAAAAGTGTTTTAAACGATGAAAATCTCTACAAAAAAGTACTTTCGGGACAGGTAAAATAAAAATAGTTGGCATAAATATTGCACTATTTTTGCTAAGGAATTTCAATTGATTTTAATTAACAAGCTGAATATCAGATGCTTCTTTATTAGACTTAATTTTGGGACTAAAAAAAGATGAAAATTTTTTTTTGAAAAAATTTTGTTTTATATCAGAAAAAATTTATACATTTGAGCCGTGAAAGTTTTCTTTCAGATTAAGGCTCATAACATGATGAAAGCAAATTTGTTGATTATAATAACGATTGTAATTTTAACGGGTGCTTACGGCATTAATGAATTGCTAACGTTTGATTCTGCGACAATTAAAATACGTGAAATAAACGTTATCAACTCATCTAACGGCAAAACGATATGCTACACGATAAATTTGTATTCGCCGTCACAAATCTGCGAGTTTGTTGCTAAGCCTAATATTGCAGGTATCAACGAAGATTCTGTGCTTGAAATGAAATTTGACGGTCATACACGTCGTGCGACGGTAGTATATTATTATGCTGTCCCGAATGTAAAAGCCGGAGAGGAAATTGAAATCAATTTCTGCCTGAACGATAAAATGTGTCAGGAAAACAGCATTGTGAATTTTTGAAAATAGTAATTGTAAACTTTGAAAAAAAAGTTGTAAACTTGCAAAGTTTGGCATAATTTTTATTACATTAAAAAATGTAGATAAAGATTAGAAAACGTAAAGAATTTTTATAATTTTGCAGTCAGATTTTATAAGAATTCATTATTAAAAGCAAAAACTCTAAGAAACCATGATAGAACATATACAATTAGAAGCAGGTGTAGATACTCCGGGAATCGATATGGATCCTTCAACAGGGGTTTGTGAGTTTACCGGCAAATCGTTTCCCTCAGACGTAACGGCTTTTTATTCACCCGTAGTGGAATGGATAGACGAATACAGTAAAAATCCGTGCAGTAAAACAGTCTTGAATCTTAAATTAGATTATTTTAATACTGCATCAAGTAAGATTTTGCTGGAAATCTTCACGAAATTCGAGACCCTGTACAAAAACGGCAACGATGTCGTTCTTAACTGGTATTATCCCGATGACGATGAGGATATGCAGCAAACGGGTCAAGAGTATTCGGAATTGCTTATGTTGCCCTTCAATAAGATAGGGTACTCTGTGGTATTTACTTAGGATTTTATTTTTTTTGAAAAATTAGTTAAGATATTTTTTTTGTTTTTCCTTGTACGTTTGATTTTTGAGTAGTAAGAGGTTGTCTAAAATTTTATTTAAGACAACCTCTTTTTTTTCGTCTTTTAAAGTTTTTTTTGTTAATTTTGCGCTGTTAAAAACAAAATTAATAATAATATGTCAGAAGAGAATTGTAAGTACAAGCGTATTTTAGTTACTTCGGCTTTGCCGTATGCTAACGGACCTATACATATCGGACACATGGCGGGCGTTTATGTACCCTCGGACATTTACGTTAGGTTTCAAAGATTAAAACACAGGGACGTAATTCATATCTGCGGCTCTGACGAACACGGCGTGGCTATCACAATGAAAGCACGCAAGGAAGGTGTTACTCCACAAGATATTATAGATAAATATCATAACCTCAACAAAAAAGCATTTGAGGATTTCGGAATAAGTTTTGACATTTATTCGCGTACTTCTTCTGAGGTTCATACACAAACCTCTCAGGAAATTTTTAAGACCCTTTACGATAAGGGCGTTTTCGTAGAAAAAGTTTCAAAACAATATTACGACGAAGAGGCTAAACAGTTTTTGGCAGACCGTTATATTACCGGAACTTGTCCTCATTGCGGAAACCCCGGCGCATACGGTGATCAGTGCGAAAAATGCGGTACGAGTCTCGACCCGACTGACCTTATCAATCCTAAATCAGCAATTTCGGGTTCTCAACTCGTTCTTAAAGAAACCAAACACTGGTATATGCCGCTCGAAAAGTATCAAGAATTTCTTGAAAAATGGATTCTCAAGGATCATACAAATTGGAAAGTTAATGTTTACGGGCAATGCAAAAGTTGGCTTGATCAAGGACTTCAACCAAGAGCTGTAAGCCGCGATCTCGATTGGGGTATTCCCGTTCCCGTTGAAGGTGCGGAAGGTAAAGTGCTTTACGTTTGGTTTGATGCGCCTATCGGTTATATTTCGTTTACAAAACAATTGACGCCCGATTGGGAAAAATATTGGAAATCTGACGAATGTAAAATGGTGCATTTTATCGGAAAGGATAATATCGTTTTCCACTGTATAGTTTTCCCGTCAATTCTTAAAGCCGAGGGTTCGTATATTTTGCCGGACAATGTTCCTGCTAACGAGTTTTTGAATCTTGAAAACGATAAAATTTCAACTTCAAGAAACTGGGCTGTTTGGTTGCACGAATACAACGAAGATTTTCCCGGTAAGCAAGACGTTTTGAGATACGTTTTGACGGCTAATGCTCCCGAAACCAAAGATAATGATTTTACTTGGAAAGATTTTCAACAGCGCAACAATTCTGAATTGGTTGCCGTTTTGGGTAATTTTATTAATAGAACCTTGCTTTTGACCGAAAAATATTTCCAAAACGTTGTTCCTCAGCCGAATGATTTCACCGATTCTGACAAAGAAGCGTTAGGCGAAATTGAAAAAATTAAGGGCGATGTCGAAAATAGTATTGAAAATTATCGTTTCCGTGAGGCTCTTAACAATGCAATGGGTTTGGGCAGATTAGGAAATAAATATATTACCGAGCAAGAGCCGTGGAAAGTTTTCAAAAACGATCCCGAAAGAGTTAAAACTATTCTTTATGTAAATCTTCAAATAACGGCTGCTATATCTACTGTTTTAGAACCGTTTATACCTCATTCAACAAAAAAATTGAGAGAGTTTTTGAACCTTTCTGAAATTTTGGATTGGGACGTTATCGGCAAAAAAACTTTGTTGGAGGCCGGACATAAACTCAACAAATCTTCATTACTTTTTGAAGTGATAACCGATGAGGTTGTTGAGGCTCAAATCGAGAAACTCAACCGCACGAAGATTGAAAACAGGAAAAATAATTTTCAACCAGAACCTCAAAAACCGCTTGTCAGTTTTGACGATTTTCAGAAGTGCGACATCAGAACGGCAACAATTCTTGATGCTGAAAAAGTTCCGAAGACTACAAAACTTTTGAAACTTACCGTTGATACCGGTATTGATAAACGCACTTTGGTTTCAGGCATTGCAGAGCATTACGACCCGAAGGAAATAATCGGCAGAAAAATCCTTATGATTGTAAACCTTGAACCGAGAAAAATCAAAGGTATAGAGTCGAAAGGTATGATTCTCTGCGCAGTCGGCGGCGACGGAAGTTTGCATTTTCTTAATCCTGATGCAGAATTAGAGAACGGCTGTCAGATAGGGTAGTGGTACTGAAATAAAGATTATAAATGATAATGCTTAAACGGCTGACCGAAAGTAATTTCGGTTAGCCGTTTATTTTTTTTGCTAATTATTTTTTTGAAAAAAATCTTAAAATCATAAAAGTTGGCATTTTTTTGGTATTAACGAAAAGTGATAATGATTTGTTAACATTAAAAACTTTAAATAAAATGAGCAGACATCATGCAACTTTCTTGTTCATAGCCTTTGTGGTTCTCGGAATCGCATTTAGTTAATAGGTTGGAACATAGATGATTAAATAATCTGCCTTGGACTTTAAGTTTAAAAAATGAGGAAAAACAAATTTTTATTAAAAAGACGAATCACTTTTTTTAAAAAAAGTTTTTAGTCCTGAAAAAAAATATGACATGGCAATTAACATATTTCTTTTTTCTTTGAATGTTAATCACCACATCAATATTTCTTCCTTAGGATTAAAGAAAACTAAAAAAGGAACTTTTTTTAATAAAAATCTTATCCTTAGAAAAAACTCTTTTAAAAGTTCCTTTTTAGGCAGTTAGCGAAAACTTACGGAAAGTTTCACGCCGAAATTTTGAGGTGCGCCCGCTACATACGTAGGAAAGCCGATAATGTCTCCTGCGTTGCCGGCATCAATTAAATACTCGGTGTTAGTAATGTTTTTGCCCCAAAGACCGAAATCGTAATTCAGACGTTTTTTGGCAAACCTTATGCCTAAAGTAGCATTTACGATAGAGCATTCGTCTTGCGATATATCGTTTTTGTCTTCAAAGTAGAGTTTGCTTTTGTATGAAATATTTGGTCTGAAATACAATTCGTATTTGCCTTTGATGGGAATAACTACGTCCGCGCCTAAATCGAAGGCGGTTTCCGGACTCAAGCGGAATTTATGTCCTGCATATTCCTGTTTTTGACCATCTTCGTCTTTGTCGGCAAATTTTCCGCCGAAGTATGTGTAATCGCCGAAGATTGTTACGAAGCGTTTACAGAAATATTTTAGTGATAATTCTGTACCGTAACAATTAGCAAGACCTTTGTCGTCGCTGTGGTATTTACGCGAACCGTCTTCTGCTGTATAGGCTGTCGAACTTTGGAAATGCAACCATTTATAATAATAAAGTGCGGTTGCGTATGCGAGTTTGTTGTTGATAATATAGCCTTTAAGACCTAATTCGTAATTGCGAACTACTTCGGGACGCAGTTCGGTCGGTTTTTCCGGCGAATAGTTGAAATATACTACGCCCGGTCTGCGGCCTTTGGAAACCGATGCGTAGACGTTGTTGTATTTGTTAATCATATAATTTAATACGAAACGTCCTACCCAAGAAAAGTTTGTTCCGTCTATCCAGTGAGTTTCGCCGTTGGAATTTTGATAAATCATAGTTCCTACTATCGGTGCGGTCATTGAGGTAGAATAATATCCTGTTTCTTGTTTTTCGTATGTTCCTCTTAATCCGACGGTTAAAAAGAAATTGTCGAATATTTCCCACGTTAAATCCGAGAAAATATCGGTTTCGTAGTTGTGCGAATAATTGGTATGATTTTCTTCGTATTCGTTATAGATTTCGGCGTTAGAGATTTTTTGTAAATCGCTAAGACCGTTCTCTAAATTCATGCCGGCTACAACTTGTTCTGCCGAGGCTCCGTTGAGAAGTGCTGCGGCTTGCGGCATTTGTTGTAATAGGGCGTTTAAAGTGTTAATCAAAATACCGCTGACCGTATTTTTAGTTGTTCCGAAAAAATCAGGAGTTTCCTCCCATCTCGGACTCTCTAACCATTCGTTCCAAGTATTGAGATTTTCATTCATCGCATTTAATATCTGCGGATATGCGGCTGCATTGAAACCGTCAAGAGCTTGTGTTATTTGTTCGGCATATTCCGGCGGATATTGACTCAATAATTGCGCTTTGAAGTTTTCAATTCCGCTTTTAACGCCTTCTGCTACTTTTTGTGGAATTACTTCGATTTGCGGTTTTAATTGCGGGGTTACACAAAACGGATACATAAGAGTAAGGTCGCTGTTGAGTTTTAACGAGTGTTCGCAATATTCGTACATTGCGCCTACTCCGACGAATCCGCTCAAACGGTCGCTTTTTGTCCAGTTAAGACGAAACTCTTCGCTGAATTGTATATTTGAGGCTTTTTCGTTAGCATCGAGGATATTATAATATGTACCGTCGCCGTCGAAAAATTCATTAGCGTAGCCGTAACGCACTCCGAATGTATTGGAGATATTTAAATTATCATTGATTTTTCTTTCGTATTCCAATGTTAAACCGCCTATATGACGTTCTACGCCCAAATCTTCACCGCCGTTGAGATGTGCCGTTGTAAAAGGTGATGTATCTCCGCCTTCCGGTGCTATTTTCTTTGATTTAAAAGATATGCCAGGCGTCATATCGCGCTGATAATCAAGGATTATATTGAATGAAGATTTTTCTGCGTTGAATATGCTGAACGTATTGCGCAGAGCAATCGTATTTTGTCCGTTGAGACGTCCGCCGGCTAAGTTTTTGATGTATCCATCGTGATAATCATAACCGAAAGCAAAACGGTTAGCGATTTTTTCGCTGATAGGCGTGTTAAGATAACCGTATGCTCCTCTTTGATTGTAACCGCCGTAATTGAGTTTCAGTTGTGCTGAAAAATCTTTTTCAGGACGTTTGGTAATAAAGTGAACGGCGCCGATTTCTGCACCGCGGCCGAAAAGTGTACCTTGAGGACCTCTTGCAACCTCAATACGTTCTATATCATAAGTTTCTAAGGCAGAGACTTGTTCCCTTGAAATCGAAACACCGTTTAAGAATACGGAAATTCGAGGTTGAAAAAAACTTTCCATACCGTCGCTTGTTACGCCTCTGATAGAATATCCGGCTTTGTTTTGACCTTGGATAATGTTGTTGAAACCTGCGATATAATTACTTATTTCATCGATTTTGGTAGTGTTGAGTTCGTCCAAACGGTTTTGATCGAATGCTGTTATGGCAATAGGCACATCTATTGAAGTCTGAAGTCTTTTTTGTGTGCTGACAAGAAGATCTTCTACAGTTTTAGGAACAACGGTTTCCATTATAATATCCATCTGTCCGTCTTTTGCCGGGATGCTTTGGGTAATGTAGCCGATGTATTCAAAAACAACGTTTTCGTTTTCATATTCTTTGGGAATGTGAAGTGTATAATGACCTAACGTATTTGACAATGTTGCTATTCTTGTATTTTCAATAGCGATGATTGTGCCGGTAAGAGGTTCGTTGTTTTTGTCTGTAATTTTTCCCGTCATTGTTTTTTGTGCGAGGGCATTCACGCAAAACGATGAAACAGCAATTAAAGTAAGTATCTTTTTTCCAATCATTATGTTTACCTGTTTTTAAGAGTTGTTAATAAATGCAAAATTATGACAAAAGTTTTGGTTTTGCAATTTTTTAACAAAAAAAAGAGATGCAATTTTTTATGAACTGCATCTCTTTGTATTTTAAAGCTTTATAATCCTTTATTAGAAGGTGTATACAACGCTGAAGTTTAATGACTGCAATGACAAATCAACGCCTAAATAAGTGTCAGTGTCTTTGTTGTTTCCGTCTTTGTCCTTGCTTACTGAATTTCCCCAAGATAAGCTTCCGAAAGATACGCCTGCACTCCAGTTGGAGTTGAATTTGTAGTTCAGTACGGGAATAATTGCAACTCCGAAATCTGAATATTTCTGGGTAACGTCATCTTGGTTTTTGTCTTTACCGAAACCGAGTATTGCCTCTGCTTTTGCACCGAAACTGATTTTTTCGGTATTAACAAAGTCAAAACGGAAATAAGGGTTGAAATGAAACATATTGTGAGCATTCCAATAGTCTTTGTTGTCCGCATTTTTATTTTTTGAATGGGAGAAATTGATGTCTGCACCTACTGCCATGTTGTCGGTGAAATAATATCCGATTTCAGTTCCGATATTGAATCTGTTGTCCGGATTTTTGTCTTTAGTAACAGTTGTACCGCCGGCAGAAACTTCTTGTTCTCCGCCGCTGTGCGAGATTCCGAATTTTCCTGTGATGTACAATTGTGCGCTTGCACTCGTTGTTGCGGCAGCAAATGCAACTACTGCAACTAATGTTTTAAAAATCTTTTTCATGTTTTTTAAAAGTTAAAGTGATTTAAATTAAATTATCGCTGCAAAGGTAATTTTAGTTTTCACTTTAATCGTTAATCTAACTTTAAAAAAAGATAAAGATTATCTTTTTAGCGATTTTAATGTGAGGCTTAAAGCCTCGCCTCTTAAATTTTTAGCAATGATAATGCCTTCAGAATCAATTAAAATGTTAGCAGGGATTGCCTCTATTTCAAATTGATCAGCCAAGGCGGAATACCAACCCTTAAAGTCGCAGATGTGATAATCCCATGTAAGATGGTCTTTTTCAATGGCTTTTGTCCAGTCATTTTTTTTGCTATCAAGCGAAATGCTGAAAATTTCAAAGCCCTTGCCTTTTGAGAAATTTGCGTCTTTGTATTCATCATAGGCTTTTTTTAATTCCGGGTTTTCCGCTCTGCACGGCGGACACCATGAAGCCCAAAAATCTACTAAGACTATTTTTCCTTTCAAATCGTATAGTGTTAAAGTTTGACCTTCGGGGTTTTCGCCTGAAATGTCATAAATTTTGTCGCCGATTTCTATTCCTTGCGATTGTGAGCAAGCCAAAAACGGTAACAGCATCAACACTATTAAATAAAGTAGTCTTTTCATTGTTTTCTAAGTTTTTTTTGTTAATAAAATTTTACCTCATTTTTTAAAACTCCGAAAACGTGAAAAATGTTGTATGAAAAAACGAGATTTTTTTATTTTTTATTGAATTTCAGTCCGTTCCATTCAAACTCTACTTTTTCTTGACCTGACTTTTTGTAAATTGTTGCCACGAGTGTTTTTCCTACGCGGGGCAGCGAATAAACTATAGTGTCATCGCTTTCTAATTCGATTCCGAGTTCACTTACATAATAAGAGGTCATTTTGTGTTTAGCATTGTTGTAGATATCGAAACTCAAACCTGTAACCTCTGTGTTGAAAGGTTTGTCGTTTTGAAAATTGCTGTACGAAATCGCAAAAAGTTTGTGTTTGTTGTCTGAGCAATTCCAATAACACATTTCTATTACGTCTTTTTCTTTTACGTTGTCGTGATTGTAAACACCTTCGTAACGTAAATAACCGTTTTTAGGATCAACGATAAGAGTTTCGTGTTTGTCCTGCGGCTTGTTTTTGAGATATTTTTCCCAAACGGGGGCAAGAGCCTCGGCAATTTCGTTAAGTTCTTGATCTCCGCTTCCACATTCTTCAAGGTACGATTGTACGAAATCTTTAATCGAAGGTTTTTCGCCTGAAAATTTTACAGACCAAGTAAATCTGTCTGTTTCGTTTTCTCCGGGATAGGGATTTTGTGCTGAAACACTGAATCCAAAAATTAAAATAGCTGTAATCAAAAAGTTGATTTTCAAGATGTTCATAATTTGTTCCTTTTTTTTAAACGATTAATATTTTTTATCTTTAATGCTGTCGCAATTTTTGTGCCGAGAGATTATCGGGCAAAGTTTATGAAAAAAAATGTAATTTTTCGTAAAATCAAAAAAATAAAAATAATGCAATTTTTTATGAAAAAATTTTGGATTATTTCGTAATTAAAACTTAAATTTGCAATTTGAAAAACTTTTATTTTTTAAACAATTAAAATTTTATAATAACAAACAATCTGCTATGAAAGGATTTAGTAAAAGTTCTATCGGCAAAAAGGTGATAATGAGTTTATCAGGCCTTTTTCTGATATTGTTTCTGGTATTCCACATGTGCATGAACCTTGTGGTGGTATTCAGTGATGAAGCATACAACAAAGTGTGCGAGTTCTTAGGGACGAATTGGTACGCGCTTATAGGCACGGGCATTTTGGCTCTTGGATTTGTAGTTCATATTGTATATGCTACAATCTTGACAATCCAAAACCGTAAAGCGCGTGGTAACGACCGCTATGACAATCAAAACTTGCCGGCAGGTGTTGAATGGTCTTCTAAAAACATGTACGCCCTCGGCGCAATTGTTTTCTTAGGTCTTATTCTCCACTTGACACATTTTTGGTCAAAAATGATGTTCGCCGAATTGGCCGGCTGCGAGACTGTTGTTGATGGTCAAGCAATTGCTCCGACTAATGGTGCTGCTTTGATTCACTACTATTTCAGCAATCCGCTGTATGTAGTTTTGTATCTTGTATGGTTTGCTGCTATTTGGTTCCATTTGAACCATGGTTTTTGGTCAGCACTTCACACCGTAGGTGCAAGCAACTCTGTATGGATTCCACGTCTTAAAAAGATTTCTACCGTTTTCACAACATGTGTAATGGGTGGTTTTGCTGTTACAGTACTTATCGAGTTCTTTAAATCACTCTAAGTAAAAGATTATAGAACAATTAGTTATCTTAGTTTGAATTATCATAATAATTCTTAACAAATTAATTTAGTAAAATAAAAATGGCACAATTGGATTCTAAAATACCCGAAGGCGATTTGAAGGACAAATGGACCAATTATAAGGAACATCAGCACCTCGTAAATCCCGCCAACAAAAGAAAAATAGATATTATCGTAGTCGGAACGGGTCTTGCCGGCGCATCGGCTGCCGCTTCTTTGGCTGAGATGGGTTTCAAAGTTAAAGCATTCTGTTATCAGGATTCTCCGCGTAGAGCACACTCAATCGCAGCACAAGGCGGTATCAACGCCGCTAAAAACTATCCTAACGACGGCGACTCAGTTTATAGACTTTTTTACGATACAATCAAAGGTGGTGACTATCGCGCAAGAGAGGCTAACGTTTACCGTTTGGCAGAAGTTTCTAATTTGATTATCGATCAGTGCGTTGCTCAAGGCGTTCCGTTCGCAAGAGAATACGGCGGACTTCTTGCTAACCGTTCATTCGGTGGTGCGCTCGTATCGCGTACATTCTACGCCCGCGGTCAGACGGGACAGCAGTTACTTTTAGGTGCTTATTCGGCTTTGTCAAGACAAATCGGCTTGGGTAACGTAGAAATGCACTCTCGTACCGAAATGATGGATCTCGTTATGATTGATGGTCGTTGTAGAGGTATTGTAACAAGAAACCTTATTACGGGCGAAGTTTCATCACATTTTGCTCACTGCGTTATTTTGGCTACCGGCGGTTACGGAAACGTTTACTTCCTTTCTACTAACGCTATGGGTTCTAACGGTTCGGCTGCTATGAAAGCATACAGAAAAGGCGCATATTTTGCTAATCCTTGTATGGTTCAAATTCACCCCACTTGTATTCCGCAACATGGTGATTATCAGTCAAAACTTACCCTTATGTCAGAGTCGCTCAGAAACGACGGACGTATTTGGGTTCCCAAAAAGAAAGAAGACGCTGAGGCACTCCGCAAAGGTTTGAAAAAAGCATCTGATATTCCGGACGAAGACCGT
>JAEEGL011427269.1_pt1 | contig 38656 bp, 31 predicted proteins | sample 9134231 | NCBI WGS metagenome assembly JAEEGL01 (sample SAMN16246548, study PRJNA631951) | gut metagenome | biome: gut microbiome; feature: rumen; material: fiber-attached | host: Bos | place: Iran: Karaj | collected 2018-10 | reverse complement strand
CTGTTGAATTGTCTGCAAGGTAAATGATTGGATTAGCTTTCAATGTATATTTGTCTGATGCAAAACGAATTGGGCTTAATGTAAGTGTTTTAGTTGAGTCATCATATGAAGGGTTGCCCATATTATAACTGATTTCACCGTTGCCTGCTTTTGCACAAACTGGTGTTGTTGATTGTACATTATATCTCCAGTCCCATTCAGCATTTGGCGTTCCATAATAAGAAATATAGATGTAATAATTTGCTCCTGGATTTACACACTTAAATAAAGCGGTGTTAGATTTATTGTAATCGTATTCACTGTAATTAATGATTGTGTTGTCTGCAGTTTTTAATCCTATATGACACCTTTGAGTGTATTCATCGTAAGGTTTAGCAATTACTCTGATACCCTGCGAAGTACTTTCTACATAGAAATAAGGTGTATCCATTTTGTTGCAAGTCGTTTCCGGAACGGTATATGTAAGTGATTCTTCACCGCCAATTTCTTGGTCTGAAAGAAACTCTGCATTTGTCCAGTTTGAATATTCTGATTCTTTTCTGTATTTTTCGAATTTAACTTTAGGAGTTATTGTACAGCTGTCTTTTTTTTCTGCTTCACAGTAAGTGTTGATTTCAGCTAAAGAAAAGTGCCATGTATTGTTATAACAATAAGCTTCTTCGCTTTCATACTCAGGCAATTCGGCGAAAGAAATGTGTGCGGCATATATAAACTCACTATCTTCTTTAGGGAATGAGGTTTTTATGTATAAGTCGTTTAAATTATTATTCATATAGAATCTTTCCTGTACAATTGACGGAGAATCAGGATCTATATCTATAGAAATATCGACCTGTGTGTTATCAAGGTCTTCGTGTGTTTCTATTTTTTTAAGATGGAAAGAAACGGGATTTACTGTGTTAGGAATAATAACGGCCTGTACAACTGATTTATATTCCTGTTCTTCAATGTATGCAGTCAAAGTAAAAGTCCATGAACCTGCTTCTATTTCAATTTTAGTGTTATTTGCTGCATTCCAGTTTTCCCAGTCTGCTAAGTTTGTTTCTGTACCGTTTAGTGTTCCTTTAAGAGAAATGTCTGTTAAGTTTTCAACAGTTTGTGTTATATTTCTACTGGATTTTGATGATGAAATTACAAGGTAAGTTTTATTTGTTTCTGTTGAACAAGCCATTAAACCTAGAAAAAGGGTGCAAATAATTGTTTTAATAAAAAAGTTTCTGAATTTTTCCATATGACACACTCCCTTATAAAAAATTTCCGTTTGTATAAATTCATATAAATTTTATTCCAGTAATTTGTAAAAATCCACTTAATTTATTTAAGGAAAGTGGGGATGCGGAGAGATGCGGTGATTAGGCTGGGGTGTTACGGGGCTGCCGTAAGATAAAAAAATTTGCCCCGTTAGAAAGGGTAGCGGGCAACGAAGTGCACGCGTAGGGGTATTCGCAACGAAGTTTCAAGCGAGGCTTTCCCCCACAAAAATTTATTCAGAAATTTTTCCGTCCGGGTATTCAAGTAAATCTACAAGCTCAGTTTCATTTTTCACGACGAAATACGAAATCTCTTCATCATTTACATTGTGCAAAGTGATTTCTTTTAACGGCATTGAGTAATAGTAATTGTAATAGTCTGTCGCAAGGTTTTCTGATTGGCCTTGTGTGTGTTCATCGGTTTCAACTCCGACCAGTGCTTTTATGGTGAGGTTAGTGTCCAGGAATTGATCGGGCAGAACTTTTCGTAAGTCAATCTGGTAAACGCCTGTGACTTCTGTGAGTTTAAAAAGACGGGTCTGAGCAGAATTCGAAATTGCTACTTCAAATGTGAACTTAATTTTCTGACCAGGGTTTTCTGTGTCGTCCTTGTCTGTGTTCGGAATTGTAACTTCTGCAGCATTTAGTGAAAGAATTGCTGACTCTCCGTCGTAGGTGATTTTAACTTTTTCTACACCGCCTGCAAGCTTTACTGCTACTTCTTTGTAATTATTGTCTGTCTGGCGGCCTTTATAAGTTCCTGTTGTTTTTGAAACTTTGTATCCGTTTGTAGTTCTGTAGCGCACATAGTACTGATAGAACTTTGCGTCATCAGTGTATTTGTCAAAAAAGATAACTGTTCCAGTTTTAGTGTATTCTGCTGATTTTAAATTCTGTCCTATACAGCGGAGTGAGTTTTCTACAACGGTTGCATCTGTTCCGGTTCCTGTAACTTCGTAGCGGAAAATATTCATGTATTCTGTTGAAGACAAAATTGTTGGTGTAATTACAAGTGCTGTTCCAGATGAATCTACATCTATGGCAGGAGCGGTTATTCCTGAATCCGGTTTAGATGTGGTTAAAAAATTGCACGAAATAAATGCAAAACCTACGAGAGAAATAATAACTGTTAATAAAATAGAATTCTTTTTCATCTTTTAAATTTTCGGTAAAAATAATCTAAACTTTACAAATGGATTTAGATTTTCTAAAATGTTTCTTGTATGAATTTTAGTCTTTATCTGCCGCTTATTGCGAGCATTTTAATAGTTGTAGTTTTTTTTATTGTTATAAAGCTTTGTGTTAAGTCTTTGAATTTTTTCCATTCAGTTTTAGCTTGTGTTCTGGGTCTGCTTGCCGTTATTCCCATTACTGCAGTTCAGTTTTTTATAGAGCAGAAAAATTTACTTCAGGCTTCTACTTTGCCGGCTGTTTTACTAAAGGCCCTGATTCTTAACGGTATAATAGAAGAAAGTTTTAAGATGATTCTGTTGTTTTTTCTTCCATATAAAAAGATGAATATTAATTCGTTTTTTGCGTGCGGACTTTTGTGCGGATTATCTTTAGCGTGTTTTGAAAACATAGTGTATTTTCTTTCGGGCTCTACCAGTCTTGAGCTTAGGTTTTTTACATCGGTAATCATTCATACAGCCTGCTGCGGTTTGAGTTCGCTTTTTGTTTATTCGATTCGCGTTAAAAAACTTTCTGTTTCACCATTTGTATGGGCTTTCCTTTTACACGGTGTCTATGATTATTTTGCGGGCTTTAAGCTGAGTAATTTTTTCTTCTATATTTCATTTGTTGTTGTCTTAATCAGTATCTTGGAATGCAGAATCAGGTTCTTACGGCTCAGAGGGAAGATTGACAAGACTGAAGTGGTGATTGAATAGCGATGCGTATTGAAATTACCTCGGTTAGGAAGTAACTCAAAAATGTTGTAGCGCGAAGAAAAGCAGAAGGCGGCCGAACACTTTGAAGGGGCGAACGAGCGTAAGCGAGTGAGTCAAATACCTTATACCCTTCAACCGCGTGAGGCCGCCTGTCTTTTCTGGGAGCGGAAACATTTTTGAGTCTTTGATGAGGCAGGGTGGTTTCGATACGGCGTTGCCTACTCAACCACCGCAGTTTCTGAACAATAATAAAAGTTTTATGCATTATTATAATTTATGGAGTATAATGGAATTATGAGTTTTAAGGCAAAAATAAAGAATTATCTTTTTAATGAAGAATATACAATACAGCATTTGTTTTTTAATGTTTTAATTTTGGGTCTTGATATTATAGCTTTAATTTCAATTCTTTTTAATTTCATTCTGAAGTTTTCTTTTTTTGCTAATGCATTTGCTTTTGCGGCAGTTTGTCTTTTTACTTTTTCGCTCATAATTGCCAATAACTGGAAGCATCCTACGGCAGCGGCTATTTTTATTTTAACCATTTCTAATTGTATTATTCTTCCTGTTTTATTCTGTGCTTTTGGCGGTTTTAAATGCGGAATGATTTTCTGGATGCTTGCCGGTCTTGTATTTACTTATTTAGTTTTAACCGGTTATAAAGCAATCATTATGTTTGTTATTGGTACTGTTGCTGATGTTGCTACGATAATGCTTACTATTAAGCATCCCGTTCTTGTTGCTCCAATTGAAAGTCCGCTTACAAGTATTATAGACATGACTTACAGTATGATTTTTATTGCTTTCCTGATTTGTCTTATCTTTAAGATTCAAAATTATTTAAGCACAAAGCAGAATAAGAAATTAGAGGAAGCAAAAAAGATTGCACAAAAAGCTGCTGATTCAAAAAGTGATTTTATTGCCAACACTTCGCATGATATCAGGACATCAATTAATTCCATTACAGGATTTACTCAGTTAGCAAAAGCTTCTATTGACCACAGGGATAAAGTTGAATCCTATTTGAACCAGATTAGCGCTTCGAGTGAATTCCTGTTGAATCTTGTGAATAATGTTCTGGAGCTTTCGAAAATTGAAAAGGGAATTACACCGATTGAAAACACTACGGTAAATATAAAAGTGCTTGTAGAAGAAACCATTCAGCTTGTAAAGATAGAAGCTGATTTGAAACGGATAAAGCTTATAACTGATTTTTCAAATTTAAATGATTGCACGGTCAGGACAGATAAAGTAAAGATAAAGCAGATAATCCTGAACCTGTTAAACAATTCGATAAAATATACTGAATGCGGGAAAAATATTTATATAACAATCAATCAAAAAGATGCTGGCTCCATGGACAGAAAATGCGGGCAGTATGAAATTATTGTTCGTGATGAAGGAAAAGGAATTGCACCTGAGTTTCTGGAAAAAATATTTGAGCCTTATGAAAGGGCAAAGGATGAAAGTACAAAGGGTGTTTTTGGCTTAGGTCTGGGACTTTCGATAACGAAAAAACTTGTTACCATTTTGGGCGGAACTATTGCAGCAAGCAGTAAAATTGGTGAGGGAAGCGAGTTTATAATCAATTTAAGTTTCGAAAAAGTTGAATTATTGAATGAAGTAAAAACTCAGCACATAACATACAATTTTGAAAACAAACGAATTCTTGTTGTTGATGACAATATAATCAATCTGGAAATTGCTACCGGTTTACTGGAAATGGCAAAAATAAAATGCGAAACAGCTTTAAGCGGAATGCAGGCAATAAATATGCTTACCTCTTCGACACAGGGTTATTACGATTTAATTTTAATGGATATCATTATGCCGGAGATGGACGGTTATTCTGCTACAGCAAAAATTCGTAATCTGGAAAATCCTGAGCTTTCTAATATTCCAATTATTGCAATGTCAGCAAATGCATTTAAAGAGGATAAAGAAAAAGCAACTTACTACGGATTAAACAGCTATATTACAAAACCAATATCTTATGCCAACTTAATGGAAACAATTTCTCTCTTTTTATAGTGTGTTGAAGTGGGTCGAAGCGGTGTAGAAGCGGGCAATAAAGTTTGTATTTTTAAGGTTTCTGTGTTATCATTTTAAAGATATTGGAGCAAAAGACATGAGTAAAATCAATAAAATAAAAGTCGATGATTCAAAGATTTTAATTGCAATTCAATCAGGGCTTCCTCTTACAATTACAACATATACCTTACCTCACGAAATGGAAGATTATATTGCAAATGTCTTGCGTTCATTCCTGACACTTCTGGGCCAGACACAAATGATAGAGTGCCTGTGCTACTGTGTAAAAGAATTAGTTAACAATGCAAAAAAAGCAAATACAAAGCGTGTTTATTTCAAGGAAAAAAAATTAGATATCAATAATATAGAAGAATATAATCGCGGAATGGTAAATTTTAAGCAGGATACCATAACCGACATAAAGTATTATCTTGAATTACAGAGAAAGCAGGGCTACTACATAAAGACAATTTTCCAGTCAAGAAACAATAAGATAAAAGTAGAAATCAGAAATAAAGCAGAATTAACTGTTTTCGAATACAAAAGAATTCACGACAAAATCACCAGGGCACAGCAGTATGATTCTATAGAAGAAGGACTTAATCAGGTTCTGGACAATTCAGAAGGTGCAGGTTTAGGACTTGTAATGATGATGTTAATCTTAAGGCGAATAGGATTAACTGAAGAAAATTACCAGGTGCTTTCTGAAAACGGAGAAACAATAACCCGACTTATCCTGCCGTTCAGTAAAGAAGTTATTCAGAACATCAATAACCTTTCTAAAGAATTTGTTGACCTCATTTACGGTTTGCCTGAGTTCCCTGAAAATATTTCGCAAATCAACAGGCTTATAAGTGACCCGAATTCTAAGATGAGTGATATAGCAATGCGAATTTCAAGTGATGTTTCTTTAACCGGTGAACTTTTAAAGCTTGTAAACTCAGCAGCATATATGAGATCTCAGAAATGTAACTCTATTTCTACAGCGCTAAAAATTGTAGGTCTCAGAGGAATCAGGAACCTTTTGTTCAGTATAGGTTCTATGGAAAACCTCATGATCAGCTCGAATAATGATAATAAAAAGCTCTGGAATCACTCATATAAAGTTGCATTCTTTGCGTATAACTTGGCAAGAAACTTCTGTACTGCACCTTCAGACAGGAACTGTATAGAAGACAGCTATGTATGCGGACTTTTGCACGATATGGGTAAAATTATTTTTGCCAATGCACATACTGACATAAAAGAAAAGATTAAAAACCTGTGTCTGGAAAAGGGAATAAGTACTTCATTATTTGAGACTCTTGTTGCCGGCGTAAACCACGGTGAAGTTGGTGCTAAGATTGCAGAAAAGTGGAATTTCCCGGAATCAATTTCTGAAGTTTTACGATATCACCATGAACCAAGTAAGGCTCCTGATGCCATGAAAAAACTGACCTCTTTAGTAAATCTTGCGGATTCAATGGACCACTATATTGAAGGTGATATTAACTATGAACAAATCGATCAGTTTGTTTTGAAATTGTTTAATATTACTTCAGAGGAACAGCTGCAGGGAATTACTGAGCGCTTAAAGAAATCATTTAATAATGAATCGTAGTTAAAACCTGTAAAATTATGTTATGTGGACAGGCTCATTGGCCTGCTTATTGTTAATAAGTAAAGTCATCCGACATTTCCAAAAAATAAAATAGAAAACTCGGAGGTCAAAATGTTTACTTTTCTATTTATTATTTCCTTTATCATTGCAATTATTGTTGTTGCAGTAACAAAGAAAGATGCTAGTAAATCTGGAGGCGAACATATAAACAGCGTTTCAAAAGCTGAAGCAAAAAACATTGTTGGTGGGTATAGTTCATTTTCTCCTAAATTTTCGGACATATACTTATATGCAGGAATTAATCATATTGAAGATATGATTAAGTCAAATATGCTAAAAGCTCCTCGATGTGTTTTATCAGCAGAAAAAGAAGGTCTGTATATAGAAACAGTTGTAATGGGTGAAAATGTATATTTTGGAATTAAAAAAAATGAAGTATCAGAAGTTCACTATGTTGGAGGAACACAAGCAGAAAAAGATACTGGTAAAGCTGTGGCTGGTGCATTGGTATTAGGAGTTGTCGGATTACTTGCAGGTATGATAAATCAAGATAGAATTTTACTTGCAATTGAAAAGAATGATGGACAAGTAATTCTTCTTGGAATAGAAAATCAATTCAAGCCTAATGCAGATAAGTTTTTTAGTAATTGCTTTTCTGAAAAATTTAATCCAATTATTCAAATTGATAATAATACCGAAGAAAAAATAAATACATCAAATGCAGATGAATTAATAAAATTTAAGCAATTACTTGATAATGGTGCAATAACTCAAGACGAATATGATGCAAAGAAAAAAGAGCTTTTAAATTTATAGAATAAAATATATTCAGAGTAATTATTAAATATCAATAAGAAAATAAATTCATCCAAGTAAAGATTGTCTAGATTTGATAACAGATAGAAATATTTCCTATTGACTTCTGCAATATTCAAGGTTATATTTTAATTATTGGGAGCTTTCCTGCCCTAAGTGGAAAACTTAAACTGAGTACGTTCCGACTCAAAGCGGAAAACTTAAACTGGGTACGCTCCGACCCAAACTGGAGAACTTAACGGGCGACTTAAATGTCGCCTTTTTTATTTTTGGGGACAGAATGGCAGAAGATAATGTTTTTTATATTGTAAGTGATGAATATATTGCTTACCTTTCAAAAATCGAAACTCACGTAATGAAAAACAAACCAAATGAACGAACATATCACAGAAAATATGTCGGTATTATAACTGAAATAAATGGTTTTAAATATTTTGTTCCGATGTCTTCTCCAAAAGATAAAGATTACGATAACGGTAAAATCCGAAAAAATAATCTTACAACAATTTACATGAGAAGTAAGGAAAAATTGTATGGAACTCTTCGCTTTAATTCTATGATACCAGTTCCATCTTCCGAACTCACAGATTACAAAATCAATGATGAGGGAGACTTCAGTTACAAAATGCTTATGCTGGCAGAGTATAATTTCTGTAAAGATAATCGCGAAAAAATAGAAAAAACTGCAAAGAATTTGTATGAAAAAAAATGCACTGCAACTGAAGCAGAATTTCCTGTTGGAAAAATTGTAATTGATTTTAAGAAGGTCGAAGAAGCTTGTAATAACTTTAAGAAATAAAACCTAACATGCACTTCAAATCCGACAAACCGGTCAAGCTCGCCACTGTTTAAGCGCGTAGTCATGCTGAATTTATTTCAGTATTTGTCAGTCTCTATCCATACAGATTCTGAAACAAGTTCAGAATGACAGGATTATTTTGTGTCATGCAGGGTTTATTTCAGTATCTGTCAGTCTCTATCCATACAGATTCCGAAACAAGTTCGGAATGACGCGTTGCTCTGTATACAGTGGTTTCGACGAGCTCAACCACCGCAACTCTAGCTCAATCACCGCAACTCTAGTTCAACCACTGCAATTCTTCACTCAGAGACCGCAGGAACTTGTTCAACTATCGCTTTTTTCCAGGAATTCAACCCACTTTTGCATTAGAATTCCGAACGCAACGCCTACATTTAATGAAGCTTTTAATCCTTTCATTGGAATAGAAACCCTGCCGTAAGTTGCTCGTTTTAACGCTTCGGGACTTACTCCTAATTCTTCAGAACCAATTATAACGATTCCTTGCTCAGGGAAATCAAATTCATCTATGGGTGTTCCGCCTGTTTCCAGAACAAAAACCGGGACATCAGCCGGCAGTTCGTCTAAAGAAGAGCGGGTGTAGCCTAATGTTTCTATGCAGCCCATTGCGCTTCGTATAGCTTTTGTCTGTTCAGGGTCAGTGCAGTTTGGTGAAATATAAACTTTTTCGCAGCCAAGTCCTTCAGCCGTACGGAAAATACTTCCTAAATTAAACGGAGAGCGGATATCTTCTGCATAAACACAAACGCCTTTATAGAAATTTCTTTTTTCAACGGTAAGTTTTTCGCTGCTATGCGGTGCAATCACCAAATCCCATTCAGCGGGGAAGGTTCCGATGATTTTCAAAAGTTCATTGCGGGCAAAGTTACAGACGCGCCTTTCATCAAGAGGAATTTCTTCTAGAAGCTTTTTTAACTGAGAGGCACTGCTTTCCGGGAGCTTGGGATCTTCTAAAACTAATTTCGCAACAGCTTTTATGTAATCAGTTCTTGAGAGCTGCTTAAAATTATACTCAAGACCTTTTTCTGCAATTCCTGCAATGTCGCGTTCTAGTTCACCAAAAGTTAATGCAAGCTTTCTTCGTTTTTGTCCGCTTTCGAGTTGATATAGTTTTTCTGGTGCTATCATCTAGTATGCCTGCTTTATAATTTCAAATAAATCATCTGTTGTCATGCTTCGAGGCAAAGAATTGATTAAGTCCATATCGCCGCAGTCTTCTACAGCAAGTGTGAGCTGCTCTATAGAAAGAGAAAGTTCCTTTAATCTTGAAGGAAGATTTACTTTTGCAATTTTCTGTCTTACATATTCGGCAAACGCTGTAACGGCATCTGCATCTTTTGTGTCTTCAGGACAGGCGCGTAGAATCTTAGCAATTTTAGCTAATCGTGAAGCCTGGAATTTTGCACCGTCTTCAATAATGTATGGCAAAAGAATTGTACTTGTAAGCGAGCGGGAAATTTTATAGCGGCCATTGATTGCGAGCGCGATTAAAGTACAGGCTCCCAATGAACTTGTTGCTGCACCCAAACTTGTCATACAGCCTGCCTGGCAATACAAAACTTCGCGAGGGGTTGTGATTGTAAGTGTTGGAGAGCCGTCAATTCCGTAGCTGAACAATTCCAGTCCCTTTTCAATCAACATATCACTGAAGAATGTTGACTTCTGGCTCATATAAGCTTCTACGCCCAAAGACAAAGTTTCCAGGGCCATAGCTGAATTCTGTTTTTCTGTAAGTCCCAGTGAAAGGGAAGGATCCCATACAACGAGTTTGCATAAGCCCGGCTGAGTTTTTATAAGTTTAATGATATTGCTTCTTGAATCAACAATTGGAATTCTTTCTGTAAAAATAAAGTTGTCGCGCATTGTTGTAGGCAGACAGATTAAAGGTAGTGGTGCTGTAGAAGGTGTTGCTCCGTCTATAAAATCATAAATATCGTGAGTTTCATAATATAAAGCGCATAAAGCTTTTGCTACTGCTAGAGTACGACCGCCGCCACAGGCAATAACTCCGTGAACATGAGCTTCTTTTGCGAGCGTTAATGCATTTTCCAGGATAGAAGTATCTGTATTGGATGGAAGTTCCTCAAAAGTAAAGTAATCAACATTTCTGTCTGTAAGAGACTTTGTAATCTTTTCAGTTGTGCCAAATTCTTTAAGAATAGGGTCAATAATAAGCATAAATTTGCTGCCGTAGTCTGAAACTAACTGACCTAATCTACTTGAAGTGTATGAACCTAAAACAACATTTGGTGATATTTTGAACACAAAGTCTGCCATTTGATAAAATCTCCTGCCAATAAAACTTGATAATTTTTAAAAAAAAAGAGCGGAACTGATTGTCCGCCCAATTTATCCCCTAAATTTACAGAAATTACAATCCGTAAGCGCTTAGAATCTTGTCTGCTGTTGCTGCAATAGTATCAGCGTTCAGGTAATTTGGATCCTGAATCTTCTGTCTAACGCGTTCAACTAAATCTTCGCGAATATCCGGTGTCTCTTTTGCAATTTGCTCCAATTTATAGGCTTCCTGCATTGCTTTTGCTTCTTCAGAAATACTGATTTCATCAGCAGTTTCTTTTACGTTAGAAGTAGCATTTGCTTTCTTGACATTCTGCAAATTGTTAATAACGTTAACACTAGAAATCTTATTTATCATCATTTTACGCCTCGCTTATATTATCGGAATTTTCTTCGAAAAGTTTAGCATTTTTATTACTATTTCCTGCAATAAAAACAGCAAACTCGCCAAGAATTTTTGCCCTGGAAGAATAATCTGCCAGAACATCCGCCGCTTTTCCATCATTTATTTCTTCGTGAAGTTTCGTAAGCTCCCTGCCTACGACGACACGCCTCTCACTATCAATATCGGCAATATCAGTCAAAAGCTTAACTATTCTGTATGGACTTTCGTACAAAACAATTGCCGCATTAGTTTCCATCAGTTCCTTGAGTCTTTTTCGCCTTCTGCCAGGTTTTGGTGAAAGAAAGCCCTCAAAGATTATGGTTTTTCCGCCGGCACCAGCTACACTCACTAAAGTTGCAAAAGCACTCGCGCCGGGAATTGGAGTTACTTTATAGCCCGCCTTTCGGACATTAAGTGCAAGAACAGCCCCCGGATCACTGACTCCCGGAGTTCCAGCATCACTTGCAAAAGCAACATTCTTACCTTCAGCAAGCTCCTTAATAATCTTTTCAGCAACAGCCGCTTCATTTTGAGCCCTGCAGCTAATCAACGGTTTTTTAATCTCAAAATGAGTCAAAAGCTCCAGTGTGTGCCGCGTATCTTCTGCTGCAATTAAATCGACACTCTTAAAAGTTTCTAAGGCCCTGTAAGTAATATCCCCTAAATTTCCAATAGGTGTTGCTACAATAAATAACTCTGCCACATAAAAATTATATCACGCAAAAAAGTAATTCTTCAAGTAAATTTATATAGCGCTCTTCATCTTCTTTTTTCTTTCGTACATCTTAAGGTCAGCGCGGTTAAATATAGAAGAGTAGTTGTTATCCTGATTTTCCATGAATTCTGTATAGCCGAATGCAATCACTATATCATCATTAGACTGATTTTCTTTCATCAAATGTTCAAAGCCAGAAATTAAGCTTTCTCTGTTAGAAAAATCCTCGCCAATCAGGAAAGCAATGAATTCATCACCACCAATGCGGAAAATAGGCGAGTGCTTAAAGGTTTCACAGATTATTTTGCAGGCAGACTTGAGATACTTGTCTCCGGCATCGTGTCCCTTGATATCGTTTATGCGTTTCAAATCATTTAAATCGAAAACAACAAGCCCAAACGATTCCAATAGACCTTCCTTGATTTTTTCATCAATTATCTGTACTTCTTCCTGATATGCATTTTTACTCTTAACGCCTGTGAGCAAATCGGTGTATGCAATATTTCTCATGGTACCAAGTTCTTTTTCGTGCAGCTCTTCCAGTTTAAAAAGCTTTTCCAGTTCAATGCGGCGGGACTCTTTTTCATCTTCAAGAACAAAGGTGTGCAGAAAGCAGGTGCCGAATAAATATCCCAGTGAGTAAAATGGAAGAATAGGATAAAGCGTAGAAAGAATAACAAAGACTGTCATGGAAATTCCAAAGCAGCCGACGCAAAAGTGTCTGTTTCGTATTTTACCTTTACTTTTTATTGCAACTGCAAACATATAGAATGCTGTAGTAGCAAAAAGCAGGGTTTGTAATGCCATAGTTAAAGTGCGGGCAATGGATGTATGGTAAGCGCCAAGATCATCAAAGTAGAACATTACGGGCAGGAAAAGATTCAGGAGCAGAGAGACAAATTCAAATACTAAAAAAATGATTCCTGAAAATTTTAAAATCGAAGTAAAGGCATTTTTTCCTTCTATATACTTAACAACAAATTTTGTCCAGAAATAAACAGCCATAGCTACAGAAACAAAATACAGTTCTGTCCAGATAAACGAAAGGAGCTGAAATTTCAGGCTGTAGATAAAGCCCCAGAGTATATCAAAAACATAATAAACAAGTACAAAAAACAAAAAGTACTTATACACCTTTTGAGGTTTTGAAATATTTTGTTTTCGCGAAACAGTTAATTCAGTGAAGTTAATGATTATATGAACAAAAAAAGCAATTAAGCCCACATATGAATAACTCATAATAAACTCTCTCTACCATATTATAATACAAAATTTTTTTATGTGAAATAAGAGTGTTTTTATTTTCACAGTAAAGGAAAAGGTATTGACAGATATTATTACTATTAGTAATATTACTATTAGTAATGTGTTAAGGAGGACATGCCTGTGGAAAATATTATCCTTAGTTTGCTTTTATTTAGGGCAATGACAATTTATGAAATGCGCACTTATATACAGCAGAATCTTTCTACGGTTTGCAGCGACAGTCTTGGCAGCATGCAGATTGCAATTAAGAAGCTTCTGGAAAAGGGATATATATCTGTGACCGAATTTGTGGACAATAACATTCTCAAGAAGCAGTACAGCATAACGGCTGAAGGAGTGAAGTATTATAAAAACTGGGTGGGAACTCCCATGAATATCCAGAAGATGAAAAGCATGGAAGAGGGTAAGCTATTCTTTCTTGGAATTGCTCCCGGTGAAAAAAGGGTTGCATTTCTGGAGTCGTATATTTCTGATCTGGAAGGAGAATACACTAAGCTTCTTGCCATAAAAGATTATGTTAATAAAACGCAGAAAACTGTAATAGAAAGAAATACTAAGCGAATAAAGGAAGACCCTGCGCTTGTCAGGAATCTGCTTGAGGTGTCGGGTGAAAAGAGTGTTGAGCAGGCCGTAACAAACATAGACAATTACCAGCTCTACATGCTTGAGTACGGGCTTGAAAGGATTAAGGCGGACATGGACTTTTACAGGAAAATACTGAAACGCGAACTGAAAGGGGATAAATAATGAATGGCATTTCAGGGAATAAGAAGGTGAAAAAAATGATTAGTATAATTGCAATAATTCTGGTGGTGATAGTTGCACTTAAGTTTATTTTGTTCCCGCCCGTAAAAAATATTCCGGTTACAGGAAAATATCAGGTTGCTTCAGAGGATTATTGGGTGAACGAGGATAAGGCGGATCCATATTCTGCTGACGGAAGCACAAGGCAGCTGCAGGTCAGGAAGTGGTATGCCAAAGATTGCAGCGAAGACAAGCCGGTTATTGTTGCTTCTCACGGATCATGCGGAACCATAGATAACAATCTGACTTTGTACAGGGAGCTTGCAAGTTACGGATATACTGTTCTTGCGGTGGCTCATCCGGGGCAGGCAGCAAGTGTTGTGTATGAAAACGGAAAGAAATGCGGTCCAAGCAGGGACTTTTTTATGGAGATGTCTGCGTTAAAACCTGATGAAAACCCGGAGAAAGCCTATGAAGTTTTTCATAAGTGGATGGAAATAAGGACAGATGATCTGAATGCTGTTATGGATGACTGGAAAGCAAAATCTGGCGGCTGTAAATTTATTGTAGAAGGACACTCGTTGGGCGGGTCTGCAGCTTATGCTATGGCGAGAATCAGGGATGATGTAACCGGCGTGATTGCTCTGGAATCGCCATTTATGTATGACATTACAGGTGTTGAAAACGGTAAGTTTGTTTTTAATCAGAAGGATTATAGCGTTCCTGTATTAAGCATTTATTCTGATGCTTCTTATCCGCATTTGAAGGAGTGGGACCAGTACGGAAACAATGCAAAATTTCTGGACAGCAGCAGCACAATTTACACGAACATTCATTATGAGAACATAGGTCACATGGGGCTGTGCGATTTGTCACTAGTTTCACCGGTTATAACGGCAGTTATGGATGGCGGTTTCCAGAAAGTAAAAGCTGCTGAACAGCTGAAAAAATTAAATGAAGACTGCCTTAAATGGATTACAAAAGTTACAGACGGAATTTCAAAGTAAACGGATATCAGACTGAACGAAGGGATAAAGAAAATGAGAGAAGTATTTAGTATTTTGGGCGCTGTATTGTTATTTATAGTGGCTGCTTTTGAAGTTTTATTGATTGCAGGTTTGCCTCTCGGGGAGTTTACAATGGGCGGAAAGTATAAAGTGCTTCCTCCTGCGTTGAGGGCGGCAAGTGCTGGTTCTTTGCTTACACAAATTTTTGCAGGACTGATTCTTCTGCAGGCAGGCGGCTTTATGAGGATGTGGTTTTCTTCCGGGGCCACAAAGATTATCTGCTATGTTTTTGCCGGCTTCTTTTTTATAAACACAGTAATGAATTTTTTCTCCACCAGCAGCAAAGAGAAGTACACAATGACTCCTCTTGCCCTGGTTGAAGCACTTTGCTTTTTGCTGGCGGGGAGATATGTTTATTTCTCATAGTCAGGAGTATTTTCTGCAACTTTTAATGTTCCATAATCATCATTTATAGAATATGAAACTGTATTTTTTGAATCATCGAGGGTAACATATTTATAGTCTGTGAGAAACTTTTCTTTTAGTAAAGTTGATTTTCCAATCTGGCGAGAACCAGTTATTAAGAGTACTCTGAACTGTTTTTTCATTCTGTTTAAATATGGCAGAATGTGACCGCTGATATTTATAAAGTGCATTATAATAATATCCGACTAATCCTGAGTGCTACTCCAAATTAGCCGGAAGTCAAGTTTTTACCATGTAACAGTTAAAGTATAGAGAATATCAGTTGAAACTGCTTTTTATAAACTATAAAATGCTTTATATGAATCAGGAAATGCTTTCTCAGATTTTAATTCTTGTTTTACTATTTGTTACAAACATCCGCTTCTTTTTTATTACTAATGCAAAAGATGATTCACTTTCGGTTCTTCCAACAATTGCCTTGATTGCTTCCATTGTAAGTATTTGCATTTTTGGTGTTTCAGAGTTTCAGATAATTCTTTTCCTGCTTACTTTCTTTACATTTATATGGAATTTCAGAGCGTTATTAAGACTTATGTCTAATCTGGTAATAGACCGCTATGGAATTGCATTTAAACTGATTTCTTCCGTTAATTTAATTTTTACGGTTTTTGTCGCATTTCTTTTTGTATATTTTAGGCCGGCAAAGCTTTCTGAGAAAAAATTGAATGTGAAAACAGAGAAAACATATTTTACCGGGAACTTTAAGGAAGGGTTTAAAGAACAGAAACAGTTTAAGGTACAGAATTTAGTGCTGCAAAAAAAATATTGTGAAGAAAGGCTTTCTGCCACAAGAAAAATTGTTTTGTTTATTCCACCAAAAACAGCTCCAATTGATTTTTACAGTCATACAATAAACAGGCTTGCTCATGACGGTTACGAAGTGTACAGTGCTGAGTTTTTCACAAATGATGTAAAGTGGTTCAAGGGAGTAAAAAACTTAAGGCCCTACAGACATCTTGAATTCAGAAGACTTAAATACAAGGATTTTGAAACCTATAAAAAAATTTATTCTTATAATAAAAAAATTTTTATGCAGGAATATGAAGCTTTAATAACTCTTTCTAACCCGGATGAAAACGATTTTGTTCTTTTACTGGGTGATGAAGATTTATGTAATTCTATGAAAACTGTAAGGCAGGAAAATAATCTGGTAGATTATACTTTTGATTTAAGTAAGCTTTCTGCTTCATATAAAACAAAAGGCTATGGTCCTGTAGAAAATACTTATCCGTTTCTTGCATATTTATTAAAAATTGAAACAGACAGAACCTGTTATCTTTCAAATCATTTTGCAAAAGAGATTGAAAGAGTCTGCAATAAAATCTTGCCGCCAGAAGCTCCCGGTGCAGAAGTTCCAGATGCAGAATCACAGGATTTGAGCGAGGCTTCAGAATAATTTTTTCTAGACTTAACGGCTTGTCTTTAGTATATTTAAACGCATGAACGAAAAACAAACATTAAAATCAAAATTGCTGCCTGTAATTTTAACCGTAGTAGCAATTATCCTAGACCAGCTTTCTAAAGCTTTAGTTGTTAAGTACATTCCACTTTTATATACTGGTGAAGATGGAGCTGTTATAAACATTCTTGGAAATTTCTTCAGACTCATTCATGTTAGAAATCCTGCAATTGCCTTCAGCTTTGGTGCAGGCTTTAGTGATAATGTAAGAAAAGTTTTATTTTCTGTAATCCCGCTTATTGTTATTGCTGTTGTATTTGTTGTTTACTTTAGGAACAATGAATTTACAAAGCTTCAGCGATGGTCAATCTGCGGAATTCTGGGCGGTGGACTTGGAAATATAATCGACAGAATTTTCAGACCGGCAGGCGTTGTAGACTTTTTAGATTTCAAATGGTTTGGGATTGGAACAAAAGGTTTCCTTTCCTGGGACAGATGGCCTACGTTCAATATTGCAGACAGTTTTGTTGTAGTTTGCGGAGCTTTATTTTTGATTTCAATTCTTGTTGCTATTGCAAAAGATTCTAAAAAAGCAAAAGAAGCCAAAAAAAATGAGGAAGAAGCTGAATGAATAAAAAAGCGTTTACAGTTTTATTTGTAGTTCTTTCTACACTTGCAAATATTGTTTTAACTTTAGGTTTAATTTTTCTTTTTACTGCTGGCGGAGTTTTACTGTTAAGATATTTTGTTAAAGTTGATTCAGGCGATTATTATATGATTACTGTAATGGTTGCCATTATCTTAGGCCTTTTCCTAAGCTTTTTCATTTACAGTAAAGTAAGTATGAAGCTTATCCAGAAATTTGGTAACGAGCATAAATTTGAAGATTCCTGGTTCAGACGCCGTGGTGGCCGTTACACAAAACCTGCTGCATCTTCATCTGATGAAGCTGAAACTCAGGTGGAAAACACAGAACATAAAACTAAAATGCCTGCTTCTGTATTGCCGACTGAGGAAGAAAAAGCTGAACAGGAAAAGTGGGGTAAATAATAAAATATAAAGATTAATAGCCGTCGCTTATGCTGCGGTTGTAATCCTTTTTGCAGAGTTCCAGATACACAAGTGAGCGCATTTTGAGTTCGTCTTTGCGTTCCTGTGTAAATGGCATGTATCGCCAGAAAATGTCACGAACTTCTTTTGGCAGTTTCTGGGTACCGTTTGCTTCTTTTGTAATCCACAAAATATAATCGTCTATAAAGAATTGTTTTATGTCGCCTTTCATTTTGTTTTCTTCAAGATACTGATAATATCTTCCGGTAAGTCCGTCGCTCATCCAGTCGAAGGATGCTTTTTCTTTTGCAACCTGCCATCTTAAATCACCAACCGCCATAAGGCAGGCAATTTTTAAATCTCTTGGATACATTGGGATTACAATTCGGCCACGGCTTGTTACACGGTTAAATCTGTCAAATGGTTCCCAGCAGAAACCGTTGTCGCCGTAAGTAGGGACCAGCAAAACATAAGGAACAATTCGGTGCGAAACTCCACGGTGAATTCGGCAGAAACATTCAGGGTCTATTGATTCAATCCATTCAAGCTCCTGTAAAACATTTTCCCTGAAGCCTGTTCCAATATCCATACAGTGGAAAAATTCTCGTGTCATAATAGGGAACTGATTTCCCTGTCGTCCGCAAGTCATTTTTGCCATCTGACGGATTGTATTCATTTCAGAAAGAATTTCATCTTTGCCTACGCTTGGTTCATTAAATGCTTCTGCTGTAGATTTTGCATCAAGGTTTGATTCTATTTCTTTTGCGTCTTTTAATTCGCGGAGATAGTTATTTAATTCACGGTCAATTTTCTGCAGTTCGTGGAATCTGTTTGTAATTTCAGAGAATGCTTTTTTCTGTAAGTCTGTATATGTTGCGCGGTGAGGCTGCAGGCCTAAGATTTCTTCGTGTTCGCATAAAAACTTAACTCGTTCCTGAATTTCAATTTCAAGATTTCGTCTTTCACTTTCGCGGATGTTTACCAGGTTTTCTGCACTTTGAAGCTTACCGGAGTTTTTTGACTTTAACGCCATAATTCTCTGCTGATCAGCCTGAGGTCCTTTTGATTTGGTTGGAACTTCATCCGTGGTACTGAGCTTCATTCGGCCTTTAACTATTTCTTTTATCCATTCGTCCATATATAAAACTGGTTCGCCGGTATTATTGTTTGGAATAGATTTTGCAAAGAAGGTTTTCTGTTCCGGGCTGAATAATGAAGGAAGCACTACGCCGAATCTGAAGGCCATTTTTTTACAGTCTGAGAAGGATGGCGAGCCTATTTTCTGCGAGAGGGTTCTTAAAAATTCCCAGTATGCATTTACAATCTGCTGTCGGTAAACAGTCTTGTCATTTTTGTCCTGACAGTTTAAGTATTTAACTAAAATCTGGTGAAGTCTCTGAGAGCTTTCTCCTTCTCCTGTTAAACACGCTTTATAATAATTTGGATCATCAAAAACTGGACTTGGTTCATCTAAAAATTTTTTTTCGAATGTTGATTTGTCAAAATGAGTAATGCTTAAATCTACTTCGCGAATTTCGTCTGTTTTAATGCCTGTGTTAGTATCGCTTTCAGATTTAAAATGTTCAGCCATTTTAGCTTCAAATTGTTTTTCACCATAATTATTTGATTCATCAGAAATTTCAGGTCCTGTTGAATTTACAGTTTCATGTAACAAGGCTGCAATGGTTGGGTCTAATTCGTCACTCATATTTTCTCCAAGTTGTTTTTGTGAATATATTTAAAATTATATCACGCGAAATGTGGGTTTTCAATTAAAGAAATTTCAAAAATTCTACGCCGGATTGGAAGGGCGAGCGGAGCGAGTTCGAAGAATGGAAGGCTTGGCCTGGAACCCTGAAAAGCCGGGACAAAGAGAAATGAAGTCGTATTGAGAGTTAATAATTTCTATTGAGAGGAATTTCGTCCATAAAAAAAATACAAGATTTATAAAAACTGTGGTATGATTTTAGAACTAGTTTTGGGAGATTTTATATGGAGAAAAAATATATTGTTGCGCTGGACCAGGGAACTACTTCTTCCCGCGCGGTTGTTTACGATAAAAATGCAACACCCCTCGGATTTTCGCAAAAAGAGTTTACACAGATTTATCCTAAGGCGGGCTGGGTTGAACATAATGCGGATGAACTTTTTAAGAGCCAGCTTATTGTTTTAGAAAATGTTCTTGTCGATTTGGAAATAAAGAAGGATGAGATTGCTGCGATCGGGATTACGAATCAGCGCGAGACTGTTGTTCTGTGGGATAAAAATACTGGTAAGAGTGTTTACAATGCGATTGTGTGGCAGTGCAGGCGAGGGGCAAAAACCTGCGAGGAACTGGTTAAGTCGGGAAAGGCTGAAATGATTCGCGAGAAAACCGGGCTTAAGGTGGATTCATATTTTAGTGCGACAAAGATTAAATGGATTCTGGATAATGTGCCTGGCGTGAGGGAAAAAGCAGAAAGGGGAGAAATTCTTGCGGGAACAATTGATACCTGGTTAATCTGGAAGCTTTCGGGCGGTAAGTGCCATGTAACGGATGTGACTAATGCGAGCAGAACCATGCTTTTTAACATTCACACTCTGGACTGGGATAATGAACTTCTGGAGCTTTTAAATATTCCGCGTTCAATTTTACCTGAGGTTAAAGATTCAAGCTGCGTCTATTGTGTTACGGATAAAGATCTTTGCGGTGCAGAAATTCCTATTGCTTCTGCTATTGGCGACCAGCAGGCGGCTCTTTTCGGGCAGGGCTGTTTTAATAAAGGCGATGCAAAAAATACTTATGGTACTGGCTGCTTTATGCTGATGAACACAGGCGATAAGGCGATTTCCTCTGACAAGCTTTTGACAACTGTTGCTCTGGGGATGAACGGAAAAGTTGAGTACGCTCTGGAAGGAAGTGTGTTTATTGGGGGGGCTGTTATTAAGTGGCTGCGCGATGAACTTGAGCTTATAAATTCAGCGGCAGAAATAAATGAGTTTGCTGCAAAGGTTGAAGATTCGAATGGAGTTTATATTGTTCCGGCGTTTGTAGGCTTAGGAACTCCTTACTGGGATATGTATGCGCGTGGTGCAATTCTTGGTCTTACGCGAGGTGTTAAGAAAGCACATATTTGCAGGGCAGCGCTTGAAAGTATTGCGTTTCAGGTGAAGGATGTTCTTGATACAATGGTTAAAGAATCCGGTATTCCGATTAATATACTGAATGTTGACGGCGGGGCTTCTGTAAGTGATATTCTGCTTCAGTTCCAGAGTGATATTTTAGGAGCTACTGTTTTGAGGCCGAAGAATGTTGAAACTACTGCTTTGGGTGCTGCATATCTTGCGGGGCTTGCGTGCGGCTTCTGGAAGTCGAAGGAAGAAATTTTAGAAAACAGAAAAACTGATAAAGAATTTGTTCCTGATATGAATGAAGAAAAGCGGGCTGAACTATATTCTATGTGGCAGAAAGCCGTTAAGCGAAGCATGAACTGGATTGAGTAAATGTGTTTGTGGTGAAGCCTGTCATAGTGAAGCCGGGTGGGGTTTAGTTATTTCTTCTGACAGAGAATTCTGTATCGTGCAGGGAGTTTTTTGTGACTTCTTTTGCTTTGTATTTTTTGTATAAAACTTCCTGTGCCCTGTATTCACTTTCTTTTGCTTTTGGAGAATTTTTCTGCCACTTTCCGTCGCTTTGTAAAGTATAGCTGTGAGTGTTATCCATAAAATATCCGGAAAGAATTTCTTTGATGTAGTTAAAAATATCTTTGTCTAAAACCGGGAACATTAATTCAATTCGCCTGTCTAAATTTCTTTCCATCCAGTCGGCACTGCTTAAATATAGTTTTTCGTCGCCTGCGTTTTCAAAATAAAATACGCGTGAGTGCTCAAGGTATCTGTCGATTATGCTTACAACTTTTATGTTTTCGCTCATTCCTTTTACACCTGGAATTAGTGTGCAGATGCCCCTTACATTGAGTTCAACTTTAACGCCGGCTCTACTTGCTTCGTAAAGTTTTTCTATAATCTGCGGATGACACAGACTGTTCATTTTTGCAATTATGTGTCCGCTTCTTTCCGGGGTTGAAAGCTTTATTTCTTTGTCTATAAGTTCCAGGAGTTTTTCTTTCATTGAAATTGGTGCCATATATAAATTTGGCATGGCAAGAATTGAACTGTAGCCGGAAATTGCGTTGAAGAATAAAGTTGCATCGTTTGTAATTTCGTTTCTGCAGGTAAAAATTGAAAGGTCAGAATAAAGCTTTGAATTTTCTACATTGTAGTTTCCTGTACTCAAATGTGCGTATCGTCTTATGCCGTCACTTTCTTTTCTGATTATCATACAGATTTTTGCGTGAACTTTTAAATTTACAATTCCGTAAATTACTGTAACGCCAACTTTTTCTAATTCCGTTACCCAGCTGATGTTTTGTTTTTCATCAAAGCGTGCCTTGAGTTCTACAAAGACTGTAACCTGCTTTCCATTTTGAGCTGCTTCTTTCAGCGCCTGAATTATTGGAGAGGCAGAACCTATTCTGTAGAGAGTCATTTTTATTGCAAGGACATACGGGTCAACAGAAGCGTCTTTTAAGAACTTGATAAAACTGTCAAACGATTCGTATGGAGTTTGAAGCAGAATGTCTTTTTGTCTTATTGAATTCCAGCAGGTGTTTTCTTTTGGCAGACTGCTGCTTTCAAAATGTTTCCACTGCGGATACAAAAGGTTTTCTTTGTTTTCTGAAAGTTCTATGTTGTTTAAGACTTTCAGGTTTAAAACTGAATCGATGTTGTAAATGTCTTCTTCATCGAGGTTCAGCTGATTCTTAATCTCTTCAAGAAGTTTTTTTGCGTTTCCGGTGTACATGAGGCGCACAATAAATGATGACTGCCTTTTTTCGAGGACTTCCTGCATGGCTTCTATAAAGTTGGAATTGTTTTCATCAACTGTTAAATCTGCATCGCGGTTAACTTTAAAGCACAGGTTTTCTTTTATTTTATATCCCGGGAATAATTCTGAAGCAAAGGATGAAATTACATCTTCAAGTAAAGCAAAAGTTTTTGTGTGTTCATTATCATCTGAAGGAAGCCAGATAAGGCGCTCAAGATTTTCCGGAATCTGAACAAGTGCAATTAAGTTGCTGCTGTTTTTTGCAGTGAGTGCATTTTTAACTTTTTGTAAAATTGATTTTGCTTCCAGTAAAAATGCTGCCACAAGCTTTAGGTTTGGAATGTGAGGCAAAATAATTGTGTCTGTTCTAAGCGGCGTTAAAACAGGAAAAACTTCTGACTTAAAGTATTCATATAAGTAGGATTTTTGTGCCTTTGTGTATTCATTTGATTTTATATAGCGTATTCCGTTTCTTTTTAATTCAGGAAAGATTTTTGTTTTTAAAAAAGTGGCTCTCTGTAAAATTAATTCGTGGCATCTTGAACTGATTTTTTTTAGAATTAATTTATTCTCTTCACATAATTTTTGTGCAGTTTCGTCATTAGAATTTGCATTTCGAATTTGTTCTTTAATTGAAGCAACCCTAACTTGAAAAAATTCGTCAAAGTTGCTTTCTGTGATTGCGAGGAATTTTATTTTTTCCAGTAAGGGAAGTTCGTTTCTGGTTCCTTCATTTAAAACGCGTGCATTAAATTCTATCCAGCTTAGTTCCCTGTTAAAAAACTTTTTTTCCATTCCACATTCCGTTATATAAGAACAATTTTATATCCAAAGACATTTTCAAACAAATCACCTTTTTGCCCGATTGCTATTTTTTCCAGCGAAAGATTTTTATAGCCTTTTATTCTTAAAGTGATTGTGTCCTGTGCTAAATGAATCGTATAGTTCGTAAGGTTTTGTCTGTGTCCTCTGTCTAAAGCATCTGCAACGCGAAGAATTGCCGTAAGCTTAAGGATGATTAAGCGGCTGCTTCTGGAAAGCAATTTAAATTCGCTGTCGTCCTGAGGCATTAAACTTCCTTTATGAAATTTTGTAATGAGTGCAACAATATTTTTTTCGTCGCGGTTTAGCCCGAAAATTTCTGAATTGGAAATAATGTATTTTGAATGCAGGTTGTGATTGTCTGCCTGAATAAAAACTCCAATGTCGTGAAGGATTGCACTGACTGCTAAAAGTGTTCTTGCAGAATCTTCCAGTCCTAATTCATTTTGCATTGCATCGTAAAGCTTTAAGCTTGTGTTCATTACAAAGTTTGCATGCTTTGCATCACCCTTATATTTTCTTAATAGCGATGAAGCACTTGCTATAATCTGGTCGGTAAACTCGTCGTGAATTTCTGCAGCTGAGTTTTTTTTCGAGCTTAACAGGTAGCCTTCTCTTAAAGAGGTTTCCGGTACAATGATTGTTTTAACGTTTGTCATTTTCAAGAAAGCACTGTAGGCGATAAGGGCAATTTTAAATGTCTGTGCATCAGCAAATTTTACTTTGAACTTGGCAATAATTTCTTCTAAAGGAGCGTATCTGATTTCTTCAACAAATTTTTCAAACGATCCTCTGGAGATTTCCCACAGAAAAGGTGAAACCGGCATTCCAGAGAAAAGGGCTGCAATTCGCATGTCGCTGCTTACGGCAATAAACTGCTCAACATTTTCAAGGTTTATTTCTGCTTTTAAATTATTTGCTGTATTTCTGATAAAGTCTTCTATAAACTTTTGTATATCATCGGTAGTGCTTATCATGCTTTTCATCTGCTGCTCAATGATTACAGAACCAAGGCGGATTGTGTGTGCGCTGATCATAGTTCCTTTTTCTAAGAGCATCATTTCTGTTGAGCCGCCGCTGATATCGATGATAATTGAATTTGAATTTCTTACATCAAGACTTTCTTCTTTAAGGCAGTCGGTAATTGCCAGATACATTAAGCGGTTTTCTTCAATTCCGTCTATTACGCGTACTGTGAAACCGGTTTTGACTTTAATGCGGTCTACAAAGGGGTCTCTGTTTTTTGCTTCACGGATTGCACTGGTTGCTATAACGGCTGTATCTTTTTCTTCTATTTGATATGAAGCAAGCTGTTCTTTGTATCGGTTTAAAACCTGAATGCAGGTAAGTAAAGTTTCGCGGCTTATGTTTCCGTTTGTGTAAACATCCTGACCAATGCTTACATGCTGGTCGCTTCTGTCGAGTACATTAAATTGTTTCTTTTTATTCTGATTGTCTTCAACAGGGTCTGCAACTAACAAACGAATTCCCGTTGAGCCAATTTCAATTACAGCTTTCGGTGCATGCATTTGTCAGTCAGCCCTCCGTATTAGAGTTTATCTATAAGCATTGAACACTTACCAGACGGTATAGGCAAGGTTTTCTTTTTCTGGTCTATAATGTTAATTGTGAAGTAATAAAGCTTTTCACTTTCCATCTGAATGCCCCAGCCTCTGTTTGACTTGTTGCTAAGAATTGTGATGAGGTTGCGTTTAAGTGAGAGCTTTTCAATTCCCATTATTTCAAGGTTAGGAATAATCCAGTCTACAGTTTTTCGTGGAAGGCTTATGCTTAACCCGATAACATTTTCAATCATCAGTGTAATAGTTGAAAGACCGATAAAGTGTAAGAATCTTTTTCTAGGGAAGTCGCTTTCTCCTCTGCAGCAGGCAGGACCTTCTTTGCATGGTAAATAAGCTTCGTATAAATCGCCCTGCTGTTTTGCATCAAGAGGACTTAAACCTTCGAGAATAAAATAGAGGTGGCGGATTGCACATTCGCGGGCAAGTCCGTAGTACTGATATTTTTCAAGACCCTTTATAATCATAAAGTTGAATGTAGGGAAAACAGAGCCTTTGTAACCTTCACCGCTTTCTTTAAAATCAGGAGAGTCTGCACTTAAAGAAGGGAACGGGTGGTCTGTTCCGAATGTCTTTGGATTTTTCAAATGACCTACAAGAATTTCTGCTTTATCTGCATTTGGAAGTTCTGCTAAAAGCGGCCAGAATCCTGCAATAGTTTTTTGAGGGAGTCTGTGCTCGGTTTTGTCTAAATCGTGATAGAAGCCTGTTTCATTGTCCCACATTAAACTGTTAATTCTTGTTTTTAAACTGAAGTACATTTTCTTGTACTGGAAGCTGATGTCTTTGTCGTTAAGGATATCTCCTAAAGCAGACATGTGGGCAGCGTTAATTGCAACACAAGAGTTAAAGTCTACAGGATAATAACTTCCTTTTCGTGGAGAATTGAACATTGTAGAAGCTTCAAAAGGAACTGCATAAAGTCCGTTTGGTTTTTTAAAAGTTTTATCAATCCATTCCATGTATTTCTGGAGGATTGGCATTACTTCTTTTACACGGCGTTTATTTGCACTTTTATGATAAAGATTGAATTCTGCCCAGGCAAAAAGCGGAAGACCGATTCCTTCAGGATTTTTCTTTTCAAAAATCGGCTTTCCGGTTTTTACATCATACTTCCAGCGGATTGCACCACTGTCTTCCTGTTTGGAATAAAAATAATCTATGTTTTGATTTGCAGGGAAATTTTTATTTGAATAAACTAAAAAGAATGAAGAGAAAATTGATTCAGTCTGGTCTAAAATTAAATTTCCATGTGAAGGATAAACAAAAAGACCGTCGTCAGATTTTTCTCCTGTCTTAGGATCAATCCAATAATCTCCAAGCCAATTCCATGTTTTTGTATATATATCCACAAAGTCTTGGTCGTAAAAGTGGATCTTTGGAAAATCGTGTTTATTCAAAATAGCTCCCTTGTCGAAAAATCAACAATATATGCAAAAAATACTTTCTATATTATACCATAAAACCGTAAAAAAAGACATAAATTACAAAAAAAAAGTGAAAAAGTGTGTAAAATTTGCCGTTTTTCAGTAGAAAAAATTGAAATTTTGTGCTTATTCTTCTCTCGCTGATGTAATAATCGTGTTTCCCTGAACGTCCGTGAATTTCTGCGGGTCACAGAAAAGCCTGATTAATTCAACTTTAGATTTGTGTCTGCTCTTTAACATAAAGGTTTGAGATGCAGTCTGATAGATATATCCTGAAGAATTGTAAGTCTCAAATCGCGGGTCAGTCCTGAATATCTGTTTTTGAATTTCAATTTTTGCATGGAAGTTAGGAATTCCGTTAAAGATAACATGATGAGTTAAGTACAACGGGAAATCAATGTTTATATTAACAATGCTGTCCTGGGTAACTGTGTAATCAATTGATTCGGCACAGGTCCATGCCCAGACACAGGTTTCTCCGTAGTAGCCTAGAATTTCTGTGTGTGGATAGAATTTGTTGTCATCAAATAAAACAGGATAAATCTGAGCGAGAAGCTGTGAATTGCGTTTTTCTGCATCAGTTTTAGCGATTGCCGTATTGATTAAAAGAAGTCCACCCTGATTATATTCAGTTTGATTTACGCATTTAGCAAGTTTTACTAAAGAAGTTCCTGTCAAAACTGTAGTGTAAAAATTGTCAGCATCTTCTGAAAGATTTAAGTAAAGCTCACCGTTATTGAATGTACATAAATCTTCAATTACTGTTATGCATTTCTGTAAATATGATTCTAAGTATGCTGAAAGAGGTTTTTCTGCAGAGAATAATTTTGAGTATACAGTTATGATTCCAACGGCCTGTAAAAGATTTGGCTCAAAGTTTTCTATTTTAGAAGGAATCAAAAGTAACTGCCTGATTTTTTCTGTTTTCTTTTCGCGTAAAATATAGTCGCCGATTCCATCAACTGTAAAGATTGCAAGATTTTTTGTTTCGATTGCATTGGAAACCATAGATGCATATTTTTCTGTCTGCATGACAAGTCCTTTGTTCATGTTTGCAAGATTGTTGAAATAAGGACTGGAAACATAAGTTCGTTTGTTTCCGTTTTTGAAGGATGCAGGGATAAGGTCTAATGCTTCGTTATATTTTCCAAGCCTGATCATTTCTGCAACATAGCAAGTGATTTCGCTTTCGCTTAAATTTTCATTTTCGGCGGTCTGAAGTTTTTTTGCAACTTTTGAAACTAATTCATCGCGCAGCAGCTGCAGGTTTTCTGAATATTCTTTTTCATCAATCTTTGCAAAGTTAGTAATGTTTTCAAATGTAAATTTTTTGCCCGGATCGTATGACTGGAACCTTGCCGTTGTTTCTGCTTGAGTAAGTGAGATGAAACTGTTTGAAAGATTATTAGCCTTTAAAATAAAATTTGAATTCTTTGTAGAAATAATTGATGAAGAAGTGCTTGAGAATTCCTGGTTCATATTTTTATTTAATGCGTAAGGAATATTAATCTTTGTAAACTGTGCTGAAGGTTTTGCAACAATAAATAATTCTGTGTCTTCATTCTTTTTTGACAGATAAAATAGAACTGAGGTTAAATCCCTGAACTTTAATAAAACGCTTTGTTCATCAGGCAGGGAATAACTTTCCAGAATGAGGTTTTCTTTTGTACCGTCGTCTCTAATTCCGTAAGCCGGGTTTAATTCCGATGAGCTTAAAATTAATCCTTTATATGCAATTTTAAATTGATTCTGAAGGTTTGTTTCTTTTTCACCTTTTTCTGTTTGTGCTAAAGTTAAATTTAATCCGTTTATATTTTTAGAAATAATCGATTCAGTTTTAAACTGAAGAACGAAAATGAATATGAATGCAATGAGATAGCAGAGAGTAAAAGCTATGAATCTTTTAAATGGATGTATTTTCATAAATTGGATTTTACTTGTTAGAATTAATAAATTCAATGATGTTTGGTTCGGTGGTTGAGCGAAGTCGAAACCACCTGACAAAGCCTCAAATCATCGCAAAGCCATTTAAAGCGTGCGAGAAAGATTAGGGGCTTGGGGGAAAGAAAACCACGCTTCGCAAGTAGTGGTTGTCGTTCCCCCAAAAGTCTTTTCTGGGAGCGGACACATTTTTGAGACACATTTTTGAATACTGTATTTTTGAATTGATGAAACTCAAAGTTTAACCTAATATATGTTATCTTTAATAACGCTAGTTTTTGTAACTCATTGTATTGAGAAAAGTTTTAATATTAAAAAGTAGAAGGAATAATATGAAGTGTAAAATTATAAAAGTACTAATTCTTGCCAGTCTGGCAGCTTTAATTTTTGCCGGCTGTGAATCTACAAAAGTTGAAAAGCCTGTTACGACTGAAACTCCTGTTAAAGTTGAAGATACAAATTTTAATAAAGAAGAATTTATTTCTAATGTAAAGCAGTTATGCAGGGAAAACAAAAACAAGGAAGCACTAAAGAAATTTGATGAAGTTCCTTCGTCATACAAAAACGATTATGAATTGAACCTTTTAAAACTTAAGCTTCTGGACGTTTGCTCAGAATACAGGGACGCGCTTGATTTATGTTCAAAGCTTTTGCAGAAAAAATCTAAGGATGAAGAATTAAATAAAATATATTTTTCACTTAGAAAAAAAATATTCATGAATGAACTTCAGGCAGCTTTGGAAAATGGAAATTACGATTCGGCCTTAAAGCTTTATGACTCAATTGATGAAGATTTAGGAAAGGATTTTAACCTTAGAGTAATAAAAGCTTCTCTTTTAGTTTCTGCTGAAAAATATGATGAAGCAAGAAATGAATGTGAAGAGCTTTTAAAAATTGACAGCAACAGCATGGACGTTAAGGAGATAAAGCTTGCCATAGCACAAAAAACCGGGAACACAAAAGAAAGAACTGCACAGTTACAGGCAATCCTGAAAGCAGATCCATACAACGCTCCGGCAAATATTGAATACGCACAGAATGCTTCGCTGAACAAAAATTATAAGCAGGCAAAAATGTATTATGCAAAAGCGTTAAAGAGTGAACCAAGAAATGAAACCGCTTTGTTCGGCTATGGTCAGATGGAATACTATCTTGAGAATGATGAAAAGTCAGAAGAAATTTTTAACCGCCTGTTGAGCATAAATCCTAAAAATGAAATGGCTTATGCTTACCTTGGTAAACTTGCCTATGCTCACGATGATTATAAAATCGCCTCAGATTATTTTTTGAAGGCAATAGAAATAAATCCTAAGAACTATGATTTTTACTGTAATTCAGGATTAGCTTTCCGGGGCTACGGAAAATTTAAGGAAGCAGAAGAAGCGTGGACAAAGGCGATTGAACTGGATCCAACTTATTTCTTAGCTTATGCGTACAGGGCAGGAATCCGTGACGAGCAGGATAAATTTAAAGAGGCACTGGAAGATTATAATAAAGTGCTGGAGTGTAATCCAAAGTATTATTATGCTTACGAAAACATTGGCATTCTTGCTCTGCACGAAAAAGACTACAGGACTGCCGGAAGTGCTTTTTATGAATGCAGAAAAAATAATCAGACAAACATTTCATACCCGATTCTTGTAACTTACTGTTACTATATGCTTGGAAATAAAAAAGCTGCAAAAGATTACAGCAATGGCATCCTCAGGAAAATGGGCAACATTAACAGCATAGAATATAAAATGCTCAGGGCGTTCCATGATGAAAACGGATACAAAAATCTTGAACAGCAGATTGCAAATTTAAAGGATATAAATTTACGCGGCAAGATGTATTTTTATCTGGGCCTTTTATATGATATGTTTGGAATTCATGAAAGTGCAAAAGAAATGTACGCAAAGGTTATCAGCGTAAACAGCCAGATGTTTTTTGAATACAGAATTGCTGAATGGGAAATGCAGGCTAAATAAAAAATATAGATGATTAAAAATGATTTAAATGCAGAGGACTTTATGGAAGAAAATTTGAATGAAGAAAGAACAGAAGAAAATACAAAGACACAAAAAGTTTTAGAATTAAACGGCAGAAAATTTATTTTAGTTGGAACTGCACATGTTTCGGAAAAAAGTGTAGAAGAAGTTACAGCTTCCATTGAAACAGAAAAGCCGGATTGTGTTGCTGTTGAGCTTGATGAAAAGCGCCGTGAAAGCATGGAAGATTCTGAAAGCTGGCGCAAGATGGATATTATAAAAGTGTTAAAAGAAAAGATGGGATTTTTAATGTTTGCAAATATCATCTTGAGTTCTTACCAGAAAAGAATGGGTTTAAAAACAAATGTTAAGCCCGGAGACGAAATGCTTGCTGCAATGAAAAAAGCAAAGGAAATGAATATTCCGCTTGAGATGGTTGACCGCCCGATTGCCGTAACGCTTCGCAGAGCCTGGGCAAAAAATTCTTTGTGGGGAAAATGCAAGCTTCTTTCTGTTTTAATTTCCAGTGCTTTCAGTAAAGAGGAGGTTTCTTCTGAGCAGATTGAAAGCTTAAAGAAAGAAAATGAAATGGATTCGATGATGTCAGACATTTCGGGTTTCCTTCCTACGGTAAAATCTGTTTTGATTGATGAACGCGACCGCTACCTTGCGAGCCACATTTGGGAATGTAAAGGAAATAATGTGTTAGCAGTTTTAGGAGCAGGCCACTTACCTGGAGTGCAGAAATATATGGAAGAAATTGCACGCGGTGAAAAACAGACTGACTGTTCTGATATCAGTGAAGTTCCACCTAGATCTCTTGGTTCTAAAATTTTAGGCTGGTTAATTCCAGTTCTTATTGTTGCGCTTATAGTTAGCGGTTTTGTTTTTGGCGGATTAGAAGCAGGCAAGAAGATGCTCGGCAGCTGGATTTTGTGGAACGGAGTTTTGGCTGCAGTCGGTGCAATTATTTCTCTGGCACACCCGGTGACAATTTTGATTTCATTTATTGGTGCACCAATTACTTCGCTTTGTCCTTTTATAGGAATTGGAATTGTTGCGGGAATAATTCAGGCCCTTATTAGAAAGCCTTTAGTGTCAGATATGGAACAGCTTTCTGAAGATGCAGGTTCATTAAAGGGCTGGTACAAAAATAGAATCTTAAGGGTTTTGCTTGTGTTTTTACTTTCTTCACTGGGAAGCTCGCTTGGAACTTTTATTTCAGGCGCGGGACTTTTAGTTTCTGTAACGGCTTTCTTTGATAAGATTGTAGACTTTGTGAAATCGATTTTCATTCATTGATTTGAGTACAAATTTTTCCAGGAAGGGGCGAAAGGAATTCAGCACGGTATGGAGCCCCTTGCCGACCGCAGTGAAACGAGGACGGTGACCGTAAGGGAAGGGCGTATACACCGGAATTTGTAGGGATAAAATCTTAGCAGAAAAAGTGTTTTGCTCGTGATAAAACCTGCGGCCAAAAAACAGACCATTGAATTTTTCAGATTTTACAGATATTCTTTTCTTACTATTGTATATAAAATGAATAAAGAGGATATAGAATGATAAAATACGATTTTACAGTTGAGAATCTTGGTGAATGTAAAGTAAAGTCACCAATTGAACTTTCGCTCGATCACGGAACTTTTAGAGCAGCTTATGTAAAAGACACTTCTTTTGTGCGATATCATGTAAACTCTTTTGCTGATTCAACTCCAGAAGGACCAGATGCAAAAGAAAATTTTATGGAAAAAGCAGGACCTCGCGAATATATTTATTTTAATCCTGCACATGTTACTGCCGGCATTTGTACTTGTGGCGGCTTGTGTCCTGGTTTGAACGATGTTATTCGTGCTGTAGTCAGATGTTTGTGGAACCGCTATGGCGTTAGAAGAATCCGGGGCATTCAGTTTGGTTACAAGGGATTTTTTAATGAGTCCGGCTATGAACCTGTAGATTTAAATCCTGATAATGTTGATACGATTCATAAAATTGGTGGTACATTCTTAGGAACTTCGCGTGGTGGCGGAGACAGAACTGTAGACATTGTTGATTCTATTGAAAGACTTGGAATTAACGTTATGTTTATTATTGGCGGCGATGGAACTCAGCGTGGTGCCCTTGATATTGCAAATGAAATTGAAAGACGCGGATTAAAGATTGCTGTAGTTGGTATTCCAAAAACTGTTGATAATGACCTTCAGTTTATTGACCGCTCATTCGGTTTTGAAACTGCCGTACAGAAGGCAACTCAGGCTGTTAATTCTATTCACATGGAAGCTCATTCACAGATTGGTGGTATTGGTCTTGTAAAGCTTATGGGTCGTGAATCAGGCTTTATTGCAACCGCAACAGCACTCGCAAGTCACGAAACAAATTTCTGTCTTATTCCGGAAGTACCTTTTGATTTGGACGGACCAAACGGATTTTTGCATCACCTTGAACAGAGAATTGAAAAAAGACATCATGCAGTAATTATTGTTGCTGAAGGTGCAGGTCAGGAGCTTTTAGATTCAACAGGTCAGACAGATGCTTCGGGAAATAAAAAGCTTGCCGATATTGGTACATTCCTTCGCGACAAGATTAACGAATACTTTAAGCAGAGAAACATTCACATTAATTTGAAATACATTGATCCGGGTTATGAAGTTCGTGCTTCTGTAACAACTGCTAACGATTCACTTTATTGTGAGCGTTTGGGTAATAATGCGGTACACGCTGCAATGGCCGGAAAGACAAAGATTGTTGTTGGTTTAGTTCACGAAAAGTTCGTACACATTCCGATTGCAATGGCAACTTTAACAAGAAACATGGTTGACCCTGAAAGTTCACTCTGGCGCGACTGTCTGGATGCAACTTTACAGCCGGTTTATATGGTTAACAATGAAAAGCAGATGCTTGAAAGGTTGCAGAAGAATGCTGATGAAACTGAAGCAAAGGCACTTGCCAGACTTGAAAAAGTTAATCAGATGAAAAGTAAAAAATAATACTTAGAGTGTATAGAGTATATAGAGGACTTGTATGAAGAAGGCTCTGATTTTTGTTTCTTTACTTTCGCTTTTGTTTTTAAGCTGTGCATCAAATAAGCTGGAAAAAAACATTGAACAAAAGACAGAACAGACTGCTGAACATGCAGAACAAAATGTAAAGCAGGCAGGCGAAGTAAATGATTCAGTCTTAGAGCTTTCTTTGTATGAGAACTGTCCGCAAAACACTTATGCCCTTGAGGCTTTGATTTCTTTAAGGGCAAGTTCACAATCCTATTCGAGTGTAAAAAAAGTTACCCTCAAAGGAAAAATTACAAAAGAGAAAATACTTCCTGTAGAAAAATATGTTGCTGAATGTGAAACTATAAAAGCTGCCATAACAAAGGGTGAAGGAAAAGAATGTGTTTTAAAGTTCAGCACTTCATCAGATGGCACAGGCGAAACAGTAGATTTTTCTTCTGAAAACGCAATCATTACTTCTGTAAATGAACTCAGGCAAAAGAGTATTAGTGAAGTCTGGGCAATTTATAATTTTTAGATTTCAGTTTTAATTCACATTTTGTTCAATGCATATTTCACAGCTGATTGGTAAATGGTCGCTGTATCCAAAATTTGAATCCTGCCATAAAGCAAATCTGTTTGGTTCATCTTTTGTGCTGTTATACCAGTCTCCGTTTGATTCAATGTAAAACTTTTCTACACAGATATTTTCACTGCAGAAAAAGTTGTCGATTTTAGACCAGGTCCCTTTGTAAGAGTAGGTACCGGCTGGCTTCGATGAAGAAGAAGCTTCGTCTGTTGCAGGGAATTTCTGCGATGACGCAGGGGTTGTACCGCTTGCGAGGAATTCCTGCGATGACACGAGGGCTTTTTGACCTTGGAGAAATCTTTGTGGTGCGGCAGGTGTTTTGTCGTTTACAGAAACAGCTTCGTCTAAATACCACAGGCTTTTTACTTTAAGAGAGTTATTTGTGAAATCGCCGTGAACACATTCCCGGATATAGACATAAGGTTTTTCGCTGGTGTAAAAATCTAAAATGTCACGGTTGAAATCGCCTGCAATTAAATAACTTCTTTGCGCGTCGCTGTTGTTTAGTGAATTGAGTGCGGTGTACAAAGTGCCTTCCTGAATGTTTCGCCAGACTTCAGTTTCTTCTTTTCCGCCGCTCATGCTTTTCCAGTGATTTATAAAAAGGGTAAGAGGCTTTCCGTTGATGTCGGCAGTTATTTCTACGATTGGACGGGAAGATGGCATTTTGTTAGAAAGGGATTTTATATTCATCGAATGAACTTTTGGAGAGCGCAAAGGAAATCTCGAGAAAATGCAGAGCCCAATCGCACTGGATTTTTCTTTTTCGAAAAAAGTGTATTTGTATTTCCGCTTTAAGTTCCATTCGCCTGCAAGAAAGTTGGCAATATCCTGCACGACATTTTTATTTTCGACTTCTTCAAAGACAAAAATATCGCTGTCAATTTTTTTCATTGCCTGCACAAGATTTTTTAATCGCGTTTCGTATTTCTGCACAGTCCATTTGCTGTTGTTCTTGAAATCCCTGTACTCCGAGCCGTCAGTTGTAGTATCAAAAAAAGTCTGTACATTCCAGTTTGTAATTTTAATTTCCCCGCCACGCACCTTGAATGATTTTGTATTCTCACAGTGGCAGCCTGTAACGAGGAGAATTAAAAGTCCCGTGTATATAATTTGTTTCTTCATATTAAATTTATATACAGCGGGAGTATGTTTTTGTTTAATTTTTGTAATTTTTTTTCAAAAGTTTGGGTAGTGTACACTACCCAAAGGAAGTTGAAGATTTCCTTTGGGCGAAGTCTTGTTCCACTTGCCTTCGCCCAAAATAAATTCTTAATAACGATATTGGAGGTCTAAATGAAAAATCGTTTATTTTGTGGCAAATCAATTTTGCATGCTGCTTTTGCTGCGTTCTTATCTTGTATTTTCTTAACTGGTTGTCCCGAGCCTGTTAATCCAAATCCTGAGCCGGAAGTAAAAGAAATAAAATTAACGCTTGTAGATGAAAGCGGACAAGAAATCTATTCAAATATATATTATAAACAGGGTGAGAATATTTGTACAATTTATGTTCCGTATGAATATAAAGAAAAGACGGGCTATAATTTTGTTAAATTCGTTGATTTAGAAGGTAATGAAGTTTCAACTTTCACAGAAGACATAACAGTTCGCATTGTATTTGAACCGATTCAGTATACAGTCGTTTTCAAAAGAGGGGATGCAGGCAGTTCTCAGGAAGACAAATTGCCAGAATCGATTACAGTTAAATATGATGAAGAATTTACTATCCCGGAAAATACGCTTTCGTATGCAAACAAAAAATCTTCCGGCTGGTATATGCAGTCTGGAGATGAGAAAAAAACTTTCTCGAACGGAGATAAGCAGAAAAATCTTACAGACACTAATGGTAAGACTGTTGAACTTATTGCAGATTTCACAGATTTTGACTGCGTGATAAAATTTGAAAATACTACAAAAAAATATTATCTGGATAAAGATGAAACTCTTAGCGAAGTTCCTGAAGTTCCAGCGAAAACAGGATACACAATTGACGGCTGGTACGACGAAAATGATTCAACTAAGACTGTTGTAGATTTTACAACTTTTAAAGTAGAAAAATCGGTTAATTTTAAGGCAAAATATACGCCAAAGTCTTACACAATTCATTTTGTTACTGCTTATGGAACTGCCCCAGAAGATTCTATTGTTGAAGTAGATGGAAAATCTATTTGGATTGATGAAGAACCGTACAAGCTTTCTGCAAAAGGTTATAATTTTAATGGATGGTTTGACGATAAAGGACAGGAACATATTATTTTGAGGACACTTGCCGGAGAATGGGCCAATGGTGATTTACAGGATATGACTCTTACTGCAAAATGGACTGCAAAAAAGGTTCAGTTTGTTTTTGCAGATGCACCTTTGAATCTGGATCCTGTTCCTGAAGGATTTTCTTATGATACGGGCTATTCAACAAATTATCTGAAACTTGATGTGGATTATGATTCAACAGTAACAATTCCTGGTACAGAAATTTATTCAGTGCCGGCCGGATATAAATTACTAGGCTGGTCATTGGAAAATTCCCGGGATTCAAGGGGAGATTACAACGCAAATCATAAACTTGATTATGCTGTTGGCGCAAGTTTTACAAATGACATTGACGAGGATAAAAAAATCTATTTGTATGCGTATGTAGAAGGTCCTGCAATAAAGCTCAACATACCGGTTCCGGAAAGTGTTGTTTTAGATGATTCGGCTTCTATAAAACCTTCGTCGTTGAACAATAGTTTATATTTCTTGGATATAAAGCTTTATGCTGATGGCAACAATATAGATTATATTTCGTTAAAAAGTAGCGGAAAAATGTCTTCTTATGTTATAAAGAAAGATAATTATTTTGTACTGAATAAAACTTGTGCAAAAGATTCTGATCTTGCCGGTTTCTTCTCTTCCGGCTCTCACACCTATGAAGTAAGTGCAATTTTAAAAGCAGGATCAAGTGATTCTATTGTGTATAAGCAGACAAAAACTGTGACTGTAAATTCCGGGGAAGATATTTCTCTTGATTTTAATGATTTGCAGCCATCCACAAATGCAGGTACAGCAAACTTATACGGTTATCTTTTCCTGAATTTTATAACAGGCGATTCAATAACTGTTCCCGGTATAAAATTTGCAGATGAAACAAACGCAATTAGAGTAACAAACAACGAATGGTCAAAGCGAACTTATGGAGATGATATAGGCACAAAGACAATACTTGTTTACGTTACAAAAGACGGCCAAACATACAGCGCACCGATTACAGTTCAGACAGCGGGAGGTTGTATTACTGCCGGAACAGTTATAATAACTGATGACTTAAGGATGGGTGTTATACAATAGAATTTTTTTGAGGAAAACTTATGGCGGCAGTCTGTCAGTGGCGGGCTGCCGTTACTTGAATTTGTCATTCTGAATTTGGTTCAGAATCTGTGCGTGCAGAGACTTATAGATTCTGAAATGAATTTATTGGCTGATATATTTTTTACATTTTTCAGCATAGTTATCAGATTCTTCTGTATGATAACTCAAAATTTTCTTATACCAGTCATCAGCTTCTTTATCTTTTTTCATATCATGATAAGTATAACAGATGTTTGCCATTACAATAAAATCATCCTTATCAAGGTTATAAGCTCTTAAAAGACATTTTAATCTGTTTTCATTATCTCCTGCATATTTATAAAAAATAGAATAGTAATTCAGGAATACAGGGTTTTCTCCAAGTACTTTTAATAAGCAATCTAAAAATTCCTTTGTTTTTGCCCGGTCCGCTCCAAAATCCATCATATTTATGTAATCCTGACAGCAGCCAAGAAATGTATCCTTTACATCCCATCCATTTGCCTTAAAAGATTCATCAAGAGTCCAGTACCAGTCATGAGAAGGATCTTTTTCATAAAGTTTTAGTACTGAAATTAACTGGTCTGTTCCTTCTGTATAGTGTTCTGCATCAAGAAGGCATCTTGTTTTACCAAACTGAATATCCAGTCTGTATGGATATAATTCTAAAGCCTTATCCAGATATCTTATTGCAGTTTTTAAATCTTCTTCATCATAAATTGTTGCTCCGTAGATATAAGATCCTTGTCCCGTGAGTTTTGAAGGCCCCATCCGGGTAATGGATTTTTGCTTTCGTAACTGATAATAATTAAACCAGCCTGTTAATAAATCCGGGTTTTGCGGATCTTCTTTTTCCCATTCTGTTAGAATCACTTTAGCATGATTGTATTTTTTGTTCTGTAATGCTTTAGTTACTTTTTCATGATTAGACTCTGCAAATAGACTGCTTAGAGTAATTAGAAAGAAAAATATACACCACTTCTTCATAAAAGCCTTCTATGATGTTATGAAATCTTTTTTGTGGCAAAACGAGCAAAGTGATGTTTTGCCACAAAGGAATCATTCAATTCCTTTGTCTAGTGTACACTAGACAAAGGAATCATTCAATTCCTTTGTCTAGTGTACACTAGACAAATTTTTTTCAAAAAAATGAATAAAAATATAATTCCAATGTATATATATAAATAAGATCAAAATTAAAAACAGGAGGTTCTCATGGAGAACACAAAATACCGAGATTCAGTTTTCGTAGATCTATTTATGAAAGATGTAAATGCAAAGGAAAATTTCTTATCGCTTTATAACGCATTGCATAACACGAAATTAAAACTCAGTGAAGTTACAATCGAAAGCGAAATAATCGACCAGACCTTGTATAATACTTACTATAACG
>JAEEGL014089151.1_pt1 | contig 38658 bp, 13 predicted proteins | sample 9134231 | NCBI WGS metagenome assembly JAEEGL01 (sample SAMN16246548, study PRJNA631951) | gut metagenome | biome: gut microbiome; feature: rumen; material: fiber-attached | host: Bos | place: Iran: Karaj | collected 2018-10 | reverse complement strand
GGCTACAGACCCCATCATCGGTTTTTACTTCCGTATGAAAGGCGGCTGGGTGAAGGGCGCCGTCTACGGCACCGCCTCCATCTCTGACTCCCGAGGCAGCCGTAGTCTGGTCTTCACCGGCGGCGAGGTGAACGGCTGGGTAGCCGGCGGATGCAACGGTACCGACTTCAGTGCTGGTAATGGCATCAACCACGGCACTTGCTATATCTATGCCGGAGGCAATACCGAATTCCGCTCGCACGACGGCCAAGGCACCTACAACAACGCCTATGGCTTGGTATTCAATGTGCCCGGCGGCCAAATCTTCGGCGCAGGCCGTGGTTTGGCTCCCACTGGCGATCAGGTGCAATACTGCGGCTCCACCACCACGGCCTACGTCGTGGTGGCCGACGAGAGCCTGGTGGAGCAAAACGTCTATGGCGGTGGCTACAACGGCGTGTCGCAGTATAGTTACGTCTACATCCTCGGCGGCACCGTGGGCAAGAAAGTCTTCGGCGGCACAGCTCGGGCTATTACAACCGATGGCACCTGGCGTTGCCGCAACACCGACATCCGAATGTACGGCGGTACGGTAAAAGGCGGTGTCTATGGTGGTCACGACGAGACTGGTACACAATTCGGCAATGCCACTGTCAACATCACCGGCGGCACCGTGGGCACCTCGTCCATCGATCCCACCAACTCGGAGCTGGGTCACGTCTTCGGCTCCGGCTTCGGTCAGCAGACCTCGGTGGGAGGCAACGTGACGGTCTCCATCGGCACCACCGGTAGCAGCCACATCGACTCACCCCTCATCTTCGGCAACGTCTACGGCGGTGGCCACGCCGCACCCTACACCTCCACCAGCAAGACCTTCTGGGTCAAAGGCTTCAACGGACTGGTGAAAGGCAGCATCTTCGGCGGCGGCAAGGGCAGAACGGCCGTTGTCACCGGCAACACCGACGTGCAGCTGCAAGGCTATATCAAGGTGGAAAGCAACGTCTACGGCGGCGGCGACGCTGCCGAGGTGACCGGCAATACCAATGTGACGATCCAGAATTGACGAGTGGGTAGTGGGTAGTTAGGAATTAGGAATTAGGAATTAGGAATTAGTAGTGGGTAGTGTAGCGTCTCGAGAGACGCTACACTACCCTTTTATAATTCAACACCTTCCAGCGCTCACTGCTAGTAGCAGTTTAGGTTGTCAGTTTAAGTTGTCAGTTCATCGGCAACCCACTGCTAGTAGTTTAAGTTTTCAGTTTAAGTTGTCAGTTCACCGGCAACCCACTGCTAGTAGTTTAAGTTTTCAGTTTAAGTTGTCAGTTCATCGGCAACCCACTGCTAGTAGCAGTTTAAGTTTTCAGTTTAAGTTGTCAGTTCATCGGCAACCCACTGCTAATGGTTTAAGTTTTCAGTTTAAGTTGTCAGTTCATCGGCAACCCACTACCCACTACCCACTACCAACTACCCACTACCCATCCCCGACTTTACACCGTCTTTTGTCCGACAAAAAGCGGACAACAGTCGGAGTTGTGTCGGAGTTGAGTCGGAGTTGATACGGGGATAGTGGATAGTGAGTAGTGGGTAGTGAGTAGTGGATAGTGGGTAGTGGGGCATCTCTCCGAGATGCATGGTGAGGGGGATGTCTTTACCCCAGACTGCGCTGGGCTTGTCTGGGGTTACTGAGATTCAACCTCTCCGAGGTTGGGTAGCTGGACTTAGTGGGGAGGGGATGGTTAGGAGTTGACAGTGGCGAGTCGATTGCCTGCCGGAGGCAGGCCCCTCTCAGTAACCCCAGATGCAATCTGGGGAATAAGTCGCCCACATCACCTTGCATCTCGGAGAGATGCCCCCCCCACTCCCAACTCCTAACTTCTAACTAATCACTCCCTGCCACCGGCAGGCGGTAGTCTCGCCGGCTAGTAGTTTAAGTTTTCAGTTTCAGTTGTCAGTTCATCGGCAACCCACTACTAATTCCTAATTACTAATTCCTAATTACTAACTACCCACTATCCACTACTAGCCACCGGCTTTTAAACATTTTTAACTCTTTGGTTTGCAGGGGTTCAGATTTTTTCGTATATTTGCATCTTTGGAAAATACTAGGCACAGGTCCTTTTGCGACCTGAGTGTCAGCATGTTGACTAATAGTAAACTACATTATGGAAGAGAAAAAATATATTATTATGAAATATAAAAACATCTTTTCGACCGCCACGCAGTGGTGCGCGGGTCTGTTTGTCATGGGTTTGATGGCCCTGGCGACCCCCGGTGCGCAGGCACAGGGTGTGGTGGTGAACGGCAGTGTGTTCGGCGGCGGCAACGCTGCCGACGTGAGCGGCAACACCACGGTGCTGATGGACGGCTCGAACGCCACAGTGGTACAGGACATCTATGGCGGCGGCGCCAAGGCTGACGTAGGTGCGCTGAACGATGCCGGCACCGCGGCCACCACGACCACCACGGTGACCGTGCTGGCCGGTACGGTGCAGCGCGACGTCTACGGCGGCGGCCTGGGCACCTCTTCGGAGCCCGCCATGGTGAACAGCAGGGTGCAGGTGAACATCGGCAAGGAAGAGGCCGGTGTCATCACCGGCGCTGCCACCATCCAGGGCAACGTGTTCGGCTGCAACAACGTCAACGGCACCCCGAAGGACACCGTGCAGGTCGACATCTGGCGCACGGCACACACCGTCACGAACACCGTGCCCGTCTATGCCAACATCGACGAGATGAAAGCGGCCATCACGGCCCGCGAGGAGGGCACCTATGAGGATGCCTGCAAGCACTTCGCCATCCAGGGCGTCTACGGCGGCGGCAACGAGGCCAGCTATGTGCCCGTCCATGGCACCGGCGTGGGGGTATACATACACAACTGCGAGAACACCGTCAAGATGGTCTACGGCGGCGGCCGTGCCGCTGCCATCGGCGCCGAGCCCGGTCAGCACGCCAACGCCACGGTGGACATCGAAGGCGGTCATATCGACACCATCTTCGCCGGCGGCGACGGCCACACCCTCCAAGACCCCAGCCTGCCGTGGAATGCAACCACCAATACCTATCGTCCCGCCGACATCAACGGCAACGTCTACGCCGGCATCCACGGCGGCTACTACACCGCCGTCTTCGCTGGCTCGAACACCAGCGGTACCATCCTGGGCGACAAGAAACTCACCATCGACAAGACCAGTCCCTGCTCGAGTCAGGAAGAGCTGATCGGCACCCTCTTCGGCGGCGGCAACAAGGCCAATATCGCCGGCAACAGCACCCTGACCATCGCCTGCGGCACCGGCGACTTCGACGAGGTCTACGGCGGTGCCAACATGGCCAATATCGCCGGCAGCGTCACCCTCAACATCTACGGCGGCACCTTCAAGCGTGTCTTCGGCGGCTCGAAGGGTGTCTCTGGCGGCGCCTCGGCCGACATCACCGGCGACGTGACCCTCAACCTCTACGGCGGCACCATCATCGACGCCTTCGGCGGCAGCAACTATAACGGCAACATCGGCGGCACGATCACGGTCAACGTGCTCGACAAGGTGGTCACGGACTGCGAACTCCATGTCACCAACCTCTACGGTGCCGGCAACGAGACTGAATACTCTCCCTCCGACCGCACCATCGAAAGTCCTATCGTCAACGTTATACATATTATTAACAATGACAACCATGGCCAGAGCCAGGGCGTGAGCCACGACGTCTTCGGCGGCGGCCTTGGTCTGACGGCCACCGTCCACGCCAACCCCGTGGTGAACATCGGCTACGACGCCACCAGCCAGGCCTCCCTTCTCACCACCCTCGGCTACAGCCAGCCCAGCGGCTTCCCCAACGCCTCGGTGGGCAACAACGTCTACGGCGGCGGCTCGCTGGCCCCGGTCGACGGCAACACCGCGGTGAATGTCCGCGAGAGCCACACCGCGATCAAGAACACCGTCTACGGCGCCGGTAAAGGCGACGAACTCAATCCCGATGCGGCCATCGTCAAGGGCAACGCCACCGTCACCATCGACGACGGCAACGTGTATCGCAGCGTCTACGGCGGCGGCGAGCTGAGCTCGGTGGGTACCTTCACCGAATGGTATACGGAAAAAGTGGAATTCTCGGCTCCCACCATCGCCGACGGACACGTGATCGGCGAACCGAAGACGTTCACCCCCGGCACGGGTCTCACTTCGGTATACATCAACGGCGGCCGCATAGGCCTGATGGACGGCCGTAACAGGATGCCCGACCCGTCCCTACCCACCAGCAACGACGACTATGGTTACGTCTTCTGCGCCGGCAAGGGTATAGCCGACTCCACTTTTGCGGATGCCAATGGCGTGCTCTACGCCGCCAACCGTCTCGCCATAGCCTGCTCCACCTACCTTGAAATGAAAGGCGGTGTTGTCACCGCCTCGGTCTACGGTGGCTCGGAGAACGGCCAGGTGCTCGGCAACACCCATGTGAAGATCAAAGGCGGCCAGATCGGTGTCGGCTATGAGCCGAAGAACGACACCTGGGATGCTGCCTACAGCACGAGCCAGTGGGACGCCGTCCTTGCCAAAGTGAGGGCAGGCACCTTCGAAAACAGCGATGCCGCAGGCTTCCACTTCTGCGACGCCTGGCCCTACAATGCCGAGGGTACGCGCTACACCTACGACTACTTTGCCAAATATCTTTATAACGGACAGTACTACTACGACGAGAATCACACACAGCCTTCGTACAACGGTTCCAACCATGCCGGCGACGGCCACAGCTACTTCGGCCATGTCTTCGGCGGCGGCTCGGGCTACTATCCCTTCGCCCCGGGCGTATGGCGCCGCACTGCAGGCCGCGTCCTTGGCGACACCAAGGTCGAAATCACCGGCGGCCACATCCTGACCAACGTCTACGGCGGCAACGAGATCACCGACGTGCTCGGCAAGTCCACGGTGATCATGATCGGCGGCACCCTCGGCGTGCCGCGCCACAACGACTCCATCCTAGGTCGCCCTGTCAACTGCAACCTCTTCGGCGCCGGCATGGGCGACCCGCGCACCATGTTCAACAAGTGGTCCAATGTGGGCTCCACCGAGGTCGTCGTGGGCGGCGATGCCGTCATCTTCGGCTCGGTGTTCGGCGGCGGCGAGGATGGCCACGTGCTCGGCGACGCCAGCACCACCATCAAGAACAGTGCCGTCATCGGCACCACGGGCAGCTCGGGCCTCGACGGCAACGTCTACGGCGGCGGCCGCGGATTCTCCACCTGGGCCTTGACGGCCGGTGTGGTCTGCGGCAACGTGAGCCTCACCATACAGGATAGCGTCAAGATCCATGGCTCCGTCTACGGCGGCGGCCGTCTGGCAGCCGTCGGCACCCACCTGGTCGACACCACCTCCGCCCTATACGGCACCCTGATTACCACCGACGCGGACGCGGGCATCGACGGCGCCGACTACGGCAACATCACCATCACCATCACCGGCGGCACCATCGGCAACAGCCACAAGATGGGTGGCGCCAACTACATCGACGGACCGGCCTACAGCATCGGTGACGTCTTCGGCGGCTCGAAGGGAACCCTCAACAAAGATGTGTCGAAAAACCAGCGTCTGGGCCTTACCAAGAACACCACCATCAACATATCGCAGCCCAACGCCAACAAACCCACCCACATCCTCGGCAACGTCTATGGCGGCGGCGAGATTGCCTCGGTGGGACGTTATAACTACGCCACCGCTGGAGAGGCCACGACATTCAACTCCACCCACGGCGACGAACACATGGTTGCAGGCGATGTGCTCAGCACCATGGACGGTGAAGCTGCCGGCCTGGCCACCATCACCATCAACGGCGGCACCATCGGCACCGACGGGATACCCTCATCCACGGATCCTGCCGAACTGAATGCCTTCACCCATCGCCAGAGGGGCCACACCCTCTATAGGAAAGGTGGCGTCTTCGGCGGCTGCCTCGGTATGGCAGGCACCAAATATTCCGGCTACTCCTTCGTCACCAACTCCCAGGTCACCATCAACGGCGGTGTCGTCGTGGCTTCGGTGTTCGGCGGGGGCGAGAACGGACACGTGTACAACAGCACTAATGTCACCATCCACGACGGCCGTGTGGGTCAGGAGATGGATCCCATCGAACACCAGGAAGACGACAACGGCGTCGGTGTGGTCGAGGACGTCTTCTTCGGCAACGTCTACGGCGGCGGTCGCGGTATCGACACCTACCGAGACAATAATTCAGGTCCGGAACTGCACAGTATCACTGCCGGCCGCGTGCGCAACAGCACCACCGTCATCATGGACGGTGGCCGTGTGACACATAATATCTATGGTGGCGGCTCGCTGGCCTCGGTCGGCTACAAGGACGAGAGTGGGACTGGCACGACCACTGTCACCATCACCGACGGTATCGTGGGCTACAGCGACGGCCACACCACCTTCAACGACAACGGCGTCTACTCCTACGACGGCACTCCCCTCAACAGCTCCAACAGGGCCAACATCCAGACCTTCTACAAGTATGCCGGCAACAACGAGGGCAACGTCTACGGCTCGGGCCGTGGTCATGCCGATGCCATCTCCACCGAGTATGTCAAGATGGCCTTCGTCAAGAACACCCACGTCACCATCGGCGGCGACGCCCAGGTGCGCGGCTCGGTGTTCGGCGGCGGCGAGAACGGCCACGTGCGTCAGCACACCAACGTCACCATCGCCGACAACGCCCAGATCGGCGTGCCGCTGATGAGCATCGTCGACTGGGGCGTCGACAGCTGGAAAGTGAGCGAAGACGGCTACGTAGACCACTTCACCCTCAACACCGGTAAAGACGGCAACAAATCCTCTCAATACTACTACCAACATGAGGGCCTCGGCAGCGGCATCCACCTCCACGAACACTGGGTGGGTGAGAACGGCGAAGGACCCACCATCTACCGTGGCAACGTCTACGGCGGCGGCCGCGGTGTGACCCCCACCGGCGATGGCACAGGCTCCCACATTGACGAGCACGAGTACAGCGCCACGGCCGGTCGCGTCTACGGCAACGCCACCGTCACCATCAACGGTGGACACATCTACCACGACGTCTTCGGTGGCGGTTCGCTGGCCTCGGTGGGCACCCTCGTATATAATATAGATGGTGAGGGCGTCAGAACAGACCCCATGGGCAATGAAATCACAGGCTCATACCACTTCAACCAGTCCCAGGCCACAACCGGCAACTGGGGCAACACTGCGTACAGTGACTACACGCATGACTACTACTTAGGCGACCCAGTGGCAAATACCGGTCTTGCCACGGTGACCATCAGTGGCGGTATCATCGGTACCGACGGCATCAACAACGGTGGTGTCTTCGGCTCGGGCCGCGGTATTGCCGGTACCAACACCAGCAGTGTGGCCCACCTGGCCAACGCCAACAACACAGAGGTGTATGTGAGCGGTGATGCCCAGATCCGGTCCACCGTCTTCGGCGGCGGCGCCAACGGACACGTGCTGCAAAACACCTATGTCGAGATGACCGGCGGCACCGTGGGCGTGCCCCTGCCGCTGGCCGTCCGCAAGACCGACGACAACACGGGCCACGGCTACCGTAACTACACCGGCAACGTCTACGGCGGCGGTCGCGGTGTCAGCATTGTGGCCAGCACTGAAGGTTCTTCAGCCGAACACCTCTCGGTGACGGCAGGCCGAGTCTTCGGCAACACCAAGGTGGAGATCTCCGGCGGCCTCGTCTACCACTCGGTCTTCGGCGGCGGTTCGCTGGCCTCGGTGGGTAGCTATTCCTACAGAGACTTCGGTACTGCCCCCAACCACGACTATCGCCACCTCTTCATCCAGGGCACCGGCCAGGCCGTGGTGCACATCACCGGCACCGCCCATATCGGCCACCCCTCCACGGAGCTCGAGAAAGCTCCCACCGACCCGAACGATGTAATCACGGCGAAATACCTGTTGCGCACCCACGTCGACAATCCCTGGCGCGGCAAGTCAGTAAGTGAGGTTGATGACCTGTGGGCAGCTCTGGACGACGACGGTAAGAAACAGAAGTTCATCGAGCTCAACTACCACTACCTCGGTTCCAACTCGGGCATGGTGTTCGGTTCGGGCCGTGGTGTGGGTGCTTTGCAGGACGGCACCATCGACCAAGACTACATCAACTCCGCCTTCACGCGCAACACCATCGTCATCGTCGATAACGATGGTGGCAACAAGCCAGTCATCTGCGGCTCGGTGTTCGGCGGCGGCGAGAACGGCCACGTGAAGGTCAACACCCACGTCGACATCAATGGTGGTATCATCGGCGGCATACCGCTGCACGACAAGAGTTTCGAACCCGCTGATCCCACCCAAAACGGCATCGATGGCGACAACTCCTACCACTTCTCCAGCAACACCGACAATCTGACGCTCACCCTCGACTTCGAGGACGACGAGGACAACGCCGGCCACGGTCCGGCGGTCTACCGCGGCAACGTCTACGGTGGCGGCCGCGGTGTCGACCACTCCGATGCCGAGAGCCCCGAGGAGGGCTACAGCGCCACGGCAGGACGCGTCTACGGCAACGTCGAGGTCAATGTCACCGGCGGCATGATCTACCACCACGTCTTCGGCGGCGGCTCGCTGGCCTCGGTGGGCACCTATGTCAACGTCGACGGCTTCCCCCACCACACCGAACCCCTCTACGAATACAAGCTTGTGGAATACAGCGCGACGCACGATGACGACACCAGCTCCACGCGCGACGACGGCAAATATGCCGTGCGCCGCACCGGTTTCCGCACCGACGGCAGCGAACCCGACACGATGTACGTGTTGGTGCATCAGGCGCCGGGTGCCGTCACAGTCAACGTCAGCGGCGGCCAAGTGGGCGTCACCGGCATCAACGAAGGCTCCGTCTTCGGCGGCGGCCGCGGTATTGCCGGTCGAGGCGACGAAGTGGTCACCCACCTGGCCTACTGTCTCAAGACCGACGTCAACATTGCATCGAATGCCAAGGTGCGCGGCTCGGTCTTCGGCGGCGGCGCCAACGGCCACGTGCTCACCGACGCCGCAGTCACCATGACCGGCGGCATTGTGGGTGCCGAACTCAAACCCGAGGAAAAGGTGATCAACAGCCTCGGCGAAGCCGACATCAAGGTCTACCACGGCAACGTCTACGGCGGCGGCCGCGGTGTCGACCCCATCAGCAGCGGCACCGGCCACAACCTCAGCTACACCGCCGGACGCGTCTACGGCAACGCCACCGTCGACATCAGCGGCGGCACCGTGCGCCACAACGTCTACGGCGGAGGTTCGCTGGCCACCGTCGGCACCATCCACTACCGTGCAAGCACCGATCCCAACAGTACCGACTACTCGCTGGCCCCCGTCCTGGTCGACCCGAACGACCTCAGCCAGGGTTATATCGACCACTACGGCACCATGTATGAAGGCACCGGCAACACGACGGTCACCATCCGTGGCAACGCCGTCATCGGCTCCAACGGCATGAACAACGGCTCGGTGTTCGGCTCCTGCCGCGGTGTGGCAGGTCCCGACTACAACGACCGCGCCTACGTGTACAACACCACCGTCACCATCAACGGCGACGCCCAGGTGCACGGCTCGGTCTTCGGCTCGGGCGAGAACGGCCACGTGCAGAACAACACCACCGTCACCATCAACGGCGGCATCATCGGCTCCGACATCTCGTCCATCTTCGACGCCATCGACGCCGGCACGGGCGACTATGCCAGCTTGAACACCGACGAGAAGAAGGCTGCCGAGAAGAAGAAATACAACTATATAGGCAACGTCTACGGCGCAGGCCGCGGTGTGGACACCTACCTCGACAACAGTACACCCACCTATAGCATAAGCGCCGGCTACGTGCGCAACAGCACCACCGTCAACATCAACGGCGGCACCATCTACCGCAGCGTCTACGGCGGCGGCTCGATGGGACTGGTGGGCGACTACGGCATCGATGGCGAGAGCGACTGGTTTGCCGGCGATCCTGCCACCAACGGCCTGGCCACGGTCAACATCCTCTCCTCGGTGGGCAGCGCCGCCAACGTGGTCAGGGGCTACGGCGGCAACGTCTACGGCTCGAGCCGCGGTGTGGCCAACGACCCCGCCACCTCCAGCACCGACTTCGCCGACATGGCCTACGTCTTCAAGAGCCAGGTCAACGTGGGTACCCTCGACGGCACTCCCGGCGCCTTCACCGTCTACGGCAACGTCTACGGCGGTGGCGAAGCAGGCCACGTCGACTACGGCGGCACCACCGTCAACATCCTCAGCGGCACCGTGGCGGGCAGCGTCTTCGGTGGCGGCCAGGGTGCCACCACCTCGCCCACGGCAGGTATCGTCGACGGTCCCACGCAGGTCAACATCGGCGATGCAATCCAGTACGGCAATAACAACCAAGGCCCCACGGTCGGTGGCTACGTCTTCGGCGGCAACGACGCCGGCAGCTCGCCCCTGGGCGTCATGCAGGTCGACGTCTACCACACAGCCCACAGCGGCAACAACATCTTCCCGTCCGCGCTGAAAAAAACCAATATGGAAGGGCTGAGCGAGAGCGAGATGCAGGCCCTCAAGGACAGCTATATGACCGACGTCGTGGCAGGTGAGGAAACGAACTACGCCCTGAAGGGTGTCTACGGCGGCGGCAACCGCGCCAGCACCCTCAGCGACGACCCCTCCGACTACACCGGCGCCCTGAGCACCAAGTTCATCACCCAGCGCCTGAGCCAGACCGACGGCAGCATCCCCGCCGCCCTCATACCTTGGCCCGGCGGCAATTCGCGCCTCTCCAAGGTCATCATCCACCAGTGCGAGGAGAACACGGTACAATATGTCTACGGCGGCGGCAAGGCAGCCAACACCTACGAGAACGAAGTCCTCATCGAGGGCGGCCGCATCTACCAGGCCTTCGCCGGCGGCGACGGCTCCGAGCCCGGCACCCGTTCCGACGTCGAGACCGACGCCTCGCTCACCGTCAAGGGCGGTATCGTCTACCAGGTCTTCGGCGGCTCGAACACCTCCGGTGTGGTCAACGGTACCGCCAGCGTCAGCTTCGACCCGGATGCCAACTGCCCCTTGATGAACAGCGATGTGTTCGGCGGCGGCAACCAGGCCGAGGGCCGCGGCGACATCGTGGTCAACATCCCCTGCGGAACCCAGCTGAAGGACGTCTACGGCTGCTCCAACATGGCCGACTTCACGGGCAACGTGACCCTCAACGTCTTCGGCGGCACCATCGACAACCTCTACGGCGGTGCCAAGCAGGCCGACATCAAGGGCAACGTCACCGTCAACGTCTTCTCCGGTAAGATCGGCAACGTCTTCGGCGGCAACAACGCCGGCGGCTACATCTTCGGCGACGACCTGAGCGAAGGCAACATCACCGTCAACATCGACCTCCAGAACGACATCTGCCCCACCGAGAAGAAGATCGACTTCGTCTACGGTGGCGGCAATGAGGCCGCCTACCAGCCCGACGTGACCGGCTACACCACCACGGGCAACACCTACACCTTCGGCGGCGCCACCTTCAGCCATAATCCCGACCGTCTCTCGCCGGTGGTCAACGTCATCAGCGGCTACACCGACGGCGAGTCGCACATCCGCACCGTCGACATGGCTGTCTTCGGCGGCGGCTACGGCTCCACGGCCACTGTGAAGGCCAACCCGAAGGTGGTCATCGGCGCCCCGCGCGAGCAGGTGCCCGTCCAGACCAGCAGCGTCTGGACCGGCGTCGAGCCCCAGACACCCGCTGTGGAGGACCTCCCCGTCCGCATCGGTACCGCCGCCAACGCCAACGGCGCCACCCTGATGGGCGACGTCTTCGGCGGCGGCAACGCCGCAGCTGTCGAGGGCAACACCCTCGTCGTCGTCAAGGGCAACAAGACCAAGGTGTGGAACAACGTCTACGGCGGCGGCAACGCGGCAGCCGTGAGCGGCAACACCGACGTCCAGGTGGGCGTCGACCCGCAGCTCATCAAGCCCGTCATCACCGTGAGCGGCAGCAACTTCACCATCACCGGCCCCGACGGTGCCGACCTCTACTACACCACCGACGGCACCATGCCGACCACGTCGAGCGCCACCGTCGCCAGCGGTAGCGCCACGGCCATCCCCGACGGCGCCACGGCCATCAAGGCCATCGCCGTCAAGAGCGGCATGATCAACAGTGCTGTAGCGGCTGTCAAGCTCAATCAGTAACAGCCTGAAGATTACACCCCCCGACAACAAGGGCGGAGACTCCAAGTCCCCGCCCTTGTTTTTTTATGCCCCTGCCCGCCCGAACCGTCCGACACACCTCGCAGAAGGCGTTCGCATCGCCCCCGGCAAACAAGGGGGATAGTAGCCCCCAAAATGTTAAAAACCCTTTAACAAATCCCTATTTTCGCCTACCTAACTCCTACTATACTAAGGGTTTAGTAGGTGATGAGTAGGCGTTGAGTAGGAGATGAGTAGGAGTTGATGGCTAATTAGCTGGTTTTCAAGGGGTGTTTTTGCGGTTATGTTAAATAGGATTTTTTTGAGGAGTTAGAGGGAGTTAAGGGGAGTTAGAGGGAGTTATGGGGAGTTAAAGGAGTTAAAGGAGGGAGTAGAAGTTTAGGAGTTAAAGGGAGTAGAAGTTAAGTAGTTAAGTAGTTAAGTAGTTAAGACAATAGCTTTTGGCAGGGTGATGGCCATTTGCCGCCTAGTGGCGGAACGATCACCGCCAACCCCACCCACCACCAAACACTATCGTCTTTAACTCCTTTAACTCCCTCTAACTCCTTTAACTACCAGAAAACTCCTCTTCTCCACATTTGTCTTAACTTCTTAACTCCTTAACTCCTTAACTACTAAACAAATCCTCTCCTCCACATTTGTCTTAACTCCTTAACTACTTAACTTCCACATTTGTCTTAACTCCTTAACTACTTAACTTCTTAACTACTCCCTCCTCTAACTCCCTTTAACTCCTTAACTACTTCTCCCTCTAATTTGTGTTAAATAATCCTAAGATGATGCATGATTATCAACAGGTTTCAACTTTTTTTCTTATATTTGCCACTTGGTGTATACCGTGCAAAGTAGATATATTATTTTATATATCAGACTTTTGCGTGGACTATACCCATAGAAAACGATGTGAAAAACAAAGAGAAACTAATGAAAATCTCAATGAAATACACTCTGAAAGGCCGCGGCCGAGCGCTGTGGATGCTATTCTTGCTTGGAATGACCTCGGTGTTGCCGACGCACGCGCAGACACCCGAGAGCATGTTCACCATCACCGGTGGCGTGGATCCCTACATGTGGTATGTCCGCACAGTGCCTGACGCCCCCCTGAACGTCTTCGACGGTACGGATCGCGCCCGCGCCGTCCGCTTCGACCGGTCGGTGGCCGTGCCGGTGGGACAGGACACCAACTGGATTGACTACTACTATGCCGGTTCCGACCAATCCGCCATCGACACCACCGCCGCACGTCTGGTCGACATGGGCGGCTGGACGCTGCGCGACCCCAAGGAGCCCACCCTGCACGTGAAAGCCGGTGAGCACTACCTGGGTATCAACATCACCGATCCCAACCATCCGACCATCGAGACCTACAACCAGTTCAACCCCTACTGCGGTTGGTTCCGCACGGGCTTCACGGGCTACTACTACCAGGTGTGGGGCGACAAGAGCTACTTCCTCTACATCGACAATGCCACCAAAAAGCCGGCGGTGACGGTCGTGTCGTCGTCGAACGCCCCGCAGGGCGTCACCTACTGGTACGACTGGGACTTCGGCATGGCCATGCAGGAGAACTTCGACGTCAACGGCCAGCCGAGCCACGCCTACTACTGGCTGACGTGGGATAACACCGCAAGTGCCTGGTACATGTCGCCCAACAGCTACAACCGTCCGGAGACGAAGCTGTACATCGAGGGTACCGGTGACCAGATGATCTTCGACAAATACTTCTGCGGTGCCGACGGCAACAACAAACCCAAGGGCTATGGCGCCCTGTATATGACCCTGACGCGCACGGTGCACCCCAAGACCATCTCCAACCGTCCCGACGGTACCGGTCTGACGGGCATCGACCTGACCGGCGACGGCTCGGCCGACGCCTCGGCCAACCTGCCTTACGGCTCGACCCTCACCATCACTCCCCTCTTCACCCCGGGCACTGTGCAGGTCACACGCGCCTATGCCGAGTACACGGAGGAGACGGAGCGCAAGGGTTTGAACACCAACTGGCGTATGCGCCAGAACGAGGGTGAATACCGCTCGTGGGGCCAGCTGACGGCTGCCACGCACTACTACTATGACGACAACACGCTGGCCGACGAGGTGAACTACAGCCCCAGCGGCCTTCACGCCACGGCGCCTACCCCGGTGTCGAGCACCTTGGCCCTCAACGCCGAGAAATACACCTACGAGGTGAACAACTCGGCCAAGCGCTATGTGGCCCTGACGCCGAGCGGCGACAAGAACAGCTGCACGATGGGCTACATCTCGATGCCGCCGAACCCCGTGACGGTGACCGTCACGGTGACGGCCCACTACGAGAACGGTACGACGGACAACCGCCAGGTGACCGTCACGCTGGGCATCGTGGAACCGCAGGCCGTGGGTGACCCGACCAACGCTCCCGTCATCGCGGGTGCCGTCTTCGGCGGCGGCCGCATGGCCAACGTGGGTGGCACGACGGGCATCACCATGCACCGCTGCGACACCGTGCCGGCCGTCTATGGCGGTAACGACATCAGCGGCCAGGTGCAGGGCAACGGTGGTTCCACCATCACCCTGGGCACCAGCTACACCGAAGGGTACACGGTACACATCGGTTCCGTCTACGGCGGTGGCAACGGCTACTACGACTATCAGTACCAGAGCGGCGATGGCAGCACACTGTTCGTCGAGGGTCCCGCGATGACCACCGAGAAGACGCAGTTCAAGGGCGATGTGCGCACTTGGTCGTTCACCAATGCCGGCAATGGCGCCATGGTGATCAGCGGCATGGCCAACGGCACCTACATCCCCACCATCAAGCAGAGCAACATCACGGTGGCCCATAACGACGTGCTGGTGGACTCGGTCTTCGGCGGCGCCAAGAACGCCTTCCTGACCGGCTACAACGACGGAGAGAAATCGAAGGTGGCCACCATCAACCACCAGGCCGGTACGGTCTACGCCGAGTTCGGCGGCAACAACTACGGCGGCACCTTGGGTGCCGCGACCAACGTCGTCACCATCAACGTCAGCGGCACTCGCACCACCGACCGCAACGGTGTGGATCAGAGCATCCAGGAGACGGGCGCCTTCAACAGTACCTTCGGCGGCTTCGGCCGTGAGTTCGGCATCCGCTACCTCTATGGCGGCGGCAACAAGGTGGTGGCTCCGACGGTGGCCATGAACATCACGGGCGGCATGGTGGACACCGTCTTCGCCGGCGGTAACAGCGCCACGGTGTCCAACGCGAGCTGCATCGTGGAGTGCGCCAGCACCATCTTCACCAACCCGACGGCTATCATGAACAACGCCAACCACTGGGTGGGTAACAAGTGGAACTACAACGTGCGCTGCCTCTTCGGCGGCAACAACCAGGCCGAGATGGCCATCCTGCCCAAGCTGATTCTCCGTAGGGGCGGTATCGGTACTGTCTACGGCGGTGGCAACGCCGGCCGCATGACCCACATGGATGCCCTGCCCGCCGATCCCGACATCACCCAATACTTCGCCGGCGGTGCAAACCCCGACATCGAACCGGACAGCGACTACTTCCAGGCACCCACCATCCTGGGCACCTTCATCAATATCGCCAGCGACAATATGAAGATCGATTACGTCTACGGCGGCTGCAACAAGGCCAGTGTGGATCGGTCGACCTATGTGCGTATGGCCGGTGGCCAGGTGGGTAGCATCTTCGGCGGCTGCAACGTGAGCGGTGACGTGGGTTCGACCACCAACAACCTGTATGGCACCTACGTGGTCATGAAGGGTGGCACGGTGTGGGAGAACATCTACGGCGGCGCCAACGGAGCCTACCACTGCAACGACCAGCACACCTCGAACAAGAGCGTGAGCGACTACGTCTACAAGAGCGGCCTCCAGTTCCGCAACAACGTGGGCGAGGCCTTCGACCCCTACGACGACTATCTGGAGAGCACTACCTACATCCCGACACACAACAATACGACCCTGGTCATCGCCGGCGGCCATGTGTACGGCAACGCCTACGGCGGCGCCAACCTGGCCCATGTGGGCTTTGAGCCGACCAAGTTTATCAAGAATGGTGCGGAATACACCATGCCGAGTATGAAATGCGGCTCGGTGCACCTGAGTATGCGTGGTTACAGCCACGTGCACGGCAACGTGTTCGGCGGCGGCAACATGTCGTTCGTCTACGGCCTCGGCTACCTGACCGTCAAGGGCAACAGCCAGATCGACGGCAGCCTCTTCGCGGGTAACGACAAGGTGGGTATGGTGGATGCCTTCGGCAAGTACACCGTCTACGCCGGTGGTTCCACCCTTACCGACGGTGCGGTGATTACCTCGTCGTCGGAGCAGCTCAACGAAAACCAGAGCGGCAACTGGACGTCGAAATACTCCTCGTACATCCGTATCGAAGACAGTCCGCGCATCGCCAAGGTGTACGGCGGCGGTAACGGTGCCTACAACTACGACGGCACCCGTCCGGAATATGGCTCGCAGCTGGAGCTGTGCAGCAACTGGACGAACGACAGCCGTCCGCGCCAGCTGTCGACCTTCATCGACATCAACACCGATGGTCGCCACCCGTCCCTGTCGTCAGAAGAGCCCACGGTGGCCTCGATCGACACGGTGTTCGGCGGTGGTAACGGTATCGGTGTGCAGAAGACCGTCAAGGTGCTTATCAACGCCAGCTACAGCAATGCCGAGTGCGTTGGTACCGTCTTCGGCGGCAACAACCGCGACAACATGTCGGAGTGCGTGCCCGACGTGCTCCTCTCGAACGGCATGGTGCACGACGTCTATGGCGGCTGCAATGCCGGTAATATGACCTTCACGAAGAACATCACCAACGGCTGCGGCGACGTGGTGGAGGGTGTCTCGTCCTACGTGCTCGTCAACAGCGACGCCATCACCGTCAACGGCAGCATCTTCGGCGGCTGCAACCGGGCCAATGTGGACGGCATGGCCTACGTGGAGATCCGCAAGACATCGACCGACGGTATCGATACCGTCTACGGCGGCAACAACATCAGCGGCACCGTCACGGGCAACACCCGTATCGACATGCTGGGCGGCAAGGCCAAGACCCTCTATGGCGGTTCGAACGGTTACTATAGTTACTATATGCTCGCAGATGGTGTCTACCGCACCTATCCCTACAGCATCAACCCGGCCGATACGACCGGCAAACTCATCGCCATCACGTCCGGCACCCCGGTGGTGGCCGAGACACAGGTCAACATCTTCGGCGGCACGGTGGTCAACAACGTCTACGGCGGTGGCCGCATGGGTGACTGCGAGACGACCTACGTGACGGTCGACGACAGCAAGTGCGGTCCCACGGGTGCCATTATCGAAGGCATCGTCTACGGCGGTGGCGAGGGTGACACCTCGAACCTCCACCTGACGCAGCACTACGGCAACGTGACGGGTACCACCCATGTGGATCTGTACCACGCCTCGCGCCTGGGTCCCGAAGGGGCTTCCGGCCCGACGGCCAAGGCCTTCGGCGGCGGTAAGGGCGGCGACGTGCTCAACACCGAGATCACCGTGTATGACGACTGGGACATCCCCTTCAACAGCATCTTCGGCGGCTGCTGGGGCTCGGATGTGCGCGGCACAGCCCACCTGACCATGGACGGTAAGGACAAGGGCTTGGGCCAGAACGCCCTGATGGTCTACGGTGGCAACGACCTGACCGGTAACGTCCACCAAAGCCTGGTGGACATCAACTCGGGCCACTACGGCACCATCTACGGCGCCGGTAACGGCAACTACGACGCATCACGTTACGCATCACTGCACGGCCTCACAGTGCCCAACTCGGAGACCGTGGTAGTAAACTTCAACGGCGGTACCGTAGACAGCAACCTCTACGGTGGCGGCCGTTTCGGTACCACCTTCAAATACCGCACGAACAATGAAGGCCGTTACATCGACGGCGATGGCAACATCGTCAACCAGGCACGCCTGGCGGCTCCGGACACCAACCTGAGCTATGCCAACGCCTACGTCGACCCGACCAAGTACGGCTACATTATCGTCAACGTGCACGACGGCACCTTCTACCAGAACATCTACGCCGGCGCCCGCGGTCTCACAGGCAGCAACAAGCAGCTGGTCTACGGCTTGAAGATGCTGAACATGGATGGCGGCAACGTGCGTGAGTCGGTCTATGGCGGCTCGGAGAGCGTCGACGACGGATACGGTCACAGCGGCGAGTGCATCACCGGCGAGCCAAAGAACACCGAGCGCGTGGCGAACACCATGCGTCCCTCGTCGATCATGAACCTGGCCGGTGGCACCATCAAAAACAACATCTACGGCGCCGGTTACATCGGCAAGGTCTACGGCTCGGCCTATATCAACATCGGCATGGAGGCCATCAACAGCTCGTCGGTGTGGGACACCATCTACAAGACCAGCGGCGTGAGCGGACAGACACCCGAGTACCTTGTCTTCAAACCGGGCAACGGTCTGGTGCCGGCCCTGACGGCCAACGACCTCTACCTCGACATGTCGGTCTACGGCGGTGCCAACTGGGGCTCGAACACGGGTAGTTACAGCTTCACGACCCAGGGCTTCTACGGCGGCGAGACCCGCGTTCTGGTCGACGGCGAAGGCTACAGTACCGACGACGACGAGTCGTCGCCGCTGAGCGACATGAACATCGGCTACTCGATCATCGGTTCGGGTACCTCGGCCAAGGGTGGCGATGTGCTTAACCGTATCGAGGTGCGCAACTACGGCGCCTTGAGCAACAGCTGCCACGCCACCAAGACGTTGCGCTCGATACAACGTGCCGACACGCTGTGGCTGCACAACACGGCCATCCGCTATGTAGGTGCCACCGACGCTGTGTCGGCCTACCCCAGTCAGCAGTACACCATCAACCGTATTGACCACGTGTACGCACGCGGGTACAATATATTAGAAATAGACGCTCTGATGACCAACATCGGCGAGATGAACTTCTACGAGGAGGATCTCGATGCTGGCGGTCATTTGGTGCTTGCCCAACGTGGAAACCTCTATAATAATGCTTCGACACCCGACTTCTCCGGAGGAGAAACCGTCGATCAATGCCCCAAACGTGACATCTGCACCCAGGTCGGCAATGTGATTGACCCCACCGACGCCGACAAGCGACATACGGCTCTCATCGTGAACGACGGTGTCAACGTGGACATCATCAATGAACACGGCCAATACGGCTCTGTGGCCGGCTTCGCCTACCTGTTGGCCGAAGAGGGCACCAACGCCATCGTGGCCGCACGCTCAAAGAGCGAACTGACAGGAACTGACGAGGTAAAGGCGCTCGTAAATGGTAACTTAGAAAACGTCCCTGTCGCGGATCGCCATATCAACGATGGTGGTTTCATCGGTGTCTGCCAGAGCCAAAACAAAACACACACCTTTATACCTTATGGGACATCTGGAGATACCGAAAACGGATGGGGCATCAACTGGGATGGAACTGACCGGCCCGAGGAGTTCCCCTACGAAAACTACTACGCCAACTACCGTGTGTGGTCGATCGGTGAGGGACGCCGCTCGCGTTACGCTGTCGTCCTAGCCCACGCCAACCCCTCGAAGTTGACGGAGCACAACTGCCCGATGTGGATCGACGCAAAGAACTCGTCCAATTATAAGTTCGGCTTTGCCCAGGCCAAGCTGACCATGCCAGCCTCGGCTCCCGGACACTACTACACCCTGTCGGACGGCGGCATCGTGCTCCGCGACGACAACTCCGCCATGCGTCTGGCCGACTCGGCATGGAACCCGATCGACTCAAATAGTATGAGATACTGGGGCGAAACTTGGCCCAACGGACCTGTGGTGAAAGAAGCAACAGGAACATGGGAAACTCATGACAGAGCCACCTCTGGCGCCTACCATATCCACAACCGGCCCGGCATGACGTTCGGCCTGGTGATGGCTTCCGGTGCCAACTTTGAAGGTGACGATATCAAGAGCTACACAGATCCGAAGAATGACGCTTCGACGTGGAACAATGGTGCCAGCATCATCCCCGGCAATGCCAATGTCAGCCTAACCTCCAGTTATCGCTCGGGCAAGGTGGGTGGCAGCATCGCCAACGCCAACCCCGAGTTCAACCTCTACCTGACCTACGACACCAACTTCTCAAGCACCCTGTTAGGTAACGTCTCCTTCACCCTGGAGGAGCGTGATCAAACCGGTAAGAAGGTGGGTACCGTCGACGTGGTGGTCACCATTGCCACCATCATCGACAAGTTCACCGACCAGCAGTACGAGGTGCTGGCCATGTACAACGAAGGCCGCAACAACACCTTCACCCGCAAGGCTGTTCTGCCGGCCACGCTGCAGCACCGCGACCTCTACCTGACCGCAGTTGAATGGGGCCCCACCGACGAGGATGGTGACTACTACTCGTCAGCCGATTATAATACGGAATCCTCAGCCAGTGGCACACCGGTGAACTACACTGGTCCGCAAAACTTGAGCACAATAGATACATTCTTCCTGAGCGATGTACAAACCCAGGTAACAGGCTCCAAGAACACCTTTACTCTCAGCATAAAACCAGCTGACAACATTACCAGCACCATTACCACCAATGTGGGATGGCACTCCATCAGCGAAGAAAAAATCAACCTCTACCAACTGGCCACCCTGCCAATCAATGATGATGTGGAGAATCCCGCATTGCTCACCTCTGGTAGTAAGGCCAAAGTCATCGCCCAAGTAGGGGGTGCCTCCAGTGCACCGCGTTCAATGGCCATGAAGCATACCACCAAGGGCTTGAAAGTCGGCGAACTGGACGGCCGTGGACTGGCCGCCATCAACATCGACCTTGGTTTTGACGGCAATATGGTATACCCCGAACGCGATCGAAAAGGCTACATCGGCAAGGCCATCCTGACCTTCGAGAGTTGGGCCGCTGGAGTGTCGCAGGGCACGTTCCAGATCACCGTCTACGTAAAGACCCGTAAACACGGCGATACCATCTACCTAGCCTCGAGCGAAACGTTGCCTCCGATCACCTATGATAACGGATCCGGTGTAACCCGGACATTCGGCGGCTATCACGCTAGGACACGCCAATACGATTATGATCAAGGAGATAACTATTGGGACAATCCGCGTGAACATAAAGTCGGTAAAAAACCCAGCCTCTATGTCTCCTCCTTCGAGGATGCCCTCAACGAGGAAATCTACCAAGAGGGTGACGTCATCGCCATCATCGGCGAGGTGGATATCAACCCCGGCGAGCAATGGACCATCCAGGGTGCCGACTACTGCGACATCCCTATCATCCGCTACAGCGGTGACCATATAGAATACCCCGGCGAGCAATGCGTCTACCGCGGCACCATGATCAACTTGCAGGGAGGAACTACCTCGACAACCACCGCCGGTCCGGATGAAACTCTGGGTACTGCGGACGATGAGACTATCACTGAACCGCAAGTCACCTCGCTGCTGACACGATGCATCTATTTCGACGGAAGCTTCCTGTCGAAGATCAAGAAAGTGACCTGTAATGGCAGCGAGTGGCTAATCAACTCACCAGTAGCCGACACCAATGTGGCCTATGGTCCTGTGATCGCCGTGAACAACGGTACCAGCTCGTCGGCCGGCCTGTCAACCGCCGTGGTGCTGGAGAACCAGACCGTGGTGACGAACAACTACAACGTGTACACCGATAACGACATCACCCATCACGGCAGCGCCATCAACCTCACCAACGGTGGCCAGTTGGAGATGCGCAACAATGTCACCATAGAGAACAACTTCACCAATACGGCCACCACCTCTACAGAGGATGGCCATGTGGTGGTGCCGCACGACGGCGCCGTCTACGTGAACGGCGGTGTGGTGAGCCTGCTGGAATCGCACGAGGCCACGGCCATCATCATCACCGACAACTACATGTTGCCGCTCGCCAGCACCTCACCGAATAAGACCGAGGTAATCTGGGGTACATACGTCATCAAACCAGCAGTTGGACCGAATCCTGCGGTGACACGCTACATATATGATCCTACCACCTACAGCACGGCCCGGAAGGCCAACGTCTTCCTGACGCGTACCGAGCCCGATGGCACCACTGCGCAGAAGGAGATGACCGACAAGCAGACGGATGTCATCATCATCGGCAACACCATCCCGAAGGATACGAAGATCGGCGTCAGCAAGTGGTTCCCGGGCTACCAGACCCGCGACACCATCCGCATCGTCTACATCGACGAGGATGCCTTCACGCGTAACCCCTCCTACCTGAAGGATGCCTACACCTTCGGCAACTTCATCTCGGACGACCCGACCTACGACACCTTCTTCAACAACAACGTCAACAAGTACACCCTGTACCTGCACCGTTGCGCCACCTTCCGCCAGCAGTTGAAGGGCGAGGAGATCCTGGCCTTCAACCTCAGCAATACAGGAGACTACACCTACCTGGATTACCTGCCCAGCTACACGAACAATGGTGAGACCGTCACCGGCGGCATCAAGGCCGACGACCTGCTACACTACGGCTACCTGCCCGATGCCTCCTGCCCCACCGGCGGTGACTCGCTGATCTACCGTGTGCAAGGCGGTTTCTTCCCCTACACCTATGTATGGAGCGGTGACATCACCAAGGAGCGTACCACCTCGACGAACAACAACGTGATCATGAAGGAGACTGAGGGTGGTGACTACACGCACTACCTGCAGGCCATCGCCGACACCATCTACACCGAGGATTTGGAAATGACCCGTACACAAACGGAAAAGACCATCAACCTCAGTGTCACCGCCACCGACATCGCGGGTTGCGAACTCACCAAAGACATCACGGTGACCATGAAGAAGAACAGCGACGCGGTAGTCGACAAGTTTGTTGAGACCAACGATGGCTGGACCAACCGTGCCACAGATGAGGCTACCGGTACCCGCAACTTCCGCGGCGTGAAGATCACCCCGATGGTGTGGGCCGACCGCAGCGCTGGCGTGATCTACGTCAAAGATCTTACGGCTCCCGCTGCCCCTGGGCATGTCTATGACACCTTCTACCTGGAGGATGAGGCAGGTGGTCGTCATGACCTGGAGACGCAGCTCTTCTGCGAGGGCGACGTCATCAAGCTGGCCACGGCGCCGAATTACAACCCGACCAGTCCGAACGCCACCAAGTTCATCATGTGGGACTTCGATCCCTACTACACCAACCCCGTCAACTATGTGGTGCCGGCCGAGAACACGACCATCATCGCCTACTACGGCCCGCAGACCTACTGGACGGAACACATCACGAACACCACGGAAGCCAATGCCGCCTACGACGACAACTACTACTACACCAACCGCAACGGCAAGAGCTACGTCACCACCCACAACGGCGACGTACACATCTACGACGAAAACGGTCTGGCCTGGTTCATCAGCGTCGTCAACGGCTTGAACGGCACACAGGCACGTCCGTTCTACTTCAACAATGTCTACCTGCACGACAAGACTGGCGGCTACGACATGAAGGACTACCTCTGGACGCCCGTGGGCACCGCTCAGCATCCGTTCCGCGGCCGCCTCATCGGCGTCACGGCGGGTGATTACAGCACCGAACCGGCTGCTGATGGCACTCGCGTGACTGTCAAGAACATCATTGTCAACGAGCCTAACGTCAACTACGCAGGTTTCTTCGGCCACCTCGACACAGCTACCATTCAGAGCATCAAGCTCGAAGGTGCCCTGGTACGCGGTTCGCAATATGTGGGCGCCCTGGCGGCCGACGCTGTCAACGACGTACACATCGTCAACTGCGAGGTGTCCGGCAGCGCTGACAACGAACGTAATGCCGCCACCACCATCCTCACCACCCACTACGTGAGCGGTGGTATGGTTGGTAACGCCAATAATATCCGCATTGAGAGCAGTAAATCGCACGCCAAGTATGTGGGCGACGCTGTCTACACCGGCGGTGTGATCGGCTACGGTACCTCGGCCACCACCATCAACACCACAGTGGTCAACACCGACCGCAACCTGAATCGCATGCAAGCTGTCTATAGCGGCGGTATTGCCGGCTCACTGAACGGTGTTACCCCGATGTCAAGTCCGAGTCATCTCCGACACAACTCCGAGTCAACTCCGACACAACTCCGATCGAAGTCGGCCGAAGATGGGCGTTCATACGTACTTAACAACTACGTGCAGTACCGCAGCGGCAATGCCCAGCGCGTGGGTGGTCTGGTAGGCTATGCCAAGAACACCGTGATCGAGAACAACTACGTCTATGGCGACCTCGAGGGCGAAGCCACCGAGGGCGGTGTGGGCGCCGTGCTCGACGACGGCACCTCGGCCTCGCACAACTACTACGAGTCCTCGGCGGCCACGCAGAGCGTGGGTCAGCATCGCGGCACCGCCATGTCGAGCCAGAACATCGCCTTCAGCGGCAAGGGTAACAACGTGACCCTCGGTAGCAGTGACTACGGTGTCAACAATCTCACCCGCGTACTTAATATCTGGGTACGCACGCATGGTGCCGACTACAAGACCTGGCGGAGCGACCTCGACGACGAGAACCACGGCTACCCGGTCTTCGGCACGCCCGACATGATCCCCGTCAGCACCGAGCTGACCGTCACGGGCTGCGACAGCGTGGAGTGGGATGGCACGACCTACCTCTTCGACGACGAAGTGGTGAGCCACATCGTCGACTCGGTCATGATGGTCGACAGCACGCATACCCTCCACATCGTGGTGCACCACGCCACACGTGAGCAGGTGAGCGACAGCGTCGACCTGGGTGACTCCTACAGCGGATACGGCTTCTACCTGACAGCCACCGAGGTAGCCTTAATGCAGGCCACCATGGAGCTGCACGGTTCGGCTACCATCGTGCTGAGCGACACTCTGCAGAGCGAACTGACAGGTTGCGACAGCATCATCACCCTCCAGCTGACGGTGAACCGCAAGCAGGGTATCGTCGAGGCGTCCAACGAGTTCCAGTTGCGTGTCTACCCGAACCCGACCACTTCGCGTGTCACCATCGAAGCCAGCGAGGCCATGAGCCATGTGGAACTCTACGACAACGAGGGTCGCCGACTGCAGGACTACAACACCCGCAACACCGAAACAACCACCATTGATGTCAGCCACTATCCCACCGGTGCCTATTACCTGCGGGTTCATACCGCCGACAATGTCACCATTCAAAAGCTGATCAAGAAATGAAGAAGAGATATATAAAACCCACACTGGAGGTCTTCCTCTACAACGCCGAAGCGGGCTACAACATGACTGTGGCCCTTGAGAAAGACTATGTATTGATCCAAGGCCACGACGAGGACACTCGTCGTGCCTCGGACGAATTCACCGAGTACACCGACGACGGTGGCCAGTATACCACCGGCGAATGGGATTGGTAAAAACAACAACCAACAAAAGACTACATGAAACACTACAGCATAGGAAAACTGGCATTGACGGCTGTCACTCTGTTGACGCTAACAGCCTGTCACGACGATCAGCAAGTGGCCCAGTATGACTTCACAGCCACGCTGGAGCAGTTACAACCCGAGTCGAACGGGTCGAAGGTGTACCTGGTCAATGAATCATGGATCTACTGGGAGATCGGAGACATGATCAGCATCAACTGCGACCAAGGGGCACCCGAGCCCACGGACGGTGGTATTAAAGCCAGCGGATATCTGACGGGCGCTAGCGGTGACTTTGAGAACTATAACGGTTCCTTCGCCACCACCCTCAACTGGGGAGCCAAGTACTTCCTGGGACTGCACCCCTACGACGCTGATAACGTCATCACTCCGGTCGGAGCAGGCAACCGAGACTTCTCTGACATCAAGATCAAACTGAAGGCAGAGCAGACCTACCGTACCGATGAAAAGGGCGACCTGACCTTCGACAAGCAGGTACTTCCGATGGTGGCTTGGTTCGGCGGTGAATGGGACGATTCTCCCAGTTCTACTGCTTTCAACCTCGACTTCCGGTCGCTGGCCGGTCTGGTGCGCCTGCAGTTCTACAACAAAACTGCAGTAGCCCACAACATCACCAGCATAGTAGTCACCTCGCAAGAGGCTTCCAAACCCTTGAGCGGCATGTTCAATGTGAGGAACTACAAGACCTACGACCCCCACTTGGAGATGGCCAGTCCTACTAGTCCTACCGTCACCCTCACCATGCCCGATGGCGGTCTGCCGTTCGCGGCAGGTGACCTCAAGAGCTTCTATCTGGTGCTGCCGGCCATTCACGGTCGCGACGTACCCGACTCCTATTCTCTCAGTGTCACTGTCAATACCGACGCTGGCAGCTTCACCAAGAACGTCACTGTTCCCCTGCGGCGTAACGGTATCACCTACCTACGCGCCATCGGCATTACCAACTGGGATGCAACCCCGACTGTCGAACCCGGCTTGGTGGGCAACGGCACCCAGTCGCGCCCCTTCAAGATCTACACTTACTCCGAGTTGGTCTACCTGCGCAACTGCTTCAACAACCCCGAGGCTGGTGTGGTCAAGGTCAACGGCCAGGAGGTGACCAACGACACCTACTTCCGCATCATGCGCAACGACATCAACCTGACCACCACAGGATCCACACCCTGGAATGTCGGTATCCAAGGGTTCAAAGGCAAGTTGACCTACGCCGCCAACGAGTCGGCCGACAATAATGTGACTTCGACCCCCGGCATCACCAACAACTCGGCCCATCCCCTCTTTGAGTCGATTGCAGCGAACGCCACCGTCAGCGGACTCACCATCCGCTGCGACAGCACCATCCGCTACACTAGCGAGGGTGGCTTCTCACCTCTCTGTGGCACCAACAACGGCACCATTGAGAACTGCAACATCATCACTCCTACCACCAACGGACGCACCATTGAATTCTATGGCACCTCAAGCGCCGGTAGCTCCACATGCTTTGCCGGTCTTTGTGTCACGAATAGTTCCACCGGTATCATCCGTGGCAGTGGGTGTACCGTCCGTGGATCCTTCAACCGCGGTATCTCTACCAGCACAGCCCAGTTCGCCGGCATCTGCATGATCAACAACGGCACCATTCAAGGCTGCTATGCCTCGTCCGACATGTCTGTCGGTGGTAGTGCCGCACAGGCTGCTGGCATCTGCCTCACCAACAACAAGGATGTCAAGGACTGCTACTACGCTGCCCGTATCAACAATACCGGTGCCACCTCGTGGGGTGCCATCGTGTACCAGAACAACAACGCCTCCGCCACTATTGACAACTGCTACAGCGGCGATGGCGGCCTCCTCTCGTCGACCGATGCCAACTGCAGCATTGGCGGTATCGTCTGCCTGAACACCAATGGTATCGTCAACAACTGTCGCAGCTACGTCCAACTACGTGCCGCCAAGGTGGGTGGTATTGCCGTCACGATGAACAACGGTACCATCAAGAACTGCTACATCAACGACTCAATCTTCGTACTGTCCCTCAACGCCTCTTCGTCGGCACACTACGCTGGTGGCCTGGTGGCTGAGATGTCAGGCGGCACCCTCTTCAACAGCTTCGCCTTGATCAACCGTGTCACTACTCACGACCTTAGCGGCGTCTATGGCTCGGTGGTAGGCCATCTGACAGGTGGTACCATCAATAACTGCTATGGTCTGAGCGTCACTAGCATCAGCACTAAATTCTATGGCGACAAGAGCGGCAGCCCCACACTGAGCTACTGCTACCTGGTGGACAACAACCAGGCCGACGTGACCCACGTCGACGCCAATAATGCCGGGCTCGGCGGACTGCTCGACAACCTCAACACACACAACAACGACGGCTACAGCTGGACCCGCGGCACCTTGAGCGGGAACGACACGGATGATAAGCGCGCCCCGTCGCTCGTCATGCCCAGCTCGGCCAAAAAACGCAATCGCCGATAAGAGACTGATTGCGCCATGAGACGATATGTTGCCATACTCCCTCTTCTGCTGTTGACTTTCATCCCTTTACGGGCACAGGTAGCCGACACGGCAGGATGGCACATGCATCTCTCAACAGGTACCAGCATAGCCAACGGCTTTGGCCAGACACAAGCCCTCGGATGGGTGGCACCATCGTTTGAACTACACCCTACCAGCCGACTTACAGTCAGCACTGGACTGGCGGCTGCAGGTGACATATTACCCTCGGAATATACCCTCAAAGGCTTCGCTGACCGCAGCCTGGCACCACGACGCGAAGGTACTCGAGTCCATGCCCTTTGGGCCAAGGCAGAATATCAGGTCAACGACCGTCTGTGGCTCTGGGGGGCAATCTCCCATGTGGGCGGCTTTATGCAACCATTGTGGCTCAACCAGAGCCTGCCATTGCAAGCAACGTCCTTCAGCGGTGGTTTCAGCTATGCCTTGACGCAACGTAGTTTCTTCGAGATGCACTTCCATATCGTCCACGACCATTATGGCACTCTTTCGCATGGCCTTTACCCCTACCACGGTCTTTACAGCCCCAACCTCTCTCTTTTCGAGAATCCATGGCCGTACTAATCACCTAACATCAAATGGAGTATAACACACAACGCGAGAAACTGAAGATAAGCGACTACGGGCGCAACGTGGTCAAAATGATCAACTACGCCCGACAACTCGACACCAAAGAGAAACGTACCCAGATGGCCAACGTCATCATCGACGTCATGGCACAGCTCAATCCCAAAATCAAAGAACGTACAGACTACAAACATATTCTCTGGGATCACTTGATGGTCATGGCCGACTATAACCTCGATGTCGACTGCCCTTACTCCATCAACCGAGAGGAATCTGCCAGTTTCCATCCCAACCGTATTCCTTTACCTAGTGGTCAAATCCACTATCGCCATTATGGACGTGCACTTGAGAACATGATCAGCGCCGTGGCCCAGATGCCCGAAAGCGAAGAACGCACCCGCCTGACGGGGCTCATTGCCCACACCATGAAGCGGCAGTACCTGCAGTGGAACCGCGACACCGTGGACGATAGCCTGATCACCGACCAGCTCAACGAACTCAGCGGCGGGCGTTTGAAGCTGCCAGAGGGCTTCCAGTTCCACGACTCGAAGGAACTCCTGAGTTCCATTGTCACTGCACAGGTGGCCAAGAACGACAATAAAAAGAAGAAAAAGAAAAAGAAGAAATAATGGCCAGTTTCGAGATTACGGGAGGTCGCCGTCTGAAAGGCGACATCGTACCCCAAGGCGCCAAAAACGAAGCGCTGCAGGTACTCTGCGCCGTGTTGCTCACTTCCGAGAAGGTGCGCATCAGCGACGTGCCCGACATCCGCGACGTCAACCGCCTGATCGACCTCCTTAAACTATTGGGCGTCAATGTGCGCCAGGATATTACGGCCACCACTGAAAGCGGACGCACCTTTGAATTCCAAGCCGATCAAGTCAACCTCGAAGTGCTTGACAGCCCCGAATACCGTGACCAAGCAGGCACTCTGCGCGGAAGTATCATGCTTGTAGGACCTCTACTCTCGCGATTTGGCTGTGCTGTAGTACCTCAACCTGGGGGCGACAAGATAGGTCGCCGTCGACTGGACACCCATTTCATCGGCATGGAACGTCTCGGCGCCGAGGTACAATATAAACGAGGTGCCTATATCGTCGGTGCCAAACGCCTCAAGGGGTGCTATATGCTGCTTGACGAGGCTTCGGTTACCGGTACCGCCAACCTGATAATGACTGCCGTCCTGGCCCACGGCACCACCACCATCATGAATGCCGCCTGCGAGCCTTACGTCTACCAACTCTGCAAGATGCTCAACTCGATGGGTGCCCGCATCAACGGAGTGGGAAGTAATCTGCTCACCATCCGTGGAGTGCGCGAACTGCATGGCTGCGAGCATCGTCTGTTGCCCGACATGATCGAGGTGGGCTCTTTCATCGGCATGGCCGCCATGACTCAGAGCGACCTCACCATCCGCAACGCACAAGTGCAACACCTAGGCCTCATTCCACAGGTCTTCCGTCGCCTGGGTATCGAGGTATGGCAGAAGGGCGACGACCTCTATATCCCCGCCCAGGAACACTATGAGATAGAACGTTTCATGGACGGCAGCATCATGACCATCGCCGATGCGCCATGGCCGGGCTTCACCCCCGACCTGATCAACATCGCCCTCGTGGTGGCCACCCAGGCCAAAGGCAGCGTACTGATCCACCAAAAGATGTTCGAAAGCCGCCTCTTCTTTGTCGACAAGCTCATCGACATGGGTGCACAGATCATCCTCTGCGACCCCCATCGCGCCACCGTCATCGGACTGAACCGCGAGCACAAGCTGCGGGGCGTCCGCATGACATCGCCCGACATCCGTGCCGGTGTGGCCCTGCTTATCGCCGCTCTCAGTGCCGAAGGCAAGAGTCGTATCGACAACATCGAGCAGATCGACCGCGGCTACCAACATATCGACGAACGTCTACGCCGCCTTGGAGCCGACATACGACGCATCTAACCCACCCTCACAACCGTCATCGCCATGGCCCTCAACCTCTTCAAGAAAAAGAATACACCGCAGCCCATCTTCGCTGCCTTGGGGACCGATATGCACTGCCATCTGATTCCCACCGTCGACGACGGATCGAAATGCACCGAAGAGAGTATCATCTGTCTGCAGACCCTCCAGGCTGTGGGCTATAAGAAGGTGTATGTCACCCCCCACTTCCAACACCCCCGTTTCCCCAACGACGAGGAAGACATCAAGCTCCGCTACGCACAACTGCTCAAAGATGCCGCCGAAGCGGGTATCGAGATAGAGTTTGCCGGCATTGCCGGTGAATACCGCATCGACAGCGGCTTCCCCCAACGGCTGGAGAACCCGCGTTTCCTCAAAATCGCCGACAAATACATCCTTGTAGAATTCTCCCTCCATCAGCAGATGCCGGGCTGCGACGAGATGATATTCGAACTGCAGACAAGGGGTTACGAAGTCATCCTGGCCCACCCCGAGCGCTACCCCTACCTCAACATCGACGGCAACCGCATCGAGCAACTGCTCAACCAGGGCGTCTACATGCAGACCAACATCCTCTCGCTCGGCGGCTTCTACGGTGAAGAAGCCAAGCATCGGGCCCTGACCATGATCGACCGTGGATGGGTCAGTTTCCTCGGCACCGACACCCATAACACCCTCTATTGTCAAGCCCTGGTCGACATCAGCCGGAGCCGCAGGGTGGAGAAAATCCTCGAGAAACACCATTTCATGAACCAAGAACTATAACAATATGAATACACTTAACGCCGTCTCGCCCGTCGACGGGCGCTATCGCAGCAAGACCGAATGCCTGGCCCCCTACTATTCCGAAGGGGCTCTGATCAAGTACCGTGTGCGCGTGGAGGTGGAATACTTCATCGCCCTGGCCGAGAGGCTGAAAGAACAGCGGCCCCAACTGGCCGTCGTGGCCTCGAAAGCCGAGCAGCTACGCGACATCTACCGCCACTTCGGCGACGACGACGCCCTCAGCATCAAAGAGATAGAGAAGACTACCAACCATGACGTCAAAGCCGTCGAGTACTTCCTCAAAGGGCGTTTCGACCAGATGGGCCTCGCCGACCTCAAGGAATTCATCCACTTCGGCCTCACATCGCAGGACATCAACAACACCAGCGTGCCGCTGAGCATGAAGGAAAGCTCGGCCGAAGTGCTCGTGCCGGCCTACCGACGCGTGCTGGCCATGCTGGAGGAGAAGGCCGCCGAGTGGCGTGACATCCCCATGCTGGCCCACACCCACGGCCAGCCGGCCTCGCCCACGACCCTGGGCAAGGAGTGGGGTGTCTTCGCCTACCGTCTGCGCCGTCAGCTCGACGAGCTGGAACGCCTGCCCTTCACCGCCAAATTCGGCGGCGCCACGGGTAACTTCAACGCCCACCTGGCCGCCTTCCCCGACATCGACTGGCGCCAGTTCGGCAACGACTTCGTCAGCAACCACCTGGGCCTCGAGCGCCAGCAGCTGACCACACAAATCGAGAACTACGACATGATGGCCGCTTGGTTCGACGCCTGCAAGCGCATGAATGTCATACTGATAGACCTCTGCCGCGACGTGTGGACCTACGTTTCGATGGAGTATTTCAAACAGCGTATCAAAGCCGGCGAGGTGGGTTCGAGCGCCATGCCCCACAAGGTCAACCCCATCGACTTCGAGAACGCCGAGGGCAACCTCGGACTGGCCAACGCCATCTTCGAGCACCTGAGCCACAAACTGCCCGTCTCGCGCCTGCAACGCGACCTGACCGACTCGACCGTCAGCCGCAACATCGGCGTACCTATCGCCCACACACTCATCTCGTTGGCCTCGCTCGAGAAGGGTCTCGGCAAGCTGTTGCTCAACGAACAGGCCCTCTACCGCGACCTTGAGAACAACTGGGCCGTCGTGGCCGAAGCCATCCAGACCATCCTTCGTTCGGTGGGCTACCCCAACCCCTACGAGGCCTTGAAGCAGCTGACCCGCACCAACGAGAAGGTCACCGCACAGACTATCAGCGACTTCGTCGACACCTTGGAGGTATCGGACGACGTGCGCCAGCGGCTCAAGAAAATCACACCGCACAATTACATCGGATACACACTCTGACCACCCGTCGTCAACTCCGTCTCAACACCGTAGACGGACCGTGTTTTGTCCGACAAAAAGCGGACAACAGTCGGACATGTGTCGGAGTTGATACGGAGTTGTGTCGGACATGATAGGGTTTAAATACTGATATACAGTCGACTAGATGTCACGAATAGGCCTAACACTCAAATACTCAAAGCCATACACTGCCCGAGGGGTGTTGTATGTGCTGTTTGTGGTGTTGAGTGTAGTGTTCACGATGGCGACAGCGCTCTCGGTGGCCGACTTCCTGAAAATCCTCTTCGGCGAGAGTGACGGCACGGCTCTGGCTACCTCCAATCTGGTGGCACAGTGGCTCGACCGGCTCTACCGGTGGCTCATCGACTTCGGACGGTTCAACGCGTTGCTCCTTTTTTCGGCCATCATCTTCGTGCTATACAGCCTGAAAAACATCTTCAGCTATCTGGCGGCGGCCGAAATAGGCATCATCCGTACACGCATCGTGCGCGACCTACGTAACGACTTGTTCCACAAAGCTCTTCGGCTTCCCGTGAGCTACTACGACCGTCATCGCAAGGGTGATGTGCTGGCACGTTTCGGGAGCGACATGGTGGAGTACGACGAAAACACCCTCGGGTCGGTACAGATGCTGCTGACGGCGGTGGTGAGCATGGTGCTATACATGGCTATGTTGTTCTACCTCAATGTCAAACTGACAGCCTTCGTGCTCTGTATGCTGCCACTGGTGGCCTTTGTTGTCTCGGGGCTCTCGCGGCGGCTGAAGCGTAAGTCGCAGACCGTGCAGGAGATGAACTCGCACCTGGTATCGCTCACCGACGAGACCATCGGGGGGTTGAAGGTCATCAAGGCTTATACCGCCATTGACTTCAGTAACAGACGTTTCCAGGCATATAACCGCGACTACACGCGTCGCCGCACGTCCATGTTCCGCCGCATCTATGCCGCATCGCCGATCAGTGACTTCCTGGGCAATGTCATCGTGGTGGGTATCCTGCTGTTCGGCTCGCTGCTCATCATGCATGGCGACCACGGGCTGACGGCTGACCTTTTCATCAGCTACGTGATGTTGTTTGTGCTGATGATACCACCCGCCAAGGACCTCTCGACGGCCCTGGCGCAGATGAAGAAGGGGCGTGCCTGTGAGGAGCGCGTATCAGCTTTCCTGGCTGAGGCTGAGGAGCTTGACAGGACTGGTCTGGCCAGCCGGACTAGCCAGGATGGCCAAAGTGACTTGGCGGTAGAGCTACGACATGTGTCATTCTGTTATACCGACGGGGCGCCGGTGCTGCAGGATGTAAGCCTCGGCGTGCCGCGCGGGAGCACGGTGGCGCTGGTGGGAGCCTCGGGCAGTGGCAAGTCGACTATCGCCGACCTCATCGGACGCTACTATGACATTCAAAGCGGCGAGCTACTCTTTGGCGGCGAGCCTGTGGGCGACATCCCGCTGGCCACCCTGCGGAGCCGCATCGGAGTGGTGGCGCAAGACACTCTGCTTTTCAACGACAGTGTGGCGCATAATATCGCCTTCGGTCGGCCCGATGCCACCCGTGCCGAGATCGAAGCCGCCGCACATGCCGCCCAAGCCCACGACTTCATCAGTGCACTGCCGCAGGGCTATGATACCAATCTGGGCGAAGGTGGCAGCCTGCTCAGTGGTGGTCAACGCCAACGCATCAGCATCGCACGGGCCTTGTTGCGCAATCCCGAGCTGTTGATTCTCGACGAAGCCACTTCAGCCCTTGACACTGAGAGCGAACGGCAGTTGCAGACGACCCTCGATACGGTGCTGCGCGACCGCACGGCCATCGTCATCGCCCACCGCTTGTCGACCGTGGTGAACGCCGACCTCATTGTGGTGCTTGACCAAGGCCGCATCGTCGAGCAGGGTACCCACAACGAACTGATGGCCCTCGGCGGCCGTTACAGCCACCTGGTGGCACTACAAACTATCGGCTGATGAGACGCATCGTTCATAGTCTGCTGATGATATTTTTGCCGCTGACGGCTCTGGGACAAGCGCCTGTGGCGCCTGTGACGGGCTGGCTGGCCACGGTCGACAGCGCCACCCAGCAGATAGTGCTCCGCTGGAACGTCTCGGCCGACAGCGCCGTCGTGGGCTACCACATCTGCACCGGCTCGTCCGACACAGGCTGCTTCGACTATGGCACCGTCCTCGGACGTCTCGATACCAGCTATATCTGCGTGGATCAGAGCCCGTTGGAGCAACACCACTACCGTCTACATGCCTTCGATAGTGCCAATAATGTCAGCGAGTTGACACCGTTCTTCGGCAATGTAGTGCTCAATGCCGAGGTGCCTGACTGCGGAACTACCGTTACAGCCCATTGGAATCGCTATGAAGGATACTGGCCTGACACCCTCATAGCGCAGCCCATGTCGCACCTCCAAACACGCATGGAACCCTTCGATACCACATTTATTATCCGGGAATCTTACACCAATAGCGTGGCAGGAGAATGGAGTTCCGAGATTCCCGAGGCCGTCACACGTATCTGGCTGCGCGTGATGCTCCTCAGTAACAGAGGCTTCCTCGCATACTCCAACACCGTGATGGTGGAACGACACACGGTCGATACCGCCTCGGTAGTGGCCATCAGCGAGATCGACTACGACAGCATCCAGACTGTCATCAACCTCACTTTCGAAGTAGACACCGCCTTCGAATACACCCTTTACCGCAGCATAGACGGCAGTCCGTGGCGATATGTAGAAACATTCCACCCTCACCAGTCGCCAGTCCACTACCACGACTTCGGCATCAACCCCTACGATTCGCTGCACTGCTATCAGCTGGAGGTCTTCGACGCCTGCGGCATGAATCCCCACTATTCCAACACTGCCTGGGTGGTGGTGCCCGACCCGCCGGAGCCAGGCATCGCCATCCCCAATGTCATCGTAGCCGGTGATGCCGAGAACGGCACCTTCCTGCCCAAGATTCAGGGCCTCAAAGGCAACCTCTATGAACTAGAGATATACAACCGTATGGGGATGCTCGTCTACCGCACCGAGGACCAAAACGCCGGATGGACCCCGTCCGAGTCGACCCCCCAGGGGGCCTACACCTACTATCTGCGCTGCCGATACAACACCAACATCATCAAGACCTACTTCGGAACCCTAGTATTGATAAAATAAACACCATGAAGATAGCACTTTATAATCGCCACATCGAGCCTGAGGCCGAGCCCAGCCTGAATGAACTCATCGAGACCCTCCACAGCCATGGCATCGAAACCTGCGACTACATCCCCGCGGCAGGAGACCACACCGTCGACCTTGCCGACTGCGACTTCCTGTTCAGCATCGGAGGCGACGGTACCCTGCTCAGCTCGGTCCAGTATGTCGATGCCGAGCACCCCGAGGCTTTCCCGCCTGTCCTGGGCATCAATTTCGGCCATCTGGGCTTCCTTACGACTGTGGGCAAGGAAAACCTCCACGGCATGGTCGAAAAGCTCCTGACGGGCCGTTTTACACTTGAAGAACGCAGTCTCCTCCAATTCAATGGACATTGTGCCACAGAGGCCGGCGGCTGCCCACTACCCACCCGGTTCTCACTCAACGAAGTCTTCGTCCACCGCACCGAGGAAGCCTCACTGCTGCGCACCCAGGTGTATGTCGACGACCAGTATGTGGCCACCTATGCCGGCGACGGCGTCATCGTTGCCACCCCCACGGGCTCGACAGCCTACTCGCTCAGCTGCGGCGGCCCCATCCTGACACCCGACTCGCGCTGCCTGCTCATCACCCCCATCTCGGCCCACACCCTCACCCTCCGACCCATCATCATCCCCGACACGGCCGACATACGCCTGCGCGTCAGCGACGACTGCTTCCTCGGCCGCGACTCGAACCGCACCACCCTCGGCGGCGGAAGCGAGCTGCACCTCAGCCGTGCACCGTTCACTATCAGGCTGGTACGTCTGGGACAGCAGAACTTTTACACCGCCATCCGCGAGAAGCTCATGTGGGGAACCGAGGTGAGAAACTAATAAAAATAATTAATAGTTAATAACAGAGAATCAGAAGACAAACGCCGAATACCATGCAACAAAAGACATTATTCCATATTCTGCTGGTTATCACATATATCTATGCCGGCTTGAGCGCCTTCAGCTACCTGTTGATGGCACTGCTGTTGCCGTCGATGCAGCAAATCTACGCCGACAATCCCAAGATACTGCCCGAAGAGTTCGGTGTGATGATGCAGCAGATGCTCGACATGCCGCGCGGCTATTTCCTCGGAGCCGGAGTACTCTATCTGCTTGAAGTGCTGGGTGCTACACTAATGTGGCGTCTGCGATGGAGCGGTTTCCACACCTACACCCTGGCCCGACTGCTGCTCCTGCTGCTGCCCCTGCTCTTCCTCGGACGCGGGTTCGTGGGCATCGGCGACATCATGATGGCCCTCCTCTTCGTGGCCGTCTACTTCATGTTGATGCGGCAGCTGACAGCCGACCAATCGGAGCCTCCCGAGCAGAATATCAGCGAGTTATAGTATCCCATACACTTAATAGTCTATAAACCAGCACTTAATCCCTATCAAGTCCGACACAACTCCGTATCAAGTCCGTATCAAGTCCGACTGTTGTCCGCTTTTTGTCGGACAAAACACGGTGTCGAAACGGTGTTGACCCGTCGAAGATAGATCACAAAAAAGGGGGTGCCCGTTGACGGGCACCCCCTTGTCACTTAGCGGACGATCAGTTTCCTGACCGCACCGCCGGTGTCGAGGCGCACGAAGTAGACGCCCTTCGGCAGCGTACTGATATCAAGTGTGTTGGTACCGCCCTCCAATCTCCATTCGCCGCATTGGCGTCCGCTGACGTCCATCAGGGTCATCGTGGCCGGTCGGTCGGTCTCGACGGTCACCGTCGTGCTGGCGGGGTTGGGGTATAGCGAGAACACTGAGCCCTCGACATCGCCGATGCCGCCTCCACGCTCATAGTAGGCCGTCAGCTCGACATCGGAGTGGATGACAAAGGTGTAGGGATTGTCCTGGCTGACGACTTCACCGTCGTTGGAGAGCCAGTATAGGAGAGTGATGTAATTGCCGTAACTGGCGGCCGACACGGTCACGGAGTCGCCGTCGAGGTAGGTACCCTCGCCGCTGACCACACACTCGTCGGGCAGGTTGCCGCCGTCGGAAAGCACGCGGTGCAGGGTGACCGTGTAGGTGGGTATGGGCTCGAAGTAGGCAGTGAGGCTTATGTCGTAGTCCATCTTGACCAAGCGGGTGGCTGCGGTGACATCGTCGCTCCACTGCACGAAGCGGTAGCCGTCGTTGGGCGTGGCGGTGACGGTAACCATGGTGCCCTCGTCGTAGATGCCGCCACCGCTGACCGAGCCCATGGCTGTGTCGTTGACGGTGAGAGCCAGCACATGGGTCGGCACGGGGTTGGCCGTGACGGTAAGCGAGTCGATGATACCGCTACCGTGCTCACCATTGAAGCGGAAGGCCACCGTGAAGGTACCGCTGGTGGGCGCTCCAGCGATGGTGTCGGTCGAGAAGCTGTACCAGGCCATGCCGCCGCTACTGACCGTGATGTCGCGCACGGGGATGAACGTGGAGGTGTCATAGGGGTCGAGCATAATGCCTACCGTGAAGGTGTCGAAATAAGTGGTCTGTCCCTTGAAGGCCACAAGGGCACCACCGGCGCTGGCCGACAGACGCGGTGAGCTGAGGTAGTTGATTACGTCGTAGCCCTCGTTGTCATCGTCAAACGACAGGCAGGTGTAGGACCATTGGTCGCCGATACAGTAGGCGCTGGCGTAGTTGCCAACCTTATGGAATACCCAGCAGTCGGTCAGGATGTGGTCGTTGCCGATCTCGGGTGCCTGGTCGAACTCCTCGAAGTAAGGCAGGGCGAAGGCGTCGCAGCGGGTCTGGAATATACGGGTGACAGCGGTGGAGGTGTCGCCTGCGCCGCAGAT
>JAEEGL010536448.1_pt1 | contig 38660 bp, 19 predicted proteins | sample 9134231 | NCBI WGS metagenome assembly JAEEGL01 (sample SAMN16246548, study PRJNA631951) | gut metagenome | biome: gut microbiome; feature: rumen; material: fiber-attached | host: Bos | place: Iran: Karaj | collected 2018-10 | reverse complement strand
GTCATCGACACCGTGTCGACCTCGCTCTTACATCCAAGGTTGTTTTCCGTATCGTAGATGTTCTGGTCGTAGATTACGAATCTGTAGGTTCCCGTATCAAGTACCTGACCTTTCTGGAATTCGTATTTCTGACCGTATGCAACCACCGGCATAGTTCCATCCAAACTTCCCCATACCATGTTCGGGCTACCGAGGGCACGGAGGTCTTTTATCTCATCGCCTTGGCAGATTACAGAAGAGAACACAATCGGAGTACGTGCACGACCTTTAATCGAATACTTCATACCTATTGTATCACTTGTACAATAAATATTGTCATACACATATTTATACGTTGCTGAAACAGCATAGTCACCTTCACTTGTAATTACCGTTACAGGAGTAAGTGTATGATTTTCCTCTTCGTCGAAGATTCTTGTCACATTACCTTTCTTTATTTGCCATTTAACTGATGATTCATCATTCATAGCAGGACTGAAATTAAATGCTTCAAGTGTCACAACGTCATCGTAGATACATAATGTTGTATCGTTGCTAATTGCAAAGCGAGGTTTTGGAACCACATGAAGAACAACTGGCATAATATCGCTCAGACAGTTATTCAATTCTCTTTGTACGTAATATGTTTTGTCGCTGTTTCCTACCTCAGAGAATGCAGGAGTGTACGTGTAACCTGTCGTCAGGTATGTCAGTGCCGACTCATCTGCATACCATTTATCCATGCTCATGTTCGTCGTCAACGATGGAATTTCCTCGTCACCTTCGCATACATTTGCACCTTGAACTTCAGGATTTGCAGGTTTAGCATTTACAACATATGTAATTGTAGCTTGCTGACCTTCACAACCATCTACGGTTTGAGTTGCATAATATCTCTTTGTTCCAGTTGTAATATCAGTAGTTTGATATTCAGTTTCCGAACCAACTACGGTAACCTTATCATTATCATACCATGTGATATTTTCGCCACCTGCATGCAATATAGGAGCAGCATCGTATTCACAGATGTTCGGTTGATTTGTCATTACAGGAGCACTTGGCAATGGTTTAATCTTGAACTTAGCAGGAGCAGTTGGACCTTCACAACCCTTCACGCTCTGTGCAGCATAATAAGTATATGTACCAACCGATGTCTCCTTAGACAAATAACTATTACCTGTACCCAATACATTTCCTGATTTCGATGCTTCAGCGTACCAATTTATTGTTCTTACTGTTGTAGCATCTTCTACTACTGAAACTCTTTCATTAGCTTCGCCATAGCAGATAGCCGTGTCTTTCACAGTCGGAGCGACAGGAATATCTTTTACGGTATATGTTGCAGGAACTTTTGGTCCATAACAACCATCTGCAAACATTACAGCCCAAATTGTATACGTATCAGCAACTCTTCCAGTTGGTACGAACGATTTTTCAGAACCCATCTGTGCAGTTTCCGGAACTCCGAGTGCTCCTGGGTCTTCTTCATACCAACCTACCGTTCCAATAATATTGGTTGCAGTAAATGTCGGATTAGTTTCACCCTCGCAAACCTCAGCAGGATTAATTGACGATGTAATTGTCGGCATGCCCGTTCCTGTAATCTTTATGGTAGCGAGTTTCTTAGGACCTTCACAACCTTCAGAAACCGTCAAATTTTGCAATGGCATAGAACTATATTCCGAAACGTAATATTTAAATTCTCCTTCTCTTGTCAAAGATGGTTTGTACGTTCCGTCAGCAGAAGATTTTTCCAATGTTGATGATTCATTATAGAACTTGAATATAGAACTTGAACCGTCGCGTTCTGCCCAATCGCCAGTTGAAGCAGCCAATGTTGGAACTTCCTCATAGTTACAAGCTTTTTCGTCGCTAATCACAACACTTGGAATAGGACAAGGAACAATCTTTACATTTGCAACAGTTGATTCACTATAACATCCTTCCTTGTACTGACGAGCATAGTAATTTTTGTCAATCGTTTGACTTGTTGCATCACCAGTTGCCCAAGTCGTACCTGTTCCCAATTCGTTATTTACCAATGTTTCTGAATCAAACCATTTTGCAGAAGCGCCTTGAGTCATAGTGCTTGTTACTTTCACCTCTACAGGGTTAGATTGCGTTGTCATCGCATAGAAACCTCTTGTTTCAGGAGCAGGGAGATAAATCACATCAACAGTACGACTATTATCGCTCACACAAGATTTTGCATCAGTATATGTATACGTCAATGTGTATTGTTTTTGACCTTCGTTCTTACCATTCTTCTGAGGATAGAAAATACCGTTAGAGCTGATAGCAGATGCATCGCCTTCGCTTATAGTCCATGCTCCAGTTCCAACACCATTTTCTGATGTTGCTTTAACATTAATCTTCAATTCTTCAGTCGTGTAACAAACTATTTCTTCCTGTTTGTCGAATGTAACTGTAGGCAAAGGCAATACAGTTACCGTCACTTGTGTCATTGGACTTTCACATTCATTACCACTATTCTTTTCGTCTGCCGAATATGACACCCAGAATGTTGTTGTTCCAGCAGTTGCCTGAGAAACCCCATGAGCATATTCCGAAGACGTAGTAGTTGTAATCAATGATTTACTTTCGTTGTACCAATTCCACTTTGTCACACCATTCTTTGAGTCAGTTGCAACCGAAGCGCCTTCCGTACCTCTCAACGGATCCAATGCAATATTAAGACATTTTTCATCGCCTGACACAGTTGGAGCTTCCCACGGACAGTCAATCAAATTCAAGATAACTTCTGCAGGTTCACTTTCACAAGTATATGCATCAGTTTGGGTTATCCAATATTTCTTCACGTATGTAGCGGCAGAACCAACTTCGGCTTTCAATGCAGCTTTGTCAGGTGTAAATGCATCACCTGATGCTTGCAATACATTTGTTTTTGATTGTGTATCGTACCACGTAATTGTTTGACCTGTCGATGTTCTCGTACTTGTCAACAAACCAGTAGTAATTCCATCGATATTGCCAATCAACCAGTTTGTTTCGCTACCCGTTGGAGCTTCCATAAAGTGAGCCGTCGTATTTGATTCTACTGTTGTTTGACAAGTAGTACCATCGGCATACGGTTCACTAGTTACCGTATAAGAGAATGTTACTTCTTCTTTATCGCCAGTGTAATCGCCTGGCAGCCATTGGAATCCGTTCAATGTACCAACATTTGCAGAAAGGCTTCCGTTTTGAGGATTAACAGTTACTGGAACTACGTCACTACCTTTCGCACAAATATTTTCAGGAGAAGAAATTGTTACCACAGGATTGTCAACCACATGCAATGTAACTTTTGTACCAGCCGACCAACAAGATTCAATACCGTCATATTCTGCAGCATAGTATACATAATCACCTGCAACTGATGTATTTACACCCGTTGGTTCAAATGACGTATTATTATCTTTTAATATCCAACTATCGGCTTCTGTACCATTTTTACCGACAGGGTTATCACTTAACCAAGAAATCTTCTGATTAGTCAACGTACTTGTTTGAACAGCAGAGAAACTCTTCATATCGCCACCGACGCACACATAGATGTCGGAAGATTTTGGAGCCATTGCATTACACTTAGAAATATTTGTCGTTGCAATTACGCTATCACTATAACAGCCAGCTCCATTTACAGTCAACATTGCACGTATAGCATAGAGATATGAACCAACTTCTGTTTCAGGACTTGTATAGCTTGTACCTTCTGTAATGACAGACCCACCCGTAGCTGGCATCCATTGTAATACGTCAGCTGGAGTGTTCATTGTTGCCGTCATTGCATCTTTACCAACCAAATTTCCTGCGTTTATCATAGCATTAACATCATCGCCGGCAGTTGGGATAGCCGGTTTCTTAACTTCAATGCTATAATCATCGCTATTTTGACATTGATATGTATCAGTATATGTGTATGTGATAGCATTAGCGCCTACCGTTTTAACGCTTGGATCGAACTTATCACTTGTTTGAGACTCAGTACCAGTCCATTCTCCAACGCCACCTGTTGGAGCTACGTTAGTAGCAATATTTATAGCAGCACCATTATAACAGAGTTCTGTCGGATTAGTCGTTAAAATTGTTACTGTAGGTAACTTATGTACCGTTACATCCGCAGTAGCTTCACCATAACATTGATTTGCATCAGTGTATGCCAATTTTATTGTATAGACTGTTTCAGTACCCGATGTAGGTTTATTTTGAGTCGGGTCAAATGCTCCCGTAGAGGCATCTACAGTACCACCATTATTTACAGAATATACAAATGTTCCCGTAGCAGAAGTACCTTGAGAAGTTACAGTTACAACATCGCTGTTTTGTCCTTCTTCGCAGACGCTATTTTTGCTAAGCGAAATTGAAGGATTAGGCATATCGAACACTTCAACCGAAGTAGATTTTTGTTCTGCCACACAACCCTTATCACTTACAAAGTCGTATGTAATAGTATGTGTTCCTACGCCAGCAACCGATGGTGTATAAGTTGCCGAGGTATTTGCAGGATTAGTAACATCGCCGGTCCAAGTACCTGTACCACTTATTCCTGAAGGAGTAACGGTAGCTGTTATCGTTTGAGCAGTTTCGTCGGATACACACTTATTAGTTAATTGCGAAAGTTGAGTAATTTCAGGTATAGGATTGATAGTGATTGTCTTTTTAGCACTACCCTTACAACCTTTTGTATCTTCTACTTCTACAATTACGTCATACGAACCTTTTGTCGCAGCGAACGTCGGACTCTGAATTGTCGTAGCATCTAAGCTGCTTGCTCCAGAACCAGACCAAACAGTTGATCTGAACGAACCTTCTACGTTAAGTGCTATTGGAGCATTCTCACACACTTCGAAACCTGGATCAGCGGTAATCACTGGTGTCAAAGTCTCATCAACAGTAACCGTTGCCATTGCTCTCGTCTTGCTTTCACAGCCATTGATTGTTTGTGATACATAATAGAATGTTTCACCAGCCGATGCCGTCGATGGCGTTGGAGCAGTAGAACTTGCTGTTCCACCAGTAGCACTCGTTCCGTACCAATTCAACGTAGCACCCGACATTGCCGTTCCTTCCAATTGTTTTGGAGTATCGTCAACACAATATGCCTGATCTTTTACAGTTGGAGCATCAGGATATGCATAGAATGTTACTTTGATTGTTTTTGCTTCTGCCTCACAACCTTCTTTACCCGTATAATTCAACGTAATAGTAACTTCAGTATCTGTTGTCACATCGTTAGTAACCGTTGCCGTAGCACCATTACCAGTTACTCCGTCACCACTCCATTCAAATGTTCCGTCACCAGCATCGCTTACCGTTGCAGTAAGGGTAATTGAAGCACCACTACATACGGCAGATTTATCTGATGTCAATGTCTTGATTTCTGGTTTCGGATTAATAGTAACTTCTTGCGATACTGGATCACTTGTACAACCATTCAATGTAGCCGTTACGGCATATACACCTGATTCAGACGGTGCAGTCAACGATTTTCCAGCACCAGAACCACTATTACTGTTGTCTTTCGTCCACGCGTATGTTACATCGCCAGTAGGATCGCAACTTGCTGTAAGCGATACCGCACCCGAACCTTCGCAAATTGTAGCCGAAGTAGGATCAACAACAATTGATGCTGTAGGTTTTGGTTTTACAATAACCTTGGCAGTTCCCGTTACATTTTCGTTCTTACAACCACCATCATCATTAACCGATGTAACCGTGTAAACATGTTCTCCCACTGTTGTTGGAATATCGGCCTCAACATCATAAGCTGTTGAACGTTTATTCTTTGTTTTCGTCGTTCCTGTTGGGTCTGTATAACTCCAATAAACACGGAACTTCGGTTCACCTGTCATAGTAAATGTAACAGGACTTGTGAATGACGCTTCGTTACCTTCGCAGAATTCACCACCACCAGAAACTTTCACTGTTGGTACCGGGTTCAAAAGTACCGTCACCTCAGCCGAGTCAGCACAAGCTGTTACAGAACGGCCAGTTGACGAGAAATACGCCACAACTTTATATTTACCTGCATCTGTCACACTATATGAAGTTGATGTGTTGCCAGATGAAACAGCTGTAGAAGATGCACCATCTTTAAACCATTGATAACTAAATTTATTAGATGCCGATGATGCAGCCCATGCATCTGTAGTTAAAGTACATCTTGCTTTATTCTCACATATATATATTGTATCATTTGTAACGAATGACGCATCATCACAATTAATTACTACATCATCTGGAGCATCACACGGACATTCTTGCGGTATCTCAATAGGAATACGGTCGCAGAATCCTTGAGGAGTTGCAAAGTCTATGTCGAAGAACACACCAGTCTGATTTGTCTGGAAATTGTTGTCCTGAGCCGCACCGATACCCTCAATATACGTACCTGTATATGTATCTTTTACACCTACTAGACCTTTTGATGTATAATATACGACCGAATTATTTGCATCTGCATCTCCAGTCTTTGTAGCACCTGAAAATACCAGATAATATGTTCCAGGCTTCAACTCATAGTTACCACAGTCAAATGTAACAACTTCAGTAAATTTATATGTTCCCGTTGCAGTTATTTCTTTCTGCATAGTCATTGTTCCAGTAAAACTCTTTATAACGGATGTTTTATTTGCCACCACATGTCCATTATCTGTTTTAGGATTGCAAAGATTTGCAGTGAATGTTATTGTTCCCGACAACGTAGCGCTACCATTTACATAATAACTTTGCATTGCACCTTGAGCTTTCAATTTGAAACTTCTCAATGTTACTGCACTATTTACAGTAAAGCCAGGGTTTGCAATGTTATTTTGCTGAGAAATACTTTGTGTAGAAGAACCATTTGCAAATGAACTTGGAATAAATGTACCAACACCTGCTGAAGTTTCTTCTACATAAATTGTTTTCTTTCCATTTCTTGGACGAACAGCATCGTCACCAATATACAAATTAGTTGTTCCGCTTCCAACTGTCGTAGCGATAGCTGGTGCGTTTTCCGCATCAGAATAATACCAAGAATAAATTGCCTTGCTTCCCGATGCAGCGTTTACCTTAACTTCAAGAGAATCATTTCCTGGACAATATGTCATATCAGGAATTGTATATGTTTGTTTGTACGTGTCTATTGTAATTTCGCCAGTAGCTGGTTCGTACGACACACAACCATTACCCGTACCATCTTCTTTGTGAGTTATCTCTACTTTGTATGTACCAGGAGTCATTGCCATATATGTCGTTCCTTTTTCTGCAACAGTTCCCGACGTACCTGATATTTCCGAACCGTCTTTATACCATTTAATGTTATAATATCCTGCTAACTGCATACCGATAACAAAACCTGCGTCCAACTCTATACCGTCGAATGCTGACTCACATACAGTTATATCTGTACTTGGTGTCATTGAAACCGACGGGTCTGGGTGACGAGGATTACAGTTCGTAGGAGGATTGATTTTTGTTGCATACGCCTGGCTTGTCGTACTTCCAATACCCAGCTGACCAACAGGGTTACAACCCCACGCATACATTGAACCATCACCGCGTCCAAAGAATCCCCATGTATCAGCACGGTTAATCAACACAACGTCATCGTATACAATTCCGCCTGTTGCCTGAATATATTGTGCACCATGTTGTGTTGCAGAAGAACCATTCAAAGTACCATTACCGGTTGCACCACCGTCGCCGCAACCGCCACCACCCCAGGCTACTGGCTTGTTGTCGGCAGTGATAGCCATACCAAATCCTTGACCTCCTGCTACCCATTTTGCAAGAAGATATGTACCATCGTTGCTGGCTCCCGTAGTTTCACCAGCAGCAACACGCAATGGGACACCATTAGTTCCAATCCAACCAGTGTTGGCGTCCATAATACCGCCGGCATTATTCCACGAAGAGTTACCCCACGACCAAATGTAACCGTCTACGTCCAAACCATATCCTTCACCATCTCCACAACCCAACATGGTTATATTGCTCAACGGAGAACCATCCGAAAGACATACAGGCCAAGCATACGGGTCGTTAAAATCATTAGTATTCCCAGGACCACCATTTTGTGCACGACCTAACGAACCATTGCCCTTTTGATACCCCCATGAATACACCGTTCCTACACCATCACCGTCTGGGTCAACCAACGCATATGCCGAGTTATCACCCGCATATACTTGAACAACCCCTTCCAACGGCTTTTTGGTTTTACCATCCAACACAAAGACAGGATATGCCTGATTGTTTGTATTTCCGCAACCAAGCTGACCATAGGCATTATCATACCCTTGGCTATCAAATCCTTTATTATTTCCACCCCAACCTACCAAACGGCCTTTGTACGGACCGTCGCCCAAAATGGCAAAACTATTGTTGTTTCCAGCGTACACAACGTCTACATTTACCAAATAGCCACCGTCGGAATAAGCAGTACCATTCAAATCACCACTTCCCGTTTTTACTTGGACTGGCGTTGATTGAACTGTTCCTTGTGCATTGGCAATAGTACCCGTACCGCACTGTCCCAAACTATTGTTACCCCAGCTCCAAACCCTTCCAGCACAATCCAAGGCAACAAAGTGAGAACCAGAACCGCAGTTCACCTGCTGGATATAAATATCCTGACTGGTAAAGAACGTCACTTCTTTCGGCGTGGGCTCATATGCAGCAGTACTGCCAACGCCCAACAAACCTGTTGTGCTCTCATTCTTATTAGAACCCCATACATAGAGCACACTGTTTTGGCATACCATTGCCGACACACTGTTACCTCCAGAGATGGTAAGTTCCTTTTGTGCGAACAAGCTAACTGTTAAGCCCAACGTACATAATAATAATGTTAACCGTTTCATATTTTGTAGTTTTTATATTTTACACTTTATACACTTTACATACACAAGACGCAAATTAACGAAAAAAAGTTACACGGAATGCAATATTTTTTCATCAATATTGAAAATTTTCCTGTAGAGACGCGATTAATCGCGTCTCTACAGATTCACAATCAATTGCACACGTGGATTATCCGTTTTGTATACGAAACGCCGTTGGATTCAAATTTCAGAATCAAAATTCCTTGCGGCATCTTATTCATAGGAATTTCAAATATGCCGCCTATGCTTTTATATTTTGCAGAATGAACAAAATTACCCGATTCTGTATAAATCCGTATAGTTGCCGTGGTATGCATCTGCGGATAGGTTGTAAGCATACATTTGTCGGTACATGGATTTGGATAAATCACACACGTGTTGTTTTTTTCGAATTTCACATCGGAACCAATGTTGATTGGATATGTCAAAATTTTTGCCGAATCGGGATTGAAATGATAGCGCGAACGTGCCGTTACAGGCTGCACCGCAACATTGTACGGCATGGAAAATTGCTGGAACGAACGCCACACTCCATCAACACAAAACATGCCGTCCATTCGAGATTCCACGTCATAATACTGACCAATGGACAGACTTTTTTCGTAATTCACGGAATCAAAACAAACACCCACTACAACAGATGTGTCTACATATAATAATGTATCAAGATGAATTTGATTGAAATTTCCTGCCTTCACATCGGAGTTTTTAACTTGCTTTTGTGTCAATATTCCAGACAAATCACCTCGCCAGATGGTTACGGTAGCAATTGCAGTTTCGTCGGGAATTGCGAGAACACCCACTTTAACGCTACGTATACAAGTCGGTTCTGTTATATTGACGGCATTCCCCACGCAGTCGACATGAATTTCGTTTGGTCCTGTCCATCGTGCAACCCCTTCGCTCGATACATTATAATAAGAGGTTTGTTTCGTGGTATTTCCTATGGAATCGATTGCAAATAATTCTTTGGTTGCCATAGGATATTCTTTTGCTACAATATTATTCGCAAAGAACGGACGTTCGAAAGCATTCACAATCACGGTATCGGGGCGATCGGTTACACCGAGAGAGATTCCTAAATGTGCAGGAAATCCGATTGTCTGTGTATTCACCCACGAACGAGGGTGTTTCACGAACAGAGTTCCATCGCTTTCAACATTGGCTACAAATCCCGTAAACAAACGAGTGTCATTTTTCATTTGATACCCAACCCAAAATGTTCCGTCAGGAGTAATTGGTTCTTTCAATGGAATAAAGATTGTCACCGAATCGTGGATATATTTTTTTGTCAACTCCGTGGAGTACAATTCTTTTTCAGGCTGACTGTTTCCCGACCATACGCAGATGCGGATATCTGACAAATCTTTGGTTGTATCTATTGTTCCGCACAAAGTAAGGGAATAAACTGATTTTTTTGTATAGAACCGTTCTGCAACGCTTCGCCATCCTATTTCATTGCACCCCGACCAATAACCATCGGCATTGTCGCCAAACGTGAACAACCGCAAAGAGTCAGTTGTATTTACGTTCGACAGAATATTTGCCGCCAACATGTACGGATTATATCCTTGACAGACATCAGATCCGATACCAAGTGGGTCGAGCCAAGCTTTTACCTGATTCGCGGCCACGTCGTAATAATCCCAAGCATACGAAAATTTTGCAAAATAATCATTGACAGGCTCGTCGCACGAAGCCATCCCCCCCGAAAGCATTCCAATTACATGATGTTCGTTGTCGAACAACGGCGAACCCGACGAGCCGCCTTCGGTTGTTCCAGTTTCCCAACGAGAAATGAGCCAGTTTCCGTCTTCAACATATTTAATTCCGCCCGTATTGAGCGTTCCAGTTGACGGTTTATCTTTATCGACAGAGATTTTTTTAACATCGCCTTTCGGATGATGAATGCAAGCCGTTCCCTTCCCTATCGACGATGCCACACTCCAGCCTGCATAGTAGGGATTATAATACTTTGGAGGGATCTCACTCATTTTCAGCAAAGAGAAATCAACCTTTCCCGTAGGCGATGTTGCCACCAGCGAAGAACCCGAAATGGTCTTCGACGGATTTGCCGACGCAGTTCCACACGTTTCGTTTTCGTAATCAAAATAAAAAACCGTCCGCAACGCTTTAGACTCGCTCGCCACACAATGATTTGCCGTGATAATATATGGAGTCATGTCTTTAGCAGTATTATTCACAAGCGTACCCGTGCAGAGCGTCACTCCCTGAATCAGCATTTTACATACAGCTTGTTTTTCCACTTGCCAATCGGCACCTTCGTCACAATTTATATCAACATTGCATGAAGACGCAGTGGATTTCAAAAGACTCGGCTTCAAATACGCATTTTTGTAATCGTGAGCCACCTGTTTTATCGTCCAACTCCCCGACTTCGACAGATTGTTTTTTTCGGCATAACACACATATATAACCTCGCCCTGCACAAGCGGCGTAGCCAGCACGCCTGCTAAAAAAACATCGTCACTTGTGTACGTCTTAAAATCGACAGAATCTGCTCCATACACCGACAAACGGGCTTCTTCGGGAATGCTGACAGCTTCAAAAATCAAATTCAACGAATACGCGTCCTTTGACAAAATTGATACATTATAATATAGTGTATCATTTTTTAGTACGGGGGCAATATCCTGTTTACGAATAGAAACTTCGAACGGATACGCAAAAACGTATGCTTCATTCTTATCGTTGGAGAAATCCAAATCATCAGGCAAGTCTGGCATGACAAACTGTGCGTCGGGAAACATCGGATACGGGACAGAAGAATGAGCTACCGATTGAGAGACAACCTCAACCGAAAATGCAAAAACCGCTATAATACAAAGAGAAAGGCGATTAATCGAGTTGTATACCCAAGACAAGCACATCGTCAATTTGTTTACGATTACCTTTCCAGTCTTCAAACGTCTTATCCAACAAGGCACATTGGTCATTCATAGAGAGATTGCGACTGTCGAACAAAAGTTTCTTAAAGTTCGTACCCAAGAATTTTTTATTTTCAGTTCCACCAAATTGGTCTTGGAAGCCGTCAGAGAACATATACAGACGCGCACCCGGTTTATACACAAACTTGTGATTCGTGTAACTGCTACCCGCTTCGGACGTAATAGAACCGCCTACCGAAGCCATATCGCCTTCGATTGACTGGATAATGTCATCATAAATATAGAATGATATATGATTTGCCGCCGCAATTTCAATTGTCTTTGTTTCCTTGTCAATCAAGCAAAGCGTAGCATCCATGCCATCTTCCTGAGAATCTGGAGAAGCATTCTCTTTTTGATTCAACGCCGAACGAACACCAACATTCAATCTATCAAGAATTTCAGCCGGAGTTCGAAGTCGCTTATAGGTAATTTGTTGCAACAAAGTCGCTCCAATCATTGACATGAACGCACCAGGAACGCCATGTCCAGTACAATCCACAGCAGCAACATACATTTTACCTTCTTTTTCCATAAACCAATAGAAGTCACCACTCACGACATCACGAGGCTTGAACAGAACAAACGCATTCGGCATATATTCGTGTAGAACGTCAATTGGAGGCAGAATAGCATCTTGGATACGTTTTGCATAACTGATACTATCGCGAATCATTCTATTTGATTTAGAAAGTTCCTCGTTACTACGCGACAACAAATCACTCTGCAATTCCAGTTTGCTTTTTTGTTTTTCGATTTCGAACGTACGTTCGGCAACCATTTTCTCCAACTTGGCATTTTCCTCTTTGAAGAAATGTTCTCTATACTTAATATATATGTATATGCCCATGCCGAAAACGAGAATCAGCAATGAATAGAACCACGTCGTTTTCCAGAACGGCGGAACGATTGTGATTTTCAACTGCGTAATTTCGTCGCTCCAAACGCCGTCGTTGTTAGTTGCGGTAACTTCAAAAACATAGTCACCACCGGCAAGGTTCGTATACGTTGCCGAGCGTTTAGTAGCATCTGTCATGTTCCAATCATCGTCGAAACCGACCAAACGATATTTATATTGCACCTTCGACGGAGCCACTGTATTCAGAATAGAGAAATCCAACGAAAAATTGTATTTATACGACAGAACCAAATTCTTTGTCGACGTAATTGATTGTTCCAAAACTACATCGCCTTGAATTTTTTCGCCAATTTCGACTTGCTTGTTAAAAATCTTCAAATCTGTAATTACAACTCGTCCCGTATAGGAATCATTCACAATGCTATCGGGATAGAAATATGACAAACCTTGCGAACCACCGAAGAACAACATCCCCGAAGAAGAGCGGAACGACGCACGTTCGTTAAACGAGTTACCTTGCAAGCCGTCGGTCTGATTATAATTCGTAAATGTTTCGGCAAACGGAGCAAACTTCGACAATCCGTAGCAGGTACTTATCCACAAATTTCCACGTTTGTCTTCCTGCATACCGAGAACCATATCGTTTGTCAGCCCATGAGAACGACGCGTATATGACAAGAACGACTTTTCGCGTCGGTTGAATTTACAAATTCCCGAACCGCCAGTACCTACCCAGAATGTTCCGTTACCAGCTTCCAACAAAGAATAGATAATTTCACTCGTCAGCGATTTCGGTCCATTTTGATTCGGTTCGTAAAATTCAACTTCGTCGGTTTCGGGATTGACAGACATGACACCACGTCCATTAGTTCCAGCCCAAATAATATCCTGAGAATCCTGCATAACGCACCAAATTACGTTACGCATGAAATTTGACGCACTGACCGTATAGGTAGTAAAACGATTTTTCTCCCATTCGAACTTACACAAACCGCCGCCGTAGGTTCCAACCCACAGCCGTTGTTTATTGTCCAAGCAGAGAGCCGTCACCGCATTGTTTGACAATACATTGGTGGCATATTCGTCATATAGATAATGGTCAAGCACACCTTTTTCGAGCGAAAAGCGGAAAAGACCGTTACCATCGGTTCCCAACCAGAAAAAGCCTCGTGGGTCTTGAATGATAGAGGTTATCACATTGAAACCATTTTTATCATCCTTCCCATTTGCACTTTGATACGTTTTTATGATATTCAAATCCTTGTCATAATACAAAAGTCCAGCGCCACGTGTGCCAACAAGGAAATGACCGTCGTGTTCAGGCGAAAGATTGTTAATTTCCAATATAGCCATCACATTGTCCGATGTTATGGAAGAATGAAAATCCTGTCCTGGATGAAGAATGGCAAATTTTTTCCGATGTGTGTTGTATTTATTCAAGCCTGCCGTTTCCGTTCCTATCCACAGAATGCCCGAACGGTCACGCAAAACCGAAGAAATATTGTCAGACGCAAGACCATACTCATGCTGATTCATTTTTTCACAGCCGAGGAATTTCTTTGTTGTCAAATCGTACATGTTCAAACCTCCACCGCGGGTTCCCACATACATTATATTAGAAAGCGTATCTTCGTAAAACGTCCATACAATATTATTAGACAACGTAAGCGTATCGCCCGCCTTCTTCTCATACAGTTTATACTGGTGCGTCTGCGGATTCAACACACCAAACCCGCCGTAATATGTTCCTATCCACAAATCGCCGTTTTTATCATTTTCGATACTCATAATATCGTTGGCGATAAAGTCAACATGAGTAAAAACGCCAGTCTTTTTGTTGAACTTATCAAGTCCGCCACCTTCGTTCTGCCCTATCCACAAATTTCCGTAGCAGTCCTTATTTACCACGCGAACCTGATTACTTCCAATAGAATTTTTATCACTTGGATTATGCTTATACGCGGTGAACTTATGCGTATTTCGATCGAAACTGTTCAAACCGCCGCCATACGTTGCAATCCACAACAGACCATCGTCATCTTCAACAATTCCGTACACGTCGTTGTTGCTGATAGAATTTTCGTCATCGGGATCGTGCATATAGCGGGTGAAGGTTTCCGTCAGTGGGTTATATTCGTTCAAACCGCCACCCAGCGTTCCAACCCAAATTTTTCCATACGAATCGAGATACAGACACAAAATGCGGTTGCTCGAAATTGAATTTGGGTCGTCGGCCTGTGGTTTAAAAACCTTGAACGTATATCCGTCGTAACGGTTCAAACCGTCGAGAGTTGCGAACCACAAGAAACCTGTCGAATCCTGTAATATTGAGTTTATGCTGACTTGCGACAGACCTTGCTCCATCGAAACTTGCTCAAAGTACATAGGATTATACTGTTGTGCATATCCCACAACGGATAAAATTGTCACGATAATATAACCTACTACTCTTTTCATGCCGATTTAAAATGTAAAGATAGTTCTAAATTTTTAAGAATGTCAAATATTTCTCAAAAAAATGTATTTTATCTTAAATCTGCATTTAGTTCTTTCTTATATGCCGCTATCAAACGATTCATTACATCGTCAATCTGAGCATCTTTCAACGTCTTTTGGTCATCTTGCAAAATGAACGAAACCGCATACGATTTCTTGCCCGAAGCGATTCCCTTTCCTTCGTATACGTCGAAAATGTTGACTTGCTTCAACAAGCGACGTTCTGTAGAAAATGCGATTTTCTTGATTTGCTCAAACTGAACATGAGAATCGATAACCAATGCCAAATCGCGACGAACGAACGGAAATTGCGGAAGTTCCTTCACCTGCGTTTTGCGATGATATTTAGAAACAAGCGCATCCCAATATATTTCGGCGAAATAGACTGGTTTACTGATGTCGAACTGTTTCAGAATTGACTTTGAAACAGACCCCAGACGGGCAACAACGACATTATTCAATACCGTACATTCCAATCCCGAAAGCATATCGTCATTTTTCGTCACAAATTGAATGTTCGACATACCCAACTTCATCAGCACCTTTTGAACAGCCGATTTCAATACATATATATTAGTATCCTGTTGTTTTTCACCCCAGAATTGCGCACGTTGTTTACCCGTAATGCACAAAGAAAGTTGACGCGATTCGCCGTATTTGTCAGTCACACTACCTTCCGAAGCCTTTGTAAAATAAATGCTTCCGAATTCAAACAACGACAAATCATTCTGCTGACGGTTCAAATTGTGAGAAACCACCTCGAGTGCACTGAACAACATTGTGTTACGCATGCAATCCAACTCTGCACCAAGCGGATTAAGGATTTTTACAAGATGATTTTTTATGTCGCTTTCCAAATTTGCATAGTACGAAGAATTTGTGAGCGAATTGTTCATTATTTCGCACCAGCCGCTGTCGACCAACATATCGGCAATAGTATTGCGGATTTTCGTCTGGTCTACGCCATCCATGTGAGTGATAGCCGCGTGCAGATTATCGGAAAATTCTATATTATTATAGCCATAAATTCTCAAAACATCCTCCACAACGTCTTCGGCACGTTGCACGTCAACACGATATGGCGGAACAAGTAATTCAAGCGTTCTTCCATTTTCGGAAACTATTTCGATTTCCAACCCTTTGAGAATCTTTTTGAAAACATCGTCGCCAATATTTTTACCCATCAACGTGTAAGCCTTGTCCAAGTTTAACGTAACTGGGAACGACGGGAATTTTTCCGGGTGCGAATCGAACAACGGAGAACAAATTTCGCCACCGGCAACTTCTTGAATCAACAAGGCCGCACGCTTCAACGCATAATTCGTTATGTTCGGGTCGATTCCACGTTCGTAACGGAACGAAGCATCTGTCGACAAGCCGTGTCTACGTGCAGTTTTACGAATTGACGCAGGATTAAAATATGCACTTTCGATGAATACCGACGTGGTAGATTCCGTTACACCCGAATCCAAGCCACCGAACACACCTGCAATACACATAGGCTTGTTTGCATTACAAATCATCAAATCTTCCGATGACAATTCACGTTCCACGCCATCGAGCGTGACCATTTTGGTTTTATCGGCAACCGTGCGGACATGAATTTCATTGCCTTCAATCTTTGCCACGTCAAACGCATGAAGCGGCTGAGCCAATTCATGAAGAATGAAGTTCGTGACATCCACTATATTGTTGATTGGTCGTAAACCAATTGATTTCAAACGAGTCTGCAACCATTCGGGCGAATCTTTCACCGTCACGCCAGAAATTACTAAACCTGAATAACGCGGACACAAATCCTGACGTTCAACCGTAACAGAAATTGGCGACGGTTTATTTGACATTGCAAACGCCTGAACCGATGGAATATTCAATTGAACAGGCGATTTCAGATTCATATACGCTGCAAGGTCACGGGCAACCCCTACGTGCGAAGCAGCATCAATACGGTTTGGAGTAAGACCAATACCTATTATATAGTCATCTTTCACGTTGAAATAATCGGCAGCCGGAGTTCCTGCAGGGATAGAATCAGGAAGCACCATGATTCCGTCGTGGCTTGTACCGACACCAATCTCGTCTTCGGCACAAATCATTCCGCACGAAACTTCGCCACGTATTTTTGATTTCTTAATCACAAATTCCTTGTCGCCGTCGTACAACTTTGTACCTTCGGTAGCAACAACTACAGTTTGTCCTGCCGCAACATTCGGAGCGCCGCATACAATCGGCAAAATCTCAGGTCCGCCGACATCGACAGTTGTAATATGCAAATGGTCGGAATTTGGATGGTCGACACACGTCAACACTTTTCCGACAACAACGCCTTCGAGTCCGCCTTTTATTGTTTGATATTTTTCAAGCCCTTCGACCTCCAAACCTATGTCAGTCAATATCTGAGATGCCTTTTCTACATCAACGTCAAGCTGAATATATTCCTTCAGCCAATTCCAAGAAATGTTCATTTTACTTATTCGTTTTTTAGCAAAACAAAAATACTCTTTTTTTATAAAGTAACGGCAAAGCAAGTCAACATCTTTATAAAATCTGAAAAAATACTATATTAGCAAAAAATTTTACGTGCGATGAAATCGACAAAACCTGTCATACTTGTTTCCAACGACGACGGCTTTTCAGCCCAAGGACTGCACTTTCTAACCGAAATCATGTGCGAATTCGGCGAAGTTTATGTTGTTGCGCCAGAACAACATCAATCGGGTATGGCTCATGCACTTACGTTCCAAGTTCCGTTGAGGGCAAAATGCAGACAAAACGACGAAAACCTGCACATATACTCATTAAACGGCACTCCGGTTGACTGTGTAAAATTCGGTCTTGACCAATTATTGCCAAATCACAAGGCGGATTTAGTTGTTTCGGGAATCAACCATGGTTCAAACAGCGCGAATAGTTCAATTTACTCGGGAACCGTTGCCTGTGCACGCGAAGGGGCCATAAACAATATCCCTTCCATTGCATTTTCAAGTCTCGATTTTGCCGAAAAAATCAATTTCGAGCCTTATAGAAGATATATTCAAAAAATCACCAAAACCGTTCTGGAGCACGGTCTTGACGAACATATTTTTCTCAACATAAATTTTCCGAAACCCGAAAAAAATATTCAAGGAATAAAAGTTTGTCACATGACCAAGGGACTTTGGATAGAACGATTCGAAAAGGAGAAAGACCCAAGGAACAACACCTGTTATTGGCTTACAGGCGAATACCACAACGAAGAACCCGACAACCACGACAGCGACGAATGGTGTCTGGCACACGATTTTATCGCCATTGTTCCCATGAAGGTTGAAAACAGCGACGAACAATCAATATGCACATTATCACTCTTAATGAATTAAATATGAGCAAAATACAAGAAAAAATCGACAATTTTTGGTTAGGACTTGGCCTTGGTGCGATTATTCCACCAATTGCCTTGTTTGGCGTGTACAAATGGTTCAACAAGACAAATTCATTCTCGGAATTTGTGGCAAAACTTTCCGTCTGGGGCATTCAAACCGAAGTATTTCTCTGGTGCATCCTGCCTATCGCATTTGTTTTTGCACTATTTTACTTTTTGCATTATGACAATGCAGCAAAAGGCGTGGTTTTTCCAACAATGATTTATACCATTATATTACTTATTCTCGATTTGTAACCATGAAATATTATTTAATAGCCGGCGAAGCATCGGGAGACCTACACGGTTCAAACCTCATCAAAGGGTTGAAGAAATACGATTCCGAAGCACAATTCAGAATCTGGGGCGGCGATTTGATGGCAGAAGCAGCCGGAGTAGAACTTGTAAAACATTACAAAACATACGATTACATGGGAATCGTAGAAGTTGTAAAACACGCAAAACTCATATTAAACAATATTCAATTTTGCAAAGACGACATTGCGGCTCATCGTCCCGACGCCATTATTTTTATTGATTTTCCTGGTTTCAACCTAAAAATTGCGCCGTTTGCAAAAAACATCGGCATTCGCACGTTTTTCTATATTTCGCCTACAGTTTGGGCATGGAAAGAAAACAGAGTAAAAACAATCAAGGCAAACATCGACCACATGTTTGTGGAATTGCCTTTTGTGAAAAAATTCTACGAAACACGACACAACTATTACGTTGATTTTGAAGGACATCCCCTACTCGATTCCATTGCACAATTCAAAGAAAAATATAGTGTCGAGGAATTTAAACGCATGAATTCAATTCCCGACAAAAAACTCATTGCTGTCTTGCCTGGCAGTCGCGAATACGAGATTCGGGAAAATCTCAAAACGATGCAGTCTATTTCCGAAAAATATACTGATTATCAATTTGTTATTGCTGGAATGTCGCGTTTTCCGCTTGATTTTTATCAAAAATACATCACGGCAAACAATATTTCCGTCGTATTTGACCAGACATACGAATTGCTCAAAAAATCCGAAGCTGCCATAGTCGTGTCGGGTTCGGCAACGTTGGAGACGGCTATTCTCAACATTCCCGAAATCATTGTCTATCAGACAAATCCAATAACGTGGTATTTAGGAAGATTGTTTGTCAGACTCAATAATTTAGGTCTTCCGAATCTCATTATGGAACACGAGATTGTTCCCGAACTTTTGGAAACCGACATGACTTCGAGAAAACTGTCGAAAGCGTTGGATTCAATTCTTTTTGACGAAAATTTCCGAAACAACATTTTAAACAATTACGCCCAACTACGAGAAAAACTTGGCAACGAAGGCGCGTCGGAACGCGTGGCAAAACACATTACAGAATATATGAATCTTTAATTATTGAAACATGGTTTTACAAGGACTCGACATTTTCGTCATTTTCATTTACATTGCAATAATCGTTTTTATCGGTGTTTATTTTAAAAGACAAGCACAAAAGGATAAATCCTCGTATCTTTTAGGTGGGCGAAAAATGCCATGGTACATGCTTGGCTTGTCTGACGCATCAGGAATGTTCGACATTTCAGGAACCATGTGGTTAGTGACAATTCTGTTTGTTTACGGTCTTAAAAGTATTTGGTTGCCGTGGTTGTGGCCGACGTTCAACCAGATATTTTTGATGATGTTCCTTTCGGCATGGCTTCGCCGTTCTAATGTAACAACAGGAGCCGAATGGATTCAGACACGTTTTGGTAACGGGAAAGGCAGCAACATGTCGCATTGGATAGTGGTGTGTTTTGCGTTGCTCATCGGACTTTCCATGCTTTCGTATGGTTTCGTCGGATTAGGGAAATTTTTGACGCTTTTTATTCCTTGGGAATGGCTTTGCTCGGTTCTGCACATTGCTCCCGACTGTATTCCCGCGATGTACATTCCACACGCATATGGAATTTTCTTTACGCTTTTCGCCACATTCTATACAATTTTAGGTGGAATGATTAGTATTGTGTGGGCAGACGTGGTTCAATACACAATTATGACAATAGCGTCAATCGCAATTGGAATTATTGCAATGTACAATGTAAGTCCAGAAACACTTGCCGCCCTCACACCCGACGGTTGGAACAGCCCGTTATTCGGCAACACTCTCGATATTGACTGGACTGGAAAACTCCATGAGATAAATTCAAAAATCGCCGAAGACGGCTATTCACTTTTCAGTCTGTTCTTCGGATTTATGTTTATGAAAGGTATTTTGGTCAGCTTGGCTGGACCAGCACCGACGTACGACATGCAGAAAATTTTGGCGAACAAGACTCCGCAAGACGCACTGAAAATGAGCGGTTCCGTTTCTGTCATTCTCAACCCAATTCGCTACTTCATGGTATCGGGATTTGCAATTCTTGCAATTGCATTTTACGACGACCTCAACCTATCAGTCAACGGAGTTATTGATTTCGAGCAGATTCTCCCTGCCGCGATGGTAAAATTCCTTCCTGCCGGATTATTGGGACTTTTGTTGGTCGGTCTACTTGCAGCATTTATGTCGACGTTTGCAGGAACGCTCAACGCAGCACAAGCGTACATTTCAAACGATATTTATTTGAAGCACATCAATCCCGAAGCGACTCCGACACAACAAAAAAGAATAAACTACACGGTGGGAACATGCGCCGTTGTTTTCAGCACAATTTTGGGATTTACAATTAAAAACATTAACGAAATCCTACAAATCGTCACAGGTGCATTTTATGCGAGTTACATTGCGTCGAATGTTCTCAAATGGTATTGGTGGCGCTTCAACGGCGAAGGTTATTTCTGGGGTATGCTGACAGGCATTATTTCGGGAATTGTCATTGGATGCATCCAACTACTTGCTCCTGAAGTAATTACCGACAATTTCAGTTTTATACCGTCGAGCCTTATTGCATTGTATACATTCCCGATTACGCTCGTCATTTCGATTATTGGCTGTCTTTTAGGTACTTTGCTTACGCAACCAACTGATGAACAGACGCTTACTAACTTTTATTCAAGCATTCGTCCGTGGGGATTTTGGAAACCAGTGCTACAAAAAGTTCAAGCACAAAATCCTGATTTCAAGCCAAATACACGTTTTTGGAAAGATATGGGCAATGTAGCTGTCGGTATTGTTACCCAAACATCGTTGGTTGCCATGCCAATATGCCTGATAACACGTAACTGGATTGGCTTTGCAGTATCAATCGCAATTATTATTGCTGGTGCAACAACACTTAAATTCACTTGGTGGAATAAATTAGATGAAATATAATATGAAACGATTTTTAATTTACATAATTTGCTGTTTCGCACTATTTTCTGCATGTGCAGACGGCATGGGCGGCAGTTCCATGACAGGCGAACCAGGGGATTTGTTAGTCGTAATCAACGATCAATATAAAAACTCCCCAGTAGGCGAAGAAATTAGCGATATTCTGAACGAAGAAGAAATTGGTCTTACTCAAGCAGAATCACCATTTTCGACTATCATGATTAGCAGAAACGCATTTTCAAGCACATTCCGTTCGTACAGAAATATTCTCTATTTGGAAGTTGACAGAAAATATTCCACTCCAAAAATTCAATACAAGAAAGACTTGTGGGCAAAACATCAGGCATACGTCAGTATTGGAACAAACAATCCCGACACGCTCAAAAAATTTCTGGCTGAACGCCACGACAACGTCATCGAATATTTTATTCAAGCCGAGATTGAACGCTATCAGCAACTCTACAAACAGGCAAACGACCAGATTGTGGAAAAAAGCATCAAAAAGCAGTTCAACATGAACATTTCCGTTCCTAACGGATTCAGCATAAATAAAACAGAAGAAAATTTCATGTGGCTCTCGTTAGAAACAAAAGTTCACAGTCAAGGACTTATTATCTACCAGCGCCCATACACCGACACGGCACAATTCAACAAGACAAATATGCTGAATTATCGTGATTCGATTGTTAAGGCACACATTCCCGGCCCGTCGGAAGGCAGTTACATGACAACGGAATACATTCTTCCAATTCAACGCACAGTCGGGAAGTATGTAAACGACGATTACACTGTTGAATTACGAGGGAAATGGCGTGTGGAAAACGATTTCATGGCAGGACCGTTCACAAGTTACACGTTCTGCAATCCGAAGAAAAATATGCTTATCACAATCGAAGGATACGTGTATTACCCGAACAAAGAAAAACGCAACTTTATGCGTCAGTTACAAGCAATTGCACGTTCCGTTTCATTTGACAAACCTGTTCAAGAATAACCATGAACATAAAAGATTACTTTGGTCTCATAAAATTTTCGCATACAATTTTTGCGTTACCATTTGCGGCAATAGGCTTTGCACTCGCAGTCATGTACGACGGATATCCGTTTCAATGGAACCTATTACTATATGTGCTTCTCTGCATGATTTTCTGTCGTTCGGCTGCAATGGGTTTTAACCGCTACGCCGACTATAAATTCGACGCTCTCAACGACAGAACAGCAAAAAGAGAAATTCCAGCAGGAAAAATCAGCCCGCGCGCGGCATTGCTGTTCGTCATTTTGATGTCGGTCTGCTTTATCGCAACGACCTATTTCATCAACCCGATTTGCTTCTACCTCTCTCCTATCGCCCTTGGCGTCGTGTTGTTTTATTCATTTACAAAACGCTTCACTTCGCTCTGCCACATTGTACTTGGTATTGGGCAGTCGTTGGTTCCAATTGGAGCATATCTTGCCGTATCGGGAGAATTTGCGCTGATTCCCATAATCTTCTCGTTCATCGTTCTTGGCTGGATGGCAGGATTCGACATTCTTTATGCCTTGCAGGACGAAGAATTTGACCGAGGACAGTCGTTGCACAGCATTCCCGAGAAATTCGGCAGAAAAAATGCACTTCTCATCTCAATACTCATACACGTCACCACCGCCCTACTGACAATATTTGTCGGCATTTATGCCGGATTTTCATGGATTTATTGGATTGGTGCGGCACTTTTCATTGGCTGTCTCATTTTTCAACACGCAATACTTTCGCCCAAGGACATTTCGCGGGTGAACATGGCTTTCGGTACAACCAACGGCATAGCAAGCGTGGTTTTTGCAGTATTCACCATCGTAGGATTGGGATGGTAGAAAGTTTTGGATTGCAGATTAAATTCCTAAATCCTAAATTTTAATTTCTAATTTCAATATATTTGCCGTGTAGAAAATTCCATAATCAATGGAATATCAACATTAAAACAGTGATAATCAATGGAAACATACATAAATCCTGACAAAAAAGACTGGGCAAAAATTTTAAAACGTCCTTTGCTCGAAAATGCAGAACTTGAGCCTATTGTTGCTGGAATTTTGGCTAATGTGAAAGAAAACGGCGACAAAGCCGTGCTTGAATATTGCCGTAAATTCGACAATCCCAATATTCAAAATCTTACGGTTTCGCAACAAGAAATTACCGTTGCCGAATCGCTTGTTTCCGACAAACTAAAGGCCGCAATAAAAGTTGCCATTGCCAATATCACAAAATTTCACGAACGTCAGGAGGAAATTCCATCGGTTACAGAAACCATGTTCGGTGTAAAATGCTGGCGGAAAAGCGTTGGCATTGAAAAGGTGGGATTGTACATTCCGGGTGGTTCCGCTCCGTTATTTTCAACAATTTTAATGCTTGCCATTCCAGCTAAAATAGCAGGTTGTAAGGAAATAATCCTTTGTACACCCGAAGGGAAGACTGGTTCAATCCACCCTGCAATTTTGTATGCGGCAAAACAGGCTGGCGTGACGAAAATATTCAAAGTAGGTGGAGCTCAGGCAATTGCAGCCATGGCATACGGAACGGAAACAATTCCGCAGGTATATAAAATTTTCGGACCTGGCAACCAATTCGTGATGAAAGCGAAAATGATGGTGAGCATGCAAGGCGTTGCAATTGATATGCCCGCCGGTCCGTCGGAAGTGATGATTGTGGCTGACGAAACAGCGAATCCAGATTTCATTGCCTCTGATTTTCTTTCGCAGTGCGAACACGGGAAAGACAGTCAGGCGATTTTGCTCACAACATCGAAACGGATTGCAGAGGCGACAAAGACAGCTATTGAACAACAGAAGGCACAGCTAAAACGCAACGAGATAGTGGAGATTTCGGTTACAAACAGCAAAATAATTGTATTCGATTCGCAAGACGAACTTGTTGCAATGATGAACGAATATGCCCCCGAACATTTGATTCTCTCGGTTGATAAGGCATTTGAATTCAGCAAAAAGGTTGTAAATGCAGGTTCTGTTTTCTTGGGAAATTATTCTCCCGAAAGTGCTGGCGACTATGCGTCGGGAACAAACCACACATTGCCGACAAACGGCTACGCCAAAGCATACAGCGGCGTTTCGCTCGATAGTTTTGTCCGTAAAATTACATTCCAAGAAATTATACCACAAGGACTTACAACACTTGGTCCTACAATAGAAACAATGGCAGAAGCCGAAATGCTCGATGCACATAAGAATGCGGTTTCGGTACGATTGAATAGTTTAAAAACAAACTAACACTGTTTTTTCTGAATGATGAACAAACCAAATACATTTCTATGAGATAAGGTATTTTAATATATTGATTTTTACGCTCTTATTTTTCTAAATCGAAAGTCTGGTAAATTTTCAAAATAGAATCTCAAAAGGGAACAAAAATAAGTATGCAAAAAGTTCACGCAAGGCGTGGGCTGTTTCGTGCTTATTAGTTCCCAATGGTTTACCAGAGCCACGATTTAGTAATAGGCGACAAATCGAAACGGCAAACGCTTTTTTTATGGAAGAACAACAAAAAATACATATTGGTAAAGAAATACAAAAAGTTATGAAATCTCGCGGTATACGAGTTTCTTGGCTTGCAAAGCAGATTGGAAATAATCGTAATAACATATACAACATCTGGAAGCAACAAGATATTAATACCAACATTCTTATTCGTATTTCGAATGCTCTAAATTATGATTTCTTTGCACTTTATTCCAATCAAATAAAAAAATCTCTAAAATAGTTTTCACAAACTGCCAAGAAATTCGGTGCAGTTTGCAAATAATATGGATACAATAATATTTTTATAATGCAAAGATTTCCTCTTTTTTTGTGAGAAAAAGAATAGACATGAATGATTTTATAATTTCGGTACCCATAACCATTGAAAGGGAAAATTTGCGACATAATAGTGGGAATGAAAATATTTTTGGCATACCCTCAGAATCATTTTTAGAAAACGAAAGTCCTAACTATGAGGATTTTCTTTTTTCTTATGATTTTGTCGTTAACGAAAAATGGAAAGAACAAAAGGAATTAGAGAACCATAGACTTTTAACCGTAGACGAGTGGGATTCTATTTTTTCTATTCGACCACAAAAGTATTTCCATGTTGAAGTTAATAATATAAATGGTGTAATTCTAATGCCCGACAATGCAAGTTACAAAGATCATCTTTCTCAATCTTATACTAAAATAGGTATAGAAGATTGGTACGAATTAGAAAAAATAGGTGCTATTTTTCTGCCAGGAGCCAATCTTAATGACAATATCATAAGCCCGTATGCTTTGAAAAGTAAGATAGAAGGAAGGCAAATCGGACATAGTTATGCATCCCTTGTTGCACCAATTAATAAGGACGATAAATTTTTTGTTCGTTTGGTTAAAAAAAATAGTAACAGATAAATTAATATTATTATGAAAAACCTTTTGCTAAGTATCGTATTATTACTCTTTTTTCAAATTGTAACAATCGCACAACCAAGTGTATGGGACGGTTCTGCTGATATTTGGACAAAGGGAGATGGAACACAAGAAAGTCCCTATTTGATTGAAAATGCCCAACAATTTGCCTTTGTTGCCGAAATGGTGAATGGCGGAGTAACAACCTATAGTGGCGTATATTTTAAATTAGTTACTGATATTGACCTAAATAATAAAGCTTGGACTCCGATAGGTGTTTCTGAAACATCTTGTTTCTCTGGGAGTTTTGATGGTGGAAAACATTCTTTGTTTAATTTGAACGTAACTTCATCTTTAAATGCAGGTGTTTTTGGTTATATAGTAGATGCAGAGATAAACGATATCACTATTTATGGAAAAATTACTATTAGTGAGAGTAAAGGGCGAACAATCAATATTGGTGGTTTAGTTGGATATTGCAAATCAAGCAGTATAACAAATATTATTTCTAATGTTAATATAACAGTATATAATCTTAGATATTATAGTGGGAATAGTTATACAGTATATTTCAGAGAAACAAGTAATGTTGGCGGTATTTGTGGATTAGCTGAAAGTACCTTTTTCTGTAATGACGTGAATAATGGCAGTATACTTTCAAAAGGAAGTGCACTAACCGCAGGAGGTATTGTTGGAGATTGTAGTAATAGTACAGAGATCTTTAATAGTTTAAATACTGCAACTATAAAAGAAGAAGTTTCAAAAAAAACTTTTTCTGTAGCAGTTTGTATTGGAGGAATTACATCTAGTGTTGATGGCGCAACTATTAGAAATTGTGGTAATTTGGGAAATATAGAATCAACAAGTTCATCGTCCACATCAGGTATAGCTGGAGGGAGAATCCTTGGGGTTGGTGGAATTGCCTCGAATTGTTATAATACAGGCAATCTTAGTCAAAAGTCAGGGATATCTATATATTGTATAACCTCAAATACAATAAAAAATTGCTATTATAAAAAAAATTGTGGAGGAAGTGGAGGGGGAACGTCTAAAACAACCACTTCTATGAGATCTGTATCATTCCCTCTTATGTTAAATGTTGATAGTACAATTTTTATTCAAGATATTGTTCCTAGTGTTAATTATAGTTACCCTTTTATAAAAAATACATCTTATTTAATGCTGCAAAATGCAAGGCAGGTTGGTACAACAGTTGCCAATATCAAAGGTACTATTTACAATTTTGGAGAGGTGGAAGATGTTTATTTTCAGTATAAAACAGGTGATTCTGAATATATAACTAAAAAAGGTATGCTCAATGGTTATGAGTTACAATGTCCTTTAAGTAATTTGCAAGAAGCAACTACGTATACGTATCGTCTTTATGTTGTTGTAAATGGAGAAAAATATTATACTCCTTCCAAGACATTCACTACGTCCTCGTGTTCAAGTGAGAATACAATTTCTGCCTCAATTTGTGAAGGAGAAGAGTTTAATTTTAACGGTGATATTTTAACAGTTCAAGGTACATATACCCAAACACTGATTTCCTCGGCTGGATGTGATTCTGTTGTAACTTTAAAATTAGATGTATTGACAAAGTACACAATTGATCAAACGGAATCTATCTGCGAAGGCGAGGAATATGATTTTTATGGAACAAAACTTACTCAATCGGGAGAATATCAAAACTATGTTTCGGATTCTGATCGTTGTGTATTGGTTACTTTGAATTTAAGAGTCAATCCTTCGTACATGATTGAAAAAGAAGAATTTATATTAGAAGGTGATGAATACGAATTCTGTGGAACAAAATTAATGGAGGCAGGAACTTACACAAAGACATTGCAAACCATTACTGGTTGTGATTCTGTAATCCAATTAAAACTTACGGTAGGTGAGGCAAGAGTAATTTTTATAAAACCTAATGTGGATACGTTGGGAACTGTTTCTGCTGGTGGTAAATTTGGAGTAGGAGAAGTAATTACAATTACTGCAACCCCCAAAAATTACGCAAAATTTGTTTCGTGGAGTGATGGTAGTACCGAAAATCCACGAACAATAACGGTTGAGGACAATGTTACATATATTGCTCAATTTGCAATAAAAACCTTTTCTGTGAATGCATCGTGCGATGCAACTCAAGGAGAAGTATCTGGAAATGGAGAATATCAATATAAGTCAATAGCTGTTTTAACTGCAACAGCTCACGAGGGATATAATTTCCAAAAATGGAGTGACAATATTGTCGAAAATCCACGTCAATATATTGTTACAGAAGACATTTCGGTTTTTGCCATTTTTACCCCAAAAGAATATACAGTTGATGTGATTTCTGAAAATGAAGCATATGGGTCTGTTTGGGGAGGGGGGATATTCCCATTCAATACACAGACGACAATTTATGCAAGTCCAGTATCGGGATATAGTTTTGTTATGTGGAGCGATGGGAACACGGAAAATCCTCGAACAATAGATGTAACAAATTCAATAAGGATATCCGCAAAATTTATAGTAAAAACATTTACTGTTGATATAATTGTAAAAGGTTTTAATATGGGAAATGTTCAAGGAATGGGCAGTTATACATATGGTACAACAGTTGAAATTTCTGCTGTTCCAAATTACGGCTATGTTTTCAAACAATGGTCAGATGGAGTTGAGGCGACAACCCGTTCTATCGTTGTAAGCGATAATGTTCAATTGGAAGCACAGTTCGAGAATGCAACATTTGATGTTCAAATTGTATCTAACGATGTATCCAAAGGAACAGTTTCTGTAGTCGGCGAATTGGTGTATGATTCAGAGATACAATTGGATGCTGTAGCTAAAGAACATTATCATTTTGTAAAATGGAGTGATGGAAATGTTGAAAATCCACGTAATGTCACTATCAAGGAAGATTTTAATTTAACGGCAGAATTTGCAATAGACACGTTTACAGTTTCTGTTTCGGTAAACCAATCTGAAATGGGAACAATTCAAGGTACGGGAGATTATACGTATGGTCAGAAGGCGACACTTGTAGCCGAAGCAAACGAGCATTATACATTTGTAAAATGGGACGATGGCGTTACTGACGAGGAACGTGTTGTGACGATTATTGACAATACAGCGTATAAGGCTATTTTTGAGAAAACTGTTTATTCAGTAACCGCAGAATCGTTAGATGAAACAATGGGAACGGTTAAGATTCTTGGAGATAGTTTTACATACGGAGATGAAATAGTTCTTATGGCTACGGCAAAATCAGGATGTCACTTTGTGAAATGGAGCGATGGAAACGAGGAAGCAACTCGCACAATGGAAGTTTCAGGAAACAAGATTCTTGTAGCATACTTTGAAGCTAATTCGACCGCAATAGATGACATATCAAATGAGTTACTCATAAAAATTATTAATCATCAAATCCTCGTAAACGGCGAAGCGCCAGCATTTGTGGTGACCGTTTCAGGTCAGAAAATCACAAATGCAAACTTAAAGGCAGGGGTGTATTTTGTGGTAATAGATGGGGAAACCGTTGGTGTTTCGGTACGGTAAATTCTGTAGAGACGCGATTAATCGCGTCCCTACAAACCATTGCAAATGAAAATGTTACAAATTAAAGGTCGTCGCAAGGCGGCCTTTTTTTAATGCTCAATTCAAAATGCACAATGCACAAAGGTTTGGTGGCTGAGCTTGCCGAAGCCACTATCACCGTTGCCGGTCGTTTCGGCATGCTCAACGACCGCCGTTGAGCGAAGCGAGAAATCTCCTTGAAAAATAGCAAAGATTATTCAAAAAAAAGATACCTTTGCACAAAATCAAAACACGACATAACAATGGCAAAAATTACGGTACAAAACACGGAAATTACGATTGTAACAGTTAACGAATCCGATTACATTTCGTTGACAGACATGGCAAATGCAAAAGAAGGAGAAAGTCGTGCTGCTGATATTATAAAAAATTGGATTAGAACACGTTACACATTGGAATTTTTAGGGACATGGGAGCAAATCCATAATCCTAATTTTAATGTGGTGGAATTCGACCACTTTAGAATGCATGCAGGACTGCCAAATTTTGTGTTAAGTGCTTCAGAATGGATAGAAAAAACCAATGCAATTGGTATCGTGGTACGAAAGGGCAAATATGGCGGGACATACGCTTTCAAAGACATAGCATTTGAATTTGGCTCTGCTATTAGCGTCCCGTTCAAATTATATCTTATAGAGGAATTCCAGCGGTTAAAAACTATTGAGCAAGAAAAAGTCGGTTGGTCAGCCAAGCGAGAACTTTCCAAAATCAACTACCATATCCATACCGATGCAATCAAACAGAACCTTGTCCCACCAGAACTAACAAAGGATAAAATCAATATGATTTATGCCTCGGAAGCCGATGTGCTGAACATGGCATTGTTCGGTATGACGGCACAGGACTGGCGACTCGCAAATCCCGATGCCAAAGGCAATATGCGCGATTATGCCACAATAAACCAACTGATTTGCCTTTCGAATATGGAAAATCTAAATTCTGTATTCATCAATGAAAACATTCCCCAATCAGAACGGCTTCTCAAACTCAACAAAATCGCCATCCAACAAATGAAAATCCTTCAAAATGTTGAAAACAAAAAGATTTTGAAAGAATAATGTATTTTGTGATTGTGGACGGCTGTCTTGAAATACCCCCTATCAGAAAAAATTGCCTGAATACAAAGTATCTGCTTTGATTTTCTTATTTTTGTCCATCAAATAATAACAATATGGCAGATTCAAACTTCGTTCTTTCCGATATTTTACGAAACAACATACGAAACATCACACCGTATTCAACGGCTCGAGACGAGTTTCAAGGCGTGGCATTGGTCAATCTCGATGCAAACGAAAATTCCTTTGGTTCGGTGGGAAATGGCAACTACAACCGCTATCCCGACCCGTACCAACACGAATTGAAACAGGTTGTTTCAAAAATTAAAGGCATGCCCGTCGACCAGATGTTTCTTGGCGGTAGCGGTAGCGACGAAGGCATCGGTCTGCTGTACACTGCGTTTTGCGAACCCGGCGTTGACAACGCGATTGTTTGTCCGCCGACGTACGGAATGTACGGCGTTTCGGCAGAAATAAACGATGTTGCCTGCAAGGAAGTTCCGCTTACCGAGGATTTTCAACTTCAAGCAGACAAGGTTATTGCCGCAATGGACGACCACACGAAACTTACGTGGATTTGCTCTCCGAACAATCCATCGGGGAATTCTTACGACCGCGAGTCAATCCGAAAAGTGATTGTAGCAGCCAAAGGAATCGTTGTAATTGACGAGGCATACATTGATTTCAGCACAGAAAAATCGTGGTTGTACGAACTCGAAAAATACCCGAATTTAGTTGTGTTGCAGACGTTCTCAAAAGCATGGGGACTTGCAAACTGTCGTTTGGGAATGATGTTCGCATCAAAAGAAATTATAGCTGTCATCAACAAAATTAAATTGCCGTACAATATGAACGGCATGATGCAAAAATATGCCTGCGAGATTTTGTCGAAATACGCTTCGCAGAAAGATGACTACGTGGAAGAAATTCTTGCAGAACGAGAAAAATTGATTCCCGAATTGGAAAAAATTCCAGCCGTACAGAAAATTTATCCAAGCGACGCAAACTTCTTGCTGGTGAAAATCACTAATGCCCACGAAGTATATAAATCCCTTGTGCAACAAGGAATTATCGTTCGCGATCGTACAAAAGTATTTCTTTGTCAAGATTGCCTAAGAATCACCGTGGGAACTGCCAAAGAAAACAAAATGCTGATAGAGAAACTGAAAGAAATCTGTAAATAATTGTGAATTTCTATAGGTTGAATTTGTGAAGCAATAGTTATAGCAATCTCGTAATACAGGCATAAAAAAAGGCAACTCTTTCGGGTTGCCTTTTTCTCTTTGTGTTCCAAACGATTAGAACATTGTTTTGTGACATTTTAATTTATATTCACCACCACCTGGCAATTTATCATAACCGTCGGTATTGCTATCTTTACATTTATCTTTGTCATCTAAATCGTATCCAACAGTTTTTGATTTTGATACTCTGTCACCATCTTCATTTTTTGTAATTTGTTTACAAACGCAGTCTCTTGAGCAAGATGAGAATGCTGCAAGCATTCCGAATACTGATAATACTAATAAAACTTTTTTCATAATTTTAATTTTTTAAGTTTATACTGCACAAATATACAAATTATGTAATTACCTCATTTCATTCGAGTTGGATTTTTTATCGTTTTACGTCGAAAAACCGACAAACATGGATTTTTTACCTATATTTGTAAAGTAATTTCAAAGAAATGGACATAAAAAAATTAGTTCAATCCATCATTCGCATCATATTGGGCTGCACATTTTTATTATCGGCCGCCCTCAAACTTATTTCCATTGAAAATTTTGAATTGTACGTTTACAGTTTTGGATTTTTTAGTTTTGTAATTGTGTCATTCCTGACAAGAATACTCATTGTATGCGAATTTTTAATCGGCGTTGGACTGATTTTCAGAATATTCTACAAACAAACCTGGTGGGCGGCGGTTGCAATGCTTTGTGGCTTTTCGCTTTTTCTTGTGTACGCGGCGGTATTCCGTGGTGACGAGAACTGTCATTGTTTTGGCGATGTAATTGAGCTGAATCCAATTCCTTCGATTATTAAAAACGTTTTAATTTTTGGCTTCCTGCTTCGAGTTAAACGACAGGAGGAACTGCATCATCCGATAAAACCGTATGTTATTACAATCTCAATCCTCAGTGCGTTGTTCATAGCATTTTTGGGTGTACCGCCACATGTGCTGTATTCTAAAATGTTCAAAGACAGCGAGGAGCGTTTTAACCCAACAGCTTTCGCCACCACAATGGCAACCGAACCGTACAATACAATTATCGACTCTACACGCAACGAAATCATTGGATTCGTCTCGGCAGGATGCAGTCACTGCAAGGCTGGAAATAAAATTATGCAGGCCGTTTTTGAACAAAATGACTTAGATGTGACGGCATTTAAAAACATTATCTGGGCAAGTTCAGATTCTTCGCTGAATGTCTTTAAAGATACTACCAACACGCAAAATTACTCGTACACGGTAATGCCGCCGTATATGCTCATCGACATAAACTACGGGCATTTCCCGACGTATATTTTCCTTGAAAAAGGAAAGTTCAAGAAAGCGTTCAACTATAAGGAAATCAACGAGAACGAGATTGTTGAATTTCTCAATTACTAACTATTCGTACACGTAAACACGTTTCACTCTCCGTGCGATTGACGTCATGACCTCATATGGAATTGTGCCTATTTTTTCCGCTATTTTCGTGACAGGAAGATCTTTTCCAAACAAAATCACTTCGTCACCCAATTTCACATCGGGTACGTCTGTAATGTCAATCATTGCCGCGTCCATACAAATGTTGCCGACCACGGGAACTTCTTTGCCATGAATGAGCACCGTGCCAACGCCGTTGCTTAATTTCCGATTGAAGCCGTCGGCGTATCCGATAGGTATGACGGCAATTTTTGATTTACGTTTAAGGATAGTTTTGCGGGAATATCCAACCGACGCATTATTTTCCATGTCGCGAATACCCGAGACAAACGTTTTTAGCGTGCTTATCGGCTGACAAGCCTGTGGATTGACAAAACTGATTCCATACAGACCAATTCCCAAACGAACCATGTCGAACTGGTAATCGCGGAAACGCTCAATTCCGGCAGAATTAAGAATGTGACGCATTATCGGATACGAGAATTCTGCCATAATTTGTTTCGACATCGTGTCGAACAATTCAATCTGATTCATCGTAAACGAGTCAAATTGTGCATCGTCGCTACCGACAAGGTGCGAAAAGATTGATGCGACAGTGCAGTTCGGAACAAGTTTCAACTCAGAGATAAGATTCTGTATTTGATGAGGCTGGAAACCATAACGAGCCATGCCCGTATCCATCTTTAGATGAATAGGATACGTTTTGTTTGGATTCGTTGCACAAAGTTGTTTTACCTCATCGAGAACGGCAAAATTGTGAATATTTGGTTCCAAACCATATTCATACAACGTCGACAACATGCCATATTCAGGATTCATTACAATAATAGGCACAGTTATGCCTGAATTTCTCAGTTCAATTCCCTCGTCGACAAACGCAACTGCAAGATAATCAACCTTATTGTGCTGAAGAATGTTCGCAATTTCATACGAGCCGTTGCCGTAACAAAATGCCTTGACCATTATCATGATTTTCGTCTGCGGATTCAAGCAAGAACGGAAATAATTCAAATTGTGGACAATGGCGTTGAGATTCACCTCAAGCACAGTTTGATGCGATTGTTGCTGAAGTTGTTCCACCAGCCGTTCAAATGCAAATTCACGTGCCGCCTTGAACAAAATTGTCTCGTTTTGGAACGCAAATTCATGGAATTTTGGAAGTAAAGCCTCTGTCGATTTATAATAATGTCCCGTTGGGAGATATTTCTTCAAATATTTTGAAATATCCTTTCCGACGCCAATCACACGGTTGATTGAGTATTCACGAATCATATCGGCAATGCTCGAATAGAGTTCGTCGAAGTTCATGCCCGTCTGTTTCACGTCTGACAAGACTAACGTCTTCGAAGTATTTTTGTGCTGTTGACGAAGAAATTGCAATGCAATTTTAACGCTCTGGAAATCAGAATTATAGCTATCGTTTATTAAAACACAATTATTTCTTCCAGCAACTTGTTCCAAACGCATTGCCACCATTGGCAATTCTCCAAAGAACGACAACTCAACATCCTTGCCAAGCACCCTGAGCACATAAAAACAATGGACGGCATTTTCTATCGAAGCGGCGTCGGTAAATGGAATGACAAAAGACTCTTTTTTATCGTTCCATGCAGCCGTAATTTCAGTAGAGCCGTCCTTTTTCACAGCAACGACTTTATTTGTCGCGTTGTCGGAAAAGCCCCAAGCCACAAGTTTTACCGTTTGCAGCGTCTTTGCTTCTGTATCAATTTGTTTATAATCAGAACAATATACTAACGTTTCTACATTTTTGAAGAGTAACATTTTCTCGTGGATTTTTTGTTCCATCGAAGTAAAATGCTGTTGATGTGCGTCGCCAATGTTCGTAAACACACCGATAGTCGGTTGAATCATGGTTTGCAGACGCTCCATTTCGCCAACCTCCGAAATTCCCGCTTCGATTACTGCACACGAAAAATGTTTGTCGAGCAACATCAACGACAACGGCACTCCAAGTTGCGAATTATAACTGCGTGGGCTTCTTACGACTGACGTTGATTGTTTCAACAAGAAATACAGCCACTCTTTTACAATAGTCTTTCCGTTACTACCCGTAACAGCCACAACCGGATTTTGATATTGCTGCCGATAGTGAGCCATAAGACTTTGGAAAGCACCGATTACCGAAGTCGAAATAATGTAATTTGCATCGGAATAGTGTGGATAATTTTCGCCTATTTGAACCCAAAAATTTCGGCAACCGCGTTCATACATATCCACAATATAGTCGTGACCGTTTCCGCGTGCACCTTTTATAGCCATAAAAATAGCAGAAATTTCGTCGAACGAAGTTCTGCTGTCCGTCTGAACTTTTGTAATTCTTAAATTGCCGTTCCCTTCGCATGTAGAATGGGTTATTTCGGCAATTTCCGACAATGAATACTGAAACATTTCTTATCGTTTAAACTCTATAACCAATAACCAACACATCGTCAACCTGTTCGGTATTTCCTTTCTCAATCCACGTCACCAATTCGTGGTCTAACAGTTCACGTTGTTCTGCCATAGGAGATTCATACATATTGACGAAGACTTGTTTCAAACGTTTTATCATGAATTTTTTACCTTTCTCGCCACCGAACTGGTCTTGGAAACCATCGGAGAAAGTATACAACGTATCACCAGGTTTCAAAGTCAAGCAGACTTCCTCGAATGGAACCATTTCGGGATAAATTGCAATCGGCTGTTTATTGCCGGCAATTTGAATGATGTGATACGTTTCACCATTAGTTTCGGAAACAAATTCCTGAATTTTGATTCTATCGTCTTCCTCTACCTCGCCCTCTACAAAATCTTTACGAACAATCACCAACGGGTTGTTTGCACCAGCATAACGAACTTGACGGGTTTCTTCATCAAACATCCACATAGCCAAGTCCATACCATCTTTTTGTTCACCAGCAGCACCTGTTTGTTTCAAAGCCTTGATGATATTTTCACGAAGTTTGTTGAGAATTTCGCCAGCGTGAATATCGGGCATAGTCGGGTCGTTAATGATTTCGTTCAAGAACGCAGTTCCCAACATACTCATGAATGCCCCTGGCACACCGTGACCAGTACAGTCGGCGGCAACAGCTATTTTCCACTGTGCTTTTTTACCAATCCAATAATAGTCACCACTTACAATATCACGTGGTTTGAACAAAATGAAGCGATGTTCATGGAACAAATCTTCAACCAATTCTGGTCGCGGCAAGATAGCTGTTTGAATACGGCTTGCATAATGGATACTATCCAAGATGTTCTGTTGTTGCAATTCAATCTGTTCCTTCTGAGCAGTAACTTCGTTCTTCTGCCGCTCAATTTCCACGTTCTGCTTATTGATTTTGTCGTTCTGTTCGGCAAGTTTCACATTAGCCTTTCGTTTTTGAATGAACAAGTAAACGACGAAAATCAAGAAAATACCGATAATGATAGCCGCGCCGACCATGACGAAGAATCGTTTCCGCAGAGCGTCCTGCTCACGTTTCATCAAAGCCTGACGTTCCTTTGCCGCAGCGATTTCCTGGTCTTTCAACTCAGAACCATAACGTGCCGACAATTGATTCATCTGTCGGTCAATATCATTACGACGGAGCGTATCTTGAATCACAACGAATTTTTCGTAATTTCTCAAAGCCTCTTCGTATTCACCCAAGGAATCAAGAGTTCGCGCCATGTCGCGATACCACATCATTTCCTTTTCCTTGTATTCACCTGCTTTTATGTACGGATATTCCTTCAAGAAATATTCCTTCGATTTTTCGTACTGCTTCATACCTTGATACAACAAGGCATATCCATTATAAATAGAAATGATTTCGTTCGTGTAATTTCTTCGTGTTGCAACTTCGGCAGCCTTGCCAAAGTATTTTTTCGACATGTTCCAATCTTTGGAAACCATGTACATCAAGCCCAAATTCGTCCAACATTTAGTAATGTTCAACGAGTCTTTTTGCTCTTCGTAAACTTTAATTGCTTCATTATAATAATAGAATGCCGAATCCAGATGTGAATATTTTGTCACAGCGTTTTGGCGGTTAAATCCTGCGTAGATTGCCGCCATGTTTTGCATCACATTGGCAACTTCGCCCATATTTCCCAGCGAACGTTGCAAATCCATCGCCTTTCTATCATATTCCAAAGCTAAATCAAAACTTTCGAGCGTATAGTAAATTCCCGCCATGTTAATCCAGCACGAAGCAACGCCAGACTTGAATCCACATTTGTCGAAATATTTACTTGCCTCCAAATAACTTTGTAGAGCTTCTTCGTTACGTGCGAGGTTCTGCAATATATTACCCGCCTGCAAATATCCGATTGCGACACCTCTGTCGTATTTTGCATTCTGACCTGCTTCGACGGCTTCCTTAGCATACTGTAAACCTTCCACGTTCTCGCCAGCCATCCACGACACACTCGCCATCTGTCCTAATGCCTTGTTCAACCCCAACCAGTATGAATTCTGACGGGCGTTGTCAGCAGCTTTCTTGAACATTTCCATAGCATGTTCCCTGTCGTTCATCATCAGATACAGCTTGGCTTCTTCGTAGTATGTATCGGAGAGTTTTTCCTTTAGGCCAAACTCCTGAGCCATGTTTTGTGCCGTATGATAATAATGTAGAATAGAATCAACGTTGCCCGTTGTAAAAAACTCCTGAGCCTTCTGCATCTGCTCGTCTACCTTATGATATTTGGTAGAATCAACTTCTCCGTGCTGTGCAAATGCCGGACCGCACAACAACAAAGAAAATACTATATAAACAAACTTTCTCATCATTGCAAATTTATCAAAACAACAAGAGCAAAATACATAAGAATCTTTTTTTTACTAACAAGTTTGGCACAAGGGCATATTTGACGAATATTTATGCCACAAGAAATCAGTATTTCTTTCAAAAAAATAAAAAATTCCGACCACGTTTATAAATAATTTCTACCTTTGACCTCGTTAAAATGAAGTTTAACCTATTAAATATTTAAATAATTATGACTCAACAGGATTACATGGACAGAGAGCTTAAGTATGGCGCTCACAACTACCATCCGCTCCCTGTAGTTTTGGCGAAAGGCGAAGGTGTATATGTTTGGGATACCGACGGCAAACGCTATTATGATTATCTGTCTGCATATTC
>JAEEGL014510486.1_pt1 | contig 38664 bp, 35 predicted proteins | sample 9134231 | NCBI WGS metagenome assembly JAEEGL01 (sample SAMN16246548, study PRJNA631951) | gut metagenome | biome: gut microbiome; feature: rumen; material: fiber-attached | host: Bos | place: Iran: Karaj | collected 2018-10 | reverse complement strand
CCGCCCTTGCGCTTTCATTTCTCACATAGAAATCCGTCTTGGCGTACAGTTCCTCAAGAGATGAGTAGGTCTCTATGGACTCTCCGGGGGTAAAGAACTCTCCCATATCCATCTTCCAGTCTGTCAACACAAAGCCACCGCAGGAAATGATATCCAGTACCCTCAGAGGGATCCCGGCTTCGATAGCCGAGAGAGATATGTTCAGATTGATCTTGGATGAAGCAAATACTGCCGGCATTCCGTCGTAATAATCGGTATAGGGATTCACCTCCACCGAAGAAAGCCTCTCGTCCTTTCCCGAGGACCAGAGGGCGGTCTTAAAGCGTCCCGAGAGAAGCTTGAGAGCGGTGACTCTCGCCCTCCCCGTGGTCTCACAGGCCAGAAGATATATGAGCTGTCTCCTTGAGATCTCTGCCCCGCTGCCTCCGGCAGCCCTGTAGAATGCGTTCAGTTTTTCCGTAAGTTCCTCCGTCACCACCTCAGGTATCAGATAACCGTAGGGCAGGTTCGACTGGGACCGGACTATGCCCTCCAGATAGCCCCGGCTGTAATCGTCAAGGGGCTTTAAATAGTTTTCATACTCCGACTTGTACAGGTTTCCCACAAAGGATACGTCGTATTTCCCTGGCTTCCCTTTTGAGGCAGCCGCGGCAAAGACCGAAGGGTCCGCGGCAAGGGGAAGATAAAAGGCCTTCATACCCATTGAAGATGCCCTTTCAGCCTGCATGCTGTCAAAGAAGAAAAGCCTGCAGAATTCCGACTTCATGGGCTCTCTGTCAACTATGTTCACCGGGCAGTCATATATCCATGAAAAATAAAGACACCCGTGCTTTTCGCACATCCGGGCGGCTTCCGTCGAGAAATTCACCGACAGTAGGGCGTCATAGCCCTTAGACAGAGCCTTATCAAGAAAGTCCCTGTGCTTCTCATCCTCCTCGAAGGAGGCGGGATGAAAATAAACGCTGTCGTGATCCACCCCGAGTTTTTCCAGGGCTTTCTCAATCCCCCGTCCGCAGAAGCTGTTCCATTGCCAGAATAAAAGTTTCATTCCATGTTACCCCGTAAACAGATACCGTGTGGCGGCTTCCCCGGCAGATTGCGCCATCACATTTTATTTGTCCTGCAGATCATATATTGCCTATGATATCCGCGATGAAAGAAGCCGCGTCTGCCCAGGTATGATTTGCCTTAACATATGCCCTTCCGGAATCAGCCCGCTTCTGAAGGAGTCCCTCGTCCGAAAGAGCCTCTTTGATAATCCCGGGAACCTCTTCAGGTCTTGAAACAGAATAAAAAATACATTTATCCTTCCATACCGGTTCATCAAGCATTTCACTGTGATCGGTAACAGGAACAGCCCCGTTCAATAAAGCGGTGGGAATGCGGTCATGGCAACCTTTTTTAAACAGAGGCATCACATTGAGGACAAGCTTTGAACCGGTATAAAGCCGAGCCGTTTCCGAATATGACAGGCCGGGACAGATCCGGACATTGCTCTCTTTCAGATCCTCCATCAATTCGGGACATACAGAGCCGTAAATATGGAAAGGCAGTCCTGAAACAGCCAGATGGCGTATCACCTCTTCGCGGTAGAAAGCCCTTGCATAGCGCAGGGCAATCCTTGTGATTATCAGATATGGGAGCCTTTCCTCATTTGAAAGGCCGGCAAAACCCGCCTTTTCCATGATCACCCGGTGAGCGGTTTCATAGGTTTCATCCCTGTGAGCAAGCAGGTGATCGATAAGCATTACTGTCATCTTCCTCAGGTGAGGGGGATAGCCCTCAACCGATCGTTCCATTTCTGCCAGAGAGTCAAGGCTCCCGGTAAAAACAAGTCCGGTGTCCCTTTCACTTATCAAGGGCAACCTGCCTTTTCTGTTGTCTCCCTGTTGATAACCGGGAAGGGAAAGGAAATGAACGGACGCAATGTTCGGAAAAAAATCATGGATAAAGGACACATGATCCGGATCCACACATATCACATGCTGACACCGGCAGGGACTTTTCAGTTCCCTCTGGTGATCAACCGGATGATCGACTATATAATTCACAAAGGGTACTTTAAAGTGTTCCCAGAGGTTCCCGTCCTCATACTCCCAATTTTCCTGTCCGCCGGCATTCATGGTAAAAACCGCATCCAAACATGAAGTCTCATCGGTCAGCATGGACAGCAGCGCTTCCGAATAGCCGGCATCACTGCCGCATTCATACTTTTCCGTTTCAATTCCGAGGTTCTCCATTTCAACGGAAAGGGAATTCATGAAACAGTTCAGAGTATCATAGCGCTCTCTGTGACAGAGGAACAGGATTTTTTTCGGTTTCAGATGCATCATTTTAAATCAATGTTCTCCGAAAAATCTTTTTTGACTTTCTCGGCTGATCGCAATATATTTCCGGTATGTTCACGGCCCAACTCGCACATATTGATAAAGTCCTTTTCCGAATCGGAGTCTTTATTGTTTATATTTTCTTCAATATTGATCTCCGAGTCCGAATTCAGCATATCTATGTACGTAAAGGCAGGATTCTCCTCTATCTCATCGGAGAGTTTCTTTCCCGAGGCCATAAGCTTCCTGAGCCTGTCTCCGGTGAAATTCCCGCTTCTTATGGCTTTTTCCATTTTGTCGTAGTTTGATATAAGCTTTCTGGCATTCCTTATGATCTCACCCATTTTTTCGGGAACGTCTCCCAACAGTTCGTAGTACTCTTTCCTTTCCTCTTCGTCGAACAGCGGCTCCGAACGGGAAAACATCTCCGCCAGGTCCCGGTCTTTTGTACAATACCTGTCAATGACCTCTTTCAGAGTGATCACCTTTGTTCCCTTAATATACGCACCTCCCTCGGTAGCATCAAAGGCTTCCAGATCCTCACATTCCGCGATGGCATGCTCAAACCACTTTCTGTAACTGATAAGCTGCCTGCTGCTTCTGATGGGTTCTCCATAGATATCCGTGTCATCAACCGTATAAAGCATGGCGTCATCATCCACCGCGACACCTGCTGCATGAGCCTTATCTCCGGTGTAAGCCAGGTCCTGTCCCACAAAGACAAGTGTTTTTGCGCCCATTGCCCTTGCAAGAGAAAACGCCCATGTCGCCACCGATCCTCCTCCGCTGATCAGCACGTGATACGGCGCGCCCTTGCTGTGATCGACTATAAAACGGCCGGTATAATTGTCGTAAGGACACAGCATATAATACGGCTGTCCTTCTTTTATGACAAATTCAGGGGAACTCATACCGACTACCGCAGGTACTTCAGGTATCCAGTCAAAAGAAAAGTTTTCCTCCTGCTTCTCCGGATCGATGGTCACATAAATGTCCGGGATCAGTCCCGCCTTATCAAATACTCCGAGTGCCGAATCCACTGCAATGATCAGTCCTTTGCCTTTGGCTCTCTTAAGTTCCTGTATATTTCCGGACAGGGAGGGGCCGGAGGAAACCAGGAACACCGGCATATCCTTGGGAACCGCACTGACCAGAGACTCTATCGACAGACTGTCCGCCATTTTTCTTATATTGTCCAGCGTATTAGAGTAAACGGTCTTTGACATGCTCCTTTTGAATCCCGTATTGCCGTAATAATCAGTCAGCAGGTATTCCACATCATGATCATACTGCTTTCTTATCTCCGGATAGATACGGGGATAATTGATATAATACGCCGAACCGGCATTTCTGATATTGTTGTAGCTCACATGAGATTTGGTCCAGTTTCTCAGCAGGTCCTCATTTAAGCTGCCTATGTCGAGAGTAACTCTTTCATCCGACAGTACGCCGGAAAGATCAAAGTGCCTGAACAATTCACCGATTATGACGGCATCCGGTTCGAATACGAGAATGGACACATTTTCTTCCCCGGCTTCATCCGCTTTTTCCAGCAGTTTTTTCACATAAATGCCGGTACCCAGTCCGAACAGAAAGATGACCGCCTCATATACATTCAGATTTACAAATTCCGCCCATCTGTCCACTATCACTTCATCGGAATAGGCAGAAGAAAGACTGTACGTCTTTCCATCCCTCATCACCCTGGGGATCAGCCTTCCTTCCTCTTCGATGACTTCGCAGCTTATACCGTTGACATTGTCGGGATTACGGATCCCCTCCAGATATTCAGGCCATCTTTTCTCTATGATCCTGATATTTTTTTCATACAGCTCATTATTCATGGTTTCGCCTCAATTCCTCCAGGAACAGCACAAGAATCTCCACGGTCTCCAGCTTCAGCACATCCAGTTTCAGCATATCGTCTTCACTGTTCAGAGCGTCAAATATACGTTTGAGCTGGATGCCCCAGATCGAACTGTCCTCATTCTTCAGAAAGTCGAACTCACTGTACGCGCTCATGATCTTCGGCATTACCGTTGTAAATGCGTCGCTCAGCACCAGGATATATCTGTCGGCGTAATCAACACTGCCCAAAAGCAGCAGATCGCAATATTTATTGATCTTGTACCCGGTGAGTTCTATATCCTTTATAAGTTCATCATAAGACACACTCATAATCTCATCTCTCCCTTTATAACACTATTCCCTGATCAGGCAGATAGCTTTTCGCCGCTTTCCGTCCGTTGATCATATCCCACATGGAAGCAGCCTCACCGTCAGAGCTTCTCTTCACACAGATATTATCCTTTGAAAAAATATCCCCTTCATTTATGGGCTTTGAAGCGACGATCCTCTTAGTCACCACCTTTTTTATTCTGCTCTCGGAAGCAGTCATCTGTTTGACGCCGTCACCCATTGCCTTTTCAAGTGACCTTATCTGTCGCACCATGATCCTGAATTCTTCCGGTTCCGTACTGGCGATGTGGTCAGGCCCCTCCATATTTCTGTCAAGAGTAAAGTGTTTTTCTATGACCTCCGCTCCCAAAGCCACGGCCGCCACGGCGATCTCTGTGCCCACGGTATGATCCGAAAATCCCACAGGCAGATGAAAGGCGTCCCGCAAAGTTAGCATGGCTCTCAGATTGACCTCGTCAAAGGGACATGGGTAATTTGTGGTGCAGTGAAGCAGAGTGATATCCTCCGCCCCTCCCTCGTAAAGCGCAGCTACAGACGATCCCACATCGGAAAGAGAGCTCATTCCCGTGCTGAGCACTACAGGGAGTCTTTTGGAGCCGATATATCGAAGAAAGTTTATGTTTCCGATATCTCCGGAGCCTGCCTTTATAAACGGGATCCCAAGTTCCGTAAGAAAATCGAGGCTTTTTTCTTCATCGGCGGTGGATGCGAACTCTATGCCTATCCTGTCGCAGTGTTCTTTTATCTTTTTAAAATCGTCATACGGGAGTTCCAGCCTTTTCAGCATATCATACTGAGATTCCGATTCTCCCGTATTCCTTTCCTGATATTCCGCCATCCGAAGAGATTTTGTGATCAGCCTGTCCGTGTCCCAGGTCTGAAACTTTACCACATCAGCTCCGGCTTCTTTTGCAGCATCGCAAAGCCGGAGCGCCGTATCCAGACTCCCGTTATGGTTTACCCCGGCCTCGGCGATTATCAGGCACCCGTTACTTTTCAGCCTGTGTGACGAATTGTTCAACCTGATCACCCCTGTCCGTATACAATATCCTGTCTGTCTGCAGATTCCTGAAACCGGCTTCGGATATCACCTTCCCGATATCAGCCTCATCAAAAAAATGAGTGACCCCTCTTTCCGTCAGGGGACCCTTTTTTATATCCGTAAATGTATTTTCCTCTATCTCCGTACCCTGTCCAAAACCGCAGGTGTTCCTTCCGAAGCATACCGTGAGCAGTTTTCCTCCGGGCTTAAGAAAGCCGTATATCTTATGATACATCGACCTGATGTCTTCAAGCCTGTTGGCATATATGCAGACATTATCCAGTACCGCATCAAAAAAATCCCGTTCATACTGCACATCGGTGCCATCGGCCACCTTGAACGAAGCCTGAAGGTTCTCTCTTTTAAGCCTGTTTTCGGTATTTCTCACAGCGTGCTCGGATCCGTCAAAGGCATAGACACAGAAGCCCTCTCTCGCCAGGTACCAGGTGTGCGCTCCTCCGCCGCAGCCAAAGTCAAGAACTTTTATCTGCTCCCCGTTTCTGACCCTGCCATAGTAGTTCCTGGCAAAAAATCTGATGACGTGTTCTGACGGATAAGCTCCCCACTCATTCCGGCTGTGTATCTCTTCCCATATCCTGTCCATAAATATCTCCTCCCGAGCAAATGCTTCAGCACTGCCCCTTCAAATATCTGTACTTCAGAAGCCTGTTTCCATAAACAGGCACAAGTTCCGGATTTTCTTTTTCCCACTTCGCGCAGACAGCATTATAGGCGTCTTCGTCAAAGATCCACTTTCCGATATTGAAATCATTTTCATGCCGGCTGAAGGACCGCTTAAATCTGTAAAGTGAATCCTCCGGATCGGATCCCGTACCTCCTCCCAGATGAAAAAACTCCACCCCTTTTTCCTTCATTTCCTTAGCCGTATTCCAAAGGAGGAAATTGTTGATCCCCGGGCAGGAACAACTCCTGTCGCTCCCTGCCAGATGATAGTGGCCGTATGCGCCGCACAGCATAAACAGCGCCGCTCCCACTGTTTTACCCTTATCTCTCACAACCCCGAGAAAGCCTTTGTCAGCTATTCTCCTTACAAAATCGTCATAGTAGCCATCCTGAAAGAAATAAAAACCATCGGCTCCCAGTCTGAGCATAGTGCTGTTATACAGCTCCTTAAACTCCCCAAGTGATGCATAATCATATTCAGTTCTGTACTCAAGCCCGTTTTTTTCTGCCTTGCGTATCATGTTTCTGTTCTTGGATGATATCTGTCCGGACCATATGTCTTCAACAGAGGGTTTAAGATCCAGGCTTATGGTCTTCCTGTCGTACAGAACGCTCATCTCACCTTTACAAAGTCCGGCATTCCCCAGCAGAGGATGAAATCTTACAAAGCCGCAGAGATAACCGGCGGAGCGGAAATGATCGGTCATAGCGCCAAGAGATTCCCTGACCCATTCCACGGAACAGACGCTGAAAACGGGTCCTCCGTAACCGTAAGCAGTTTCAAAATCATAATACCGGCCATTGCTCCTTCTGAGGAAAGGCATCAGCGCGAGCTTTCCCTCCGACTCACAGATAATGCAGCAGGCTTTTTCTTCATCACTTTCATAAAGCTTCACATATTCTTCCCTGAAATAAACGTCAGTCATATCCGGCGGGAGAAGGTCAAGATACCGGTTCCATTGTTCGGACAATATCACACGCATTTTTCAAGGATCTCCAACTGGAAGCGCATGTCTTCCTCATCATATCTCTGGTCACAGATCAGGGACAGTTCCCTGTCGGAAAGTGGATTTCTCCCGCACTCAAACTCTTCCTTCCAGTTTTCACCCCAATGAACAGGGCAGAAAACGGAATGACTGAATAATGCGTCTCTGACCCTGTCCCTGTGATTCCCGAGAAATACCGGCACAAACAGAGGAATTGCTTTTTCATGGTACAGATGAGGGATACCAAGCTTTTCGAGACCTCTGTGAAGCACCGCGGCATTTTTTCTTCTCCTGTCCCTGATGATCCCGTGGTTCATTCGCTCCATCGCTCCTATGGTCCATTGAAGAGCGCGGTCCGACCTTTCGTCAGAGATCAGCTCCTCTCCTTTTTCGATCAGTTCAAGACACACTTCGTCGCCGGTCACATCCCTGAAATTCTTCAGAATATTACCGGCAAATTTGTATCTGGAAAACACCGGCGGATCCTCTTTTTCATTACCGGTATCGGGATAAAGGTTCTCCCGTTTCTGACCGTCATTCCATACGGCGCTTGCCCCATCCGGCACCGGGAACCATTTTCTGAAGCTGGTGAATGCATAGTCACAGGTCATTTCCTGTTCCAGTCCGTAGTAATTTTGGACATCATCCACTATGATCTTTACATTTTCCTTTGTGTCCCTTATGCTCCCGATCAGTGCGTCCAGCCCGGTTTTGGGGATCATTCCGAAATAATTGACGATCAGGACCGCGTCAGACTTTTCAAGCTTTTCCGGAAGGACTGATGCATCCGGCATGAGATCATCCTTTACCGTGTAAAAGCAACAGTCTGCCCCAAGATCTCTGACCGTTTCCGGAACAGACCCGCAAATGTAGTCGGGGATCAGTATACGCCTGTTCCCTTCAGGCAGCGCATGCCGGATTATGGCCTTGAGAGCGGTCCTTCCGCAGGAAAACAACCCGAGGCCGCTTTTTACGGGCAGCTCCGAACCGGCATTTATGTCAATAGCAAACTCTCCACCCAGGATCTTCCTGTTCACAGGCACTCCCTAAAGATCGAAAAGATCCTTTCCGAGGTCTTTCCGTCGCCCCAGTGATCGATATCGGACAGATCAGTTTCACTTTTCAGAGCCGTTTCTATAGTACGGGATATCTCATCGTACCCCTTTCCGGACTGATAGACATTGCTGCACATGTATCTCCCATCCTGTCTGTTTCCTATATTCACAACAGGTATCCTCATGGAGGGCGCTTCCACGATCCCGCTGCTGGAGTTGCCTACCACAAGCACAACCTGTCTCATAAGGCTCAGATATCGTCTGTTCCCGAGAGACGGTACGCATCTGAACATATCGCTTTCCTTTTCCGCGGTCTCCTCAAGGACTGCATTGATCAGTGTTCCGCCGGGATCTGTGTTTGCATAAGTCATTACGACCTGAATCCCGGACAGCTCCTTCAACGCGCTGCATATATTCCTGACAGTCTGAACATTGTGTTCAGGGGTATCGACAGTTTCCGGATGATAGGTCATAAGGATCCACTTTTTTTTGACATCAAGGCCGAGTTCTTCGCCAATTGCGCTTCTGTCCATCAGATCCTCCAGAAAGAATGCATCAAGCCCGGGTTCCCCGACCGCCCAGATGTTGTTTCCTCCCCCCTTCATCCGTCGTACGTTTTCGGCGCTTTCCTCTGTTCCGGGAAAGTGATATTCGGAAAGCATGGTCACCGCATTCCTTATGCCGTCGTCAATAGCTCCCTTTGTCACATCGCCGCCGGAGATATGCACGATCGGGATTCCCATAACAAAGGCTGTGCCACAGACAGGGAGCAGCTCATACCTGTCGCCCAGCACCACAAGGTAATCCGGTTTAAGGGCGTCAAATGCGCGTGACATTCCCTCTGCCATTTTTCCCATTGAATATGCTATGCCTTCTTTGGTGCTGAGATCAGGAGCTGTATCCACTTCCAGACTCACCTTTATGCCATCCTCTCTGATACGATCCACGGTATATCCCTGCTCCCGGAGCAGGTGGCCGCCTGTCACCACAGTCTGAAGTTCGAATTCCTCCGATTCATCCACAAGTTTCATAAGATACTTTAACAGGCCATATTCAGATCGGGAAGCCGTGACAAAACAGATCTTTTTCACAGATGCCCTCCGGCCTTTTTCATAAGGAATTCGGCATATTCGAAATCCTCTATCCCGTCTATGTCCACACTGCTCTTCCTGTCCATAACAAAGGCATATTCATCACCGGAACAGGTGCATATACTCTCACCCTCGTAACTGATCCTTCTGATGAACAGGGCTCCGTTCAGTCTGTAATACACAGGGAGCATCTGTCTGGGAAGATCGATCTCATGTTCTCTGAAATCCCTCAGAGATCTGCTCTCATCAAGACACATCATATACTCTGCGGGATGATCGCACTCGCAGACGCTTGTCACGGCGTCCGCGTTTCTTTCAGAATAAAATCTGTAGGCATCCTTTATATCATCTGCCGTCCGGAGAGGAGAGGTAGGTTGCAGAAGACATACAGTATCATACCTCTTACCGATCCTTTTGTAGCCCGAAAGCACTTCTGTGACGACATCCCAGCTCCCGGCCTTATCTCCGCTGGTCTCTTCAGAACGGAGAAACGGAACCTCCGCTCCGTTGTTTCTGGCTATGTCGGCATATTTTTCCGAATCGGTGGAAACCATCACTGTGCGAAAAGATCCTGAATTCAAAGCCGCCTCTATGGAATATACCATAAGAGGCTTTTGACAAAGGAGTTTTATGTTTTTATCTTTAAGACCCTTGGAACCGCTTCGGGCCGTGATTATCGCAATATTGTCCATGTCGCCCCCCTGCAGGAACAAGCCGCCCCAAAACCTCTGATAACCCTGAAAATGATACTATTTTCGGCGCTCATTGTCAATTGAACAGCCCCGTTGCTCTCTTGTATTCCGGCATAAACTATGCTAACATCAAATCTGTTTTTGATGTTGATTTTCGGCACGAAAAAGGATTGTATAATCATGTTCAATCTCGATCAGTTCATTAACGAAAAGGTCACGAAACGTCCGGTTTCCATGTTTTTGCGGGACATCGCCGATCACTTCGACGCCCTTACGCAAAAGATATCCGGCAGATCCGTACTGGTGATAGGAGGAGCGGGTTCCATTGGGTCTTCATTTATCAGGGCTCTTCTGCCGTACAGACCCTCCTCACTGGTAGTGGTTGACACCAATGAAAATGCGTTGGCTGAACTGACAAGGGATCTCAGATCCTCCTATGAAATGTTCGTCCCGGGGGATTACGTCACATACCCAATGGATTATTCTTCACCCGTCTTCAAAAAGATGTTCCTCTCCAGAAATGGTTTTGATATCGTAGGTAATTTTTCCGCGCATAAGCATGTACGGTCGGAGAAGGATATCTTCAGCATAGAAGCCCTTCTGCAGAATAATGTGATCCATGCAGGAAAGCTTCTGGATCTGCTTTCGGATTACCCGCCGGAAACATATTTCTGCGTATCCACTGACAAGGCGGCAAACCCTGTGAATATCATGGGCGCAAGCAAAAGGCTCATGGAGGACCTTATCTTTTCCTATTCGGACCGTTTCCCCGTGAAAACAGCCCGGTTCGCCAATGTAGCGTTTTCAAACGGATCTCTTCCCGCAGGCTTCCTTGAAAGGATCAGAAAGCTGCAGCCTTTATCTGCCCCTTCGGACGTGCGCAGATTCTTTGTGTCACCTGAGGAATCCGGACAGATATGTCTCCTTTCCTGTATTTTAGGTGAAAACAGAGAGATATTCTTTCCAAAGCTTGACGAATCCCAGATGATGACATTTGACGCCATAGGAACAGCTTTGCTGGAGGCCTTCGGATATGAGGTTGTTCTCTGTGATTCCGATAAGGAGGCCGTTGAAAAGGCCCGGGAGCTGAAAAAAGGTAGCCTCTTATATCCTGTTCACTATTCTGTCTCAGATACTTCGGGCGAAAAGCCCTTCGAAGAATTTGTCACAGGTGAAGAGACCTCTGACCTTGAAAGATTTAAGGCTCTTGGCGTGATCACAGGGAAGGGCATTCCCGACAGAGCGAGCATTGATCTGCTTGTGGAGAGACTTGACTCCGCATTTGACGGAAACGCCACAACAAAAGAAGAGATAGTCGGGATCATAAAGGATTACCTGCCGAACTTTGAACATATCGAGACCGGCAGGTCTCTGGACGACAAAATGTAATATTCCCGGAGGTGATTTTTCATGGATGATATGAAAAAGTTCATTGGTCATAAGGCGCTCACCGTTTCCGAGGCAATGCGTCTGATAGACGATAATCAGAACGGGATCATCTTTATGATCGATGAACAGCAAAGGCTTATCGGCTGCATTACCGATGGGGATATCCGAAGGTTCCTGCTGTCCGGCGGAAAGATGGATGCCAAGGCTGTTGATGCCATGAATCCCTCCCCAAAAGTCGCGCATTCCGAATCAGAAGCAAGAACACTCTATCACAGACGTAATTATGTGGTCATACCCATAACGGATGAAGACGGCAGGATCATCGGACTCTTCACCGGTGAAGGTCATGAGATCACAAACCGCACGCCTCTCAATGTCCCCGTAGTGATAAACGCCGGGGGACGGGGGACGAGACTCGATCCCTTTACAAGAGTGCTCCCCAAGCCTCTGATCCCGGTGGGGGACCTGCCCATCATAGAGCACATCATGAAGGAATATCAGACATACAGCTGTAACGAGTTCCATATCATCATCAATTACAAAAAAGAGCTTCTGAAGGCTTATTTTTCAGAGAATGATAATAAATACGACATTACCTGGCACGTTGAGGAAACACCCCTTGGAACAGGCGGAGGGCTGAGCCTTCTTAAAGGGGTATTCAGCGACACTTTCTTTTTCGCCAACTGTGACGCTCTCCTCACCGCAAATTACGAGAGCATGATGCGCTTTCACAAGGATCACCACAACATCATCACCATGGTATGCGCATATAAAAACATCAATATTCCTTATGGCGTTGTGGATATAGGAGTCAACGGCGCCATAGAAAAAATGAGGGAAAAGCCGCTGATATCATTCCTGACGAATACGGGCATTTACATCGTTGAACCCGAAGTCACGGACGATATCCCGGAAGCCACTCCCATTGATTTCCCGGACATAGTTGAAATGGAAAGAAAAAAAGGGAAAAGGGTCGCCGTTTTTCCGGTAGGGGAAAGCGACTGGATGGATATGGGCCAGCTTGACGAACTTGAAAAAATGAGGATAAGGCTCTACGGGGAATGAGGTCAGGGGGCCGTCATGAATTTGGCCCGTTCCGACGTCATAAAATCGTATGCCAGGGATCTGTAATAATCCGTATCGGAAAATGATATCTTCATAAGCTCTTTTTTGAAAGCCGCTTCGGCCTTTTCCACCACCTCTTCCCTGCTCCCTATGGCTTCACCATGCAGCATGATGGAACCCCTTAACAAAAACAGCGTTTTTGCGTACGCGTTCAAAAACAGGTATAGCGAGATCTCATCGTCCTGCACGTCCATTTTTTTGATCATATCGGTATAACCGAGCCCTTGGGCGATCCTGTCGTCCGGATGAGTATATCGGGGCTTACCTGTTATCTCATCCGTTGTGGAATCGAATTCAGCCGGCTCACATTCAAAAACAAGAGGGATATCGCTTGAAGCGAACACGCTGTTCAGTTGAAGCCAGGTTTCCCAGAAGATATGGGGGTACCAATAATACGCCCTGTTGCCCGAACCAAATGTATCATGTATCTGTTTTATCTTGCTGTCAGTGAGCAGTTCCCGGTTGTAGATCACTCCGGAAACGTAATTTCCCCTGAGATAGAAGGATAAAAGAGCGTATTTTCCGGCCAGGGCATAGACCGGGAGCTCGTCTTTGTACATTTTGTCGGTTCTCCCCTTCATCATGCCGATCTCCGGATGCTGCTCCAGATACATGATATATGTCTTGAAACCCGGCCAGAACAGTCTGTCCTCATCGCTCAGCACAAGAGAGAACCTGCCGTCAGAGAAGGCCAATACTTCCATCATGTTTTTCACAAAGCCCAGATTCTCACTGTTTCTGCGATATTTAAAGTTCTTCTCTCTTTCGGACATTTCCCTGAGTTCAAGATAATGATCCTTTTCGTTTTCGGATCCGTTGTCCGAAAAAACTATCTGGACCCTGTCTTCAAGCCCTGATCTTCTTCTTTCCTCCACCAGACTTTTTCCGAGATCAAGCGCGCATTTACCCCTGTTATAAGTAGGAACGCAGATTGAGACAAGGATACCTTCTCCGCTTTCCATGTTTTCATTTTTGAAAGAACAATCCCCCCAGAAATCAGCTCTGTCAGCCATCACAACGAATCCCGCCTTTTCGACAGTTACACACAGGATCTGTTTAAGTTTTTCCGCGGAGCAGCTTTTGGTTTCTCCGAAACTGATGATCTTTTTCAGCAGTTCCCCCCTTATCAGCAAAGTTCCTTTGGGGTCTGTGACTGCGACCTCATAGGGCTCATAACTGCATGACATGGAATACTCCGCTATTTCCCTGTAGTCCTTTATCAGAAAATCCTTTCCGAGTCCGTAGAACTCCGAGCCGAGAAAATTAGCCCCCACGATCCCGTTACTCTCTGAATCCCTGAGTATCTTCAGCATTCCGGAAAGCACTCCGGGCACAAGCAGATGGGTGCCGGGTACAAGCAATATGTCCCCCGGGGGATCCAGTTCATTTACAATATCTGTGATCACTTTTCCGTATGGGATCTCCCCCTCATCCGAATATGCAAAAATGATATCCTCCTGTGAACTGCCCCACTCTCTGATATCACCTCCGGCTTCATTGTCAAACAGGATGACAGTGAGCGCCTCCACATCATTAAATGATCTGATGCTCTCAATAAGAGAACGGATATTGTCCCTGTTTGTGCTGTCCGCAACTATAATGATGGTCAGTTCATTCACAGCCATTCTCCATTTCCTCAATTTCTCTCTTCATCTCTTTACGGATATCGTCTCCCGCCAGCATGCGGTTTGTGAAGTTTACTGTTTCCTCAATGGCCTTTTCCGTGTTCCAGCACGGGCTCCATCCGAAAACACTTTTCAGTTTTGAGCAGTCCAGTTTCAGATAACCGGCCTCATGGGGAGCTGAACTCTCTGTCCGGTGATGCCAGACAGCCCTCGGCATACCTTTCCCTGCATGATTCCACTTCTCGCAAAAGCAGGACACCAGATCCCCCGTGTTTATGCAGTCTCCGTCATCAGGTCCCACATTGTACCAGCCCGAACAGTTCTTATCTTCATATTGAGCTTTTGCTATCATAAGATAAGCGAATAATGGTTCCAGCACATGCTGGTAAGGTCTTATGCTGTGTGGGTTCCGTACCGTGATATCCGCTTCGGAACCTGCCCCCCTGTAATACGCCTCCTCAACACACCTGACACAGTCGGGAATGATCCTGTCCTCGGAAAAATCCCCTCCGCCGATGACGTTTCCGGCCCTTGCGGTTGAGATGGCTGTATCCGTGTCCTTAAAAAATGACGAGGCGTAACTGTGGGTCACAAGCTCGCTGCATGACTTCGAATTGCTGTACGGATCGTATCCGTCAAGAGGATCCGTCTCCTTAAACCCGGTGTTTCCCTCCCGGTTCAGATATACCTTGTCCGTGGTCACATTGAGAAATGATCTTACGGAAGGATTCAGCCTCACACACTCAAGCACATTAACGGTCCCCATTATATTCGTCTCAAAGGTTTCCACCGGTTCCCTGTAGGATCTGCGCACTATGGGCTGGGCTGCCAGATGAAATACTATCTCCGGCTTAAAGTCCAGGAAAGCCTTTTCCATCCCCTTCAGATCCCTCACATCGCCGAAAACCTGTTCAATACGTCCTTTCCCGTTTAAACCAGCCATTTCATAAAGGGATCTTCCCGGTTCCGGAGGCAGCGAATATCCCATGACGATGCTCCCTGCTTCCTTCAGCATAAAGGTGAGCCACGAGCCCTTAAAACCGGTATTTCCGGTGACCAGAACCCGCTTTCCTCTGTAGGACTTCAATATCTCTTTACGATCTGCCAACGCTTTCATGAATCACCCTTATCATATGATCCGTTTCTTCAGCCCTCAGTCCGGGATATACCCCTGTCCAAAACGAATTATTCATGATGAGTTCGGTATTTTCAAGTTCTCCCGAAACCCTGTATCCATCAGTGCCTCTGAGCAGGTCAAAGGCCGGATGTCTGATGAGATTGCCGCCGAACAGGAGTCTGGTCTGAATATTGTTTTTCTCCAGATGCCCCGTTATGACATTTCTGTCAAGTCCTGACTCCGGTCTCACTGTCATCATGAATCCGAACCAGGAAGGAGTTGAATCCGGTTCGACTTCGGGCAGTATCAGCAGATCTGACAGATCTTCAAGTCCCGCTCTCATCCTCTCCCAGTTTTCTCTCCTCTTCCTTATGAAATCAGGAAACTTTTTCAGCTGCTCCACGCCCACAGCGGCCTGCATGTCTGTCACCTTAAGGTTGTAGCCGAAATGACTGTAGGTATACTTGTGATCATAGCCCAAAGGAAGCTCGCCCATCTGCCTGTCAAACCTGTGACCGCACACTCCGTCCTTCCCGGGAGGACAGATACAGTCCCTGCCCCAGTCCCTGTATGAAAGAATAAGTCTGTGGAGCAGCGGGTTGTCGGTATAGACACAGCCGCCCTCGCCCATGGTTATATGGTGAGGCGGGTAGAAACTGCTGGTTCCGATATCGCCCCAGGCACCCGTATATCTGGTTTCACCATCTATGGTGTATTCCGATCCCAGTGCATCGCAATTGTCCTCCACAAGCCAGAGGTTGTTCTTTTTGCAGAACTCCCTTATTCTCCTGATGTTAAAGGGATTACCCAAAGTGTGGGCAGCCATCACGGCTTTCGTTTTGGGAGAAAGGGCTGCCTCAAGAGCATCCGGATCCGGATTGTAACCGGGAACAGTCACGTCCACAAATACAGGAACCGCTCCGTATTGTATCATCGGAGCTATGGTGGTGGGAAAACCGCAGGCTACTGTAATGACCTCATCACCTCTTTTGATCCTGCGCTCTCCGAGTTCCGGAGCCGTAAGGGCCATAAATGCGATCAGATTGGCCGAAGATCCGCTATTCACAAGATGCGCATATTTCACGCCGATCCATTCAGAAAAAGATCTTTCAAATTCTTCGGCAAATCTCCCTGAAGTCAGCCAGAAGTCCAGAACAGAATCGGTGAGAGCCATCATTTCCCTTTCGTCATAGACCCTTCCCGAGTAATTGATCCTGTCGCCGGGCTTGAAACCGGATCTGCCGTGACTTCTGTCCTCCGCCTTGAAATCCTTGTAGTACTCCGCCACCAGAGATTTTATTTCCTGCCTTGCCTCTTCTTCACTTGTCCATCTCATATGCTTTTATCATCCTTTTTATGCCTTCTTTGAATTCCACAACCGGTCTGAAACCGAGTTCCTTTTCAAGCGGGGAAATATCAGTCATGAGTGGACATGCGCCCCCCTCCCGGTCAAAGACACACAGATCCCGTGCATCCATAAGATCAGCGATATCATAGATATAATCCCTGAGTTTCTTCTGTTCCGAACCGGCCACCCTGTAGACTCTGTCTGTACAGATCTTTTCACCCATCAGATAAAACACTCTGCCGGCATCTTCTTCATTGAGGTAATTCCACACCTGACTGCCTTCGGAAAAATGAGCTTTTCTCCCGGCGGCAAAAGATCTGACCGCATAATCCGTCATGGTGCCGGCTTTGTCATTTACGCCGTAAACGCTGAAGATCCTGCCCCATATATGGACGAGCCCCAATTGAGAACACAACCCCCGGCTCATTTTTCCGGCAGAATCCTTTGCAATACCGTATGCCGACACTGCTTGCAAAGGGGTGAGATCATCTATCTCTCCGTTCACGGGACCGTATTCCGCCTGGGAGCCGGCTCCGATGAATTTTTTGCATCCGATGTCGGAAGCAAGCCTGACTGCATTCAGAGTAAAACCTACGTTCCGCTCCTGTAAAAAAAAGTCCTCACGCCCCGTCCTGTCAGTCCCACTCCAGCCGAAATGATAAAACACGTCGAAATCTTTTTCAGGTATCCTGACACTTTGAAGGTCTTCCAGTCCTGCGTTTATCACATGCAGAAGGCCGGAATCGGGAAGCCTTCTATTTCTGGCGGAATCGGGACGGACGCAGGCATATACTTCCGTGTTATGTTTCAGGCATTCCTTTATGAGAGCCAGACCTATCATGCCGGTGGCTCCGGTCACCATCACCCTTTTCACGTCTTATCTTTCCGTTACCGGTCTGACTACCATTTCATTTTCAAACACTTCCCTGTCCAGGAATGGATACATGTCTTCCGGAGGCATAGACACAAGCTTTCCGTCTATCTCTTTCGAACTGATGGAGGGAATGACCTCCTGGTCCCTCAGGATCATCACGTCGCATACCACCGGTTCTTCGAGGGAAAGGACTTCACTGAGTTTTTCTGCCAATTCAGCCGTATTCCCGATCCTGATATACTTCAGACCGTAGGCTTCCGACAACTTCTCCAGATCCGGAAAGGAGACGCCGTTTGTTTTGTCCGTACCGATAAACCTTCCGTTGAAAAACTTCCTCTGGGTAGCTCTTATTGACAGATATCCGTCATTGTTCCAGACAAATAGTTTCACCGGCAATCCGTAATGCTTCAGTGTCTGAAGCTCCTGCAGGTTCATCTGCAGGCTTCCGTCACCGGTTATGGCCAGCACCTCTCCGCCTCCCCTGGCAACACTCACTCCCACCGCAGCAGGCAATGAAAACCCCATCTCAGCCTGGGCGCCGCTGGTGATGTATCTCTGTTCGGGAGTTGTGGTTTTGATAGCCTGCGGAGGCACATATACCGCAGATCCGGCATCCCCTATGACAACGGAATCCTTCCTGAGCTGCTTTGACAGTTCCTCCACAAAGACGTACATATTGATGGCACCGGGTTCCTCATAGTATTCCGGGAGACAGACAGGCCACATCTTCTTCCAACGGAGGCATTTTTCCGCCCACTCATCAAAGCGGATATCTTCATCCATGGACAATCGTTCCAGGACATCCCTGACGTCCGATATTATCAGCCTGTCAATGTGAACGGTATTCTTTGTGTGCTCGAATTTATCAATATCCACCACCACGACCTTCGCCTCTCTGGCGAAAAGTTCATATTGCTGTCCGGTGGAACTCACGCTCAGCCTGCTGCCCAGGGCCAAGACCAGATCTGCGTTCTGTACGGCAAAATTTCCTGCTCTGGTGCCTTTATTTCCTATCCTGCCGATGTAGAGGTCATCCTCAGTGGGAAGCACATCGGTACCCAGTCTGGAACTCACAAAAGGGATGTGGTGTTTTCTCACGAATTGTCCGAAGAGCTCCGTCGCGCCCGACAGTCTCACTCCATGTCCGGCTATGATGACGGGTCTTTCAGCCTCTCTGAAGTACCCGCAGATGTCCTCTATCTCCCTTTCCGTGGCTGTCTGCTTTTCCGGATACAGTTCGGAAGGGTCGAAACCATCCAATTCTTTTTCATTTATCTCAGCCGCCTGAACATCCATGGGAACATCTATCCACACGGGACCCGGGCGGAGACTTCTCGCCAGATAAAAAGCTTTTTCCATATGATACCTGATCTTCAGGGGATCTTCTATCATAACGGAATACTTGGTCAAAGGCTTTACAAGGGAGATTATGTCCGCTTCCTGAACGCCGAACTGCCGGATTTTTGCGCCGGTATACCTGATGGTTTCCACCCTTTTGCACTGTCCCGACACAAACAGTACCGGAGTACAGTCCTGCCACGCGTTCAGGAGGCCCGTCATTGTGTTTGTGCCTCCGCAGCCCGTGGTCACATAGCAGCATCCCATGTCATTGTATTTTGCATATCCGCAGGCAGCCATTGCAGCCGCCTGTTCATGATGACAGCACACGGTGTTCAGATCCTCGTTGCAGGCAAGGCCGTCAGTGAGATACATAAGGCCTCCCCCGGACACCATGAACACATCCTTTATTCCCTGTTTGTAAATAAAATCCGCGATATAATCACATACTCTCATGACGATCTCCTATAGCCCTTCAACAAAGGCCTTGATCCTCCTTACGCCTTCAACGATGTTCTCCTCCGAATTCGCATAGCAAAGCCTCACATGACCCTCACCGCAGGAACCGAAATCCGCTCCGGAGCACACTCCCACTCCGGCGTTTTCCAGAAGCCGGAATGCAAATTCCTCGGAGGAAAGCCCCGTTCTGCTGATATTCGGAAACACATAAAACGCCCCCCCGGGATTGAGGCATGTGACCTTATCGATGGAATTAAGACCCTCTACCAGAATGTCTCTCCTCCTTCTGTAGGTGTCCATCATCATCCTGACATCTGTCTGATCGCCCAGAATGGCCTCCATAGCAGCCCTCTGGATGAAGCTTGGGACACAGGAGGAGGTGGTTTCCAGGAGAAGTCCCATTTTCGCCATGACATCAGCGGGGCCTATCCCCACTCCTATCCTGAAGCCGGTCATGGCAAAGGCTTTAGAGAATCCGTTTGCCACGATCATCACATCCCTGCATCTGTCTATCACCGAGGGACTGTAAAAAGGAGTCTCACCATAATTCATCCGGGAATATATCTCATCAAGATACAGAAAGATCCTGTGCCTTATGGCAATGTCAGCTATGGCATCCAGATCTTCCTTTGTGAGAACGGCCCCCGTGGGATTATGGGGAGAGTTGATGATAATGAGCCTGGTCTTGTCCGTGATGGCCTTTTCCAGTTCCTCCGGCACTATTCTGAATGAATTCTCCTCATGCAAAGGCACAAATACCGGTTTCACGCCGCAAAAACTGAACACCGACAGATAAGTGGGAAAGCACGGATCCTGGACGATCACTTCCTCTCCCGGATCCACGAGACATCTGACGGCGTAATAGATCAGGATATTTGCTCCGGGTGAGACCAGTACCTGGTCAAGATCCGGCTCGAACCCCCTTGATCTCAGGTTGTTGTGAGCGATGAGACTCCTGAAATCATAGTCACCCATAGAAGCCGAATAATGCGTGTAACCCTCGTCAAGAGCATTTTTTGTGGCCTCAAGAATATTTTTTGGCGTGGAGAAATCCGGATCCCCAATCTCCATATGGACGATGTTTTTCCCGTTTCTCTCCAGTTCCTTGATCCTGGAAAGGATCTTGAACATAGGCTGGCCCTTAAGTTCCTTTGCAGCAGCTGAGATTCTTTTTTCTTCCGTCATAGACTTGTCCTTTCAGAGGATCACCACTTGATCCAGGGCGCGTTGCCAGTGGATATCAATTCTTCAAGATACGACTTTTCCCTGAGATTATCCATGCACTGCCAGAAACCCTTATGAGAATAACTCATAAGCTCACCCTCCTCTGCCAGGCGTTCGAGAGGTTCTCTCTCAAGCACGGTCTCATCTCCCGTTATATAGTCAAAGATCTTCGGTTCAAGCACCATAAAACCCGCATTTATCGGCACATTATCCTTTATGTTCTTCTCTCTGAAAGTCTTTACGGCGCCGGTTACGTCTATTCCGAGAACCCCCTTCTCCTGTTCCAGCCGGACTGCGGTAAGAGTTGCGGCCCTGCCGTGAGCTCTGTGAAAGTAAACGAGCTTGGAAATATCCACATCACAGACTCCGTCTCCATAGGTGAGCATAAAGGTCTCGTCTCCGATATATCTTTTCACACGGCCCAGCCTGCCCCCGGTCATGGTGTTCAGCCCGGTATCCACTACCGTCACCTTCCATGGTTCGGTTCTGTTCTCATGAACGGTTATCTGTTCTTTTTCACCGGTATAATCAAAGGTTACATCGGAACTGTGGATGAAGAATTGGGAAAACCAGTCTTTTACAAAATCCTGTCTGTATCCGGCACAGATTATAAACTCATTATATCCGTAGTAGGAGTAAGACTTCATGATATGCCAGATAATTGGCATTCCACCGATCTCCACGAAAGGTTTCGGTCTGTTCATGGTCTCCTCTGAAATCCTTGTTCCCAATCCGCCTGCCAGAATAACTGTTTTCATTATGTAGATCGACCCTCTAATCGTTTTGGAAAGCTGAATGAACTATTAAAAAACATACCATAAAATACACCGAATAGCAACAGGAATGCGGGTTTTAGTCAACTATAGCAGCTCTGTGCCGGCATCATCTCGCGCTTCGCGCTCGATGATGCGCATTCATAATAAAAAAGACCGCCGGCTGAACCGGCGGTCTTTCTTGGTAGTTTCGAACCATAATGTGTTCAAACTGTTCTGTCTAAGCAGCTTCAGGATCATCCCAGAAGTGAAAGCACTCCCTGATTGGACTGGTTCGCCTGTGCAAGCATTGACTGTCCTGCCTGGGCCAGAATATTGTTGTTTGAATATCTGACCATCTCCGTCGCCATATCCGTGTCGCGGATCGCGCTCTCGGCTGCCTGTGTGTTCTCCACAACATTGTCCAGGTTCTTGATGGTGTGCTCAAGTCTGTTCTGAACAGCTCCGAGGTCAGACCTCTGACGGGATACCTTGGTAAGAGCGTTCTTGGTGGCGGCATTCAGATCATGGAAATCACTTGCCACATAGCTTATCGTGCTGCATGAACCGGCTGATACATTGTGGAAGCCGGAGATTCCGGTTCCGCTGTAGATGCTGGTCACATCCATGTTGGCGATCTTGATGGTTATGCCCTGCGCACTCTCTGCACCGACCTGAAGAGCTTTACCTGCGGAGAAGTCTCCGTTCAGGAGGTTCTGGTTGTTGAAAGTGGTGGTGGACTGTACTCTGTCGATCTCGGACATGAGCTGTGAAATCTCAGCAGCGATGTACTGTCTGTCGACTGACTGAAGAGTATCATTCTCGCCCTTGACTGCCAGTTCGTTGATACGCTGAAGCATATCGTGCACTTCATTCAGTGCGCCTTCAGCTGTCTGCACGCAGCTGACACCATCTTCGGCATTCTTGGAAGCCTGGGTAAGACCCCTGATCTGCCTTCTCATCTTCTCGGAGATCGAAAGACCTGCGGCATCATCTGCTGCGCGGTTGATCTGATAACCGGAAGAGAGCTTCTCGGTTGACTTTGCCTGCTGGCCGACGGTCACGCCGAGCATACGGTTCGAGTTCATTGCGGTTAAATTGTGCTGTACTACCATGATATTCCTCCTTGAAAGACTCGTCCATTCCTTTGGACGGCTCCAAATTAATTGTTGTACCTCTTATATCGGACGCCTCAAAAAATACTTAACCCCCGATACAATATTTTTTTTAATTAATTCTTCATGTCAAAGAAATTGGGCTTAGGACTGCTGTACTGCTTCATGTTCTGATAATAACCCATGGCGGTCCTGCTGGCCTTTCTTCCGTTCCCGAGTTCTTTTTTCATATTTTCAAAAACCCTGTCGGCCTTATCCTTTTGTCTGGCCTCGGCTGCTCCGAGTCTGGCCGACTTGTCGGTCACTTCCCGCACCAGCTCCTTCAGTCTTCCTACCTGCGGGGCGTACCTTGAGGGATCGGACTTGATATCGGCAGATATCCTGTCGTAAACGCTCTCAAAGCCGTCATCCAGAGATTCAAGCCTGTCTATCAGGGCTCCTTTTCTGTCACTCAGGTCGTCCAGTTCCTCTTCACGCAGTATTCCGGAATCCAGGATAACATCCTGCTCCTCATTTACGCTCATGAGCTCGTCTAGCACGGAACTTTTCTTTTCCATACTGACAATGAGCATATCCAGATATTCTGAGGTGCTCCTGTCCATATGATCAGCCGTCCTGTCCCTGCTGTTCCACCAGCTCCGATGCAAGCTGTTGTCTGGTCTTTCCAGCTGTCTGAGCCATTACCTTCTTCCATGTGTCCCTCATGGTGCGAAGATGTGTCAAAACCTCATCAAGTATCTCAGAGTCCTTTTTTATATTGGCCTCTCTCAATCTGGTCATGAGATAATTGTATACATTATCAAAATCTTTCGCCACAGGATACTTCATATCCAGTGTTTCCTGAAGATAGGCGATTATCTGTTCAGACCTGATAATGCTGTTATGGGCCTTTTCAATGTCCCTGGACTCAATGGCAAGCTTCGCCTGATTGCAGAACTTGATGGTCCCCTCGTAGAGCATGAGGGTGAGTTCCGCGGGCGAAGCTCCCATGATCTTGTTATTCGCGTACTGAGAATATGGATTTCTGTTTACCGGCATATCTTTCCTTTCAAGAACATCTCATTTTACATTCCGGTCATGCCGCCGAAGACGCTTGACTTGGAGTTGAGTTTCGCAAGTGCCGTCTCCATCCTCGAGAACTGCTTGTAGAGTTTGTCGACCCTGCTGTTAAGCTTGTCCTCCTGGCTGCTTATCTTCGAAGCAAAATCGTTGTAGTCCGTATCCAGCTGCTTGTTGTCATACCACTTGAGAGCGTTGTGAAGGGAATTGCTCTTCTGCATCTGATACATATCGTCATAGAGACTCTTTGAGAGCTGAGTGAAGAAGGAAACCACAGCATCGGGATCAGACTCGATCATCTCCATGAGTTTATTTGATTTGCTCTTCAGCGTAGCATTTGTCTCATCCGAATCGCCGTCGATATGAAGGGCGTGCTTTTCATTATCTTCCGATTCGAAATACGAAAGGGTGTTGATCCCGAAGTCCGACAGGTGAAGAGTCTTTGAACTTCCATCCGCAAGCTTCACGGAAAAGCCTTTGAGCATAGCGTTGGTCAGAACGTTCGACAGCGTGGACACATTATTGTCCCTGTAGAGTATGGAATCCTTAACCTTCTTTTCCCAATCCTCTATCTCCGAATCTGACAGTCCCTCCTTGTCCGCGGAAAGCAGAGGCTCGTACTTCTCACTGTCGGTATTGTAACTCTTATCCAGCTCGTTTATGAGTTTGGAATAATCGGTCACAAACTTCTTGATCATATCGTAGGTACCCGAAGTATCAGCCTTTGTAGTCATCTGCACTTCTTCATACCTGCCGGTCTCGGCGTCCTTCGCATTCTCTTTCAGAGCGGTGATGGTGAGTCCGTTTACTGTAAGGGTATTCCCGGATCCCTTGTACTCAACGCCGTTCAGGGCGATGATGGAATCCTGACCGTCCACTTTCTTTGCAGATCCGGAATCCAGCCCCAACTTGGACAGTATAGCACTGTCGGAGTCAGACGTAAAGTTGAAGTCGTATTTCTCGCCCGTATCCTTGGATGCCAGATAGAACCTGTTATGAGTGGAATCGAAGCTTGCGTTTACGCCGGCGGATTTCAGCTGGTTCACCAGGTCGGACACTGTGGTGGTATCATCCACTTTGATCTCGGCAGCCTCGCCTTCCCCCACCTTCAGGAAGATGCTTCCGGAAGGAGCCCCCAGATCCTTTACCAGAGTGGAATTTGTGATCTTTCCTCCTTCTGCCTCACCCTCGAGCTTCACTTCGCCGCCTGTCATATAACCGGCCTTTGCCAGCTGATGCACTGACAGACTCTGGGAAGCGTACATGGCGGACGATCCGGTAGTCACCTTTGCGTAGGAAGAATCGGACAGTTCGGTCTTCTTCTTCGAATACGCTGTGGACAACTTAAGATCGCTCAGAGTGCTGTTATAGAAATCCAGCACCTTCGTGTTCAGCGAAGACCAGGCCTCCCTCTTGTAGGACACCGCCAGCTGCTTTTTCTTTACGCTTGAAACCTTTGCCGACTGGGCAGAGACCAGTTCATTGATGATAGTCTCGGTGTCCAGTCCTGAGTTCATTCCCGTTAATCTGATCATGGTATCACCTCTTTTCGTCTACAAGTATCCCCGCCATCTCCCACATTTTCTGGAGCATGTCGAGAGTCTTCTCGGGAGGGAGTTCTTTCACTACCTCCTTTGTGTCCTTGTCGAGGATCTTGATGGTGACGCGGTGAGTACCCTCATGAAATCCAAACACGGCCTCTGTGTTGGAGGTCAATGATTTGTTGTACTTTTCTACAGCCTTCTTGAGGGATTCATTACTGGACTGGGAAGATGCTTCGTCTTCTTCGCCGTTCTCTCCGCCAAAAGCATCGCTTTCTCCCGCTTCTCTCACCGTAAGGGTGGTCTTGTCGGGGGCCTGGGCTTGGATCTCGTCCGGGGTGCTCTCGGCTATTTTCCTGTTTTCAGTGTCCGCATCCGTGCTTACCACTGTCCTCGGAGCGCTCTGAACCTGATAAGTCATCGCGCTGCTGATAGGTTCTATTCCTGCCATTTTCATCACCTCCATGTGAATCTGATAAAGATTTTCTAAACATAATATCGGAGGATCAATCCGAAAATTAACCCCCCAATAATTATTTCAGCACAAATATTCAGAAGAGATTTCTGACAGCCGCGATATTGTCCTCAACGGCCGCTGCGGCCTTATTTGCCTCCTGGATCTGTATCCAGACCTCTTTTCTGTAGATCGGAACCTCTCTGGGAGCGGAGATCCCGATCTTCACCTGTTCATTTTTTACATCCAGGATCGTCACCTCCACGTTGTTTCCGATGATCAGCGACTCACCCCTCTTTCTGGAAAGTGCAAGCATTACTCGCCCTCCTTTTCTTTCTTGTCCTTATTTTCCTTAAGGATCTTGTAGATCGGGAACTTCACTTCGAACTTTTCATCATCAAGGATGACCTGCATGCCCTTTCTGGTCTCGGTATTGATGACTATGGGGCCTCTCAGGTTCACGGTCAGTCTCTCTATATCGATGGGGACCGTCACCGTCACCAGCACCAGCATCCCGTCCTCGGCGATGCCGCCGATAGGCTGGAGATACTCGTCGTCCACTGCAGGGTTGTAATCGGGGAGCACGATCAGAGGATTCATCACCGGCATGGCAAACCCGGGTTCCTCAATGGACTGGAGCCACTGGATGGAGTCGCGTCCCTTCTCGTCGTCAAAGATCAGGGTAAAATGATTGAGATCGGGAAATCCCACGATCCCCTCGGGAAACTCTATGATCTTCTGATCATCGATGTCGACCTCGCCGAATGCTCTTGTCTGGATCTTCATAAGTTTTCCTCCTTAAATTATGATTTACGGGCTGGCGCCGTCTCATGAAGCAGCGGGGGCGTCAGACTCTGTCCACTTATAACAGATCAGATGTAATCCATCAGCGAAGACTGTATGACCTTTGATGTAGCCTGCAGCGCTGCGGTGTAGGTGAGTTGCGCGCTGCTGAGGTTGATGGCTGTCTCCGCGATATCGATGCCCTCATTGTCATCCGCCAGTTCCCGGAAAGTGCTCTGCTGGGAGGTAAGCCTGGTCTGAATGATCTCAAGCCTGGACATCCTGGTACCGTTCTCCGTGGAGGCCACGTTACAATCCTGCTGATAAGTCTGATAGCGTTCGATCTGCCTCTCAAAGAGCTCCTTCATATCGTCCTTTAAATAATCGCAGGCTTTGTTCGCCGCGTCAAGTGCATTTGAATAATTTTTATAATCCGCGGAGGTCTTGTCGGTGATGGTGTTGAGCTTTGCCTCAAGCTCAGACACCCTGCGGTTTATGTCCTTATACTGGTCAAACTTGCTCCTAAGGTCGTCCATATCCCTGGCGACGGAGGAGCTGAACACATCCGCCGCGTTTGTATTGACCCGGATCTTCTGGTTGTATCCCACATCATACTCGATCATGCGGGAGCCGGTGCCGTCGTTGTAGAAGCCTTCCCCGTAATTCGCGGAAAGGGTCCCGTCTTTGGCCACCACCGTGTTTTTCGACCCCCCGGCCTTCAGCAGGGCGGCCTGCACTGCCGCATCGATGGCGCTGCTGGTGGAAAACGCGGTATAGGTTCCCGTTGAGGGATCATACTCGCCGTAGGTGCTCTGATTGTAGGTAACGCCCTTTCCGTCGGTGCAGCGGAAATAATGCACGGGATTCAGATCCCCCGCATCCCAGGAGGACTTGTCGTAGGTGACCTGGAGGAAAGGCACGGTATTATCGGTGTCGGGGTTTTCCGCAAGATCCTTATTCAGCTTGTCCCAGCCTTCGCCGTCCTTTGCGGACAGGATCAGTTCCCCGGTCTCAGCGCAGAAATATGCATCGCTGCCGCCGGTTTTTGCGGCCTTAAGGGCTTCATCTTCCGTGGCGTATACAGTGGCGTCTATGGTGAGGGTTTCCTTGGTACCGTCGCCCTTCACATATTCCACCGTGGGGACCTTGTCGTCCACCTTGTCATAGGCAAGCCTGATCCTGTGGTAATTATCATAAGCCGTTATGTCGCTTTCCTTTGTGGACAGAGTATTGGCCGGATCCTTCAGCTTGCTGTAGTCCACCGCGCTGAGGGTGTCGATATCCCCAAGCCTGAAGCTTTCGGTGATCCCGGTGTACTTATACTCCGCTCTCTCGCTCTCCGTCATCTCCGCCGTCCCTCTGGGGAAGGTGACGGGAGTGTCCGTTCTGTAGCCCGAAAACACGTATCTTCCGGCGTAATCGGCGTTTGCGGTGGAATAGTATTCCTTTGTAAGGGCTTCCATCTCGGTGATTATCGATTCCATGGATTCCACGGAATTGTACTGGCTTGCGCCCTTTGTGGCCTGCTCGTATATGCTCTGGATGACGTCGTTCAGGCTGTAAAGAGCCTGATCCGTCACCTTGAGCCAGGACTCCGCATCCTTTGCGTTCTTTTCATTATACTGGGTGATCTGGGACACGTTCGTGCGGAGGGTGAGAGCCCTTATGGCCACAACGGGATCATCCGAGGGACGGGTGATCTTGGACTGGGTGGTCATCTGGGTATTATACTTGTCCTCTATTATCTTCGTGTTGTTCATATTGTAGAGGGAAGTATTCTGCATTATCTTATTTGTCATTCTCATGGTATCTTCTCCTTATCTCCGACGGTCGGAGCAGCCTGTACGGATCCGAATGTCCTGTGTCCGGGATCTTCCGGGGAACGCCACTAAAGGTTCAGGCAGCCTGTTCCGCACCCTTTTCGGTGAACCCCGTCGCTCCTCACACTCCGGTCTCCAGTATCAGCCTGTCGTAGATCTCCGTGAAGGTGCTGAGCATCTTTGAAGAAAGAGTGTAGGATCTCTGGAACTGCACCATCCTCAGCGCTTCCTCGTCCTCATCAACCCCGGATATGGATGTTCTCTGGTTCTCGATGGTGTTCTGGATGCTCTCGTAATTGCTCTGGAAGGTGGAAGCGTTTGACATATTGAGAGCGGAATCCCCGAGAATAGTGGCCAGGAATGTCCCAGCCGTGCCCCCGCGGTATTTCATGGAGCCCTCCATGTCCGTGGTGGTGATACTTTCGATGAGCTTCTTTACATTGGTGCACTCCGAAACTCCTTCGTCCGCGTCGGCCCTGGTGCCGAGGAGAGTAGCGTCCTTGAGCAGCGCGTCCGCGACCCTGAAATTCCCCGCATTCAGAGAGTAATAGCCCTTATTGGTCCCCTTGTATACTCCCGTCTCGTCCGGCTCCGTCAGTTCCTTCTCACTGTACTCGCCCCCGGTGGGGATGGAACCTGTCAGAAGGATGCCTGCGTCTTTATTATCGCTGGTAACTCCGTCCGTGAAAATGCTGTTCACAGTTTCGGCAAAATCCCTGACCCAGTTGTTCATCTGCTGCATATAGTAGGGAACGCCCTGATAATCGACTCTGGAACCTATCCTCACATCCTTCCCCGCCTTTGAACTCAGAAGAGGGAGATTGGGATCTTCGGGATCGATCTCAAAGGTGTAGTTGCCGGTGGCCTCGTCGTAACTCCAGGAGGTGAAATGGAAATTGGTATTTCCGAGGTTCATTGTCCCGCCCTCGGCCAGGGTGCAGTTCTTCAGGTCAACGCCGGAGCCAGCCACCGTCACTTCCCAGGGCTTATCCGCTGCGGGAGGATCCACTTCCACCGCAGTCCCCGTGAAGTATTCGCCGTTATTTCCGTCCCTCATCTCGGCCAGACCCTGCAGCTGTCCTCCCAGAAGGGGGTTGTTGATGGCAAAGCTCATCTTTGTGTCTTCCCAGTAAAAGTCGAAAAGGCCCGTGGCGTCGCTTCCGTTTACCTTGTCGTCGTCCTCCCTGGCGGTGTATCCGATCTGTCTTGCTTCGTTCTGATCCACCAGAGTCTGTCCTCCCACAAGCCTGACCACGTACCTGGTGGCTCCGGTATCATTTCCGTTAATGTCATAGACGGGAAGTTCCTTCGTATCTATGGCGATGAGGTTGGAAAGCTTGTCCACGATCACGTCCCGCTTGTCCCGGAGCTCGTTCGCCTTTGCACCGGTGAGCTCGATCACGTTGATCTGTTTGTTGAGGCTGGCCAGTTCCCTCGCCATGGAATTGATATCGTCCACGCAGACCTTCATCTCCTGGTTCACATCGCTCTGCATCTTCTGGAGATTTCCGTACATGTTGTTGAAGAAATCGGTAAGAGCGCTTGTCTGCTCAATGAACATCTTCTTTGTGGACTCAAGGTCCGGAGTCTTGGTCACCTCCTGAAGGTCGTTCAGGATATTCGTAAATATGGTATTGAAACCGGACACCTTGTCATCGGTGAAATAGTCCTCTATGACCTTGCAATAGTAGATCTTCTTATCCTGCTCCCCGAGGCGGGTCTCATTATCCCTGTATTTGTCGTCATAGAAAGATTCCCTGACCCTGTCGATGGACTTTGTGTCCACGCCCGCGCCGACGGAACCGTAGGAGGCGTAGACCCTCATGGGATCCGCAGCGGTCTGGGTCACGGTCTGGCGGCTGTAGCCCTTGGTCTGCACGTTAGACACGTTATTTGCGGTGGTGTTGAGCGCGGCGTTTGCGGCTCTCAAGCCCGAGGCGGATATATTCAGTCCGAAAAATGTTGAAGGCATGATCTACCCTCCTTTTACTGCATCTGCTCGATCAGCGTCCCGAGCATGGAATTCACTACATTTATGAAACGGCTGGAGGCGTTGTAGGCATTCTGGAACATGACCATGAACTCGAGTTCCTCATCCGAGTTCACCCCCACCACCTGAAGTCTGGCGTTATCCAACGAATTCACGGTGATCTCCTGGGCCGCTTCTATTGATTTAAATACGCTTCCCGCATTGGATACCTGGCCGATCATGGCGTTATAGTAGCCGTTGAAGGAAACCCTGGTGGTCACGGAAGGATTGAGGGTGTAGGACTCTTCTTCAAAAGCATCCTTCAGAGCGGAGGTGACGACCTTGTCCTCCTCCCCTTCCGCAGTCTTAAGGGAAAGCAGTGAAGGAGTGGCCTTGAGAGCCTGATTCAGATGAATGTTCCCGCACCTCAGATCTTCCTGATCAGGATACACCGCGCCGTCCTTTGAGGTAGTGTCCGTGGAAGAGGTGGACAAGGCAGTGAATATGGTCACCGGGTTCGCGCTTGGAGTCTCCCCTTTGCCCGAAAAGATCTCATTTATCTTCGAAACGATGTTGTGGATCAGCATGTCGAACTCGGCTTCCGCGTTCATGATGGAAGACTGGGCAATGCCGTCCTCGTAATCTGCCATGGCCACCGGATCGTTGGGATCTATGTCCGCAAAGGTCGCGAAGTGATCTCCCCTTGCCAGGAGGACGCCCTTAAGACTTCCGATGTCGTTATTGTACTCCGTGGCGATCTCTCTGGTGAGGTCGAAAAGCTTTGCCCCCTTAAGGGACTCCTCATCCACGGTCTTTGTGATATTACCGTTGTAGTAGCTTTCGGAATAGGTTGCGAGATTGCTCCAGAAAGGAGTGTCAAAGCCGGTCCTGGGGTCGGTGTAGATATCGATCTTATTTACGGTCCCGCCCTTTACCAGATCCTTGCCTTCCAGCTGGACGTGAACGTAACCCACTCCGTCTTCGGTAAACTTGATGGAAGCATAGCTTGAAAGTTTATCCAGAAGAGCGTTTCTCTCGTCCCGGAGATCGTTGGCGTTCTCAAGCTTTCCGCCCTCAATCTTCACTATCTGCTGATTCAGCTCTTCTATGCGGGCCGCAGCCTTATTTATGGAATCGACATAATTCACGACAGTGGCGTTCAGGTTCTGCTGATACTCCTTGAGACTGTCGTAAACATCATTTGCGTTTTCAACGAATTCACCGCAGCGGGTGATGAAGAGGCTCTGATTGGTGAGGCTCGTGGGGTCCTTGTCCAGTTCCTCCACAGCCACCCAGAGATTGTCGAGAGACCTTGAAAAAGAGATCCCGGCCCCGGATTCCCCCAGGATATCCTCTATCTGCTCCGCGGCCTTGGTCTGTTCGGAATAGAATTCCTTCCTTCCGCTTTCCTGCCTGAGGCTCCTGTCCAGAAAATAATCCCTGACCTGGCGGGTCTCCGCATATACCACGCCGAGTCCCGTCTGCATCTTGCCGTCGGGCTTCATCATGTTGCTCACATTCACGTAAGTCCTGGTGGCCTGGGATATCTGCTGTCTGGTATAACCGGCAGTATCGACGTTAGACATATTATGCGCCGTTGTATTAAGCGCATTCGAGGAGGTCTGAAGACCGGAGACCCCGAGATAAAGGCTGCTCATCAAAGGCATATCTTACCTCTCCTTACTGTTTTGCATCGAAGGAACTGCGAGCGCTTCCCAGGGTATCTCCTGCGTTTTCGGCCATCCCGTTGTAATTTGCATTGCCGGGAGCGGACTTGGCTGACTGAATGACGTTCATTGTGTAACGTACCAAATCAAGCGCGCTTTCCAACAGCTCCTGATTTTGTTTGTTGACTCTTCCCACCTCTTTAGTGACATTATGGAGCCGGTCGTAGATCTCCGACAGCGCCTTCTGTTCCTTTGGCTGCTTCTCCATAAGACTGATGAGGTCCCTGAGCTTGAGCGTCTTCACATCCTTGTTCAGTACGTTCGCTATATCCGCCCACCCTTCAGATCTTCTGCGATCTATGGATGAGATCTTGTCAACGATCTCCTGTTCTTCTTCCGTGATCTTCGACAGGGCTTCAAGATCGTCGGATACTATTGCAGGCGTCTTCTTCATGGATACCTTGAGCAACTGCTCGTAGGCATCGCATTCCTCGTTGAGGACGCCTATGAGGTTCTCCATCAGACTGGCCATGCTTTACGCCAGTTTCTCATCTGATGCGAATATCCTGTCCGCGAACTGATCCGCGGTGACATTGTAGGTGCCGCTCTCAAGCCTTTTCTTTACGTTCTCGACCAGGGAAGCCCTGACATCGGGAGTCCTGGCCAAAGCGGCCTTGGCAGTCTGGATATCCTTGCCCTTCTGTGAGATCTGAAGGCTGTCCGAAAATGACACCTTCTCCGTCTTCGCCGTGCTTCTGGCCTTCTGAGCCCCGTAAATCTGCTGGATCTGACTGTAAGCTTCGATACGCATAGATCATCAACTCCTTTGCTCTTATATATGGCTCGAGCTGTCCGTGCTCTCGCCTGCAATCTTTATATCGGATGAAATCAGATTTACTTTAGACCCGAAAAAAAGGGAATCATGAAAATAAAGACCGCGCAGCGCAAACGCCCGTCAAAAGGCTCATCCGCGCTGCGCAGATATGTTCGATCAGAGACTTGCTATGCTCACAGTTACGGTACCCCTGTTTACCGACGCCCCGATAACGATGGGAACGCTCAGGGTGTTCCTGAACCTGAAATCCTTGTGAGCGGGGGTGGAAATGGCCGCGTCAAGGCCTTCGGGCACGTAGGTCACCGGAGAGGAATGGGGATGCCTCTCTATGGGCGGTATGCCTGCCAGAAGAAGAGCGTCGTAGAGAGTGGTGGAAACCTGACAGATGCCGTCTCCCCAGCCTCCTACCACCCTGCCGTTCTTCAGCACCGTTTCGGCATACACGTAGCCGTTGGCTGTCTTCCGCGGGAGTATGGTATTGCTGAAAGAAAACTCCTGGCCGGGCTGCAGCACACAGCCGTTGATGCGGGACGCGGCCGTGATCATGTTCGTATCCCTGGCGGGATCGTAGGGCGAAGTGGTGGTAAAGGTGGACAGGCCTGACATCGCATGGGTCTTCACCGCTGCCGCGGGAGAGAGCATGACAGCGCACATCACCGCCGCCAGCAATTTTACAAAGCTTTTCCTTAACATATTTCCCTCCATCTGCAAATAAAACTTTCCCTTACTTTCTTCCGGTGGCCCAGAAGAACAGCGTCACCGCTCCGGGACCGAGATGAGCCCCGATCACGGGCCCCACATTGACGGAATACACCTTCTTTTTCGGGTAGGCCTCAAGGATCAGGTTCTTAAGCGAATTCGCGTCGTCAGCGGCGTCGCAGTGGCAGATCATCGCTTCCCCTTCGGGATCCGACTGCAGCCGGCTCATCATCTCAAAGAGTTTGTGGAGGCTGGACTTTTTGCCGCGGCACTTGCCCACCATGGGAAGAGTCCCGTCCTCCTCTATCACTCCGTAGGGCTTGATGCTGAGGGCCGTGCCTATGATGGCCGCCCCCGCTTTGACGCGTCCGCCTCTCTTGAGGTGGAACAGATCGTCGACCGTCCACAGGCTCGCCATCCTGAGGATATTTTCCCGGAGCCAGTCCGCGGTCTCATCGATGCCGGATCCGCTCTTCCTTTTCCTGGCGGCCTCAACGGTTATGAGCCCCTGTCCCCCCGCTCCGGCGAGGGAATCAAAGGTGTATATCTTCCTGTCGGGATATTTTTCCCTCAGTTCCCCCACAGCCACGACGCTGGAGGAGTAGGTCTGTGAGAGCCCTCCCGACAGGGCTATGTAGATCAGATCCTCACCGTTTTCAAGCACAGGGGTGAAATACTCGATATATTTCTGGGGAGTGATCTGGGATGTGGAAGCCATGACGCCGCTTCTGATCACATCGTAAAAATCCTTCGCACTCATTTCCCTGTAGTCATAATGATGATAAAACACCCTGCCGTCCGTCATGGTCACTTCCATGGGGATCACCATGATATCAAGCTCCTTCACAAGATTGGGAAGCAGGTCGCTGCAGGCATCGGTTATTATTCTGTAATCACTCATCCCTCACCCTCTGTAAGTAAATCCCGTAAGCACAATACGCGTAATATTATCATCAATATCGGGGTTTGGCAAGAAAAAGCTCCCTCCGGGTCATTTACCGTATCCTTTTTCCGTTTCGGGCGGTCTGTTAAGGAGCTTTCTGCCGCAGAAATACGCGATATTAAAGAAAACGTAATAATTCCAGTAAACGTGGGAAAGAAAGTACGAATCCCCGTACATCAGGGCCATCCGGAATGCATCGTATATCACAGGGAAAACCGCTGTACAGTACAGAACGTATCCGTACTGTCTCCGTCTGAGGAAATGACTGGTCTTTCTCCTCTCCGCAAACCCGACGCCCCCTATGCTCCCGAAGAGGCTGTTGATGATCCTCCACCTGAGCTTCCTCCTGTAGACCTCCGGATCCATCGGAGGTATGTGATAGATGGGGTCACCTTTAAGCTGCGCGGTCACTCCGGTTTCAAGGACTATCCTGTCGAAGAGGTTTGAGACCAGGTTCTCCGGATCCCCGCTTTCGGACAGCATTTCCTTCACAAAGGAAAGGTCGAAGGTGTGTCCTCCCGCATCGTAGAGAGGCAGAAAATCGGCCCGGGACAGATCGTAGATCACCGCGCTCCCCTCCTCCCGGTGGGGAAAGGCCTTCTTCATGGAACGGATCCTGTCGTAGCCGTTGTAATGCAGGTATACGAAATTCGAAAAGGGATCCCCGACGGCGTTGGCGTACCTGACCACCCCCGGCGCTCCGGGGGCGTTCAGTCTTCCGCTGCTCACCATATTCTTTATGTTTTCATGGGTTTCCAGAAAAGAAAACCTTCTCTCAAAGGTCCGGGAGGATCTGAAGATCTCGTCCGAGTCGAGAAACACGCCGTATTTCCCGGAAGAAGCCCTGATCCCTATCAGCTTTGCCGGCTCAGGAAGCCTTTTGGGGTTGTCGATGACAGAGGCGCCGTATTTTCCGGCGATCTCGCGCGTCCGGTCGGCAGAGCCCCCATCGATCACCAGGATCTGCACCCTCTTCTGGTCAAAGCGCTGGCGCCTCACGCTTTTCAGCGTCATTTCCAGGGTATCCGCGGAGTTGTATGCAGGTATTATGACGGAAATATCATAGTTCAATCAGGAATTCTCCCCAAAATTCTTTTCTTTTGCTATGTAAATGGGACGGTTCTTTACCTCCATGTAAACCCGGGCCAGATACTCTCCTATCACGCCCAGTATGGTAATGATGGTCCCTCCGATAAATAAGAGCAAAAGGATGATGGTAAGGGTGTCGGTCCAGACTCTGGCGCCGGTCTTCGCCTGAATATATACATAGATCCCGTAGATAAGGGAAATGAGGACGATCACCATGCCCATGTAGATCACTCCCCTCAAAGGAGCGGTGGCAAAGGCGATGTATCCGGACTTCGCGTAACTCCACAGACCGCCCATGGACCATTTGGTGCTGCCTGCGGCTCTCTCCACATTCTCGTATTCTATCCACTTCGTTTTGAATCCGACCCAAGAATAGATACCCTTCAGAAACCGCTCTCTCTCCTGCAGCGAGGTGACTGCCTCCGCGACCTCCCGCCGCATAAGTCTGAAATCTGTCATGCCGGGCACCAGTCCGATACCGGTGGCAAAATTTATGATGCCGTAGAAGCCCTTGGAAAGAGCGCTCCTGATGAAAGGTTCCCCGCGCCTTGACACCCGTCTCGCCGCAGCGCAGTCATACTCTCCGCTCTCCACGGCCTGTATCATTTCGGGGATCAGCGCCGGAGGATGCTGGAGATCCGCATCCATGAGGCAGACATAGTCTCCCCGGGCGTTTGAAAGCCCTGCAAACACGGCGGCTTCCTTGCCGAAATTTCTGGCAAGGGAGATATAACGGACCTTATCCTCCCCGTGCTTTTCCGCAAGAGCTTTTATCTTCGGGAGGGTATCGTCCGTGCTGCCGTCGTCAACGTAGAGCACCGACCAGGGGTGATCGGGAAGGCTTTCCGAAAAGACTCTGGATATCTCGTCAAAAACGAGTTCCACGCACTCCCCTTCATCCCTGCAGGGTATGATCATTTCCGTCCTGTTCTGAGCCATGTCAATAAGTTATCCTATTTTCCGAGTCCTTGTCAATTCCGGGACTTCAGCGGTCAGACCCCGTCCCGGGGAAAGGAGCCCTTTCTCTTCCCGTGTCCGCCGCGGAAGAATCCCCTGCGGAAGAGCATTAGCTTTATGGTCTCCTCCGTAAATAAGGGCACACGGTATTTCCTGTACTTCCTGTACACGGACATGGCCCTCCTTACGCCGAATCCTCTCGTCAGGACACCCGCAACGTTATTTATGCTTACGGCGTGGACATATCTGAGTTCCTCCGGCGGATAATGCTTAACACAAAATCTGCAGACCCTTATATGTTCATTTATCCTGATCCTGTAGTTCTCCCAGGTCATATCATGGGTCATGCTGCCGTCGCTGTCCGTGATGCAATATATGTGTTCCGGCACGGCTGATGCGGAACCCGCATGGTACCCCGCCTTTGTCCAGAACATGACGTCGTTTGCCTGGAGTATCTCCGAATATCTTATGCGGTGCTTCCGGACAAGGGACGCTCTGATCATCTTGGCAACGGGAGTGGTGTTTCCTATGGAGGACTTCATCCTGATATAATTCGCAAAGGAAGGGTCCTCTATGTACATCATGACCGCGGTCTCAAACATCTTGTGCCTGTCGCCCGGCGTCCCGGAGGGAAGCTTTACGCTTTCCGGCACGAAGAACACTATATCGGAGGAAGACCCGAAGGAGGCGCTCAGAACGTCGTACATTCCGGGCAGGAAATAATCGTCCGCATCCGCAAAGACAAGCCACTTCCCCTTTGCCCGCTCTATACCGATATTCCTGCAGGTGCCCGCCCCTTTCCTCTCCCGGTCGTTGGAGCAGAATTCCGCATGGGGATACTTTTCGGAAAGGGCTCTCAGTTTTTCCCGTTCCGCCTCGGAGGACCTGTCATCCACCACTATCACCTGAAGGTTCTCCCTTTGGGGGATTGTCCCGAGGAGCCTGTCGAGAGTGTCCGCGGAATCATAATGAGGGATGATCACCGACAGATCCACCTCCTGCGCTCCGAAGGATCCTCCGTCTCTCAATGCTTTCCCCTCCCGGTCAAGTTCTTTTTTCATATCACCAGCACCTCAAAAGCAGGTCCCTCTCAGGCCCCGGACAAGCTCTCCGGATCACTCCTCCCAGCCGTGGTATCTGGAGGATCCCGGGTTCTCCCTTAAACTGTTCATAAGTTCTCCACGGATAAGCCCGAAGGAATACCAGTCCATGCCCGTGGCCCGGATATCGGCGTAATGCCCCTCGTCAATGAACCAGGGCATGGTGTGAAGGCTGTAGACTACGTTTTCCCTGCAATAGTCCTTTTCCTGCTCGTAATTGAGAGTAAGAGTCCCTTCAGCCTCGCCGATCCTGGACACGTTGAAGCCGTAATCCCTCAGGTCCTCCATGGAAGTCACATAGATGTCGTCGGTCTTGAATCCGGGACCCACCAGTCCGAAATAGACGCTCCTGGTATCGCTGCTGTAATGCAGGAAATAAGTGGGTTCGGACAGATCGACAGCCTCCTCCTTCCAGAAGAAATTCCTCTCCTTCTCACAGTAGAGCCGCGACCATCCGGAAGCGAACACGGTCTCGTATTCCCCGTCCAGATAGATGTTCGCCCCCTCGGGGAGCGACTGAAATTCCTCGGTCTGAAAGAATCTGGCGTAGACCAGCACCCTTGAATGAGTGTCCGAAAAGGCGTATTCGGCCCAGACCCGGTTATGCTCCAGGGTGCACACTATCAGATAGACGGAAGACAGAAATACCGCAGCAGGGACGATGATCTTCACCGCCGGCGCCTTTATGCCCAGAAGCATCAAAAGGATGACTGTGATAAAGGCGCATATGAAGTAATAAGAGAAATAACTGGTCCTGCTGTAGTTCACGGTCTGATACGCCATCAGATTGTACCCCTGATTGGAAAAGACCCACACGGTGGAGGAAAGGACGATCCCGGCAAAGCAGATCACAAGGTACGCGAACATTTTCCCGAAGGCCGCCGCCCTGGCTTTCAGAAGCGAGAGGACAAAGGCCGCTCCGGTGACAGCAGCGGCAAACACCGATTCGAAGTCATATTTCAGAAGCTCGCTCATGGATGTGACCGCCGTGAGTTTCCCGCACTGGGCGCCGGGGATAAGGGCAAAGGCCACGATGAAATTCTCCTTTATGTAATCGGCCAGGGTGAAGACCCTCTCGTCGGAAGCAAAGTCATTCACCACTTTCATTACCGAGGAATCCTCGGGGACCCTTTTCATGTGGAGGACAGATATGTAATACATGATGAGGAAAAACAGAAAACCGGCAATATAAAAGGGAGCTATCCGCATAAAGCCTTTGATGTTCAGGTCCTTAACGACGTACAGCCCGTAGAGGGCAGCCAGAAGGAGCACCAGGATCAGAGGCACAAAGGTCTCGTAGGTCATG
>JAEEGL014222994.1_pt1 | contig 38664 bp, 25 predicted proteins | sample 9134231 | NCBI WGS metagenome assembly JAEEGL01 (sample SAMN16246548, study PRJNA631951) | gut metagenome | biome: gut microbiome; feature: rumen; material: fiber-attached | host: Bos | place: Iran: Karaj | collected 2018-10 | reverse complement strand
GCTTCCTGATGTTGCCTCCGGTGAAGTTCTCGAGGGTGGCGTTGATGCCAAGGGTATCGAGTGTCTCCTGGGTTCCGGGCATTTCCTCAACTGTTCCATCGGGTGCTGTGATCACGAATACTTCAGCATCTCCGTCGTAAGTGAGCTTTGAATATTCACCAGCAGGGATCACATATGTTAAGATCACTGCGATGATCATAACGATGAATAATACCACATAAGCTGAGGGGAATGAAAACTTTTTCTTTTTGTTTTGGTTACTCATTACTTTCTCTCCTTTCCAAAAACATGCGGCCTTATGAGGCCGCACTACTATTATATATAAACAAAAAAACTTTTCAAGGAAAGTTGGAGAATTTGTTAAAAGTTCCAAAAAACTCAAATTCTTTTCGTATTTGTTAACTATTTATTTATCATTCTGCCACGGTTTCCGCGATGATTTTCGCTAGACCGCGTATCTCTTTAAGAGCCTCAGGTTGTTCATGAAGGTCTGTGGGTTTATTGGCAGAATAGGATTTGCTGAAGACCTTGGTCCAGTTGAGGTAATCGCAGATGCACCAGAACTGTTTCTCAATGATCTCATACTGCGGATCATAGAGCCCGGCCTCTCCTATGACAATGGTTCCGATCTTCTTCGGATTCTTCTTGAAGATCTCGTGGCAGGCATAGAATTTATCTATGACCAGTTTGAGCTGCGATGTGATGCCCCACCAGTAGACAGGCGTTGCGAAAAGCACGAAGTCTGCATCCAGGATGGCTCTGTTGGTATCCCGTGATTCGTCCTCAAAGATGCAGTCCCCGCTGTTCATGCAGGCATCGCAGCCATTGCATGGAATGATATGTGTATCAGCAGCCTTGATCTCTCTTACTTCCAGTCCGGGGTATTCCTTCAGTCCCTCTCTTAAGGTTTTCAGGGCTTCTGCCGTGTTGCCCTCTCTGGGACTTCCGTTAAATATGAGCAGTTTCTTTGTTTCCATTCTGTCCACCTTCCTTACTCCAAAAAATTGTCTGTCAAACTAATGCTTCGATGGCGCTTATTATAGCTTTAGCTGCTTCTCTTGTCTCCATGGAGGGCTTGCCTTCCACGGCCTGCTCCGGTGTGACCGGTACGTGTATGAAGCCCACTGTCACTTCTTCACCGGTCAGGCTGTAGTGATGAAGAAGCCTGTAAAGCAGGTCATTACACACATAGGTGCCTGCCGAATAGGATACTTTCGTTCCCACACCAGCTGCTTTTATGGCTTCCGTCATTTCAAAGGCGGGCATCGTCGTAAAGTACGCCGCGGGCCCTCCGGGAACTATCTCCTGCCGTACAGGCTTGAGGCCCGCGTTGTCGGCGATCCTCCCATGCATGAAATTGATCCCCACGAACTCCGGGCTCACCAGCTCTCTCGTCTCAGCCTGGCCGAGGCAGAGGATCGCCTTCGGTTGTATTTCCTCCGCCTTCTCAAGTACTGTCTCTGCGTCCTTACCGAAGACTACCGGCACCTGGATCTTTACTATTTCCCAGTCCCCTATGCGGTCCGGGACCATTTTCTGCGCCTCCAGAGACGCATTTATATTCTCACCGCCAAAAGGTTCGAAGGCAGTGAGGAGAAGCTTTTTCATTTTATGTCCTCCTGTCATCGGCCCGGTCGGGCCTTAACCATCTATGACTGTCTCCCGCGGCCCGGCCGGGCCGCCAAACGTTCATGATTTCCGGCTGCCGATAAGGCCGCCCTCACGCACGCACTAAAGCTCCGGGAACTTTATGTCCGGCCTCTTCAGTCTCTCAGGCACGTGGATGTATTTCTCATCAGGGTAGCCCACCAGAAGGCAGCCGTAGAAGCTGTTGTTCTCGGGTACCGGGAAGATCTCATGGAGCTTTTCGACCCTGTTGAGGTTCCTCATGAGGTAGCCGGACCAGCAGGTCCCGATCCCTCTGGACTGGAGCACCAGTTCTGCTGTACCCAGTTTCAGAGCGGTATCTGTCTGGGGGTTTACAGCGTTGTTTCTGGCATAGGCCAGGATGGCGCAGCTGGCGTTTCCGAACATCTTATTATTACCCTCTTCATAAGCTATGAGCATTTCCATTCTCTCGTCCTGCTTCTCCCTGATGTCATCAAGGACGATCTTGGTCACGGCTTCCACCTGCTCTCTTCCGCGGATCACATAATACTTGGTGGGATGCTGGTTCTTGGCGCTGGGAGCCCAGGAGGCCACGTCAAGAGCATAGCGTATCTCCTCCAATGGAACAAGCTCGTCTGTGAAAATACGGTAGGATCTGCGCATTCTTATGAAGTTGGCCAGGTCACCGCTGAATCCCTCTGATAATTCGGGGAGTTCTTCAGATACCACCGTCGGTGCCCCATCGAAATCTATGGCGTTCATAGGGCAAACGGCTCCGCAGTGCATACACTTGATGCAGCCGATCTCCGGATGGAATACAGCTTTACCCTCTTCCATGATGATGGCTCTTGAAGGACAAGTTTCTGCGCAGGTGCCGCATCCTATGCATTTTGCTATGTTTATATTTATCATACTTTGCTCCTGAAATTTTTTTGTGATATACTTATAAACGGATTATAACCCATAGTTAAATCAATCGCAATTCATTTCAGGAGAATTAAAAGATGAAAGAAATTCTTTTGAGACCTCAGATACCATATTTCAACTACGTGGACGTGGATGTTCTGGACTTCCCCAAGGGATCTGACGGCGAGCCCAGAAAACGCATGACCATAACCGTGGATTACGGCAAATTCGATGTGGATCAGCTTAAGAAACAGGGCATGGATCTTAAGGCTGCCATGGAGTACTACAGGGACTGGATCTACCAGCTGGTCAGAGTCAGACTCTTAGATGAATGGACCGCCGTGGGCGGGCTGGACGAGACTCTCTCCATAGTCAGATCCCACATTGAAGGAATGTTCGAGGACGGCGCCAATTGAATCAGAAACCGGAACGCAAAACTTCAAATGAGCTGGTCAACGATTTTACCACAGGAGGCGTTACGGGGAGTCTCATAAAGTTCGCTACTCCTCTCTTCCTGGGGAATATGCTTCAGGTAGTTTACAACATGGTGGACATGATCATCGTGGGAAACGTCATCGGCAAGGCTGGCCTTTCGGCGGTTTCCATCGGAGGGGATCTGAACAATCTCCTTACCTTTCTGGCCATGGGCTTCACCAATGCGGGCACCATCATCATTTCCCAGTACATAGGCGCGGGGCAGCGGAGGAACGTCGGACGTTTCATCGGTACTTTTGCCATAAGTCTTACTGTCTTCGCCCTCGTAATGACTGCCGTATCCGCCCTGCTTCATGAAAACATCCTGCGGTGGATGAACACACCACCGGAAGCCTACAGCGAAGCCAAGGTGTATTGCCTCACCTGCATCATGGGTCTGGTGTTCATATATGGCTATAACGCCGTAAGCGGCGTTCTGAGAGGCATGGGCGACTCCCGTCACCCTTTCATATTCATCGCTGTGGCGGCGGCTCTGAACATCGTTCTGGACTGTGTCTTCGTCATCGGGTTCAGGACCGGTGCCTTCGGCGCGGCGCTTGCCACGGTCATCAGCCAGGGCATAAGCTTCATCTCGGCCATCATCTTTCTCGCCCGCAACCGTAAGCGCCTGGGCTTTGACATGGACCGGAGCTGTTTCAAAGTAGACTCCGGCATGCTTTCCACCCTGGTCAAGCTGGGCCTGCCCATGGCTCTCAAGAGCACTTCAGTGGCCTTCTCCAAGATGTTCGTAAACTCTTACATAAACGCCTTCGGAGTTACTGTATCAGCAGTCACCGGCGTAGGCTCCAAGCTGAACCACATGATAGCCCAGTGCTCCAACGCTTTCAACACCGCAGGAGCAGCCATGGTAGGCCAGAACATCGGCGCTGAGAAGTACGACAGAGTACCGAAGATCCTTATCTCGGATTTCGCCATTATGGCAGTGGTGGGAACTGTATGTTCCGCAGTCCTTGTCCTCTTCCCTAATGAGATTTTCGGGCTCTTCACCAAGGATCCCGAAGTCCTTAAAGTCTGCATGGAATTCATTCCCGTGGCCATAGTTATCTTCATAGGCTCCGCCTTCCGCGCGCCTTCAAACGCTTTGTCAAACGGCACCGGCAATTTCGTGGTAAACTTCGCCATAGCCATACTGGATGCCATCGTTATCAGGATCGGCCTGGCCCTCCTTCTGGGGCTCTACTTCAACATGGGTTACATGGGCTTCTGGTTCGGAGACGCCTTCGCAGGCTTCACTCCTTTCGTCATCGGTTCTGTATTCTACCTGAGCGGCAAGTGGAAGACCAATAAATATGTCATAAAAAATAATTGAACTGCAGTCAATGAATTTGGCGTGACTGTACACGCAGAAAAATCGCAATCTATAATTAGGATCTCTCACTTTCATCATAAAAGAGAAGGCAACATGAATTGCCTTCTCTTTTTCTTTCCCTTAAGATATTATTTCTTTACTTTTATGTAGGTGATATCGCTCCATACAGAAGGATATTTTTTCTTGTTGTAGGTCACGTAACTTCTCACCTTTACGTAGTATCTCTTGCCGCCTTTGAGGTTTTTGAAGACCTTCTTAACGGTTGACGGCTTGGTCACATAGGCTCGTGTCTTCTTTGTAAACTTCTTGCTGAGGGATACCCAGACCTCATATCCGCTTCCGGTTCCCTTTACCCACTTAGCCGTGAGCTGCTTCTTGCCGGCTACGGGCTTGTAGTTATATACAGGCGCAGGTTTTACCACGAAGGAATAAGGACCGGTGGCTGTAGCGTCAGCAAGCTTGATGTAATACTTACCCTTCTTCAGGCCTCTGTAAATGAAGGTCCTCGTTAACTCACTATCCTGGTTGTAATATTCGGCTCTGGTGTCATACTTTGCGCTCTTATACATGGAGTCAACAGTGAAAGGCCATACCATAGCCTTGTACTTCTGATCCACGGTAACCGTCACATTGTAATCTCCGGCTTTAGGAATATATACGGTATAAAGATCGTCAGGATCGTTCTCAGCAAGCTGCCCCTTCACCTTCTTATTAAGGATTATGGCCTTGCTGCCGTTTACAGGCTGACCTGATGCCGCTTCATCCACGTAGGTTTCCTTAGCATCCTTAAAGCTTACGGTTAAGTTGTAGATTCCTTCACCGCTGAACTGACCGAATTGTGCATAATATATGCCTGGCAAAAGGTCATAGGAGACCGTTTCGTTTGATTTATCGCCCAATCCTGTAGGATATTTAGGGATGCTTTCGCCGGTACCCTTCATCAAAGTAAGTCTGGTCTCATTCATACCGGTCACTTTGAAGGTGACTCTGCCGGATTTCTCCAGGTCGAATCTGTAGATATCCTGCCTGTCATTTATGGCGAAATGTCCTACGATCTCTCTGTCAAATTTGATGGGTCCTGAGGATGTGGGAATAGTATCATTGGGCATGGAATATGTCTCTCCTGCCGACGTGAATCTTATGCTGTAGCTATAGGACGCATCAGGATGAGCGGTGTTGGTGGAGTCGTTCCTTATTACCACAGTATATGTTCCGGCTTCAAGCTCTCTGGCTTTGGTCTTGGTCTCGCCTTCTTTTACAAAGGTATCGTAAATCAATGATGTGCCGGTTTCTTTATCAACGATCAGGATCCCGGCTTTGCCTCCTGTGCAGGTAAACTCATATTCAAGGGTTCCGGATAAAATGGTCATGTCATAACTTACAGTTTCACCCTTAGCCAGATCTCCCTGCATCACCATGCCGTTGGTATCCTGAGCAGGATTGATATCCTCCGCCATAGCCGTTACTGAGAAGCAAAGAACTAAAGCCAGCGCTAAAGCCGCTATCAAAAGTATCCTTTTCATGTCTTTTCCTTTCGTCATCAGTTGGAACATGTTGCAAAATCACTTTATCGCATTATAACACAAAATCATGGCAATTTCTACAACTGCCATGATTTTTGCTTTCTATATTCTTTTCAGTTTTCCTAAACTTTCGGCCAGGTCCAGGATCTCTTTCATCCTGGCGTTCTGCGGACCGATATGTACCCCACAGTCAAGGACCTCGCCCACGGTCTCCACAAGAGCCGTAGCCCTCTCGAAGGCATCATCTCCGATGGGTTCAAAAGGTTTCTCGGTAACCACCTCGCAGGCCAGAAGTCTGGCCAGCTGATAGTCCATGTCGTTCTCATAGAGCACGCCGCAGGCGAAAGGTGTATTGGTCTTCTGCAGTTCCCTGAAGACCGGTATCCCCGTTCCTCCGGAGCTTATGACGAAGACTTCGGGTACATCCCCTGCAGGTTTCATGAGTTCGATGGAGCCAAACATGGGATCGAAGAAACCGTTGTCTATATTGTAAAGATCTCTTATGACCTCTTCTTTGAAGACTTCCTGAGGGCTTCCGTATTTGGTCACATGATCTCCGGAAACGCATACGATCTTATCAGAAATCTTTTGCGCCAGATCGATCTCGTGGAGAGTCATGATGATGGTTATGTCATTCTGCTTTGCCATGCGGCCCAGAATGCTCAGAAGTTCCAGCTTATACCTGATGTCCAGGAATGACGTAGGTTCATCCAGTATGATGATCTCCGGCTCCTGGCAGATGGCTCTCGCCAGAAGGATCCTCTGTTTCTGACCATCAGAGATGGCATTGAAGTCGCGGTTGCCCAGTTCCTGAGCATTGACCATGGCCAGGGCTTTGTCGACCTTGTCCTCATCCTTGTGGGAAAGGATCCCCAGCCGTCCCGTATATGGGTAACGGCCTGTAGCCACGATATCATGGCATGTGAGGAGTTCGGTCTTCAGCCTGTCTGTAAGAACTACCGCCATTTTAGTGGAAAGGTCTTTGTAGGATATGGACCGGATCTCCTCGCTGTCGAACATTACCTGACCGCCGATGATCTCCAGCTGTCTGGTGATGCTCTTGAGGATAGTGGATTTGCCGGCGCCGTTGGGTCCGATCAAGGTAACTATCTCACCCTTTTTTATGTCCAGACAAATGTCGTGGATGAGAGTTTTTTTGTTATAGCCAACGGAGAGGTTGGACAGTTCGAAATACTTTTCGTTCATCTCAATCCCCTCCTTCTGTTGATCATCATGTAGATAACGACAGGAGCGCCGAATATCGACGTAACGGTACTGATATTGAGTTCCAGCGGTGCGAAAGCCAGTCTGGCTATGAGGTCACAGAACATACAGAACACTCCTCCTCCGATGAAGGTGGCAGGAATGACCACGAGAGGTTTCGACGTTCCCAGAGCCCCCTTGATGAGGAAAGGAATGGCGATTCCAACGAAGGATATGGGACCTGCAAATGCGGTGACTGTAGCTGAGAAAATGCTGGACAGCAGGATCAGCACGATCCTGAAGACCTTGATGTTGACTCCTATGGACTGTGCGTAAGCTTCACCTAGCTGATAAGCTCCGATGGGCTTCGCGCAAAGGAAGGTCAGCACCAGAGTAACTCCCACCACTACAGCTGTGATATGCACGTTGGACCAGCTCATGCCTGAAAAGCTTCCCAACGACCAACCGCGAAGATTGACTATGTCAGAATCGCTGGCGAAGGTCACGATGAAATCAGTTATGGCCGAACAGATATATCCTATCATGATACCTGCTACCAGAAGAGCTGCCATGTTTTTGATCTTCCGGGCGACTATCAAGATGAAGCCTATGGACATCAGTGATCCTATGAAAGCCGCGCCGATAAGGCTGTAGGAAGACATGGTGTAGCCCAGTGTCAGACTGTATATCATAGTGAAAGCTACGACCATCTTGGCTCCTGATGAAATACCGAGGACGAAAGGTCCCGCGATGGGATTTTCAAAGAAAGTCTGGAGCAGGAAACCTGACAAGCTCAAGGCTCCGCCCAGCATGGCTGCCATGAGTATACGAGGCAGCCTTATTCGCCAGATGATGTCTACTTCCTTGGGATCACCGTCCTTGGTGAGCAATATTTCAAGGATCCTGGAGATAGGTATGTGCACGTTGCCGGAATTGATATTCACTACTATGATAACAAAAAATGCTATGGCAAGTACGATGAATACTGTTATGTACCTGGTGCGCCTTCTCAGGTTCTCGTGGCGGAAACTCTCCGTTGAGGTATTGTTTTGCAATGATTTTTCTTGAGTCATTACGGTTCTCTCTAATTTAGTTTAGTTATGAACTGAAGTTTTCCTTCAGGGTCTTCTTCTGTGAACAGAGTATGGAAGTCCATGATCATATCACCGGCGATATCCGTTCTCTGATACATGGAACCGCCGGAAGACCAGCAGTTGCCTTCTTTGACAGCCTTGAGCTCGCTCATGATGGGATCCTTGGCAAGAAGGTCATCCAAAGACTGGACTGAACTATCGATGGACGCGTTATAGATGATATAGTCAGCGTCCCTGGCCTTATCGTAGAAGGCTTCCATAGTCATAGGCACGGTTGAGTGACCGGTATCACTCTGTATGTCTTTGAAGATGTAATTGGCGCCTGCCATTTCAATCATGGTCGGGATGTAGTCATCGCCTCTTCTGACGTTGGCCTTGCCGTCTGATGAAATGTAGAAGAAAGCTACTGTCTTGCCTGTATTCTCCATGTCCTTCAGAGAATCCACTTTAGATTTCTGATCGTCGAAGAAAGTTTTAGCCTCCTCTTCCTTGCCGATGAGTTCTGCATAGAACTTGATCCACTCCATTCTTCCCAAAGGATTGGACTCATAACTTGAACGGTCTACCATGACGGGAATATCTATGTCTTCAAGCATTTCCTTGATCTCAGGAGAATGATAGATCATAGTGGATTCAATGGCGAGGCCACAGTCTTCATCCAGAAGCATCTCATAGTCAGGTTCGCTGTACTTGCCGGCAAAAAGAAGTTTCCCTTCATCCAGTAGTTTCTTAGGCTCATCATAGGTCCAGCCGCTCTGCTTAAGAGATGTCATGCGAAGTGAATCAGCGCCGTCCATACTTAAGAAAAGAGCCATCTGTGCCGTCGCAGCCAGGTCGATGTTCTTTACCGGTGCCTGGAGTACTGTGACTTCTTCCGGCAGACCTTCAGGCACGTTTCCGCCTTCAGGTACCAGTAAGAAATCTTCCCCATCAACGATGTGGAAATACTTGTATCCTCCTTCATATCTGTAGACAGCGAACTGCTCCGCATAGTCCTTCTCAAGCTCTGATTCGAAAGTGAGACCTGCGATCTCAGGAGCTTCTGTGATCTCAGGTGCAGATCCCTGCTCGCCGCCTTCATCACCCTGCTCGTCAGATTGATTCTGCTCCTGCTGAGGATCGGTTCCCTGATCCCCGGACCCGCAGGCTGTCATGCTGAAAACCATTGTCATGCAAAGGATCAGCATCAATATTATTAATTTCTTTGATCTTTTCATTGCTTACCAGCCTTTTTAACTTCTTTTTTGAATATTTTCAGGGCTTCTTCTTCACATCCGTAAAGAGCCCCATATACCTTGATCCATTCTGCCTGAGCCAGTTCGTCCTCCTCCTGGGCAGATCTGTCAATTATGACAGGTACTCCCAAAGCAGTGAATCTGCTCTCAAGTTTCTCCAATGCTGTCTTCATTTCATCAGCTTCCTCCTGGAGGTCTTCCTTGTTCTCGGCATCTTCATCGATTTCCTCAGGAATAAGGCTTCCGGGCAGGATAGCAAGGCCGCTCTTATCCTTAATGACCTTGGCATAATCAGGTTTCTCAAGATTTCCGGCCAGAGCTGCTTTCTCTTCCTTTATAGCCTTAAGGAAGCTCTTGATTTTCAAAGCATCCTCGTCCATGCCAATGAGAGAAACTGCTTCGATCCTATCCAGCTTGTCCAGGAAGCTGAGGGCTTCTTCGGATGCTGCAAAAGTCTTTTCAGCGGGTACTCTGATGATGATGTACTCTTTATCAAGTCCCGCGGGCACATCGTAATCTTCGGGAACCAGCAGGTAGTTGATGATGTTGTTGTGGTAAAGGCCTTCTATGATCTCAGTCGAGGATCTGGCTATGACGTTTCCTTCATCGTCATATTCCACTCCTTCTTCATTATCACTGTTCTTTACTGCTTTCTTTGCGTTTTCAGTGTACTCTTCCTTGAGAGCTGTTTTATCAGTGATATCGATGGAAAGCAGCTTTACGCCATCCTCATAATTGAAGATCTTGAAGTATTTTGCGTATTTAACTTCGGTCTCATCTTCCTCTTCAGACTTAAGTCCTGTGATAGTCGGCGCTTTGTCGCTCATTTCCACCTTGGCTTTGGCAGCTTCCTTCTTGGCTTCTTTGGCCTTTTCTGCTTCTGCCTTGGTCTCGGCTTTGCCGATATAGATGTTGTATTTTACCCAGTGTGGCTGGGACATGGCTGTAGTTCTGCCGATTATGGTGTTATTGGCATTCAGTTTGACAGGAATGACGAAGGTGGAATTTCCGCCGCCGCTCTTTGAATATACCCTGCCGTTAGCGCGGAGAGCGTCATAGGAGCTGCTGCCGAATTCGATGGTTGCATAAGCTTTACCCCCTGTAACAGTGATCTTGTTGCAGCGGATATATGCCAGTCTTCCGGATCCGCCGGCCCAGCTGAAGGAGTCAGGTGTGTAGACTCCGTCCTTGAGGGTGGTGCTGTTGTTTACAGCGCTGGTTGTTCCGCTGGAATCATCCTTCCACTTGGATTCTTTATCCTTCTTATTGTCATTTTCGAACTTAGTCTGTTTACCGGAAGTCTTGCCCTTGCTGTCTTCCTTATCCTTGTTGCTGTCCTTCTTTTTATCGGGAACCGTGGATTTCTCACCGTCCTTGATCTTGATGGCGTCTCCTGAATAGAATTTGATCCACTTATTCGGTCTCCATGCCTGATCCTTCATTTCAGGATCGTTGGCATATTTGGAGGATCTGGGAGTGATGGCAAGCTTTTTATCCAGCTTGGATACGGGGATCGTAAATGTGTAATATCCATTGACGATTTTAGCCTTGATCCACTTGGACTTGCCTGCCTTGACAGCTTCCTCAGGAGTACCCATGAATACGTAGTCATAACCCTCTCCTGAAAGAGTGATGGTGGCAGTCATTTTTCCATCCTTGATGGTCAAAACACTGTAAGCGGGATCTTGTTCTTTGGGGTAGATGTAGAACATCTTTCTGTCAGTTGTCGTAAGGACCTTGTAAGTGCCGTCCTCCAGTTTCTGCTTTGTTGAAGGTGTCTTATTGTCACCCTGTTCAGGCTCGTCCTCTGCAGGCTTATCTGAAGGCTCATCAGTAGGTGCAGGGTCTGTTCCCGGATCCACTGTGGGGTCTACTGCAGGATCTTCTTTTTCGGTTATTGTTATGTTATATGTGTAGTTCACCCAATGAGGCTCTGACATGGCAGTGGTTCTTACTGCCAGCTTAACTTCCTCGTTGAGTCTTACCGGAACAGTCGCCTTCTGATCCACGATAGGATATACGTTGGCTCCGCATTTGTCTTCTGAAGGATCGTAGAGCTTCACATCTTCTTCGTTGGAAGCAGTCTCTCCCAGATACACGTGGGTCATGTTGGCACTTGATGCGGTGAAGGTGGCCATGGCTTTGCCATCCTCTATGGTGACACTTTCACAGGTGAGTTTGGCCTTGCCGGTGCCGCCGGTGAAATCAAAAGCATCCGGTGTGTAGGTGCCATCCTTTACAGTGGTGGAGTTGTCAAACTCAGCCTCTGCATCTTCCTTGACGTTTATTGTGTACTGATAATTTACCCAGTGCGGCTGAGACATGGCCGTAGTTCTGACAGACAGATCCGTCTGGGTTCCCACCTTTACAGGTATGGTTACCTTCTGAGCGGAAACAGCATACACACCGGGGCCCATTCTGTCCTTGGACGCATTGTAAAGAGAATTATCCTCATCGTTAGAAGGAGTCTTTGCCAGGTAAACATGCGTCATTTTGTCGCTGGATGCTGTAAATGTTCCGGTGGCTTTTCCGTCCTTTACGGTCAGGCTGTCCAGCGTAAGTGTCGCCTTACCGGTACCGCCTGTGAATGTGAATTCGATATCATCAGCAGCATAGCTTCCGTCCGCCAGATCCGTTGAGTTATCAAAAACGAACTCAGCGGGTTCCTGGATCTCGATGGTGTAATAGTACTGTACCCAATGTGGCTCAGACATGGCCACAGTCCTGGAAGCGATCTCGGTTCTCTGATTGATCAATACAGGAATCGTGACCTTTTTATCTTTGATGGCGTAAACTCCTTGGCAGGCAGTATCGGTTTCCGGATCATAAATCGCCGGATCATCCACATTGGAATCCGTATGCGCAAGATAAACATGAGTCATCTTGTCGCTTGTGGCATTGAAAACTCCGAAAGCTTTACCGTTCTTAACAGTAACCTTTTCCAGTTCCAGTTTAGCTTTACCGGTGCCGCCTTCGAAAGTATAGGTTAGCTCATCCAGATCGTAGTCTCCATCAACAAGCTTAGTCGAATTGTCGACTGTAACATCTCCGGAAGCCATCTTAGCGGTCTTCTTTACGCTCTGAGAAGCAGTCTTGACTTTCTTGGCAGGCTCTGCAGCTTCCTCGGCCTCAGGCTCTTCACTCTCAGCTTCCTCTATAATATCTGAATCAGCCTCAATGATTTCTGGCTCTGAGGCTTCTGTATTTTCTTCTTCAATTGCTGCAGGCTCGACTGCTTCCTGCGGTTCTTCAGCAGGCTGTGCAGACTCTGTCTCTTGAGGAGCTTCAGCTACAGCAGGAGCTTCCACCGGTGCAGGTGCAGGTTCCGGAGCAGGTGCAGGTTCCGGTGCAGGTGCAGGTTCCGGAGCAGGCTCGGGAACATGCTCCTCCTGAACTGCCGGCTCTTCAGCGACTTGCTCCTCTGTTACGGCGCTCCCCTGTTCATCCGTAAGGATCTCGTCATCTGCAAAAGCAATTCCGGCCTGGGTAAAAATCATGGTGAGGGCTAAAAGCATCACCAAAAGTTTTGATTTAAGTTTGATATTCACGATATTTCCCTCTTGTTTTTTGTTAAACAGGTCTTTTTCAAAGCCTGTTTGGAGCCCCCTTTATGAGAGGGGGCTCCAAATCATTATCTGTATTTACTTACACTTAACAGTCTTTACAGCAGTCCACTTGCCGTATACTTTCTTGCCGTTTACCAGAGTGTAGGTTCTTACCTTGAACTGGTAAACTTTACCCTTCTTGAGTTTCTTTGAAGTGAATTTAAGTTTCTTCAGAGTCTTGAGGGTCTTATACTTCTTATCAGTCTTGAGTTTGTACTTGATCTGATATCCGGTGGCATTCTTGTTCTTCTTATACTTGACGGTGAACTTTCTGCCCTTGGATGTGACCTTAAGGCCTTTGACTGTGTAGTTCTTGGCTTCTGCCTTCTTCTGAGCGAGTTTAGCCTTCTCCGCTTCTGCCTTAGCTTCTTCAGCTGCCTTCTCGGCTGCTTCCTTAGCTGCTATAGCTTCAGCAAGCTTAGTGTCAGCATCGTCCTGAGCGGTCTTAGCTTCAGTTGCTGCCTTCTCAGCTGCTTCCTGAGCAGTCTTGGCTTCTGCTGCAGCCTTGTCTGCTGCTTCCTTGGCGGCCTTGTCAGCTGCTGCCTGATCTTCAGCCTTCTTCTGTGCCTCTTCAGCTGCCTTCTGGGCTTCTTCTGCTGCCTTCTGCTTTTCTTCAGCGGCTTTCTGAGCTTCTTCAGCTTTCTTCTGGGCTTCTGCTGCATCAGCTGCTGCCTGTTCTGCATCTTTCTGAGCCTGAGCTGCTGCAGCGGCTGCCTCCTCAGCGGCTTTCTGAGCTGCTTCAGCTTCCTTTGCAGCTGCTATAGCGCTTGCTTTGGCTTCTTCCGGAGTAACTACCTTAAGAGTGTAAGCAGGAGCGATAATGGGACAATCAACGGTGACCTGTTCATAGGTGCTCCAGTCTGTAGCTGTACTTTCTACTGTTCCATCGGCAGTGTATACATACTCGCCAATAGCATCAGGAGCTGTGAATGTTACTTTACCTTCTTCATCTGTTGTTCCGACAACAGTACCGTCTATAGTTTTCACGGTTGCTCCGGCGATAGGAACATTTTTCTTTTCTTCTTCGGTGTATGCCATTCCCAGGTGTCCCTTTAATGTCAGAGTTACCTCATCTCCGGGAGCCGGTGCATACAGAGGATCTTCGAAGTATACATACCAGTCAGCATAATATGTGTTGTCCTTGTTGATGGATGCTGTAAGGTGATCTCCTGCTTTTACGGTATCCACGGTAACGCCTGTGGAGATTCCTTCATTGTTTACGATGAAGAGGCAATTGGATGTTTCAACACCCCAAAGTTTGGTTACACCATAAGTTCCCTTGTCATATCCATCAAGTGAATTAAATTTTGCGTGTGCAACGGTAAGAGCCTCATCAAAGGTATACTTTCCATCGTTATCAAGGTCTTTTACTGCTAAGGCCTTATTAGCCATGTAGGAACCATCATTTGCCTTTGCGATCTGACCCATGTCGCTTACTGTCAGATAAACATCGATGGAAGGAACTTCCTCGTCTTTAACTGCAGCGGTATGTTCTACGTAGATCTGCTGAACCGCAGGGATCTCTCCAAGTCCTTTGATCTGGCAGGAAACGTTGTCTGCTCCTAATCCTTCACCGATATCTACAGGATCTTCTGCTCCTTCTACTTCAAATTCTCCGCCGTTGGCAAATCCATAATACCAGCTTCCTTCTTCATCTGCAGCCATGTCGTTGTTTGCATGGTCTCCTGCAACTACCATGAGTGGACGAAGAACTACCTTGGTATAACCCTTAGCGTCTACTGCCTTCTTTACCTCAGGAAGTGCAGTTTCAGCAGGAATACCTTCTACAGTTCCGACGAAGCAGTTCTTGTATCCAAGATTATCCATGGTCTTCTGCATCTGAGTATAGGTAACATTTGCATCATGAGCTGTGCCGTGTCCCATGAATACGAAAGCAGTATCCTGAGAAGCGACAGCTTCTTCTACAGAAGTAAATCCGGCTTCTTCAGCTGCAGCTGCAACTACTGCCTTGGCAATTGCTTCCTTATCCTCATCAGAGTTAAGGAGAGGCTTAGCATATACTATATCCATATATGCGGAATATGCATCGATGGTTTCTTTGAGCTCGTCATATTCAGCTCCACTCATAAGATGTGTGGGCTGTACTACAAGTCTCTCGACTCCTGCTGCTACAGCCTTATCCATAGCCTGAGCAACGTTATCGATCTTCTCGCCGTCACGAGCCTGAACGTGGTTGATGATGATCTGAGCTGTGAATGCTCTTCTTACAGCATATTCTTCACCATATGCTGCAGCGAGAGCTTTTTCAATCGCTCCGATCGTAGCCACACGGCTGTCATTGAAGCTGGTTCCGAAACTTACAACAAGAAGTTCATTCTTCTTGTCAGGAACTTCGTTAAGAGGATCATCAAGTGAAGCGTCACCGGTATCATCTCCGAAGTAGCCGGGATCTGCCAGTTTTGCCTTATCATTCTTGGACAAAGCATCATAGTATGCTCTTGCGATCGCACAGTACTTGTCAGTATTATCATCTCTATACTGTACCTGAATTGCTTCGATAAGTGCATTTACAGTCTCTACAGAAGTATCAGCTGCTGCACGAGCAAGCGCTTCCTCAAGAGTCATCTCGTCGAACTGAGTCAGAGAAATCTGTGTTGGTTCAAAGAATACTTTTCCCTTAGCATAGCTTACTGTCATGGTACGGTTATAGTATTTGCTTGAACCCCTGAATGCCAGTACCATAGGAGTATCAAATTTTGCGATGGGGATATCTACATATCCTTTGCCATCTACTATGTTGATAGCAAGTGCCTCGTCATCTTTTGCCTCGCTGGCATATCCAAGGAAAACTTTGGAATAACTCTCGCTTCCCATGGTAAGATGAAGAACAAAGCCATCTTCGGTCTTATCAAGAGTTGCAGCTTCAGGCTTGAACATACCAACGGTGTTTTCAATGCCAAGAGTTGCAGGCAGTACCTTTGATTTCTCTACGATATAGTACTGCTGTTCGCTGAAAGCTGTCCATTTCCCTTCTTGATCGCTTGAACTTACATAGCGGCAGACCGGGATCTTTTTTCCTACATCCTCAACGGGAATAGTGAAAGTAAGAGTTCTGGACATGCTCTTGTCATAGAAATTGGAGTCTTCAAACTTTATCTCCTTTGCTGCGTTGTCTTTCTCTTCATCGGTTGCAGTCTCCTCTATGAAAGCAAGTTTTGTTATCTTACCCCATGTTTTAGATAAAGATGTTTCTGCATGAACCGTAACGGTCTTGCCATCCTCGCTTAATACAGCATAGGTGCCTTCATCATTGATTCTAAGCATGCCTGACGTGCTGTAGACTATATGCATACTTGTATCATTCACAGTATCCCTGTTACCGTCATCATCCACAGCCGTATAGGCAAAGGCTGACATACCGGAGAATGCCATGGTGACAGTAAGAACAAGCAGCATCACGAGAAATTTTCTGATTGTTTTACTCATGTCTTCTTCCTTTCTTAAAATATTAGAATAATCTGATATGTCTCACAAATGCACTTTGCCATAATGATCCACGCCATCAAAAAACCTTCTTTCCACAGAAAGAAGGCTGTAATTGCGTGATTTTACGATGCTGAAAATTCATTCAAACGCTATTACATTGGTCTACTTTCTCCGGAAGTATTTTCCAATATTCAATGCAGCAGGTTTCCTGACTTACAGATCATCGCTTCTTCCGAGCCTTCTCAGATGAGCCGAAACGGCAATAGCCGGATGTGCATCATCCAATGACATAATACGGAGAAACTCCCTGTTTACAGTGACCGGATCGTTCAGGATTCGCACCTGATTCCCTATTATCTGAACTACCCCTTAGTTCAGCACTGCAAAGTGTATTTAATTGACTTAAATATTATACCAATTCAAGGCTTTTGTGTCAATTAAAATGGGCATCGTTTATAACTCACGATGCCCATATTTCATGCCTTTTTTGAGTTTTTTACAGTATTACGCCATCTCTTTGGAATCCTATCTCGTAGAAGCCCATTTTCTCGTTGGATGTACGGTAATCTCCGTTAACTGCCTTCATGACCAGATCAACAAATTCTCTCAGAAGTTCATCCATGGGTTTGCCATCCAGAAGCACTCCCGCGTTAAAGTCCATCCAGCCTCTTTTGTGATCGAAGATGGCGTTATTGGTGGCGACCTTAAGAGTAGGACAGGCGAAAGCCACCGGCGTTCCACGGCCTGTGGTAAAAATCTCCATGACCGCACCGGAGATGATCTGGGAAGTGACTCCTACCAGATCAGAACCGGGACCCTGTACCAGGTGGAAGCCGTGTCTCACGGCCCGCTGCCCATACATGAGAGCGTCCACGATGGCACATCTGCCACCCTTCTGGACGCAGCCCAGAGTCTTATCTTCGATGGTGGACAGTCCGCCCTCCTTATTCCCAAAGGAAGGATTGCCGTTGGCAGTGCCGCCGTATTTCCTGATGTATTCTTTATGTCCGTCAAGAAGAGCTCTCACCTTATGGAAAGTCTCCTCATCCACAGCCTTATTCATGAGCATCTGCTCTGCGCCGAACATCTCCGTGATCTCGGTTATGGAGACCGTAGCGCCGCGGGCTGTAAGGTATTCTGCAAGTTCGCCCACCAGCTTATTGGCCGTAAGTCCTGAGAATCCGTCAGATCCTCCGCAGTTGAAGCCCAGATGAAGTTCCGAAATGGGTCTGTCCTCACGGCGGTCTTCTTTGACTATATCGTAGAGTTCTCCTGCAAGGCGGATGCCGGTCTCAAACTCATCGGTCTCTTCCTGCATGGTGAACATGCGGATCCTGTCCTCTCTCAGGCTTCCGTACTCCTTAAGGTTCTCCAGCCTGGTTATCTCGCAGCCCACCTGGACGAAAAGGATCCCTCCGAAGTTGGGGTTCATCATGAGGCCGGCCTGAGCCAGTCTCACTGCTTCCAGGTCCTCCCCCTCCTGACCGCAGCCGCATTCGTGAGTGAGAGCTATGAAACCATCAAAGTTCTCCGTTTTGGGAAACATCCTGTTAGCCTTTTCAGTGATCTGTTTGATGTGAGCATTGGCGCAAAAGACTCCCGACATGACGGCTATGTAATTTCTGACGCCGGTCTCACCGCCGGGTCTCCTGTATCCCCTGAAGGTAATGTCACTTTCTATGGTACCGGGCATAACTACCTGGTCTTCATGGAAATCATAGACATAATCCTTATCATCATCCGCATGACTCAAAAGATTGTGAGTATGGATCCAGCCACCCTTGGGGATATCGCAGGCAGCTTCACCTATGGGTGAGCCATACTTTATGACCATCTCGCCCTTTGCTATGTCCTTAAGAGCTATTTTGTGCCCTTTCTTTATAGGCTCCAGGGCGGTAACTTCAAGTTCGCCCAAGCCCAGAGTTTCCCCGGCTTCTACAGGCTCAACGGCCACTGCGACCGTATCGTTTTTATCTATTCTGTAAAGTTTCATAATGCTCTCTTACGCGAATTTTTTGCAAAAAACTATCTGCTTGTATTTTTATCCATGAAGTCCAGTGTTCTTTCGAAAAGTCTGGTCCTCCATTTCATATTGAGGTACTGATGGGTGCTGTCGGGGATAACTTCCCAGTCGGGATCCTTATAGAGGGGAATGTAATCCTGTACTACGTCAGGTGAGATCTGCTCGTCCTGCTCTCCGTGAAGGATGATCACGGGTCCGTCATAGCCGGCGGACATTCCCAGAAAGTCCATCTTATCGGTCTCCTCCAGAAACTCACGGCCAACTACCATGCCGCCGATGTCAAAGTTATCGCCCCATGGGCCACCCAGAGTCTCGATCCTGAACTTCACCTGATCCAGCACCGTAAGAGCCGGTGACCAGAGAACCAGGACTTTGGGATCCAGCTTAGGAGCCAGAGCCGCAGCGATAAGGGCGCCCATGCTCTGTCCTCCCAGGATGATATTGTCAGGATCCACCTCAGGCTGAGCCTTCGTCCATGCATAGATGGCCTCCGTCTCTTCCATTTCCTTGCCGATGGTCATTTCCTCGAAGTCTCCTTCGCTCTCGCCCAGGCCGTAGAAATCGAATTTCACCGTGGCGTAGTTCCTCTTCAGGCACTCCCTGGCAAACATTTCGTGAAGTCTGGCAAAGCCGGATCTATCCACATTAAATCCATGCAAAAAAACGACGGTCTTAAAGGGTCCCTCTCCATCAGGAGTCCTCATGGATCCTCTGATAAGCCTGCCGTTAACTGTCAATTCCGCGTTTCTGTACATAAATGATGTCCTCCCATACAAGCTTTGACAAAATACGTTATATAAAAAACTGTCTGAAAGAGGCGCACCTCTTCCAGACAGCCGTAAATTTCCCTTATCTGTTCTTGAACTCAGCGGGTCTCTTCTCGAGGAAGGCAGTCATTCCTTCCTTCTGATCTTCTGTGGAGAAGCACTTGCCGAACCATTTATTTTCAACTCTTACACCGCCATCGATGTCAAGCTGATATCCTTCGTCGATAGCATGCTTGCAGTATGCTACTGCAAGTGGAGCGTTCTTAGTGAAGGATGCCATGAGTTCCATTGCCTTGTCCATGAGTTCCTCAGGAGCTACTACCTTGTCTGCAAGTCCCAGCTCATAAGCTTCCTGGGCACCGATGATTCTGGCGCTGAAAATCAGTTCCTTAGCCTTGGAAACACCGATCTTGCGGGGCAGTCTCTGAGTTCCGCCAAAGCCGGGAGTGATTCCCAGTCCGGCTTCAGGCTGTCCGAATTTAGCCTTTTCGCTGGCCATTATATAGTCGCAGCACATAGCAAGCTCACAGCCTCCGCCGAGAGCAAAGCCGTTTACTGCAGCGATAACAGGAATATCGAGAAGTTCAAGTTTTCTGAAGACAACAGAGGAATTGGCACCCCAGTTGAAGCCCTCTTCTTCGTTCATAGGCTGCATTGCGGAGATATCTGCTCCTGCTACGAAGGATCTGCCTGCGCCTGTTACGATGAGTCCTCTCAGGTCCTTGTCTGCCTTGATCTCATCCAGCACCTTGTCCAGATCTGCTACTACCTGTCCATTGATGGCATTCAGTGCCTTCTCTCTGGTTATGGTAAGGATACCAACGGAATCTTTTACTTCATAATTGATGGTTTCAAACATTTCTCTTTCTCCTTATATTATATTTCAGCCTCTTATAAGCCTTGCAAGCTCCCCTGGCGCGATGCCTGCCATGTAGTCTTCCAGATCCAGTTGCCGGAGCTTATCTTCTAATCTACTATCAAGTATAACACCTGAAAGGGCCTTTTCCAAGTCCTCAATTTCACCGTTCCCAAAGAAATCTCCGTAGAATTTGATGGCTTCTATCCTGCCGTCTCTGGCTGTCATGTGGACCGTTACCAAGCCGGCATCAAATCTCCCCTCACGAGTCATCTCAAATTCAGCCACTTTTCCGTAATTCCAGTCCCAGGTGGCATATTTTTCTCTTCTGAGCCTGTCGATCTCCTTGAGATCATCCTCCGTCAACTCATAAGGTCTGATCGTCTCATCTCCAAGGATGTGAGCCTTAAGAGCGCTCTTGAACTCCTCCATGGTGATCCTCGAAGGTGCATTCTCATTGATCGTTGTGACCCTGGATCTTATGGACTTGGAATTCTTAGATACGAACTTCGCCTCCCTTACCTTTAAGGCATCGGCTACCTTCTCAAGATCCGAATCCAGCATGATGCAGCCGTGATGCATGACCCGGTCACGCTTCACATACTGAGAATTACCCGAGATCTTACGGCCTCCTATGAGAATATCGTTTCTCCCCGTGAACTCCGCATCCACTCCCAGGCTTTTTAAAGTCTCCACCACCGGCTCAGTGAAGATCCGGAAATCCATTCCTTTGATATTTTTTCTATCAGTTATGAAGGTGAAGTTCAGGTTCCCCATATCGTGGTATACTGCCCCTCCTCCCGAAAGGCGTCTGGCGACACGGATACCTCTCTCATCTACTACCTGCTGGTTTACCTCCTCAAGGGGGTTCTGATATTTTCCTATGACTATGGTGTTGGAATTCTGCCAGAGCATGAAATAGCTTTCATCCTTAGGCAATCGCTCAAAAACATACTCCTCCAGAGCCAGATTGAAGTATGGGTCTGTTTGTATTGATTCAATATATCTCATTTTTATTCACTTGATTATTAATTTATAACTTATAGTTATCCTTATATTAAACCTCTATAACAAATAAATGTGGTAAATTTGCAGTTTTTTATGACAACAATTACAAAAAGTGTTATAATTATAAAAAAATATATTCCTAATAATTATGCAGCGTTTTTATTGTACGTTTTAAGGTGTCAGTACCAGTAAAAGCTATTACCTGCAACCGTTACTTTATCAGACATACTTTTAGAGGTATAACCATGGATATTCGACAGATCAATTATTTCGTACAAGTTGCAGACTGCGGCAATTATTCTTTGGCTTCTCAGAAGCTCTTCGTTTCCCAGCCCGCCCTCAGCAAAACCATAAAGAATATGGAAGAGGAGCTGGGATTCGTATTCTTCTATACTTTTCAGAGAAAACAACATCTGACAGATGCCGGCAAAGCTTTCTATGACAAAGCTGTTGAACTCCTCAAGGAATATAACGAGCTCATGGAAATGGCCTACGATGAGGCCGGTGTCGACAAAGGCAGCGTGGAAATAGGGCTCAGCACATCTACCGGATCCGCCCTTTTCAGCAGGATTTATCCGAAGTTCAAGGCCAAATATCCCCTCATCGATATAAATATCATGGAGAGTGACGGGAACTCCCTCATCGAGGCGGTCAACCGCAAAGACATCGATGCCGCCATAATCGACACAACCGAGATGAGCTCCGAAGAAAAGGAGAACTTTGAAGTAACAGACCTGATGACCAGCGAAGTCGTCCTTGTCACTTACGCAGGGAACCCTCTGGCTTCACGTGAATGCCTTGAGGCTGAAGATGTGGATAATATAGACCTTCTTCTCTATAACAGGAGTCCTGAAGATATAATGAACTATATCAAGAAGACCCGGGTCAAACCCAACATCAAATTCAGCAGTTCTCACTGGTTCCTGCTCTTTGAGCTGGTGGCCTCAGAATATGGTTCCGTCCTGGCTCCACGCTATATATATGATCTCCTCAAAAATGATAAGATCACAGCATTACCTATCAACTATGGTTTTTGCAGCAGATCCATCAGCCTGATCTCCAGGAAGGATGATAACCGTTCCAGAGCATGCCGCATATTTGTGGATTTCTTATCCGACAAATCCAATTATCAAGATGTTTCCATAAAATAAACTTTCTTTATTTATCACCCTCGCTCAGGCGAGGGTTTTCTTTTAATCGATTGTAACGGTACTTGAACTTAAAGTCAACCTTAATCAGACAAGTTGCCTTGAAGCCTGCCTGCTCCGGCGTTGACTTCTTTTAAGCCATAAGATATAATTAACCATTGAGACTGAAATCGTCTCAAAAGTATTTTTCAAGAGGTAAAAAATGAAATCAAACGACATTCTGCATGGCTTTAAAGTTACAAGAGTTCGTGAAAGTGAAGAACTCAAAGGCACCCTCTATGAGATGGAGCACCTGAAGACCGGCGCTCAGCTGGCCTGGCTGGATAACGGCTGCGAGAACAAGCTTTTCTCTGCGACCTTCAAGACCCTGCCCTGGGACAACACCGGAGTCTTCCACATTCTGGAGCACTCTGTTCTGGCAGGCTCTGACAACTATCCTGTGAAGGAGCCTTTCCTGGACCTCATCAAGAGCTCCATGAACACTTTCCTTAATGCCATGACTTTTCCGGACAAGACTATGTATCCTGTTTCCTCAAAGAACGAACAGGACTTCATCAATCTTACAAGGGTATACCTTGATGCAGTCTTCCGTCCGGCCATATATCACAACGACAGCATTTTCCGTCAGGAAGGCTGGCACTATGAAGTTGAAGAAGACGAACCCTTCTATAACGGCGTCGTTTTCAATGAGATGAAGGGAGCCTACTCTTCCGTAGATACCCAGATCGAAGATGAACTCCAGAAATCTCTCTTCCCGGACAGCGTCTACGGATTCCAATCCGGTGGCTATCCTCCCGAGATCCCAGATCTCACCTATGAGAACTTCCTCAGAGCTCACAGTGAGTTCTATTCACCTTCCAACTGCAGGATCTATCTGGACGGGGATCTGCCCTTCGAGAGAGTTCTTACCATCATAGACGAAGAATATCTCTCCACCTTTGAGAGGGATGACAGAGTCCACGAGATCGCTATGCAGTCTCCCGTAAAAGCTGTGGATACCACAAGATTTTACGAGATCGGCAAGGATGAGGACGAGGCCGATAAGTGCCATCTGGTCCTTGGCAAAACATTTTCGGACTGGGAAAACCGCAAGAGAAACACCGTATATGCCCTCATGTCCATCTATCTTGCCGGTGACAACGAGTCTCCCTTAAAGCGCGCCATTCTGGAGCGCGGACTGGCTCAGGACGTGGAATTCGCCGTCATGGACGGGATCGCTCAGCCCTTTTACTCCATAGCCTTCAGGAACATGGAAGCTTCCGATAAGGATGATATCCTTAAGGTATACCGTGAAACTCTTGAGTCCATACTTAAGAACGGCGTCGACAAAGAGGCACTCACAGGCTGTATCAACCGCTTCGAATTCTCTCTCAGAGAGACCGGTGAGCCTCAGGGGCTTTACAGATGCATCGCAGCCATGAATTCCTGGCTCTACGGCGGAGATCCCATGCTCTACCTTGAGAGCAACGCTCTTGTCCACGAACTGCGAGCTGATCTGGAAACGGATCTCTATGACAAAGTCATAGAAGAACTTCTCGGCGAAGAAGGTCTTGTCACCATAACCATGCTTCCCTCCAAGACCAAAGGGGAGGAAGACGCAGAGAAGGAATATGAGCGAGTGACCGGCGAGTACTCTTCCTTCAGCGAAGAAGAACTTAAGGAAGTTGAAGACATTTACGACCGCATGAGAAGTTGGCAGGATACGCCGGATTCTCCTGAAGCAGTTGCTAAGCTGCCCGTACTTCAGATTTCCGATGTTGATCCTCTGCCTCAGTGGACTGAGACTGAGGTGCGCGAGAAAGATGGGGTGAAGTTCCTTTATCAGCCCATTTTCACCAATGGCGTAGTTCACGTCAACATGTACTTCAACGTATCAGACCTGGACGAGGATTCTCTTAAGATGATCTCAGCCATGACTGAGTTCCTGGGTCTGTTACCTACTTCCAGGCATAGTGCTGCTGAGCTTCAGAAAGAGACGAGAAAGCTCTTCGGAGGTCTGGACTACAACGTCATAACTCCCTGGGTAAAGGGTCATATAGACAGAGTCAAACCATATTTCACAGTATCTTTCAGCGTGCTGGAAGAAAACCTGGATCCAGCCATAGATCTGGTTGCCGAGATACTGACAGATACAGATTTCTCCGTCAAAGAAACCATGGTTGAGAACTTGCTTCAGGCAAGAGAGGCCATCTATCAGAGCATCATGGGCTCCGGTAATCAGTTTGCCGCCAGACGCGTTCTGGCTAACTATGCTGCTTCCTCCTATCTTGAGGAAAAGGTCAACGGCTACGAGTTCCTTCTCTTTGTGAGGGAACTGCTGAAATCCTTCGGCGAAAAGTCTGCTGATCTTATAGACGAATGGCAGAAACTGGCAGCCGATGTGTTCACCATTTCCCGCCTGACCATTGGCGAAACTTCCACCGAGAGCCATTCTTCTCTGGAAAGGTTCGCATCTCTCCTTCCTTCAGGATCACCCGTTCCTGATTACAGGGAGATAACCATCAAGGGAGAATCCAGAAAAGAAGCCATTCTGATTCCTGCCAGCATTTCCTTCGCTGCCTTCGGATCGAATATGCTTAAATACGGAGTATCACACAGCGGAAGATTCCAGGTGCTCAGTCAGATCATGAGCTATGGCTACCTCTGGGAAGAGATCAGAGTCCACGGCGGCGCCTATGGCTGTGGCTTCAGCGCCGGTATGACAGGCAATATGGTCTTCACTTCTTACAGGGATCCCAACCCCAGAAATTCTCTGGAAGTTTACGGCCGCGCAGGCGACTTTATCCGCGACTTCACCGAAAGCGACGAAGACCTGACCAAATACATCATTTCCTCCATTTCAGGTATGGACGGACTGGTGAATTCCGCAAGGCGTGGTTACGGCCAGGAGCTCAGTTACATCAGAGGCACCGGTTATGATGATCTTTGCACCATCAGAAAGCAGATGCTCGATCTTAACAAAAAGGATCTGGCAGAACTTGCCGGACTCTTCGACAAGGTCGCTCTTGACGGTACAGTCTGCGTAGTAGGAAACAAGGAGGCTCTTGGCGAACTGGGAGATGACTGGGACGTATATAAACTTTAAGAAAAAAATGCAAGCGAAAAGTCCCATCGGCTAATACCGATGGGACTTGTTTTTTCTGCTCGAATTACTGATCCGAATCGTTTTCTTCCTGATCTTCTGCCTTCTTGGCTTCCATCTCGTTGTACTTTCTCATGAGCTTAGCCACGGGATAGAATTTTTTGAAGTGTTTGAAGGCCTGAGGGTCTTCATCGTTTTTGATGAAATGGATGTCCACGTTATCGATGGTCTCAGTAACCATGGAGAAGGGGATCCTTCCCATCATATATTCCTCGATGAGGACCTTTTCGCTTACGAAGACCTTATCGGTCACAGTAGGCTGAACAGTCAGGTCTACAGGAGTTCCGAAGATCATGTGATCTGCGAACATTCCGGGAAGATTTACTCCGCATTTGGTGAGAGCGTAGCCGGAAGCTCCGTATCTCATGTTCACTTCTACGAAGTAGATCTTGCCGTCCATGGTCTCGATGAGGTCTATATCATAGAGTCCTTCGAAATTGAGTGTTCCCACGAAGGCGTTCATCTGATCTATGAGTTCCTGCTGAACTGAGCAGGGAAGCATTCTGCCGGTGATGGCAACTCCTCTGTGCTCTGCATGTCCGCCTTCTTCAGCGATGAAGAATCCGGGACCTACTGCTCCTTCTTTAGTGCTGAGTCCCAGGATGGAGTATTCATGCTTGATCTCCACGAAATCCTCGACCAGCATTTCTACGTTCTTTCTTGCACCATATTCTGTCAGGACTTCCTTGAGTTCCGCTTCACTGTCGCATTTCCTCATTTTGCCCTTTGAGCTGTTCTTGCTGATGTTGGGTTTGATGAAGCAGGGATAGGTGACAGAAGCGGGAATGGTGAAGTGTCCGTCCTTGGTGGCGATGACGCAGCTGTTGAGAACAGGCAGGCCAAATTCCTTGGCCAGTTCCTTCTGCACGCCCTTTGACATGAGTCTTCCGATCTCGCCGGGAGTATCATTTACGTTGGGCATGATGAAGTAAGGACTGAGTTCTTCATAGAAGCGGTCTGCGATCTCTGCTACCAGGTCGTCGCAAGGTACCAGAAGCATCTTGCGGTCAGGATCTGCGTGTCTGATGAGATGGTTCCTGATCCTCTTGCTTCTTCTCTGTGAAACGCATACATAATATGCCTTGATGTATTTGCTGTAAGCATCGGGCTTCAGAGCCTTAATGATGTTAAGCTTCTTGGGTCTCTTCTGGAAGACTCTCATTACCTCAACTTCGTAGCCTGCTTCACCAAGAGATCTTGCCATGCAAAGGTTGGAGCAGTAGTTTCTGCCTGCAACCAGTACACGAGGCTTCTCTGCGTTGGGATCTCTCCTGTTGGCTTTCTTTGTCTGGGGATATCCCAGGATAGTGTGCTTAACAGGTCTGAGAACAGGATATACGTTGGTCTTGACAGCTCTTCTTACAGCCCTCTTCTGTTCTCCCAGTATGTGACGGACGTATTTACGCTTGATCTGCTTCTCGAAGATCTGTCCGGGTACCGGGTCGTCTTCGTTGGCGAGAAGTGTTACGTCGGCCTTGGCCAGACTCTCCTCCAGCTCTTTTTTGGTCATGAAGCCGTAGATATAGTCGTCCCAGGCTACCTTATCGTAGATGAAGGACTTGCCGTATTCAGCTACCTTCTCATCTTCCTCAGTATGACCGTTTCCGATGGCTTCTTCGACAAAGAGAGCCGGCAGGTTTACTCCACTGGCGAAGTATGAATAGTTGGGGCCGCCGCTTCTCAGATTGAGTTCATTGAAGTAGACTTTATCTCCTACTACGTTGAACTCCATATCGAACATTCCGAAATAGCGGAATTTTCTGAGGAGAGCATCGGTCTTCTCTCTGACCTCTTCGCTCATTTCCTCATAAGGAACCACTCTTCCTGCCAGTGTAACGCCTTTCTCGTGCTGAGCGACATTGGTCTTTTTGATGATGGCGGGAATGATGATCTTGTCATCCAAAGCTACGCCTGAAAGGTCGATCTCATAGTCTATGTTCAGGAATTCCTGTACCAGGATGGACCTGTTGGAATACTTCCTGCGGAGTTTGTAGAGGTGGCTTTCCAAAGAATCCTTATCCTCGCAGGCTGCCATCTCGCTCTTGTATCCGGTGACACTTTCCAGGGGCTTTACGAAGCAGGGGTAGACCATATCCTCAGGGATCTCAATATCGTCTTTGAGGGAGATGACCCATTCCTTAGGTGTCAGAAGTCCTACGCTCCTTGCCATGGTTCCCTGAACAGTCTTGTCCATACGCTTCATGATGGAGCCGTTTCCACCGCCTACGATATGAGGCATGATGAATATCTCCTCAAGTTTGGACCTGTTGAGATCCATGATGGAGGTGGTGTAGTCATCTGTAGGGAAAAGCACCGGCTTATCCTCTGTGGTTCCCTTGTACGCAAGAAGTGCGTCCATGAGTTCCACGTCGCCTCCGTCCTTGACCTTCTTGGATACGATCTCCACGGAATTGCGGACGTATTTACTTTTGGCTGCTATTACGGAATTGCCTTCCTTATGGGCGCTGGCCACCAGATCAACGGTGTATCCTGCGCTTCCCAGAGATCTTATTACGCTCAGGCCTGTAGAGTAGTTTCTCGATAATACTACTACAAGTACGTCTTTTTTATCCTTCATGTTTCTTCAGCATGTGCGGGTCACCGCCCATGCGCTCCTTTCGATGTGTCCTTAACTATTTGCTTTCTTTCTCATCTGGATCTTCTCGTATTCCTCATCCTGTTCTTCAGGAGTCATGAGGCAGAAGTTATTTTTGCGGTATACGTTGTAGGAAACGCCCAGTCTGGCCCTGGCTTCATTGATCTGCTCGATGGCATACTCGCGGTCCCAGCCTGCCAGATCCATAGCGTAGGAAATGCATTCCTCACGCTGTTTTTTGATCTTTTCTCTCTTTTCGACGCCCTTCTTGTAGGCTTCTTCCTGCTCTTCGGGAGGGAACTTCCAGAGATCGTATCTGTCGTAATCCTTGTAACCGATGCCCAGCCGGTCGCGGGTGTCCCTGATCTGCTCCTTGGCAGTATCGCGGTCCCAGCCCGTGCCCTCCATGGCATTTGCGATGCACTTATTCTTGATTTCCTTGTACTTGAGATGCTTTTCCTCCGCCAGAACATCTTCCATAAAGAGATTTCCGGGGATTGGATCATAGTCGTTTACCATGATGTGGATGTCAGCGTTCTCAGTGCAGGCAGTCAGTTCGTCTCTGGTGAGGTATTTATGGAAATAATCATCCCAGGCGACCTTCTCATAAAGGTATTTCTTGCCGAATTCCTTGACCTGCTTCTCTTCTTCTGAAATGCTGAGCCCCAGAGAAGCCTTGACGAAAAGCTCTGACAGGTTGCAGCCGCTTTCGAAGTATACGTAGTTGGTGCCGCCGCTTCTCAGGTTGAGTTCGTTGAACCAGACCTCATCTCCCACGATGTTGAAACCCAGGTCGAACATTCCGTAATAGTGGAATTCCTTCAGGAAAGCATAGACCTTCTCAATGAAATCGCCCAGTCTGTCCAGAGGGAAAAGCTGTCCGTAGAGGGGAACTCCTCTGTCGTACTGCGCAACGTATTCCTTCCAGATGATTCCCGGCAGGATAATATCCTGATCCATGCAGATGCCTTCCAGGTCATACTCGCAGTCTATATTGACGAATTCCTGCACCAGTACCGAGCGGTTGGCGTAGGACTCGCGGAGTTTGGCCAGGTGAGCTCTCAGTTCCTCTTCATTTTCACATCTTGCCATCTCCTGCTTGTAGCCGATGATGCTTCCCAAAGGCTTCACGTAGCAGGGATAGACCATTCCAGCCGGAATGATGAATTCCTCTTCTCTCAGGGAAACCACCCATTCCAGAGGTGTTTTGATGCCCACGCTCCTTGCGATCTGTCCCTGTACAGACTTGTCCATGAGTCTTACAAGGCTGCCGGGCTCTCCGTCCTTGACTCCGGGCATGACAAAAATATTTTCGAGTTCGTTTCTGTGGAGATCCATTACTGCTGCTGTGTAGTCATCAGCAGCGATGAGGACCGGCTTAGAGGGCCACTGTCCTTCATATTTAAGCAGAGCCTCCACCAGCTCCGGATCGTCCTCGTCCTTTACTTTTCTGGCAACAACTTCACATGACTGTCTCACGAATTTGCTCTGTGCGATAGCTGAAGATGCTCCCTCCCGGGGCGCGCTGGCAACCAGGTCCACCGTGTATCCGGCAGTTCCCAGTGATCTTATGACGCTGAGCCCTGTGGAATAATTCCTTGAAAGGACTACTACGAGGATGTCTTCTTTATTCAATGTTTACCTCCATTATCATTCCTGTTCTATAAGATCTCCCACCTCATCGGCTATATTATCCTCAATATCGTCACGGTCTTTCAACCTGACGCCGGTATTATAGCTTTCGCTCAGAGGTGCGGGCACCCATTTGGCTCCATCCAGAGACGGATAGATGTAGAAAGGAACGTATTTATTGCTCTCGACCGTGATCCTGCCTGCCCTGTCCATCTTGAGATGGAGCATGACGGCTATGGATTCGCGGTTGGAATCGGTTTTGCGCTGAGAAGACTGGAAATTACCCAAAGCATAGGCCAAAGGCACCTGTCTTCCATCAAGGGCGGTAATGATCTCGAAGGGCTGGATGACTCTGTTTCCAGTGCCCACTATGTAATCAGCTCCCAGATCTGCGGCCATTCTGGCCTGGACCTTCTGAAGGTCCGACGGAAGTTCTTTGCTCCTGGAGCCCCAGCAAATATATGTGATGATGTAGCATGCTCCCTTTTCTCCGGCTTTGGCTATGAGGGGCCTGAGAACTTCAGCGGTCTCGTAGACCGGGCAGTTGAGGGAGATCAAGGCGATCCTCAGTCCGTTGATCTCAGCTACAGCGAGACGACTGTCCTCATCCTCGCCTCTTCCCGCGAAGATCAGACCGTTTCTCTCGATATTGGCGCGGCTTTCCATAAGGCCTCTCGCTCCCAGAGAAGCAGCGTTGTCACTGTCAAAGATGACTCCGTCGAAGCCGCCTTCTCTAACAGCTTCCAGATACTCAGCCGGCGCGTTGTGATTGACGGATCCGTCCAGTTCTGCCTGCTCCTCCGCCTTGGGAAGCCCGTCGCAAAATACCGGATCCAGACTTGCCAGAGCAAGATCGGCTTTGTCCGTCACCAGGGGCGCGAACTTAAAGGATCCACTGAATCTATAGGCCCCGTCCTCTGATCTTAAGGACACAGCCTGATTCCTGCTGCACATGAGGTTGCCTGCCAACATAATGACAGCTTCTCTCGATTTGCCCTTTTTCTTATACTTATATATTCCATTATCCCAAAGATAATCGGATCCGTGTTTGGTTGCGGGAGCCTTGGCTTCCCTGTCGACCACAAGCTTTACCTCAGCGCTGAGTCCACGTTCCTCCATCCTCAAGCGGATCAGACCTTCGCCTTTTCTCAAAGCGCGGATCATGGAATCTTCGATGACTGCCAAACTCTCATCCTCTGAGGTCCAGGTGATACCTTCCGTCTCTCCCCAGCCATACCAGGCCTTGAGCTTGACGGCAGTCCCGGAATACATGTATATGGTATCCAGCTCAGTTCTGAGACCTTCTATGGGAAGAGCCGTAACAGCTTCAGAATCACCGCTGAAGGTAAGGACTCCTTCCGGCCTCTGGCAGAAGCTTCTGATCTTGTAAAATACTTTCTCCCGGCTTTTGTCAAAACTGCTGTCTGCAGCTTCTGAAGCGCTGCCTTTAGTCATGCGGAGCACTTCTTCATAAGCTCCGTCCTCCTCATATGATCTGAGGATCACATAACCACCGGCCTGCTTTTGCTTCTTCCAGCTCAGGCTTATTCCTTCATCCGTGATGCCCGTTACCTTAAGATCAGAAGGTGCCGGAAGCTCCGGCGTGCGGTCAGCCGGGTAATATTTCTTCATTACACAGGCCTTGCCCTCTTTGGTTGGCACATAGGGAAGCTGCACCAGATCCGCTCCCGGATTGGTGTTGGCTTCGATAATTACAGGGCCCTTCTCGGTTATGGCCACGTCCCAGCCATAGTATCCGTAGGTCAGTTCTGCAGCTCTTTTGATGAGATCCACAGCCTCCCTGAAATACGGTATTTTGAAGCCTTTGATCTTTTCTCCGGTGTCGGGATGGATGGCGTGAGCCTCGCCGTGTCCGTCCACTGCATCGGTTACGATGGTTCCGGTCTCCATGTCGATGGCCGCCACCATGCCGTTGGAATGGAGATTGTCGACGCAGTTGTTGCCGGTGCCCATCCTGGCAGTACAGTAAGGCACGTGGACCACGTCTTTTCTGACTCCGGGCAGGTCTTCCTTGAGCCTGATGGTGACGACTCTTACGGTGTTCACCGCATTAAGAGACAGCTTTGACATCTGAGGGTGCTGGATGATGTACTCCTCGATCATGCCGGGAGGAAGAGCTGAGATGACATCATAAGCCCTTCTCATATTATCCCCCTCAAGTTCAAAGGTCTCCGCGCCTCTTCCTCCGGAAAGGTTCAGAGGCTTGTATATGATCTTGCCGATGCCATCGAAAGTCTCTCTGAAGCCGTCCCAGGTCATGTTCTGGGTGGTCAGCCACTTCCTTCCGATGTAGCCGGCATATTTTTCGTTGAAGTAATTTTTGTTGGATAATTCAGCGATGGTCCTGGGATCCGTGTTCAGGATAGTCCTCAATGCAAAAGAATTATCGTAGGAATAATAACTCTTCCTTTCCTCATCGCTGAGTTCCCAAAAGTGATACATGTAGAAATGTTCATAGTTGGCGCCCGTCAGATCTCTTGCAGAGTTCATCTCCCTTACCGCCTGCTCCTCGGTCCATCCGGTCCTCTTCATGACCATGGGAATGTACCTGAGCTCATCTTCCAGTTTCTGTGCCTTCCGTACTTCCTTGGCTGCCCGGATGGCCTCATAGGCCTTCTCCTGCTCATCCTCCGGAATGTTGAAGAACTCATACCTGGCAAAGTCAAGATAGGACACACCCAGACAGATCCTGGCCTTCTCCATCATGGATACAGTTTCCTCCATGGTAAGTCCTGTGGCCTTCATCACCTGCTCCACGTACTGATCCTCCGGAATGAGGGCAGGACGTGACAGGGGCGCCTTGGTTTCACGGCGCTCCGGAGCCCGGGTCTCTTTAATTTTTCCTAATCTCAACCTGAACATTTTTAGATCATCTGCCTCTGGCCTTATCTCTCACACCATAGGCGATCCTCAAGACAGAAGCTATTCTTATATACTTTCCGAAGTATCCGAAGGGTTCCGGATCCTCGTCATCTTTTACAAAAAATATCTCCGCATCCTTCATGCTCTTTTTAAGAGTCTTCGAAGAGATGTCGTTTCTCACGTATTCCTCCAGGAGGGCTTTCTCGCTTACGAAGGTGGCTGTGCCCCTGTAGTCGTAGGAGAAGTTCTCAGGATCCGCGCCTCTCAGCATGCAGTCCGCAAAAATGGCCGGAATGTTCACTCCCATGTCCGTAAAGGCATGGACAGAAGCGCCTGCTCTGAAATTCATCTCCGTAAAATACACCCGGTCGTTCTTACCCATGATCAGGTCTATATCGAACATACCGGTAAAGCCGGTCTTTCTGACCAGCTCCTTGTACTTCTCAAGATCTTCTCCCAAAAAACCGGGATCCGTCAGTTCGCCCATGACGGCCACGCCTTTTCTCTCCCTGTGACCGGGAAGAGTAGCTCTGAAGGCCGCGGGCAGGATCACCTGATCGCCGATGATGAAACCTATGAGAGAATATTCATCTTTGATGTCTATGTATTCCTCAGCCAGGATCTCGGAAGCCTTATGGATACCCACAGAACTGAGATATTTCTTGGCTTCTTCCCTGGTGTCCAGCTTCCTCATGGTCAGTTTCGAACCGCCGGAACTTACGTTGGGTTTGATGAAACATGGGAAAGGAACCTCATCCAGAGAAACTTTACCGTCAGAGATCCTGATGAGACCTCCCTTGGGCATAGTGATGCCGACTTCCTCAGCCAGACGTTTCTGGAAGTCCTTATCCATGGCAGAGGTGATACCTCCCTTTCTCTCTTTGATATTTGGTATGACGTAATACTTTGAGAGAATATCGTAATTATCGTCTATGGCGGAAACGATATAGTCGTCCACTGAGATCAAAAGGGTCTCAGCCCCAGGATCTGCTATGGAGATGAGCTTCTCCGTCAGTTTAGCAGGATCCTCCTCCATATCCAGGCAAAAATATTTATTCAGATACTTGCTTTTTGATTCCGGAGCCATATTCCCTATGATGTTCATGGGGTTTCTCTTCTTTCTGAAGACCCTGAGAACGTCAACAGGATAGCCTGCTCTGCCCAGGTCGCGGACCATGGTCAGGATGCAGCCGTAGTTGATCCCCGCTATCAAAATTCTGTAATTGCCCTTCTGGTCTGACATATCATTTTCCTTTTAAGAGTCTTAGTGTTTTCTGTTTGATGGCGCTGAGCCTGATCCTCCTGTTGAAGATCTTGCCCGGAGCAGGATCTCCGGAGTTGCCCAGCAAAGTATAGTCGGTGCTTTTGAGCGCGGCTTTTAATTCTTTGAGGTTCATGTGACCGTAGATAAAGTCTTCCCAGGCAACCTTCTCATAGATGAAGGTCTTGCCCATCTCGCGGAGCTCCTTCTTATCCTCTTCAGTGCTGAGGCCGGTGATGTCCTTCACGAAAAGGGCCGGAAGGTCGACTCCGTTGAGATAATACGAGAAATGGGGGCCTCCGCTTCTGAAGTTGATCTCGTTGAAATACACTTTGCCGCCGGCTTCCAGGAACTCTATGTCGAACATTCCGCGGTAGCCTGTATCTCTCAGGAGTCGGCGGATCTTCTCCACCTCTTCTCCGATGACACGGCAGGGTACCATCTTTCCCATCATGGTGACGCCGCGTTCGTGGCCTGCCACCCTGATCTTCTCGATGACGGAGGGGATGATGATCTCATCCTTTAAAGCCACCCCTCCCAAGTCGTACTCTTTATCGATCTTGAGATATTCCTGGACGAGGACCGAGCGCTTGGCGTATCCTGCTTTCAGTTCTTCCAGTTTCTTCATGAGGGCTGCAGCATCGCTGCATACCGCCATCTCGGTCTTCTCCCCTGAAATACTCTTAAGGGGTTTGATGAAGCATGGGTAGATCATATCTTCCGGAAGGCTCAATTCATCTTCCAGATCTATGGTATGGGCCCGGGCGGACAAAAGGCCTGCATCTCCCGCAAGCTTGGCCTGGGCTTCTTTATCCATTAATGAAACCAGACTTCCATCGTTTCCTTCTGAAAGTCCGGGCATGAGAAAGTCCTCAGATAGTTTTTTCCTGTGGAGGTCTACTACAGAGGTGGTGTAATCGTCGCAGGGGAAAAGAACCTTGGTGCGCTCGTCGCCTGTTGTCAGGTCATAGAGGGCCTTGATGAACTCTTCTCCGTCATCTCCGTATATATCAGGAGTCAGTACCTCGGCGGCACGACTCACGTATTTGCTGGATGAGGCAATATAAGAGCTGCCCCTCCTTCTGGCGCTGGCCAGAAGATAGACTTCGTAACCTTGAGCGCCCAGGGACCTTATGACTCCCAGACCTGTGGAGTAGTTTCTCGATAATACTATTACAAGGGTATTATTATCCAAAATCGTCGTAATCCTCCGCCTCTTCGGTCATCTCAGAATCTTCGGCTTTCATTCTCTCTCTTACTTCCTTTTCATCCTCGGCGCTCATCTTGCAGTTGGTCCTGTAGTAGTTGATGGCTTCGTCCACAGTTCCGTCAAAACAGATCTTGCCCTCATAAAGCACGATGCCTCTGGTGCAGATCTCCTTGACTATGGGGTAGCTTGGGGCCGTCATGAGAAGGGTGATGTCATCGCCTTCTACTAGATTTTTGAGGCGCTCAATGCCCTTCAGCACAAAATTCCTTCCGCCCAGGTTGAAAAGCTCGTCATAGAGAATGATTTGGGTCTTCATAGCCGTGGACATGGTAAATCCAAGACGTGCCATGGAACCTGTGGGATAAGTCTTCATGAGGTTATCCTTTATATCCTTGAGTTCAGCGAACTCGAAGACCTCATCTTCCAGGGCTTTGGCCTGTTCTTTAGTCCAGCCCATGAGACCGGCTCTGATGTAGTAGTTGTCAGTTCCGGTAGATGCCACGGACAGTCCTGCCCTGTTATCGAAGATGGTGGTGGGTCTGGATTTGACCCACACGCTTCCGCTGTCAGGTTTATATATGCCTGCCAGAATGCGCATGATGGAAGTCCTGCCTGAACCGATGCCTCCCAGAAGGACTACTTTCTCGCCTTCGTGGATATCAAAAGAAATGCCGTCCAGCACATCGATGACCTCGCCTGTATTTCTTCCGAAAAGCTCATGCCACAGCTTCTGATGATTTGATTTATAGTATCTGTAACTCTTTTTAAGATCTTTTACAGAGATCGCTATGTTGTCCATTCAGTCATCTCCTATAGGAATTCAGGGAAGGTCCTCTCAAGCCGTCTGTACATGATGAGTACGACTATGGCCAGGACCAGCATTACCATTCCGAAGTATTTCAGTCTTTCCAGATCCTCCCAGAACCACATGTTGTAGCAGATGCAGTTCCTGTAACCTTCGATGAGGAAGGTTATGGGGTTCAGGTGGAAGACCAGCTGATGTGAGGTGGCCGTTCTGCTGTTGAAAAATATTCCCGAAAGCCAGAAAAGCGAAGGCTTCAGAGCTGTTATGAGGTTAGCAAAGTCTGAAGTCAGGGCATTGATCATGCCTGCGAACATGGCCCAGAGATATACGAAGATCATGGTCAGGATCAGATAGAAAGGTATCTGGATCCAGTGGATGTCCGGCTTTACTCTCCAGATGGCCAGCATGACGCAAAGCACTCCCAGCATCATGAAATGGGTCATGCAGTTCATGAGGGTGGAGATCATGGGTATGGTCGAAGGCGGATATCCCAGCTTCTTGATCAGTGTCTTCTCTCTCCTGAAGCACTTGGCTCCCTGAGAGATCATGTCACGTATGTAGAACCAGGGGAACAGGCCTGCGGTCAGCCATATAAAGTACGGTGTAACGATACCCTGAATATCCTTGGATGACTTAAAGCCCAGGGAAATACCCACGTAGAACATGCCAAGATACAGCAGCGGTTTGAGGACGACCCAAAGCCATCCGATGTCGGAACCGGCAAACTGTCTCTTGATCTTGCCTTTGGCGATGGCAAGGCATCTGGAATAATATTTAATGTTGTTGGCTATAATGTCTATTAAAGTGCTAATCAAAAATATTCTCCGATCTATAGTGTTTTGCCTTTAGGGAAAAATATTATCTGTGATCTTCCATGTAATCGATGTATTTCTGCATTACGTATCTTCTGCCGGTCCTCTCTTCAAGATGAGGTGTCTCGAGGATACGGTTGCCGGGCATGGAGTTGGCTTCGATGAGAACCGGTCCGTTTACGGAGATGGCCAGGTCCCATCCGATATATCCGTCTACCAGCTGACCTGCCTGCTTTACGAATTCCATGGCTTCCTTGAACATGGGGATCTGGAATCCCTTGAATACGGTGCCGGTATCAGGATGTGCTTCAAAGACCTCGCTTGCTGTAGTGATCGCGTTAGTGTCTATCTTACCGGTCTCCTTATCTACTCCTGCGATCATGCCGCCGCTGGAAGCGTTATCCACGATGGATTCTCCTCTTCCTACTCTTACGGCAACGTAGGCGATGTCAAAGAACTCTTTGTTCTTCGGATCTCCGTCCTTGGACTTGGAAACTGTAACGACTCTAAGAGTGTTTACTGCGTTGGGATTCAGTCTCATCATATCGGGATGCTGGACCACGAAGCCTTCAAGTACGCCTCTTCTGAGTCCCCTGATCTCGTTGTAAACTTCTTCGATGTTGTCATCGTTGAACTTGTACAGGGTAACTCCCAGACCGCCCTTGCCGTTTACGGGCTTATAGATGAGTCTTCCGTCCTTGCCGAATTTCTCCTTGAATTCCTCCAGAGTCACGTCTCTGTTGACAGCCCAGGGTCTTCTCATGAAATCGTTGAAGTACCTGCTGGTCTGCTCCTTGTTCATGATGATATCTCTGTAGAAGGGATTGGTATTGTAGAACTCAGACATGGCGGTTGAGACATTTGAGGTGAAGTACTTGTTGTAGTCCTTGGGATCCACTTCCCAGAGTCTCAGGGCATAGTAATCCTTGACGGTAGCGCCGCTGGTATCTCTGGCTCTTCCCACCATCTCCTTTACCTTCTCTCTGTCCCAGCCGGTAGCTTCGGCTATGACGTCGATCTGCATGTTCTTCTTTTCTTTCTTTACCTTGACCTTAAGGTCACCGGTCTCGCGGATCTCGGAAAGGAGCTCAGCCTGCTCTTCCTTGGGTATGTTGAAAAGATAATATCTTCTGTATTCTTTGTATGTGGCTCCTGTACGATCTCTGCATTCCTTCAGATCAGCCTTGGCCTGCTTACGAGTCCAGCCTTTCTCTCTCATAGCCAGTTCGATGCACTGCTCTCTGGTCTTATTGTGCTTGGCTTTCTTCTTAAGGCGCTTGTATTCCTTCTTGATATCAGCCTTGTCGACATTATAAAGCTCGTACTTGACGTAGTCCTTGCTTCCGATGCCGTATTTCGCTTTGGCTTCCTTCAGATTGCTGTATGCTGTGGAATAGCTCCAGCCTGTTGCTCTTCTGATTTTCTTAAGTCTTCTCTGTAAGCGCTTAGCTCTCTTTATCTTGTTCTTTAATCCTCTAAACATTTCATTCTCCCCATAAAAAGGCACATTAATATACATAGTATATTATACGATAAATCCCTTGTGTTTTCAATATAAACTTGAGGTGCGGGCTTAAGCCCTGAAGCAGGACGTCCCCTTGAGGAGCCCGGTCTGCCCTCTCACCTTAAGGCCGCGAAAAAACCCCGTAAACCATAGGGTTCCGGGGTTCTTTGCATAGTTCCAAGACTCGATTAACGCTTTGAGAACTGTGAAGCTCTTCTGGCCTTCTTGAGACCGTACTTCTTTCTCTCTTTCATTCTGGGGTCTCTTGTTAAGAATCCTGCTGCCTTAAGGGTAGCTCTGTAAGCTTCCTTATCTGCTTCGCAGAGTGCTCTGGAAATACCATGTCTGAGCGCTCCAGCCTGGCCGGTGAATCCACCGCCTGCAACGGTAGCAACTACGTCGAACTTGCCTTCTGCTCCTACGAGCTCGAGGGGACGACGAACTTCTCTCTTAACGATTTCCATTCCGAAATAATCGTCTAAGTCTTTCTTGTTGACAGTGATCTTACCGGTTCCGGGGATCAGTCTAACTCTGGCAACAGATGATTTTCTTCTGCCAGTACCTTGATACTGCATTTTAGCCATTTGTCATT
>JAEEGL013485183.1_pt1 | contig 38665 bp, 41 predicted proteins | sample 9134231 | NCBI WGS metagenome assembly JAEEGL01 (sample SAMN16246548, study PRJNA631951) | gut metagenome | biome: gut microbiome; feature: rumen; material: fiber-attached | host: Bos | place: Iran: Karaj | collected 2018-10 | reverse complement strand
GTGAACCAGACAGACAGGCATTTCAGCGTGTGGACGGTGGTGCGGTTGGTGGGAACGGATTGCAGGATGCCCATCCTGTTGAACTCACCGACTATGCGGATGGCGGTCTTCCGGTTGCACTTCCACATCTCCGAGAGCTCGACTTTGGACGCAATGAACTGGCCTGGCTGTAGGACAGCTGAAAAGCCCTTCCCCGACACCGCGGTCTCTTCCTTGGCTGCCAACTTGAGGAAGGTGTGGAAGCACTTCACGCGGCTGATGCCCTGGTGGTCATCCGACAGGTACTCGTACTGCGTGTCATTGAGCATGACACTGTATCTGATATTGGTGTAATTCATTATAGACTTCTTTTTATTATATGTTATTATATGGAAGCGAGACAGCATTGTCTCACCTCGTGGCGTTGGACAAAATTGCCGTCCGACCAATTCCGGTACCTCAACGACCACGAGTTAGAGTCTTACATCAATCAGAATTACTAAGATTGTTATAGGTTGATTAGAATCTATACATCTCTGAGCATGATGCAAGGTCGGTACATGCCGACCTTGCATCATCATCCAATGTATCGATAGACTCTATATGTCAATTTTGAGGGTCGTTTGTTCTGAAGTTGTCAAGTTTAGTGGAAAGTTCCAACATGTCGTGCTCAATCTTCTTGTTTGTGATTCGAGCATAGATTTGAGTAGTCTTAATATTTGTATGTCCCAGCATCTTTGATACCGACTCTATGGGAACTCCTTTACTGAGAGACATAGTAGCGAATGTATGGCGTGCCATGTGGAAAGTTAGTTGCTTTTTTATTCCACAAAGATCAGCGATTTCTTTCAAATAAGCATTCATCTTCTGATTGGATATAACAGGAAGAACTGCATTGTCCTTACATTTTCCCTCATACTTTTTCAGAATAGTTTCTGCAATGTCAAGTAGAATGACATTGGTGGGGATGCCTGTTTTCTGGCGCTTTGTCATAATCCATTTGTGGCCATTGATTACAACGATATTCGAATCTTTCAAATTGGCTACGTCTATATACGCCAAGCCTGTGAAACATGAAAAAACAAACAAATCTCTCACTGTCTCCAGTCTTTCTATACCAAAGTCCTTATTCATTAGATTCTTGATATCTTCATCTGTGAGAAATCCACGATCGACAGGTTTAAGATGAAAACGATGTCCAGCAAAAGGATCATGATGTATGAATCCTATCTTTTGCGCATGAATCACAGCTGTCTTGAAGAATTTCATTGTTTTCACTGAAGTGTTCTCGTTTTGACCGACCTCTGTCCTAAGGAATCTTGAGAAACCATCAATGACAGAAGCATCCAATTCCCCAGGCATCAAATCCTTTCTTCCTATGGATTTAATGTATTCTCTGAAATGAGACCTAGTTTTGGCATACTTCTGAACAGTAGCAAGTGTCTTTCCATGTCCGACCTCCGAATGCAAATCCTCCACAAACTTGTCATAGAACTCCATGAACGTCTTGGTTATGATGGACTTGTTGTCGTATATAGCCTTGATTTTGTCAAGCGAAAGGTCTTCATTGTGATGCTCTTCGACTATGCTTTGCAGTCTGAACTTGATGTTGTCAAGACTTGCGTTAATAGCCTTTGCCTCAGATGTTCTGCCCTTCGCACATTGCTTGTTTTTGTCCCAAAGAGTAGGGTCAATTTTGAGTCCTGTGCTTCCGAAAGATAGTCTCTCGTAATTAAGGTGAGCACGAATCATTATAGATGCTTCTCCCTTCTTGTTCAAATAATTCGTCCTTAAGTAGAAGGACACTCTAAAAATCAGTTTCATTTTGGTCATTAATTTCATTAGTTTGAGCGTATTTCTACACTTGCGCAAAGTTAAACATAAAAAACATTAAATCAATGACTTAAATGGTGTCAGAAATGCCTTCATCGTGCCTTCCGTGGCTACAGTTTTCAGAGTTACAAAAATTGTAGCCATTTGTGTAGCCAAACACTGACATTTCTTTGACTTTGAAAACGCTTTTTCAGTTGTCAGTAACCCTCAAAATGTTTGGAAAATGATGAAAAAACCACAAAAAAGGATAAAAAAGAAGACGCTGTAAACATTTTATTTACAGCGTCTTACTTATTTCTTGCCAAGGTTCCGTGTTCACTTCAAAAATCCTTCAAAAATGAAACCTCAGCGGAGAGAGAGGGATTTTTTCTTCTTCCGATGAGGCTGGAAGCCAATGTGTTGCGAGGGTGGTGTAGGTGTTGCGATTACAATGCGCTTATTTACTTATTTTTAAGGGATGGTCGTTTTCAGTTGCCGAAGAGTTCGTGATGAGTACCGAGACGCAGCAGTTTGATTGTGTCTGTGGACTCGTCTATCCAGATGAGCAGGAAGTCGTTTTCGATGTGGCATTCCATGCAGCCTTTGTACACGCCGTGCAGTTTGTGTGGGTCGTATGACGCGGGGACAGTGCCAGAGCTGCTCAGGTGTGCGATGAAGATGCCCAGTGCCCTCACTTTGGCCGTGTTGTGCTTGTAGCGTTTCAAGTCCTTCTTGAACTTGCTTGACAAGTTGATTTTCATAGCCCTGCCACGTATTCCTCAAAATGTTCGATGTCGTAAGGGGTGAGTTCTTCCATCTCGGCGCCGGATCGGGCTTCCTCGATGGCGGCGAGCGTCTCGGGGTTGGGCTTGTTGTAGAATGCTTCGAGGATGTACTCGCTCATGAGGGCGCTGAGGCTCCAGCCGATGCGCTCGGCTTCTTTCTTGATGTCGGCCACGGCGTATTCGGGCAGGCTGATGGTGACTCTTTTTCTTGTTGTTTCCATATTCTGTGTGTGGTTTGTGGTTTTTGTTGCAAATGTAGATATTTACTTTACAGTGTCTCGATTTTGAGGTGTAATACCACTTTGTAGATATCGACGATGAGGCTGGTGTCGAGGTCGAAGTTGGGGTACTGCGGGTTGTCGGACGCCAGCGTGATGGTTCCTCTTTCCTTGTTGTAGCCAAGTATGCGCTTGATCATGCGCTCGTTGTCGCAGGTGATGATCATATAGACCCGCTCTGCGTTGGTGGTCTCGTACCTGTCGATGTGGCACACGCCGATGATGTCCCCCTCTTCGATGGTCGGTCTCATGGACATGCCTATGACGGGGAAGAAGAACTCAGCCCCGCGGGCCTGCGGTATGTTTATCGAGCCAGTCGGCAGCTGTCTCGTGATGTCTGGATATTGTATGATGTTCCCCGCGCTTGCCGGCAGATCACCGAAGAACGGCTTGCCTGTGTCGGGGGTAACTTCAGGTACGGTTTTTTCAATTGGCGTGCGGAGCATGGGTCCCTCGCCAGTCAGTAGCCACTTATCGTTTAGGTCTGGGTAAGTGCTGATAATCATCTGTAACTTGGTCGCTGTAGGCGAATTAACAAGTTTAGAAAGATAACCATTTGAAAGTCCTACTTCTGTTTCAAATTTTCTATGACTTATGCCTTTTTGCTTCATAAAGGTTATAAGTCTTTCTTTTATAGTCGTTTCCATAACTTTCTTATTTTTACAGATTCTAAATAATACCTTCTGCTGATAAAAATCAGTATTTTACCGCTGAAAAATTTGGGCGTTTACTGATAATTATCTAACTTTGCCACGTATTCCGTTAACGCTTTCTTTAACGGATAAGAGTAACGGCAAATTTATAACAAGTTTTGAATATGGCAAAAGAAAAGCGTAAAATTTTAGTAATGCGCGGATGCGTCAAGCGTCTGGCAGAGAGATGCGGTTGTAACGAACTGACGGTCCGTCTCGCACTTGACGGGATGGCAAACACTGAGCTTCGCAGAGAAGTGAGACGTGTCGCCCTGGAGGAAATGGGCGGTGTGTATTCGAGGATTTAATACAACTTGAACAACCTTACAGTTATGAGAAAGAGCACATCAATTTTATTGGGCGTGGTGTTCATGGTGGCAGCCTTCTGCCTGTTCTGCACGGACAACGTAGTCTGCGCCATCATCGGCACAGCTTTCCTTTTTGCCGCGTTGATCCTCATCCGCTATGCCGACGCGGCGCAGTACACGCAGGACGAGAAACGCGGGAGTCGTAACGCTAACAGACTTTAGGCTATGGAACTGGAATTGAGTGAAAGGGCCATTGACCAGATAGCGCGCAAGGTCGCGCTGATCGTGGCGAAGAAGATTAAGGAGAAGACAACGCCCCCGGAGTTCGTGACGACCAATGAGGCCGCGGCCATTCTCCGTATCACCCCTGGGCGAATGCGGGCAATCGCCGACAAGTATCCCCACATCAAGAAGGGCGAGGGCAAGCAGGGCAAGCTGCTGTTTGTCCGTGACGCTCTGTACAAATAGATTTTTTTCAACCCTACTTATATTAAATCGTATGAAGACAAATTTTGAGATGTATGTCCATGTTGACTTAGGCGTCACACCTGCCTTGGTAGCGCTTGTCAACGCCATCATGGGACAGAGACAGATGCCGGTGGTGCAGCAGCCATCGGCGAGTGAACAACCCGAGGAGACCCCGGAGACCGTAGCGGAACCCGAGCCCCCAGCAGAGATGCCCGAAGACCCTACCGTCCTCGAGCCAGAGCCGGAACCCGTTCCTGTGGCTGTGGCAGTGGCCGTGGAAGAACCCCGTGAGCTGACCGAGGAAGACATCCGTGATGCGATGCACAGGACTCGCCAGCGCATAGAGGGAGAGAACTACAAGGAGGAAACCGACAGTGAGCTCTACAAGAAATACCACCGTCAACTCACCTCTGTATTCAAGAACATCGCCTCCTTGCTTGGCGCCGACAAGCCGAGTGCCCTGCCCGCAGAGCAGCGCGCCGCTTTCATCGCCGAGTGCGACGAATTGGAAGTGCGAGAAGGAACCATTCAACCAAGACTTCCTTTCTAATATGGCACACGCATTATTGAGTCCGTCAGCCGCGCACAGATGGTTGCGCTGCACGGCGGCCCCTCGCCTGGAGGAGCACATTCCCGACGTTGGCAGCGCCTTCGCCGAGGAAGGCACGTTGGCCCATGCCTACTGCGCCAGGCACCTGAAGTCGTTCTTGGGTTTGCCCACCGCATTGGAAGAAGCCGAGATAGCTCAGCTGGACGGCAGGTACCACACCGGAGAGATGGACGAGTACACGGAGACCTACAAGACGATCGTGCTGGAGAAGTTCAACGCCGCCCGTGCCAAGACGCGCGACGCCCAGTTGCTGGTGGAGGTACGCTTGGACTTCACGGAGTGGATGCCCGAGGCCTTCGGCACGGCCGACGCCGTGATTATCGCCGACGGCGTGATGGAAGTGATAGACTTCAAGTACGGCAAGGGCGTGAAGGTCTCCGCCGTAGGTAATCCCCAGATGCAGATCTACGCCTTGGGCGCCTATTCGCGTTTCAGTTTTGAGTACAACATCCGGCGAGTGAGGATGACCATCGTTCAGCCCCGCATCGACAATCTGAGCGAGCAGGAGCTGGATGTTGCCGACCTGTTGGCCTGGGCAAAGTACGAGTTGAAGCCGAAGGCCGAGGAGGCGTTCAGTGATGACGGCCGTCAGAAGCCCGGGGAGTGGTGTCAGTTCTGCAAGGTGAAGGCTACGTGCAAGGCGTTGGCCGACATGACCTTCAGCGCCGTGGGTTCGCACCCCGAGCCTAAGACCATCGCCCCTGAAGAGATGGCGAGCCGCGTCCTGCCCCTGCTGGACATCATCAAGACGTGGGTGAAGGGCGTGGAGGACTACACGCTGGAGCAGGCTTTGAGCGGCCAGAAGTATGCGGGCTTCAAGTTGGTAGCCGGCAGGAGTGTGAGGAAGATCATTGACCCCGAGGCCGTGATGGGCGCGTTGTCCGGTCAGTTCGCTGAGGAGGCGTACATGAAGCCGAGGGAGTTGAAGACCATCACCGACTTGGAGAAGTTGATAGGCAAGAAGCGTTTTTCGGAGCTTTGCGGCGAATGGATAGACAAGCCCCAGGGCAAGCCGACGTTGGTTCCGGAGAGCGACAAGCGTCCCGAGTTGAGCGGAGACGATTTCGCGAACGTAAGTTTGAGTGAGTAATCAATATTATGTATAACAGTAAAAAAGTATCAGAGTTATGATGAAACCAGACATTTTGCCCAAGAACGACGGGCGCACAGTAGTATTCGGCCCATGCCGATTGAGTTACACCCACCTTTTCGAGAAGTGGACCGGACCGGACGGCGACGACAGCCGTGCCAAGTATCAGACAGGCATCCTCATCCCCAAGTCACAGAAGGAGACAGTGGACGCCATCAAGGGCTGCATCAAGGCCGCCTACAATCAGGCCATCACCAAATACTGGGGTGGCAAGAAGCCCAACATCAGCGAGACATCCGAGGCTTATCCTCTGCGCGACGGCAACGGCAAGGACGACGACGCCTACCAGGACCACGTCTATATCAACGCCAAGACCGGCAAGAAACCCAGTGTGACCGACAAGAGCGGCCAGCCCATCATCGACGAGGACGAGATTTACAGCGGCGTGTGGGCGTGGGTGTGCATCACCTTCTACGGCTACAAGGTGAACGGCAAGTGTGGCATCGCCGCCGCCCTGGAGGCAGTCCGCAAGTGCAAGGATGACGAGCAGTTCGGCGGCAGTATCAGCCAGGCCGAGGCGTTCGGCAACATTCCTATGGACGACGAGGACGACGACGATTTGTAACAGCTGCAGACGATGCCCATCCGCGACATCCCCCGCGGCGGCGGGGAATGGAAGGCGCGGCAACCCAAATCACCACTGAACCATGGCACGCAGCGGGTGGGCATCATTTTTTGGAATACAACAAAAAACTATTGGACTATGACTGTAAGGGAACTATACAACTGGTGCAAGGCTTGTCGTCATAAGGATGCAGAAGTGTACCTCTGCAAGGACTGGGAGGAGGTGAGCGAGGATGGATGCCTCACAGATCTCTACAAGCTGAATGATATATGCACCCAGACCAGCGTCATCGATGATGGTCTCGATTTTGTCGATGTCCATGAGGTTATCCTCTCTTTCGACGAGGTGAAGGCAGGACGATAAGATGAGACCACGCATTGACCTCTTCCACCAGCTGGTACTTGAGCAGGACGGCTACATCGTCATCGCAAACTACACGGACGCCTGGCCACAGTACAATGTCTATGACCCTCGCGGCCGGTGGGTGGGGTGCACCAATTGCGGAGCTGGATGGAAGAGTATATGCAAAGGCATAATAAAAAGACACAATACCTTAAGCAGATGACAAAAGTGACCAAACATATCCGCAGGCTGATAGCCGAGCCGCCGTTGTTCGTGACTCCGGCGATGACCTGCGCCTGCTGCCACATCATCCGGGGCTGTGAGAGTTGTTGCAAGGCCTGCCTTGCCAAGGGGACAGAATGCAACAGCCACCACGAGTGCGCCATTGAGATGGACAGGTTGGACAACTCAGACAGCACTGAGTGGTGGGTATCAGTGACGCGGTGTTTCGCGGAGTGGTGCTGGGACGTGGTGCCCGACCATATTATCAGACAACTTAACAGGCAGAAGCTATGAGAGAGTTAGGCATAGACATAGAGACTTACAGCAGTTATGACCTAACCGAGTGCGGTGTGTACCGGTACGTCGAGGCCCCGGACTTCACGATACTGCTGTTCGCCTACTGTGTGGACGGCGGTCCCGTGGTGTGCGTGGACCTGGCGTCGGGTGAGGAGCTGCCCTGTGAGGTGAGGAGCGCTTTGACCGACCCTTCGGTTGTGAAGACCGCCTACAACGCCGCCTTCGAGCGTATCTGCATCAGTCGGTGGCTGGGTATGCCTTCGCCCATGGACCCGTCGCAGTGGCGTTGCACGATGGTCCGTGCTGCCCGTATGGGTTTGCCGTTGGCATTGGGGCAGTGCGGTGAGGTGCTGAAGCTGGAGGACGGTAAGATGAAGGAAGGCAAGTCCCTCATCCGCTTCTTCTCCATCCCCGGCAAGAACGGACGGCACCTGCCCTCCGACGCCCCCGACAAGTGGGAGGTGTTCAAGCGCTACAACATCAGGGACGTGGAAGTGGAGCAGGCGATACTGGTCAAGGTCCGTCGTCTGGAGGTTCCCGAGTTCGACGAGGAACTGTATGTCGCCGACCAGGAGATCAACGACCGAGGCGTGATGATAGACCGGCAGTTGGTAGAGTGCGCCTCGAGGTTCGACGAAGAGTACAAGGCCGAGTTGATGAAGGAAGCCCAGAGCCTCAGTGGCCTGGAGAACCCGAACAGTCCGAGCCAGTTGAAGGACTACATCCACAGGGTCACGCGCATCAGCGTGTCCAGCCTCAACAAGTCGAACCTTGACGAGTTGGACGAGCGTCTGAGGTACTGGCCGAAGGTGCAGCGCGTCCTGGCATTGCGCCGTGAGATGGGCAAGACCAGCAACAAGAAGTACGCCGCCATGCTGAAGTGTGTCTGCGATGACGGCCGCATCCACGGTCTGCTGCAGTTCTACGGCGCCGCCCGCACAGGTCGTTGGGCAGGGAGGCTGGTTCAGGTTCAGAACTTGCCGCAGAATCATCTGTCGAGTCTGGACCACGCCCGTTACCTGGTGAGGCAAGGCGACCTGTCGGAGTTTGAGATGAACTACTCGAACGTGACGCAGGTGTTGAGTGAGTTGATTCGCACGGCGTTCGTCGCAGCGCCCGGCTGTACGTTCCATGTGTGTGACTTCTCCGCCATCGAGTGCAGGGTGATTGCCTGGCTTGCCGGTGAGCAGTGGGTGCTTGACGTGTTCAGGAATGGCGGAGACATCTACTGCGCGGCTGCGAGCCAGATGTTCGGCAAGCCCGTGGAGAAGCACGGCAGGAATGCGGAGCTGAGGCAGAAGGGCAAGATCGCCACTCTGGCATTGGGCTATGGTGGCGGTGTGTCGGCCTTGGAGGCCATGGGCGGCAAGCGTCTGGGCATGACCGAGGCAGAGGAAGCGGAGGTCGTGAACCTGTGGCGCAAGTCCAATCCGAGGATTGTGAAGATGTGGGCGACGATAGAGCGTGCCGCCATCGCCGCCATCAGGACAGGCGAGAGTGTGACCGTGCACCGGGGCATAGAGATAGGCCGCCGTTGGGGTATGCTGACAATAACGCTGCCTTCTGGCCGTACCATCTGCTATCCCCGGGCCTGTGTCGGAACCGAGTATGGTGACAGCTGGCGTGGCGACCATGACATCATCGAGTATGAGGGCCTGAACCAGACGACGAAGAAGTGGGAGAAGGTCAGGACGTATGGCGGCAAGCTCACCGAGAACATCGTGCAGGCCATCGCCCGTGACATCCTCGGCATGGTCATTCTGAGAGCCAGGAAGGCGGGTCTGAACATCGTCTTCCATATCCATGACGAGATTGTGGTGGAGGCGTCGCCCGACCAGACGCTGGCAGATGTGGAGTCGCTGTTCAGCGCGCCGATAGACTGGTGCAAGGACCTTCCATTGAAAGGCGCTGGCTATACCACGCCGTATTACCTTAAAGATTAGCAATATTATGAGAAAATATCCAGGAGAGACCGAACGCGGGAAGTTCGGCAAGGCATGGCTGACCGACGCGCAGGAAGCGTGGTTCATGGAGACGTTCCCTGTAGCCGAGAATAGGCGTGTGGCCAAGGCCATGGGAGTGAGTGAGAGTACCATGCACCGCATGGCCCGTGAGTACGGTCTGAAGAAGAGCGAGAAAGGCCTAAGAGGCATCCGTAGGCGCCAGGCGAGAGCCGTCAGGCGCAAGTGCGAGTCGAACGGCTACTATGATAGCCTTCGCGGGCGCAGGCCTTCGGAGGCGGCCTTAGAGGGCTACCGCAGGTACGTGAAGAGTGACACCTACCGTCATCCCTACGCCGTGATGCGTGAGGAGCATCCGAGGAAGTACCGTCAGATCTGCAAGCGCAAGAGCGAGGACAGGAAGCGAGTGATGGAAGAGGAGCGCAAGCGCATACGCCTTGGTCTGAGGCGTAAGACGAGGCTTCACCTTCCGGTGAACAATTACAGCATCCGTGAGCTCAGCCGCCGTTACTATGCGCTCAACCGCGGCTACATTGTGGCCGACCGTACCGACATTGAGCACAGGCGTGTCATCTGGTATGACGAGGACACCGACCGGGGGGAGCGTTTCGAGCGGAATGCCGTCAAAGACGGCTGGTGTGTGGAGCCGTTGACCATTGACCATTGAACATTGACCATTGGCTTCGCCTAAAATGCTCATGCTCGGCATAGCTCAAGCGAGCTTGGCTCTGCCCTCACTTAATCGCATTTTTGACCATTGGCCATTAGAATTATGAAAAGGAAGATAACATCAGAGGATGTGCGGCGTTTCTTCGAGTCCGCCGAGCGTCAGTTCAGGGAGTCGGGCTTCGTTCTTCACGGAGTACGGTTCGTCCGTCCCTCAGAAGGCGGTGAGCCGTTGGTCCGCCTACATTACAGTGAGGAGGAAAACCCAGAGACAGAGGAGGGCGAGAGATGATAACGCTGCAGCATAATCCAGAGATAGACATAGCCATGGCCCACAAGCGCTACTCGAAGAAGTGGAAGAACAAGCGCATGGGCTGGCAGGAGTTGTTGAACAAGTGCGCCGAGACGAGGCGCACTGGCGAGACCATCAAGGAGTATCTGAGGATGAGCCGTGAGGAGCAGTCGGACATCAAGGACGTGGGCGGTTTTGTAGGCGGTTACCTGTCGGGCGGAGTGCGTAAGACCCCCAACGTTCTTTACCGTACGTTGGCGACGCTGGACATCGACTACGGCACGTCGGGTGTGTGGGACGAGTTCACCTTGCAGTACAGTTGTGCCGCCCTGCTTTACTCCACTCACAAGCACACGTTGGAGTCGCCCCGTTACCGTCTGGTCATCCCGTTCAGCCGGCACGTGACACCCCAGGAGTACGAGCCGATATGCCGCCGCATCGCCCACGATGTGGGCATCGAGTTGTTCGACATCACGACGTACCAGTTGCCCCGCCTGTTCTACTGGCCGAGCACGTCGAAGAACGGCTTGTTTGAGTTCGAGTACCAGGACGGCGAGGCGCTTGACGTTGACGAGGTGCTTGGCACGTACATGAACTGGCGTGACGCTTCGGAGTGGCCGACCTCTCAGCGTGAGGGCGACGTGATCAGCCACGAGATCCGCAGAGCCGGAGACCCATTGGATAAGCCCGGTCTGATAGGTGCCTTCTGCAGGGCCTACACGATAGAGGAGGCGATAGAGAAGTTTCTGCCCGAGGCCTACGAGCCGACGTCGGTGGAAGGCCGCTACACGTACAAGCTGGGCAGTGTGGCCGGCGGCTTGGTGTGCTACGAGGGCAAGTTCGCCTACTCGCACCACGAGACCGACCCCGCTTCGAAGCAGTTGTGCAACGCCTTCGACCTGTGCCGTCTCCACTTGTTCGGCGTGCATGACGAAGGGACGAGGCAGACGGACGTGACCAAGTTGCCGTCGTACCAGAAGATGCAGGACTTCGTGTCGGAAGACAAGACGGTACGTGTGCTGCTGATGCGCGAGCGCCAGACAGAGGTTGACAGCATGTTTGCCGGCGTGACCGACGACCCCGACGACACCGATGCCGCGGGAGAGGCAGGTGAGGAGAGCGACGGCTGGATGGCCGAGTTGGAGTTTGACAAGAGAGGGAACATCAAGTCCACGGCGAAGAACATCATCTGCATCCTGGAGAAAGACCCGAAACTGTCGGGCCATCTGTGGCATGACGATTTCACAGGCTTCGACCTCATCAGGGGTGGTTTGCCTTGGGACAGGAAGGCGAAGTTGTGGGGCAACAGAGACGACGCCAACCTGCGTATTTACATGGAAGAGCAGTACAACATCACCGGCAAGGACAAGATCAAGGACGCGAAGGACGCTGTGATGACGCGCCACAAGGTTCATCCCATCAGGGAGTACTTGGAAGGTTTGCGTTGGGACGGTGTGAGCCGTTTGGATCGTCTCATCATCGACTACCTTGGCGCGGAGGACACCCCCTTGAACAGGGCGATGACTCGGAAGCACTTCACTGCCGCCGTGTCGAGGGTGATGCGCCCCGGCTGCAAGTACGACTACTGCCTCATCCTCACAGGCTTGGAAGGCATCGGCAAATCGACGTTGCTTCGCGTGATGGGCGGTCCGTGGTTCTCGGACAGCTTGACGACGATGGAAGGCAAGTTGGGCATGGAGCAGTTGCGCGGCGCCTGGATCATCGAGTTGGGGGAGTTGTCGGGCATCAAGAAGTCGGAGGTAGAGCCGGTTAAGTCGTACATCTCGCGCCAGGACGACATCTACAGAGCCGCCTACGGTACTGTGGTGGAGAAGCACCCTCGTCAGTGTGTGTTCTGCGGCACGACCAACGAGACCTATTTCCTGAAGGGCGACACCGGCAACAGACGTTTCTGGGTGATCAAGGTGTTGCCCGACCTGCGCAAGCATGGCGACGTCAAGACAGCCGTGGAGGCCGACAGGGACCAGTTGTGGGCAGAGGCGGTGGAGCGTTGGCGCGAGGGCGAGCCTTTGTATCTTCGTCCGGACTTGGAGGCCGAGGCAAGAGCAAGACAGCAGGAGTACAACGACGACAGCGACGACCCTCTGAGAGACCTTCTGTCGGTGTTCCTGGAGCGGCGGTTGCCCACGGACTGGGATTCGTGGGACCTTCAGCGCAGGCGTGCCTATTTCACCCAGAGCGACCCTTTGGAGGCCGAGGGTGTGGTGGTTCGCGAGCGTGTGTGTGTGGCAGAGTTCGTCTGTGAGCAGATGGGCAGGAGCATGGCCGACAAGGAGTACAAGTACTTGGCGCGGCGAGTCGCCAGTCTTCTGGACGATATGGAGGGCTGGGAGCGTGTAAGTTCATCTCGTCACGTGGAAAAGTTATATAGTCGGCAAAAGGCTTGGGCAAGAAAGGTGGTTGACAATGAAAGTGAAATTTAGGTTCAGTTGACAAATCTCAGTTGACGAATCGTGCGAAATCCCGAAAAAGAGCATGGCTTTTGTCAACCTAAATTTGTGGTTGACGTCTTGAGTTGACATTGAGATGACATAAAAGCGCACTAAGAATCAGTGAATTAGGTGTGTTTGTCAACTGTCAACTTAAAAATATAGTAAAATAGTATAATAGTAAATATAGTATATTTAAATACCTATATGTATATAACGCGTATAATATATAAGGCTTTTTATTTCAGTTGCCAGGAGGTATTTTTATGAAGAAGAAAGATTTAATAGCGGCGATGTCTGATATGCCAGACGACACGGAGGAATGAGCTATGAACATGGAATTAAACAAAGTTTATAACATGGACTGCTTGCAAGGATTGCAAGCGATGCCGGATGACAGCGTGGACTGCTGTATCACGTCACCGCCATACTATGGACTCCGTGACTACGGCGTGGAGGGTCAGATCGGTTTGGAGCAGTCCCCCGAGGAGTATATTGACAGGCTGACGGAGGTTTTCCGTGAGGTTCTGCGCGTGCTGAAGCCCGAAGGAACGCTCTGGCTCGTCATAGGCGACACCTACAACGGATATAAAGGCAATGCGATAAGGGCTAACGCCGGGACTGAATGGGCGGGCAGAAGACATCAGCCCGTCAGAGAGCCAAAGTACGGGCTTGAATGCAAGAACCTCAAGAACAAAGACCTTATCGGTATTCCTTGGATGCTTGCTTTCGCCCTCAGATCCATGGGGTATTACCTTCGCCAGGACATTATCTGGCAGAAGCCGAATCCTATGCCCGAGGCCGTCCGCGACCGTTGCACAAGGTCGCATGAATACATATTCCTGCTGAGTAAATCTGCCAGGTATTATTACGACGCGGACGCCATCAAGGAAAAGGCAAGTGCCGGTAACCGCCCTCACCTGGTGCATCACCACCGTATCGAGAATGGCACCTACAGAGAGAAATATTGTGACTACATGATCACGCCAAGCGACACGCGCAATAAACGCGACGTGTGGAGCGTTCCTGTCAAACCGACAAAGGACGGACATTGCGCCACGTTCCCACCCGAGTTGATCCGCGATTGCGTGCTGGCGGGATGCCCCGCCGGCGGCGTGGTCCTCGATCCTTTCATGGGGACAGGAACCACGGCCATGGTGGCGCGGATGTACGGACGCAACTTCATCGGCTTTGAACTCAATCCCGAATACATGGACATCATCAACAGAAAAACAACAGTAACAGCAGATATGTTTTATGCAGGATGAAAAAGAGCATTGAGAACATATTGCGTCACTCCGAGTTGTCGGAGAAGTCGATAGAGCGTTATCTGTTCGACCGTGTGAGGCAGGCTGGTGGTGTGTGCCTGAAGTACAGTAACCCGAACATGGACGGTTATCCCGACAGGGTGGCGTTGCTGCCAGGTGGTGTGTCGGTGTGGGTTGAGTTGAAGAGCCGTGGCAGGAAGCCGACGAAGCTGCAGATGCTTCGTATTGAGTCTCTGCGTCTGTTGGGCCACAAAGTGTATGTGATAGACAGTCGTGAGGGTGTGGATTTAATGTTGGGTGAGTTATGATATACAGGCCATACGAGTACCAGCGCACGGCTATGCGTTGGATTATCGAACATCCCCGTTGCGGTTTGTTCCTCGACATGGGATTGGGCAAGACGGTGAGTACGTTGACCGCTTTGCAGGACCTGATGGATGACTGCGAGGTGAGCCGGGTGTTGGTGGTTGCCCCTAAGAAGGTGGCCGAGACGACTTGGACGACAGAGGCCCAGAAGTGGGAGCACCTGAAGAGCCTCAGGGTGGCGAAGGTGCTTGGTACGGAGAAGCAGCGTTGCATGGCGTTGCAGGAGAAGGCCGACGTGTATGTGACCGGCCGTGACAACTTCGTGTGGCTGGTGGGCAAGTACGGCGGCATGTTGCCGTTCGACGTGTTGGTGATAGACGAGCTGACGAGTTTCAAGAGTTCGAAGAGCGAGCGTTTCAAGGCGATGCGCATCGCGGTTCCGACTGTGAAGCGCGTGATTGGTCTGACCGGCACTCCCGCGCCCAACGGCCTGATAGACCTGTGGGCTCAGATGTACTGCCTTGACATGGGCGAGAGGTTGGGGAAGTCGGTGACCAAGTACCGTGAGGTTTATTTCGAGACGCACAAGTGGAACAACATTATCGTGAGGTGTGACGTGAAGAAAGGCTGCGAGGAGATTATCCGCAACAAGATATCGGACATCTGCCTGTCGATGCAGGCCAAGGACTACCTGACCTTGCCCGACCTGCTGACGCACCGTGTGGATGTGTCGCTGTCGTCGGCGACGATGGAGCGCTACAGGAAGTTCGAGAAGGAGAAGGTGCTGGAGTTCCGCGAGGTTCATGGAAACGAGCCGGCGAACGTACTGGCGAACAGCGCGGCGGGGCTGATGAACAAGTTGAGCCAGTTCGCCAACGGCGCTGTGTATGACGATGAGCGCAACGTGCATGAGGTTCATCATGAGAAGCTGGACAAGTTGCAGGAGATAGTGGAGGCTGCGAATGGCAGCAGTGTGCTGGTGTTCTACCAGTACAAGCACGACGTTCCCCGGATCATGAAGAAGCTTAAGGGCTACAAGGTGGTGGCGTATGAGGGCGCTGAGCAGCTGGAGCAGTGGAACAAGGGCGAGATAGACGTGCTGCTTGCCCATCCCGCCTCCACAGCCTACGGCTTGAACATGCAGGAGGGAGGCCACTACATCGTGTGGTTCGGTACTGGTTGGAACCTGGAGCACTACCAGCAGGCGAACGCCAGACTGCACCGCCAAGGCCAGAAGCATCCAGTGACGGTGTATAAGCTCATCTGTTCGGGCACCGTTGACGAGCGTGCGGATGCAGCTTTGGAGAGCAAGAGCGGTGTGCAGCAGGGTCTGCTTGACAGTCTGAACTACCTGCTGCGGAAATATGAGACAGAATGAGATGCGATATGGCGAAGAACGAGACATACAAAAAGCTGATACACACGAACAGGTGGCTGAAGCTCCGCAAGCAGGTGCTCAGCGCCCATCCCGTGTGCCAGATGTGCGAGGCGGAAGGTCTCCTTAGAGCGGCTACTGAAGTGCACCACATCGTCCCGTGCGAGACGGCAGTGTCGGCCGTGGAAATGAGAGCGCTGATGTTCGACCCGCACAATGTCATGGCAGTGTGTCACAGGCATCATGTGGAACTACACACAGCGATGGGCAAAGGAGGAAAGGATGAGCGAAGGAAAAGGGCTGACAGGCGGCTGTCCGATTTTTGTAAAAAATTTTTAACGGACGACCCCGGGGCCGATTTTTTTAAGGGGGGTGATGGCCGTTAAACCCCGCCCGAACCTTTCTCCACACGCGGGCTGTTTTTCAAATCCGTTTGGGGGTATTGTGAAGTTATAATTTTGGGAGTGAGTATGAGATCAGAATCAGCGAAGCGGGTAGCCTCCATATCCCGCTATATACGAAAGAAATTGGAGGATGCGGGTGTGTATGACGCGACACTGAGTTACCAGGTCGAGTTGGTGGCTTCCGACTTGCTGGTATATCGTAAGTTCCGTGATGCCTGCCTTGATGATTTTATGGAAGTATATTTCAACGAGAAAAGCCGTGAGGGGAACGACCGTATCAAGATTAATCCTCTGTTTTCGGCTCTCAGACAGCAGAGCAAGATTGTCAGGGAAGGCCTCGACGCTCTGACGATGAACATCAAGAGCAAGAAGGCCAAGAAGGAAGTCGATGACAGTTTCCGTGATTTCATGGAGCATTTTAGGAACGACGATGACTGAGGCAGAGAAAGACCGGGAACGGAAGTTCAAGGCAGACGTAGCGGAAGAACTGCGGTCCATAGACCCGGCACGCTACCGGCACGCCCTTGATGACACAGACAAGCGCATGACGCAGTATGTGTTGTCAGTGATAGGCCATCCTGATGCCCACAACCTGTATGAGTTGCTGGGTATTCGCCGTTTCTTCCGCATGCTTGACAAGTACGAATGGAGGAAAGGCCGTGTGAAGCGCTTCATCAGGTTCTACGAGGCGCTTCGCTTCAACGGCACATCGGGGAGGACACGCTACAAGCTGACACCCATACAGACGTTCCAGTTCGCCAATATCTTCGGCTTCGTGGATGCCTTAGGCCGCAGGCTCATCAGGACGTGCTACATATTCGTGCCGCGCAAGTTCAGCAAGACCACCTCGGCCGCCGCGCTGGCAGTGTGGGACCTGCTGTTCGGTGACAACAACGCGCAAGCGTATGTTGGAGCCAACAGCTACGAGCAAGCGAAGATATGCTTCGACGAGATACGCGCCATCATGCAGGACATAGACCAGTCTGGCAGGCATTTCAGGGTGAACCGTGAGAAGATCACGTTCAAGGACAGGGGAAGGGACAGCCTCATCCGATGCCTCACCGCCAACGCCAAGACACAGGACGGCCTTCACGCCTCCCTGGTCATCATGGACGAGTATGCGCAGGCGAGGAACACAGCCGGCAAGAACGGAGCCGACCTCAAGAACGTGCTCACATCCTCCATGGGTCCCCGCCGTGAGCCTCTGACGGTCATCATCACCACCGCCAGCGACGTGATTGACGGTCCGTTCGCCCATGAGCTGGATGGTGTGAAGAAGGTGCTGCGCGGAGAGGCGGAGGCAGACACGATGTTCGCCTCGCTGTTCATGCCCGATGTGGACGACGAGGAGGGTGACCCCCGCACATGGGCGAAGGTGCAGCCTCATCTTGGCGTGACCGTGCAGCCCGACTTCTACGAGAAGGAGTACGAGACTGCGCAGCTGTCGGCCGAGAACATGCTGGCGTTCCGCACAAAGCAGCTCAACGTGTTCGCAGTGAACGACGAGACGGCGTGGCTGCCGGAGAAGGTGTGTCGGAACCTCATCGGTGATTTCGACATCGACCATGTCCAAGGCAAGCCTTCGTGCGCCGTGGCATTCGACCTGTCTGTGCATGACGACTTCAGCGCGGTGTCCTACACCATCTACAGCAGCGAGACCAAGCGCTTCTACACCCACACCGACTACTATTTCCCAGAGGGTGCGTTGCCGGGTCATCCCAATGAGCAGCTTTACAGGCTGTGGCACGCCTCGGGGCACCTGAAGCTGTGCAAGGGCAACAAGATAGACGTGAGGCAGGTCGGCAATGACATCCTGGCGCGTTCGAAGCGTGTGCGCATCATCCGCATCGGCTACGACGCCTACAAGTCGCAGGACCTTGTGAACATACTGAGGGTGCTTGGCGGTCCTGACACGCTGCTGCCGTACAGCCAGACGAACGGCAACTTCAACCTCCCTGTGGAGAGCTTCGAGATGATGGCGTACAACGACCCTCCGCAGATCACGCTCAACAACAATCCTATCAACCTCTACTGCCTCATGAACTGCGTCATTGACGAGGACCGGCTGGAGAACAAGAAGCCCATGAAGATAAGCCAGTACCGCAAGATTGACGGTGCGATAACGTGCTTGATGACCATCGGCATGCTGTATTCGTACGAACGGTAGTTAAAATTTATTAAAGTTTTCGGCAAGATATCATCCGTCATATAATATCATGAATTATCATGTAATTTTTTGACTTTCAGTTATTTTTCGGAATTTATTATATTTGCAGAAAGAATTTTCTTATCATGAGATTTCCCAAGTGGCTGAACCCGTTTTCGTGGTTTTCGCGTGAGGAAACCACAGTTATGACAGGTACGGATAGCACACCATCCGCACCCGATACTCCACGTACTGGCGGGCGCAGTTACTGGGAGTTGTTAGGCGGCGGCAGTAACACCGCCTTGGCTATCGCGACTGTTTATCGGTGTGTCAATCTTCTGTGCGATAGCGTAGCCGTTCTGCCCTGTCAGTTCATGCGTCAGAAGGAAGGCCGCTTCGTGGTGGATACCAACAGCCGGCTCCACTACCTTCTGAACGTACAGCCCGACACAGCCTTCAGTGCCTTCGACTTCTGGCGGCAGGTTGTGCAGAGGCTTCTGATGGAAGGCAATGCCTATATAGTTCCCGTTTACAACTCCGCGTCCCTGGAGATTGACCGTCTGGCGCTGTGCGGCCGTGGTACTGTCAGCCATGACACCAACAACGACACCTACACAGTGACGGACGAGGAGAACGGCATCTACGGAGTGTTCGGTGAGGACGAGATAGTTCACATCAAGGGCATGTCGCTCGATGGCAAGCATGGTGTGAGTGTCCTGTCCTATGCCCGCCTCACATCCAACATCGCCGCCACCGGTGACGCGGAAACCTTGAAACGCTTCGCCAACGGAGGCAATGTCCGTGGCATCATATCCAATGACAACAGCGTGAGAGGATTCGGCGAGTACCAAGACGAGGAGTTAGCTAAAGCGGCCATGGACGTTGACGAGCGTTTTCAACAGGGCGAACGCATTGTGTCATTGCCTGGCCAAATTGACTTCAAGCAGATATCCTTGAGTTCAGCGGACATGCAGTTCCTGGAGAGCCGTAAGTTCACGGTGAGGGAGATATGTCGTTTCTTCGGCGTGCATCCCTCGTTCGTGTTCGATGACACCAGTAACAACTACAAGTCGGCAGAGATGGCTAACGTGGCTTTCCTCAACAATACCCTCAACCCTATTCTCCGCAAGATCGAGTGCGAGCTCCTTCGCAAACTGGTAGCCCCGACCTTGGCTACCAAACGGAAGTTCGAGTTCAACCGTCAATCGCTGTACGCCTGCGACATGGAGAGTCGTAGTAAGTATTGGCAGCAGGTCATCGCAACGGGACTATACACCGTCAACGAGCTGCGCAGGGAGGAGAACAAGCCAGATGTCGAGGGTGGTGATATCGTGCTCGTGTCAGCGAACCTGAAGACCATCAACGAGCTGTCCGCGGGAGGCATGCCGGAGGATGGCGTTAACAACATAAAACAAGACGACGATGAAGAATAAGAGTGACATAATCAAGCGGCAGATGTTCACGCCTGCCAATCTGCATGTGCGTGAGGCTGCAGAGGGCGAGGCACCCAGCAGAACCGTTGAGGGCTACGCCATCCTCTTCAACGTCCCGTCCGCTCCTCTGTGGGCAGACGAGGACAGCGAGGCACGGGAAGTGATTGCCCCGGGAGCGGTGACTAAGGAGCTGCTTGACGGATGCGACATCAAGATGACGATGTTCCACAACCGTCAGCTTCTGTTGGCGCGCTCTAACAAGGGCGAAGGCACCCTGACCTATGTGGTGGACGACAAGGGCGTTCAGTTCAGTTTCGACGCACCCAACACAGCTGACGGCGACAAGGTTCTGGAACTGGTTCGCCGTGGCGACCTTGGCGGGTGCAGCTTCGCGTTCACCACGCGCTATTACGACGATGCCTGTGTGGAGCGCAGCACGAAGGTGGTGAATGGCACGACCATGATCACGTACACCGTGAAGGCCGTGACAGGCGTTTACGACTTCACCATCACCGACAACCCGGCATACCCGGAGACATCTGTCGAGGCTCGTGAGTTCGTTGACGGCTTGAAGGAGCCAGAGCAGCCGAAGCAAGAGCCCAAGGACTATACGAAAATGCGTGAGCAATTGCGCGAGATGCGTTGCGCCGCAAATAGTAAGATTTTCTAAGTTTAACCCCTAAAAATCACAGTTCAATGAAGAAAAACAAATTGAATGTGCGCGATTTGGTCAACAAGTACCAGGCCAATTGCGACCGTATCCGCGAGATTGCCGATACGTGCGAGAAGGAGAACCGTGAGCGCAACGAGGCCGAGAACACCGAATTCGAGGCCCTCTGCCGCGACAACCAGTTGCTCCAGATGAAGATGCAGGCCGCAACAGCCGAGCATCTCCGTGAGAACCCCAACGCCGCTGAGGATGCCATCACCCTCATCCGCGAGAACGCGAAGAACGGCCGCAAGTCGGAGATCGTGTTCGTCCGCGACCTGATGGTAGTGTCCGACGTGAACGCTGGCGGTGTCATCCCCCTCAACGTCCAGGACATCCTGAAGCCTTTGCAGGAAGGATTCATCCTTGACAAGGTAGGTCTGCCAATGCCTACAGGTCTGGCAGGCGACTTCGTGTGGCCCATCTACGAGATGGTGGAGGCTACAGTTCTTGGCGAGGGTGCAACACTCTCCGACACCAAGATTCCGTTCAGCAAGCTGACCGCCACTCCTGCCCGTATCGGTATCGCCATCCCCGTGACCAACCAGAGCCTCAACCAGAGCGACGGCGTTCTCGAGATGATCGTCCGCGAGGTTATGCCTCTGGCCATCCGCCAGCTGCTCAACAAGATCCTGTTCAGCACCGAGGCTGTCAACCAGACCGCTTCCACAGCCGGCCTTGTAGGTCCTTTCGCCCTGTCGAGCGTGCTGGCCAAGAAGGTGGCCTTGTCGAATATTCCCACATTCGCAGAGCTCAACGCTAAGATGAAGGCCGCCGTGCTTGAGACCGGCATCACCGGCGATCACCTCTGCTGGATCATGACCAAGAGCATGGCCGCTATCCTTGAGGGCACTCCAATCAACTCCAACGGCATCTATGTGCCAATGATTCAGAACGGCACTCTCTGCGGTCTGCCCGTGTACACCACCAACCAGATCCGCAAGACTGTCAAGTCCTATCAGAAGTACACCGCAGGCAACACCAACGCCTGGGCAGCCTACACCCTGCAGGACAACGACACCGTGACCTACAAGGTGAGCGGCGACACCACGGCACACGCCCTGGCAAAGATCACCAGCCCCGAGGGCGGCAAGATCGCCGAGGTAAGCGTGATTACCGAGTACATCGGCCTTGGTGACTGGCGTTATCAGCCCATGGGCTTGTTCGGCACACTCCGCTTCATCGTTGACCCGTACAGCCAGGCCCGCAAGGATGCCGTGGACTTCGTGCTCAACACGGACTACGCCACCAAGACGGTGCGCGAGGAAGCCTTCATCATCGGCGAGGTTGCCCCCGCATCCTAAGTTTTCATTGTGCGATTTAATAATTGAGTTTGTTGGTCATGGCAGTAGTGAGTTTGGCACTGTTCAAGATGCACGTCAGGGCAGACGATTTCTCTGACGACGACTTGTATCTGCAGCATCTTCTTGATGCGGCTGAGGAGAGCGTCATCAGGGCGACGAGACGTTCGGAAGACGAGCTGGCGAGCCTTGGAGACGGGGAAGTTCCCAAGCCGATAGGGCATGCCATCATGATGCTGGCCGCGCACTGGTACAATCAGCGTGAGAGTGTCAGCGCCGTTCAGATGCACCAGGTGCCGGATTCACTGCTTGCCTTGATTAAACCTTACCGGAAGTTCGGAGAATGATTGCGGGACGGATGAAATACAAGCTGGCGCTGCTGCAGCCTACCACGAGCGAGAACGGCTTCGGTGAGTTACAGACCACTTACACTCAGACTGTCATAGTGCACGCCGAGCGCGTGAAAGCCAGTGGCAGACGGAGCGAGGAGGTTGGAGAGCATTTCCCCGATTACAGTGTCGATTTCAACATCAGGGACGCGCATACCGTCAGCGAGAACTGGCGCGTGAGGCAGTTGGGAGGTCACCTCTACACCGTCACCAGCATCATACCGAACATTGACAAAGGAATGAAGACGCTCCACTGCGAGCGTGTGAACGAATAGCTATGGACCCGAAAGAATACACAGGCAAGGAATGGGATGACCTGCTGCGCGAGATGAACGCAAAGCAGATCAAGTCATCCCTGCGAAGCGCGATGCGTGCCGAGGCCAAGAAAGCCGTGGCCATCGCCCAGCGTCACCTCGCCTCAAGCGGTCTAAAGGTCCAGGGCGACACCTCCGACTGGAAGAAGGGCATCCGCAGCTTCGTCTATAACCCCAGCCGCGCAACGGGTTTCCTCGTGACGGTGAAGGCGAGAGCCGCGAGCCGTAAGACCGGCAAGGGTGAGAAGAGCATGCACACGAACCGATTCGGCAACAAGAAGCCCGTCCTCATGTGGGCTGCCGACGGAACCCAATACCGTAAGACGAAATCACAGACCAAGTGGTTCGTCCGCTCGAAGAAGGGACACCGCACGGGACGCATGCGTGACTACGACTTCCTCGACAAGTCCACGCCCGAGATGTTCCAGTCCGTAGAGACAGGGCTGACCCCGGAGATCGGCAACGCCGTGACCAAGGTCGCCCGCAAATGTGGGTTCATTTAGAGTTTGAACATATGGCTATACCAAGAACATCACTCAGCGCCGGTGTGATCATCTACGACATCCTGTCGAACGATGCAGACATCCAGGCAACGGTCACCAAGGTCTTCCCAGTTGTAGCTGACGAGGCCAACCTCCCGTACATCGCCTATAGGCGAGGCAGGATGGAGCAGAACCCGGCCAAATCGGCCATCGGTGCTGACTCCACAGCGGTTGAGGTTCTATGCTTCGCCAGTTCCTACACGGAGAGCATTGATGTGGCTGAGATGGTCAGAGCAGCTCTCGACCATGTGCAGCACACCACCGGAGGACTGACCATGCGCAGTTGCACCCTCACTGACGCTGAGGAGATGTGGCAGGACGATGCCTATGTGCAATCATTGACTTTCATTGTTAAAATTTAAAAGACACTAATATGAGTTTACCATCATCTGGCTACATCAATGGTAGCGACGTATTGCTCGATGTCGGCGGCAAGGCCGTCGGACATTGCACCAGCCACACGCTGACATTCAACTCCGAGACCAAGGACAGGGCCGTGAAGCCAGCCGCTTCCGCCGACTATTCCGCAGGACTCTGGAAGGGCAAGGGCGTGACAGGCCTCAGTATCTCCATCACTGCCGAGGGACTTCGTTTCTACGGCGAGACAGAGAACGGTTTTTCCGAGATTGCCGCCCTTTGGGGTGTCGGCCAGCACGTGGCCGTCAAGGCTTTCCAGCGCGAGGGAGACGCTTCTCCCTACGTTAGCGGCAACTTCATCATCACCTCCATCGAGGAGACCAGTCCGGCACAGGACGACGCCACATACTCCATTTCCCTGGAGAGCGACGGCGAGCCCACAACCTATCCCGGCAAGGCTTCCGGTAACGGATAAGTCCCATGAAGGTAGAGGTTACAATCAACGGCGAGGCATACCCCTGTCGTCCGACGATGGGGGCTATGCTCCGTTTCAAGAGAGAGACCGGAAGGGAGGTCACGGAGATCGATCCGTCCTCCCTCTCTGACCTCTGCACCTACCTCTGGTGCTGCGTGGTCTCTGCGTGCAAGCATGACGGCGTGGAGTTCGACATGTCGCTGATGGACTTCGCCGACAGCATCGCGCAGGAGGAGATGACCGCGTGGGTTGATGCCGTTACGGATAAGGCATCCCCGGATGACGAAAAAAAAAGCCCGCGAGAATAGAGGAGCTCCTCGGTTACGCCATCGGCTGCGTGCGCATGTCCCTTGATGACTTCTGCGCGTTGACACCCGACGAGTTCACGGCGGTCTGCACTGCATACGGCGATAAGGCCGAGGCCGACATGCACGGCGACTGGGAGCGGATGCGGATGCTCGCCACCATCACCATACAGCCACATATCAAGGGCAAGATGACCCCCGATAGGCTCCTGCCGTTCCCCTGGGAGAAGAAAAGAGAGGACGTTCCTATTGTAGGCAAGGATGAGGCCAAGGCGCGTTTCGAGGCTCTTATCAGCAAGAACACAGCCGCTGGTGTTATCGAAGACTCGTGAACACCACGGCTTTTTTAGTTAAAACCAACCTATGGCAAAAGACGTTAAATTCAATATACGGCTGAAGATTGACGGCAAGGAGCAGATAGTTTCCGCTTCCACCAATGTCAAGCAGCTGGCCAGCGATCTGGGCATCGCCCGCGACAATTCCGGCAAGCTGAAGGAGAGCCTCATCAACTACAACCAGGCTGTCCAGATGATGCAGAACGTGGCGGGTGCTGTGTCGCAGCTGGCCAATACATTGAACAGTGTCACCGAGGAGAGCCGCTCGTTCGCTTCTGCGATGAAGGCGGCGAACACGATGGCTGGGAAGGACTCGGCTGGATTTGAGCGGCTCAAGGGGCAGGTCTCTGAACTCGCAAAGACTATACCCATTGCCCGTGACCAGCTGGCGAACGGCCTGTACCAGGTCATATCCAACGGTGTGCCCGAGGACAACTGGATATCCTACCTCGAGGCCTCGGCGAGGTCTTCTGTCGGAGGTATCGCCGACATCGGCGAGGTGGTGAAGGTCACATCCACTATCATCAAGAACTACGGTCTGGAGTGGAGTGCGGCCCAGGACATCCAGGACAAGATACAGCTGACGGCCAAGAACGGCGTGACATCGTTCGAGCAGTTGGCCGCAGCACTCCCGTCCGTCACGGGACAAGCCGCGCAGCTGGGTGTCTCGTTCTCGGAGATGCTCGGCGTGATGAGCACGCTGACTGGCGTGACGGGTAACACCTCCGAGGTGGCCACGCAGCTGGCGAGCGTGCTGACGGCGTTGACCAAGGAGTCCACCAAGAGCCAGAAGATGGCCGACCAGATGGGCATCTCATTCAACGCCGCGAGCATCAAGGCAGCCGGCGGTCTGCGTAACTACCTGATGGAACTCGACAAGACAGTCACCGCCTACACACAGAAGACGGGCGAGCTGAAGGAGTCAGTTTACAGCAAGCTGTTCGGTCGCGCTGAAGCCCTGCGTCTTGTCAACGCCCTCACCGGTCAGCTGTCGGAGAAGTACGCGGAGAACATCGCCGCGCTGGAGAACAGCGAGGGGACGATGCAGGCCGCCTACGAGGACATGGCCAGCACCGGTGCGAGCAAGTTGCAGGTGCTGAAGAACGAGTGGGGAAAGTACACCGACTGGATTGCCAACAAGGTGGGAGGCATACAGCCAATTCTGACCTTCGGCTCGCAGATGGGCATGACCATTGTCTCGGTGCTCACGCTCGTGCAGGCCTTCCAGAAGCTGCATCTCACCCAGATGCTGATGTCGAAGTCACTGCTCCGCAATATAGCCGCCTATGCCTTATTCGGTACGAACACGCGGAAAGCGTCGATGGCGGTGAATGTCATGACGAACTCCTTCCGCAGTGCGGCCACAAGGGCGATAGCCCTGAAGATAGCCATCCGAGGTCTGCTGGTGACTACTGGAGTCGGCATAGCGCTCATGGCTCTCGGTGTTATCCTGGAGAAACTGATAGGCTCAATGGACAAGGCTGGCGACTCGGCGCTGGACGCTTCAAAGAACCTCGGCGACCTCGGCAAGGCTGCCGACACCGTGCAGGAGGCCTACGACAGCACTCTGTCTTCCACGTATTCCGACCTGATGGCGAAGTACGAGAAATTGAAGCAGGAGTGGAAGTCTCTGACCGACGAGCACAAGAAGATAGCATGGATCAAGGAGAACCAGAATGCACTCAACGACCTGAAGATATCCATCAACAGTGTCGCGGATGCGGAGAACATTTTCAGCGGCAACACTGACGCTGTAGTTGAAGCTTTTACACGCAGGGCGAAGGCGGCAGCGAGGATGGCGCAGTTGACGGAACTGTACCGGAAGCAGATAGAGCTCTCCGACAAGTACGCGACGACGAAGATTGCCCTTGAGGAAGACGCTGCGCGGACTGGCCGTCATGCGGAGAAAGGCGAGGAAATAAAAGATAGCAACTACCGTAATGAGAGGTTCGGTTATGTGAACCAACAGGGTAAGTGGGTGTTCTCCGAGGAGGGCGCGAAGTTGTACAGCGGCACAGACGTATCGACAGCCATGTCGTTGCGCCGTATCGAGAAGCAGATGGACGCGAACGACGCGGAGATCAAGAAGGTAGAAGCGCAATTCGCCGCCGAAAGCGCAGCCGCCAACACTACCATCACACCTCCGAGAGTAACGGCTTCGCCGGATGGCGAGGACAAAAAGACGAAGGGCGGCAAGACAGAATTGTCGCTAATCCAGAACGCCAAGACATACAAGGACCTCACTAACAACGTCTCATACTATCAACAGGAGCTGGAGAAATGCAACGCCACCGACACGGAGCGCATCAAGGCATTGTCCCTGCAGAAGAAAGCCGCTGAGGATGCCGTTCAGGCGTTCAAAGACGCGGCTGAGGCTGCCGGAGAGCCTATTGAACTCAACTCCCTCGAAGACTACGAAAAGAAGCTCCAGAGCCTGAGGAAGAAGAGGCAGACAGCCACGGCTGAGGACATCGCCGCCATAGACAACGAGATAAGCCGCATAGACAACGAGCGCAAGGCGTTCGAGCTGGAGGCGTTGAAGATGAGTGATATTGCCAAGCTTGACAACGACCGCATCTCTACCCGCGAGCAGCTCAACGCCAAGACAGCATACTATAACACCCTTATGTCGCAGGGCACCGAGGCGGAGCGCAAGATGGCAAGAGAAGGCCTCGATGCTCTGGACGATATCTCTGACGCATGGGACAGGGTTCTGGACAAGTCGCGCTTCGCCCTCGACAGCACGGGCGAGATAGACCCGTCGAAGATAGGCAGCATCAAGGATATAGACGCGGCCATCTCCCTCTACACCGAGCAGCAGAAGAACGAGGACGCGTCAAAGATACAGCAGACACAGGCCATCATTGACCGCCTTACGAAGCGGAAGCAGGTGATAGAGATAGGCATCGAGCTGCCCTCCATGCAACGCGAGGTGGACGAGCTCCAGGCGCTGAGTCGCAAGGAGTACCTTGTGAAGGTGCGCGGTATGGGTTTCGACAGCCTCACGGAGAAGATCAAGGAGCTCAACAAGCTGCTCAACAACCCCGACATCGGAGCAGAGCAACGTGAGCAGCTGGAGAGCCTCGCCCGCAGCTACGAGAAGATGAGGTCCTCCGCCGTTATGTCATTTGACACGCTTCAGGAAGGCTGGGGTGCCGTTAAGGGCATCGGCAACAGCATACAGAGCGTGACTGACGCCTTGGAGGGCAACGGAAACGCCTGGCAGAAGGCTACGACATTCGTCGATGCCTTCATCTCACTTGTCGAGGGCATCAACGCCATAGTCCAGATCATCGACATGTTGACCGTGGCCACCGCGGCTCACACGACTGCCAAGATAGCCGAAGGCGCGGCTGTTGGCGCATCCACTATAGCGGAGGGTGCGAATGCCGCAGGGCAGGAAGCGGCGGCCATTGCAGAGATACCCGTCATCGCGGCGAACAAGGCGGCTACGGCAAGCTTCATGGAACTGGCCGCTGCCATGTACATGTCGGCGCATGCCGCGATACCGTTCGCAGGCTTCGGCATTGGCAGTGGTTTTGCCACTTCCGCCGCGGCGTTCGTCAAGGGCATCGGCCTCATGCCGTTCGCACGAGGCGGTGTGGTCAGCGGCCCGACGATGGCGCTTATCGGAGAGTATGCCGGTGCCAACAACAACCCCGAGGTCGTTGCTCCACTCGACAAGCTGCGCAATATGATACATCCTGCCGGCGAGATCAACGGCAAGGTACGCTTCAAGATTGTCGGAAGGAACCTTGAAGGAGTGCTCGAAAAGGAACACAAACTACACTACAGGAACTGATATGTCGATGCAGTTGAAATACAGAGGCTCGTTCGTCGGCCTGCACGGCCAAGAATGGAGAGTGGACATCCTGCAGGAATCGTCCACCGCGTTCGTCGTGGGTGAACTGACGTTCGAGGCCGAGGAACCGCTGGTCATAGAGTGGAACCATACAGACAAGCATGAAGTCATACAGGGAAGTACTGCGACCATCAGAGTGGAGAGCCCCGGTGACCGTACCTACGCGGACCTGTACACCATAGAACCAGGCAGGATCTGCATGAGGGTGTATAAAGGTACGTCGCTCTACTGGAGCGGCACGCTCGATCCGGAGTTCTACGAGGAGCCCTACGAGCGTGCGCGCCTCTACCCGGTGACCTTCACCTTCTCCGATTTCGGTATCCTGGACAGGCTGAAATACGACGGCACTGGCGTGAGAACGTTAGACGATATACTCCTCGAAGCCTTGGCCGCTTGCAACCTTCTTTTCGAGGGCGTGAGCGGGGTGAACACGTCAACCTATTTCCCCAACAGCCAGACGAAGGCGAGACTTGACCTTCTGGAAGTGCGGAGCGACAACTTCTATGACGAGGAGGGCGAGCCAAGCACCCTGAGGGAAGTCGTTGAGGGCATACTCCAGCCGCTGTCGTTGCGTATTGTGCAGCGGGGCGGCAGTATCCACGTGTACGATATCAACGCGCTCGCCCAGGGTGTTGCCCGAGCCATCGTGTGGGACGGTGACAGTCAGACCATGGGAGTTGACCGGGTGGCGAATAATGTCCGTATCACGTTCTCACCTTACGCCTCCTCGGCGCTGATTTCGACAGAGGATGTGTATGGAGGCTACAAGTCCACAGACTTCAGCCTCGACTGCACCCAGATGAGGCATGTGACATACGACAGTGTGGTCACTGACTACATGAGTTTTTTCCCCGACCTCACTTGGGACACCTCGCAAAGCGGGCTTGAGGACTGGCGAAACGTGAACTTTACGATTTTTGTGAGCAGTGCCGGCCAAGGGCTGGCGCTCAGCAACGGTGCCAAGTTCTTCCACATCGAACCGCTGACCGACGGCCCCTCCGCGTGCGATGGCGTGCTTGTGGGGCTTCGTACCGGCATCAATTCGTACAGCACCACGCAGCAGTACAACGACCCTGTGCGGGCGGTGAACGGCCCCCATGGCGTGGTGATGACAACCCATAAGGCCTATATCCCCTGCATCAACAATCCCAGGTCCTATTACCTGCGTCTCTCCACGGAGATACTCGTTGACCCGCGCTATAACCCCTTCAGCAGCGAGGAGAACAACTGCACGATCTACTACAACCGAATCAAGGACAACGTGCAGTGGGCGTTCATCCCTGTTGCCGTCACGCTCTATGACGACAGCGGCACCGCGCTCTGTCATTACGTGAACAGCACTGTGGCCGAGTCAGCCGCTGTGGGATGCCTCAGTAAGGCCCTCGGCCATTGGGAGTCGGGCGCGGCCTCCTTCGGCGATGCCTGGCTGGCCTATTACGACCCCGAGGACATCAAAGACGGGTGCGGGATACTCGGATGGCACGCCAATCGCCACTGCATCGGTCGCCCGGACACGTCGGCAAGGAAGGCGGCGTGCGGTGCTGACCAGTACGACAAGGTCATCTTCGACAGCTTCAGGAAGATGGCGGACGGCGAGTACATTCCCTATCCGTCCCAGGGAGGCTGGCTTGAGGTGAAGGTGTACCAGGGAATAGACACCTACGACTACGGCGAGGAAGTCAACTGGGGCGAGACCAGCAAGTGGGACCCGACCGTATACGGGAGTGATTTCTACGGCACGCTCGTCCGCTGGATGCTGTACAAGGCACCGAAGGTTGAAGTGGTGAAGAGTAACCTCGTGTTCAGCGACGCCGATCTGGAGGACATAGAATACAGCGGCTACATCAACCGGGCCGCCAAGGAAGGCATAACGATAGACACCATCGTAGGCACGGTCTACGATCCGCAGGGCATACGACGTTCATGCCCGACGGCCAAGGGGCTGCTGCTGAACGGTTCAACGCATTACCCGGTCAGCACGTTGACAAGGGAAGGAATCACGGACTGCCCTGAACGCCTGCTCATCGGTACGCTTTACAGCCAGTACGCAGACAGAAAGACTGTCCTGACCGGTGAGGCGGTGCTCGACACAGGCGGCCTGTGCCCATTCACGGAAGCCAACCAAAGCGGGAAGGTGTTCATGATGAGCGGTGAGGTGCAGGACATCATAGCTGACACATCGGAGGTGACGATTACCGAGATCACCGCTGACGAGTATGTGGCCATAGAAGAAGTGGAGGAATAACCATGACAAAGACATACACAGGCATAATAACGGGTAGGTCCCCGAAGCCGCGGAGCAAACGCCTGCGGGAGTTAAGCACGGGTGATGTGAGCAGCTCGATGGTGCTCAACGCCAAGACGGTGGTTGAGCAGTACTCATCAGACGCAGCGGCATTGCAGGCCCTTGAAAACGCATTGAGGTCGAGCGGCTACCGCATTGCCGGCTTTGTCGCCCCAAACAACTCTTACCTCGCCAAGGCCATCGAAGGCACATGCTATTTCGTGACCAATCCGGCCTCGGCTTCGTGGTACGGAAATGTGGTCGGCAGGCTGTACCTGCAGAAGGAAGACGCGACCTATGCGGAGCCACCTTCTACCGCCCCGAGTTCATTGTGGGTGTCGTACGACATCACCGGGGCGTGTATCGTCGGTTACATGGGCGGCGAGTGGCACCTCCACAACCTGCCGTTCACTCTCACTACGAGGACTGACGATATTGAGAGTCTGTTGGAGATCCAGGACTACACCGTCTCGAGTTTCGGTATCCTGAACACCGGTATCCTGAACACCAACGGCACTACCTACAAACACGGCGTGTTGATAGTTACTGAAGGGCAGTCGTTCATTCTCGCCAACAACCATGTGTCGAGTGACAATGTGCGCTATGCTTTCGCCACGCAGGACTACAAGTCGTCCGGTGCGACCATCAGCACGATCATCGGCTCTGTTGGTACGGTGAATCATGGGACGAAGGTCAGAATTACCGTTCCGAGTGGATGCACCCACCTGCTTTTCAATGCGGCGTGTTCCTCGTATCAGGCAAAGATATACGGCATTGTGGACAACTGGCATTTCTCTACCGGTGAGAAGGTGACATCGGTGGGTATCGACGCTACGCCTACGAAAAACAGCGAGAACCTGGTGAAAAGCGGAGGCGTGCGTGCGGCGATCGAGCAGGAACGTACCATGTACACAAAGCCCTCCAGCGTTGTGCTGGCCGACTGGGAGACTGGGCAGGTATCCGGCGAAGTGGGCGGAAACCCGACGCTCGGAACGCAAGGGAACTGGAAACGGATAAAGGTCGCTGTGCCGGAGGAAGCCCTGTCGGTAACAGCAAGGCTGTATTACCGCAGTAGTTACAACTACGCCATGTTCTTTCTCGGCTCGGATGGTAAGATAGTCTCCATCGTGAACTCGACGGTGACGGGAAGTTCCCACAGCGGAGATGAGATGAATATCACGATGGACATCCCAAGCGGGGCAACGCACGTGTATCTCATCACCGGCATCAACACCGGAGTGGAAGGCGCAACCGTCTCGAACTGCCGTTGCTCGTTCAACTTGCCTGCAGCCACTGTCGTCGTACGAGAGGAGATAAACAAAGAGCGGGCTTCCTATACGGTAGTCCAGGATGTGGATCTAAGCGGATGGGCAGAGGGTCAGGTATCTGGCGAAGTCGGTGGAGATCCAGGACTGGGGACCCAGAGCAACTGGGTTCGTCTGAAATTAGATATCCCGGAGAGCGCCCTGTCAGTCAGTGTGAGATTGTTCTACCGCAGCGGATATAACAGAGCGCTTGTTTTCCTGATGGAGAACGGCAAGATTGAGTCTATCGTGAGCACAACGGCGACAACTTCCGGGGCCACGATGGACATCACTGCCGATATCAGCGCCGAGGCCAAGCAGGTGTATCTCATCACCGGCATCAACACCGGAGTGGATGGCGCAACCGCCGCGAACTGCCGGTGCTCATTCCAGTTGCCGGTCAATGTCGGCTTGGAAAGCGAGATTGCTGACATACACGACGAGTTGAATGATAAAGTATACGGCACGACCGAACTCGCATATACTATCATGTCAAAATGTATACGCCAGGCAGGAACACAGGGTAGTGCCGCGGCGAAGGCGGCGGGCTATGACAAGAAATACGGTGACGGCTATTTAACGTCGGTGTCGAATTACCGCAGTTTCGTGTATGATCTCTCATCAGTAACCGCTGACACGATAACGATACAGGCCGTCAGCCGCACCAATTTTCACAGTTATGTTTTCCTGCGGGCGACAGAGCAGAGCAACCTCGGCTTGAAGACTGCTGACAGCAGTGATATCTCCAAATGGCAGGCCGCATATTGCGACCAGCCGATGAACACTATTATAGGGACCTCTACCACGAGAAGCAAGCATGTCGTGACCAAGCCCGCCGATGCCGGATACCTCGTCGTGCTCGGCTATACAAACGCAACTACAGGAGCCGTCAACCCTGTCGTGACTATCGAGTCGAATCCGGATTCAATCAGCAGCAGGCTGGAGGCCTTGAAGGGAAATGAAGAGAGCTGGGTGGCTTCCGAGAGAACGAGGATAGAGGCCTTGCTTAACGCAATCATCACCCATGAGCTTGTCATCTTCGGCTTCAACACCGACCAGCACATCAAAAGCTCTAACCGGGAAGGCATAATCAGAGGACTGAAGGTCATGAAGCAGATGGCGGAGAAATACAACTTCGACTTGATTGTGCTCGGCGGGGATGACACTTACTCGAGCGACAAGACTGTTTCCAGTGTTATCGCCGACATCAACGATGTGAACAATACCCCCGATACGACCGCTTGCCCCGTGGTGAACCTTGTCGGCAATCACGAAGGAGGCCAGAACATCACGAAGAAGATACCCGTTGTCGTGAACGGAGAAACAAAACAGAAAACGGTGTGGGACACAGACAAGTGGAACGCCCGGACCATGTACAGGCTAAAGACACAAAGGCTCTTGAACAGAAAGCAGGTCGTTTGGGCTGCTCCTATCGGCGAGAACTGCATTATAGACGATGAAGTCAAGCATTGCCGGTATGTGTTCCTCGACAACTGGAGCAAGGTTGAAGGCACGACTGAGCCAGTAGTGTCGGGTTTCGATGACAATGGAACTTGGGTTTATTGGTTTAGGTACACCCTGAACTATGCCTTGAGCGACAGCAAGCTGGAGAACTCTGACTGGAAAGTCTATCTCTTCTCGCACAGCGTCATTCCTCCCTTCCTAGCAGACGAGAACGGCCAGGCGCTTGACTGCGGGAATTTGAGTGACGCTGACATTGACGCTGTAGATCCGTATGTGGTAGACATCAACCATCCCGTCACAGAGCAGCACCCATACGCCCCGAACCGACGCATGAACGGGTACGGAGCGATATTCGGCTCCAATTACTTCCTTGACGAAGACAGCGAAGACGGTGCTGACACCAACACCTTTTACCGGGCAAACGCCAAGGCGTATAATTCAATGATCAAGGGCGCTATCAACAGAGGTGTCAATATTGTCATGGGTATAAGCGGGCACATTCACACCGCGGGCTGGAGAAGCGACAACGGCATCCTGTTCGCCTGCACCGGTTCTGCGGGCGAATCGTCGAACAGCCAGTCCTTCGAAAGAAGGAAGTACGTGATTGGGACGGACCAGACGGAGACACTCTTCGACATCTATATCCACGATATAACTGACCAGAAGGTGTATGCCCTGGCATACGGGGAGCCGTCAGACCGGATCTGGGACTTGAGCGGGTCAGACCCCGTGCTGCTCCTCTGCAATCTCAGCGGTACAGTCAGCGCCAGCCTGGAGGGAGACACCATTACGGCAAGTTACCACAACACCACCTTCGAGGCTGAACTGGACAACACGGGGGCGTATAATTTCCCGTACCTCACACCGGGGCGTGAATGGGCGATCGAGGTGAAGAGTGGAGACACCGTAGTATATACTTGTACCATCACCCCGACAGCGGGGGATGTAACTTTAGACTTACCTTTGAGCGATGACTAATGGAAATGTAGGCACACAGGCGGTACTGTGGACGGCGTTCGGCGCGGAGGCCCTCCAGGCGGTTTATGACTTGCGATGGATGCTGGCCTTGGCCGCCGGGCTGATTGTGGTTGATTTTTGGTGGGGTATCTCTGACGCTCGTGCACACGGAGAGGAAGTACGCTTTTCCCGTGCAGGGCGGCGAACGTGCAACAAGGCAATAGACTACACGTGCTATCTCATCGTGGGGTGTCTACTCGGCTTGGGAATCTTCGAACCGTTGGGTATCTGCTCCCACATCACCACATCTGCTATTGGCATCGGCCTCGGATGTGTCTTCGACCTCAACAGCATCATCGGGCATATCTGCTCGGTGCACGGCCTGAAGTTCAAATTGAACTTGTGGAAAGTGCTGCTGAAACTCACGGAAAAGAAGCACGAAGACCTTGCAGAAGCAATCCAAGAAGGCAAGGAAGAGGTCAAGCCGAAAGAAGTCAGCGCAGACACATGGGCAGAGATGCATCCCAAGAAAACGAAAGGAGGGAGAAAATGAACTTGACAAAGAACTTCACGCTTGAAGAACTGTGTGCCTCTCCGACGGCGAAACGGCTTGGCATTAAGAACACGCCGCGTAATACTGGAGAAGAGAAACTGAGCATTTTGGCGCGGGACATCCTGCAGCCCATCCGTGATGCCTACGGCAAGGCCGTGGTGGTGACATCCGGTTACCGCTGCGGGAAGCTGAACGAGGTGGTCGGCGGTGCGAAGAACAGCGACCACGTGTACTGCTGTGCCGCCGATATCCGCAGCACAAGCGACACGCCCGAGGACAACAAGCGCCTGTGGGAAATTGTAGTGTGGCTGTACAAGCAGGGCAAGCTGCCGACGCTAAAGCAGTGCATCAATGAGTACGGCTTCGACTGGATTCACGTGAGTTTTCAGGACGGACGCACATCGAAGAAAGGACAGTTCCTCGATGCGAAGAGAGTTGGCGGCAAGACGCAGTATGTGACATCTAAGATTGAGTATATAAGGTGAAATGCTTAATGTACCCGAAATCGACAAAATAAGGACTAATTAAATTGCTTATATGGACAAGGACAGATTTCAGTTTATTATCCTCACGATGATAGTAATTATCATTTTGTTGGTGCTTTTTTCTGCGTGTAAGACACAGCGTCATTATGTCACGCCTGGCGGTGTGAGTGTTGAGTTACCGCATACACCGTCTGACAGCGTTAGTACGAAAGGAGGTGGAAGATGATTGCAGTACTTTGGGTTTTCAGTGGATTCGCTTTGCTTGCAGTCATATATCTGCTCATCCTCGTTTTCACAGAGCATCGGCCACGGTGCTACAGGTGCGGCCACACCTTGAAATATCGAGGTGAGGATGAATCAGGGATGGAGATCTGGGAGTGCCCGAAATGTGGAGAAAAGATACTGTTATGAGTTGTAAGGCGTGAAAAAACTGGATAGTCACAGGCATCTTTGACTATTGCAAGATTTTGTCCTGCAAGCCTTCGCCGACCGGGAATCCAAAAACGTGTCCCTATTTCAGCAAAAAATTGACATGAAAGTGGCTTTATGTTAAGAAAAACCGCATTCGTTAACACGATACTTTTCGCCCTGCTGGTGTTGAGTTCGTGCCACTCCGCCCGGATCGTCGAGCGTGAGGTGATAAAACACGACAGCATCTACATCACCGCCGTCAGCGTTGACACTCTCATACAGCGTGATTCGGTGCATACCATTGAGAAGGGAGATACCATATTGAAGACGGTGTATAAGTATATATATAAGGTTCGTGAGCGTACAGACACCTGCTTTGTGCAGCATACCGACACCGTAACGATGACCGAGACCAAGGTGGAGACCAAGACCGTCAAGAAAAAGGACTGGTTAAGCATCATCGGTGCGATGTGCATCGGGATTTTAACCGGTATCATCACGTTACCAATTATCAGTTTTTTCGCTGGCGGAGGAAGAACGCAGTCTGTGTCTTCCCTGCCACCACCCAATAAGCGTTAGATTTTTTTCATTGCATTGTGTTTATTGAGTTTATAAAAAATCTGCCTCCCCGTCCGTGAGGACAGGGAGGCTTTTCCTACTTAACGCCTTGCGCCTTGATGATGCACTCGTTGATGTAGTCGGCCTTGGAACCCTCGACCTTGGACAGGATGTCATGTACTTCCTGGGAGGCTCGGAAGCCGTAGTAATGCACCCCTTTGCGTTTGCGCCCGGCACCTTCTCGAGCACCGCCGCGCTGTTTTTTCTCGATTTCTGCGTGAAATTCCATAAAGATTGTGTATTTTTGCAAATGAAAAGCCGAAAGGGGAGGTTTCCCTCCCCGAGGTTGGTTTTGAAAGAATCAATTAGAGTGCCACCTCAAGTTTGATTTTCAATTTCCAAATCCTCACTGAAATTGTTAATTTCATAAGTTTTCGGCTTTTCGTTTTTCCTACTCTTTTTGAGGTTTTCGGAATCCCCTTTGTAATCAACTCTTTGATTACGATACAAAGTTAACACTTTTATTTGAAATACGCAAACAAAATCAAACTTTTTTTCATCTTTTTTGCGATTTTTTTTGCCCTCCGTCGCACATCATCACTTCCATCTTTCCCATCGCTTCTGCGACAGTCTCGTCGAGCAGTTTCGCATAGACAGACCGAGTGATTTTCGTCGAACTGTGCCCCAGGACCTTCGACACCACTTCCATGCCACAGCCGCTATTAAGTAGCAGTGTCGCCCCGGTATGGCGTGCCCAGTGGCTGCTCACGGGCTTCTTTATCTTCGCTGATATGGCAAGCAGTTTTAGGTAATCGTTGTATTTCTGATTGCTCATGAGTGGCAGCCTTCCATTATACTTTTCCAAGACGTCCAGGGCAGGTCGCAGCACTACGAAAACATACTCTTGCTTCGTCTTGCCGCGCTTGCCTGTGTACATCATCCTGCCATTCACCTCACGCATCTTGTCTGGGTCGAATGAAGCCAAGTCTGTATATGATAGGCAGGTGTAGGTCTGGAAGATGAACAGGTCCCTGGCATGCTCCAGAAACAGCGTGTTAGGTTCCAGGCGTTCGATGCGCTGAAACTCTTCCTTCGTCAAGTACTTGCTCAAGCCGTCGCCTGTCTTGTCCTTGTTGATGTGCAGCGTCTTGTACGGGTTCTTGCGCATCCAGCCATCGGCAATCGCGTCGAGGATGAAGGAGTTCAGGAACCGATGGTAGTTGTTCCACTTCGAGTAGGGCTTCATTTTTCCCAGGGATTCGTCAAGGCGCATGATGTTCGCCTCCGTGATGTCGTCGAACGTGACCATCACGCCCCACTTCTCAAACCATCTCAGGAACCGGTCATAGCGTTCTTGGCTGTCCGCACTGCGTCCGTACTTGCGTATGGCCGCTCGCTCATCGAAGTAGTCCTGCAATAGCGGACGACGGTCCACATTATTTGACGCGGTCTCTTTATGTTTCCCGCTGATGACCGAGACGATTGTGTTCATGTCCAGTTCCCCGCGCTCCATAAGGTCGTTGATTGTCCTATGGGCATTGGCCACGAACATGTCGAGTGTGCGCTGTAGTTCCATGGCGTCGATGCGGTTGACGATCCTGCCGTTCCTCCAATGCTTGGGCAATACCCTCACTCCGGTGGTCGCGTGTTTCTGCACCCTGTTGTAAGTGATTCTCAATTCAATCGCGCCTTCTTTTGTCACGGTGGCGCGGTGCCTTCTGTCAAACAGAAGCTTCAATGTCGGTGTTCCCATGTTCATTTTGTTTTTGTTAAGTTTGTATTTTTCTTTCATTTCATTTTGCGCTTACACTTCTGTATGCGCGTGCGCTTACAAAACCCATGTTATAGCACCTTATAACAAATCAAGGCAGTATATAGATTTATTAACGCGCCTATCCCCTTTTAGGGGTAAAAGGCATTGACTTTCATTGTTTTACAAACCTAACACGTTGATACACAACAAAAAAAGGAAAGCCTTTTTCTTGGCTTTCCTTTATTCCTTAGCGGAGAGAGAGGGATTCGAACCCCCGGTACCTCTCAGTACGTCGGTTTTCAAGACCGGTGCAATCGACCACTCTGCCATCTCTCCAATAGTACGCCCTCAGGGGTTCGAACCCTGGACCCTCTGATTAAGAGTCAGATGCTCTACCAACTGAGCTAAGGACGCATACTGTGCGCTTCAGGATGGGCTTGAACCAACGACCCCATGATTAACAGTCATGTGCTCTAACCAACTGAGCTACTGAAGCAT